>Ga0163144_10002637_pt1 | contig 41110 bp, 33 predicted proteins | sample OliLak19BULKMAT1_FD_123175 | JGI IMG/M metagenome (GOLD analysis project Ga0163144, IMG submission 123175) | Freshwater microbial mat bacterial communities from Lake Vanda, McMurdo Dry Valleys, Antarctica - Oligotrophic Lake LV.19.BULKMAT1 | ecosystem: Environmental > Aquatic > Freshwater >...
AGTTCGGCGTCCTACGCCTGACCGGCACCAATCCGGTGACCAACGTATTCGCCGTCTCCGCGGCCGATCTAGCCAACGCCAATACCATCGCTTTCACCATTCCGGCGGGAGCCACCGCGCTCGTCAACGTCTACGGCAGCGGCACATTCGACATGTCCTACATGGGATTTTCGATGGGCAGCACGGACGCACAGGACGTCCTGTTCACGATGTGCGACGCCGACTCGCTGACGATGGCCGGCATCGGCGTCATGGGCAGCATCCTCGCCCCAGCGGCCGACGTCGACTTCCGCAATGGTCAACTCAACGGGACGCTGATCGCCGCATCGCTGACCGGCACGGGCGAGCCGCACGACTTCCCCTTCGGCGGCTGCCTCGACCTTCCGTAAAGTCTCTCCCCAGAGACTGCGCCGCCGCCGTCCGCTTCTCGGGCGGCGGCGGCGGCAGGATACAGCACTCTCCCCCGACCGCCCGACTCAACCCGCCAGCGCCTGCGCGTCGATCACCGGCTCGTCCGCCTCCGGAGCGCGACCCGCCAGGTACTCACTGTAAACGTAGCCCAGGAACCGCTCGACACCGTGGATGACGAACGTCGTCCGCAGCGACGGAAAGATTTCGAACGCGTGCTGCGCGCCGCGGATCTCGGCGTAGGCGACCGGATTGCGCGATAGCTTTTTGAGGGTCGCATAGAAGTGGCGCGCCTCCTCCACTGGCACGAGCGTGTCCTTGTCGCCGTGGATGACGAAGAACGGTGGCGCGTCGGCGTGCACGCGGCTGAGCGGCGACGCCCTGTCGTACGCCTCCTGCGCCTCGTGCAGCGCCGCCTTCATGACGCGCTTTTCGAGCAGCTCAGCGAGCCCCCCGTGGTGGTAGACGCCGTGGCGATCGGTGAAATCGTAGACACCGTAAAACGGCACGCAAGCGCGCACGCTGGTATCGACCTGCTCGAACCCCGGTTGCAGCGCCGGATCGTTGGCGGTCAATGCCAACAGCGATGATAGGTGTCCGCCGGCAGAGCCGCCGGTGGCGACGACGAAGTCGGGGTTGGCACCATGCTCCGCGCCGTGCTCATGGATCCACTTGATCGACCGCTTGAGATCGATGAGGTGATCCGGGAACGTCGCATGCGGGCTCAGACGGTAATCGACACTGACGCAAACCCAGCCACGCGCTGCCATCTGCATCATCAGCGGGATGCCTTGCTCGTTCTTGCTGCCGAGGATCCAGGCTCCGCCATGCACCTGCAAGAGAACCGGACAGTTCTTGCGGCCGTCGCGCGGCTTGTAGACATCGAGCTTGAGGTCGATGCCCCCGGCGTGGCCGTAGACGATATTGCGCACCTTCGCGACTTCGGGATGACGCACGGGAATGGGCACGAGCAATTGCCGCCAGTCGACCTCAGGCGCCATCCGTACCTGGATTGCGGGCGCGATGCGGCCGCGGTAATCGGATCCGAATGCGTCGAGGAGCGCGCTCTCGACGACATGCTCGGCGGTTCGCGCCCGCGCGTAGCAGGCCCCAAGGCCCAACCACGACACCAGAGTGATGGCGAGCGCAAGCTGTCCGGGCCACGATCCGAGCGCGCCGGCTGCAACGAAGCCCGCCGTGAGAAGTGCCTGCCAGGCGATGTGATGCAACGCCAGCTCGGTGGTGAGCCAACCCGCGAAGAAGCTGGCCGTCGAGCGGCGCGGCCCGGCGTAGACAGGATTGAACGCGTTGTAGGTGAACCAGGCTCCGATCAGCGCTCCCGTCAGGAACAACCAAGCGAGCATCGACTCAACCTTCCTTCTTCTCGGTCGTTTGGATGACCTCGTGGATCTCGAGGACGTTCGGCCCGGCAAACATCTCCGCCGGCGGGCGGTTGCTGTGGGCGATGCGAAACGATTCGCTGCGGGTCCATGCCCAGAAATCCTGCTCGCTCTCCCAATACGTCTGAACCAGGTAATAGCCTTGCTCGGTGGATTCGACCCATGCGCCGCTGCCGTGGTCGAAACGCCGCTGCACGGGGCGGAGGATGAGGTTCTTGATGAACCCGGGTGACTGATCGATCAGGTGCGCGCGCTTGCGAAAGCGATCCTCGAAGTCCGCTTCGTGGCTCTGCGCGACCGGGATTCGGTTGGTGACGACGAATGCCATGATTCCTCCTGGTTTTGTTTGCTGAGAAGCGCCGCGAGACGCTTCGTCTGTCGGTTGTGCGCCGCCCCACAATGGTTCGGCGCGATGCCCTGAGTGCTCCAGCACGAGAGCGCGCACCCGCGCAGCATAGGCGGCGCGATGCGCCGGAGTCGCGCAGGATGCATCGCGCAGCCAAGCCCGCTCGGCCAGAGGCAGCGCCTGCCACTCCTTCAAGTGGAGCTTGATGCCGGCCAGGTCGAGATTGCGGCGCACCGCCTGCGGCATCCACTCCAACGACTCCTGTTTCGACTCGGACTCATCCATCCTCGCATCAACCCTCTTCGCTTCGCTCGCCGCTCCGCTTGCGCCGGGGCTGCACATCGGGGCACAAAGCATCTCTAATACCCGCAGGGAGGTCGACGTGAAAGCTGCTGTTCTCGTCCGTCATGGCGCTGCCGACACCGCGTTCGAAATGCGCGAACTGCCCGATCCCGAGCCGGCCGTGGGCCAGGTTCGCATTGCCGTCGACACCTTCGGCCTCAACTTCGCCGACGTCTCGGCGCGCCGCGGCACCTATCGCGACGCACCGCCACTGCCCTCGGTCATCGGCTACGAGGTCGTCGGCCGGGTGGATCGGCTCGGCGCCGGGGTCGAGGATCTGCGCGAAGGGCAGCGCGTCGCGGCACTGACGCGCTTCGGCGCCTATGCGACGTTGGCGCTCACCGACGCGCGCGCGGCCGTGGCGATTCCCGACGATATGGAGGACGCGGTCGGAGCGGCACTGCCGACCCAGGGTTGCACCGCGTTTTTCGCGGCCGAAGAGATGGTGCGGCTCCATCCCGGTGATCACGTCCTCGTGCAAGCAGCCGCAGGTGGCGTCGGCTCGTTGCTGGTGCAACTCGCCAAGCGGCGCGGCTGCGTCGTGTACGGCACCGCCGGCTCCGACGACAAGCTCGACCTGCTCCGCAAGCTCGGCGTCGACGTGGCGATCAACTACCGTAAGAACGACTTCTGCGACGTGATCCGCGCCGCGCGCGGCGACGACGGAATCGACGTCATCTTCGACTCCCTCGGCGGCGACGCGGTCCGACGCGGTATGAAGCTGCTCGCCGCCGGCGGACGGATGGTGTGTTTCGGTGCGGCGTCGCATGCCGGCGGCGGAGGCATGGCGCCCCAGATTCTCAAGGACCTCAAGTTCGTCGCTTCGTTCGGCTTTCCCCATCCGATTCCGCTGCTGATGAATTCGAAGTCGATCATCGGCATCAACATGCTGCGCCTTTCGGATCAACGACCCCTCGTTCTCAAGCGCTGTCTCGAGAACGTAGTCGCGCTCGCCCTCGATGGAACCCTGACCCCGATCGTCGGCGGCCGCTACCCTGCTTCACAGCTCGCCGAGGCACATGCCTTCCTCGAAGGCCGGGGCTCGATGGGCAAGCTCGTCATCACCTGGGAATGAGCGATGCGCTTGCCGATCGGCATCGAGGGCATCGTCCTTCGGCCGTTCCGCGACGACGACGGTCCGGGCCTGCTACGCTACGCCAACAACCGTAACGTCTCGCGCAACCTGCGTGACGCCTTTCCCTTCCCCTACACAGCAGAGCATGCGGCTGCCTGGCTCACGCACGCCAATGACGACTCGGCGGAACGCAGCTTCGCCATCGCCACGGCAACCGAGGTCATCGGCGGGCTCGGGTTCAAGCGCGAGTTCGACGTCCACCGCTCGAGCAACGAAGTCGGCTACTGGCTCGGCGAACCCTTCTGGGGACGCGGCATCGCGACTGCGGCGCTGCGAGCCGCAACCCAGTGGGCCTTCGCCGAACTCGACGTCATCCGCTTGTGGGGCGGGGTCTTCAGTTCGAACCGTGCTTCGTGCCGCGTACTCGAAAAGGCAGGCTACGAATATGAAGGTACGCTGCGCCGCGGTGTGATCAAGGACGGCGTCATCCTCGACCAAATCGTCTATGCTTCATTCAAGCCGTTCGCCCAATCGCCGGTGCGCGCCTGAGGCGCCGAACATCCTCTCAGCGATCGAGAAAATCCGCCCGCTCTGCGGCGACGAACGTCGCGCGAACCTTGGCGAAGTCGGCTGCCGAAAACGGCTTGAAGGCAGCATCGCCGCGCTCCCGCCAGAAGATCTGCTCGTCCGGAAGACGACGGCGATCGAAGTACACGGCTTTGAGATGCCGCACTAGAACCTTCTGAGTCTCGGTGTACTGGAAATCGTCGACGAGGCGGACATAGTCCGGGAACCACTTGCGGTCCATGCTACCGCCGTCGACTTGTCCCTCGCACCAGGCGAAGAACGCCTTCGGATCGAACGCCACACCTTCGTGCATCTTCACTGCCGCCATGACGAGTTCGTCGGAGACGGCGCACGGTACGCCGTAGGCGACCGCTAGCGAAATGTCCGGATGCTCCGAGATCATGCGGCCGACCTGACCCGCGGAGAAGTTCTCACCGTCCTTGCGGATCCAGTCGTCGGTGCGGCCGTCGAAGAAGAGATAGCGCTTGTCGTCGCGGTGCAGGATGTGGCCGAGATCGCCCGAGTGGTAGATACCGTCGCGGTACTTGCTGGTGTTGGCGTCGGGGTTGTCGAAGTATCCTTGGAAAAGCGCCGTGTCGGGCGCGACGCGACAGATCTCGCCGACGGCCTTTTCGTAGTTCGCGATCTTGCCGTCGGCTGCGAGTTCCGCCGGGGCGCATTCGCGCCCCTGCTCGTCGAGGATCTTGACGTTCGGGTCGGTGATTTCGCCGACACACCCGCGCGGGTCGCCTTTGCGGCGGAAGGTGCTGATCGCCGCTTCGGTCGACCCGTAGAGTTCGTACATGTCCTCGAGACCGAGCCAGTCGACGAAGCGGTCGATGTCGGGCGGCGCGGCGCCATTGCCAACGGCGAAGCGCAACTTGTTGTCGGGATGGTTGGTGACGGCGGCGCGGATCTTCTCAATGTCACCCCCGTATTCCTTTTCGATCGCAGCGAGCACGTAGTGCACAGGTTCGCCGACGTAGTTCCAGAAGGTCACGCCGTAACGGAAGCAGTCGGAGACGAACTGGCTGGCGCTGAACCGTTCGCGTACGCCCATCGCACCGCCGACCCAGAACGAGGGCATGAACCCGACGAAGATCGCATTGGAATGAAACAACGGCATGCACGCGTAGCCGACGGTATCGCTGTCCATGCCGATGTTACCCGAGACCACTGCGCCGATCAGGCACAGCTTCATGTGGTTGTTGTTGATTCCCTTTGGCAGGCCGGTCGTGCCCGAGGTGTAGATCACCATCAGGTTGTGGTCGGGCTGGACATCGACGGCAGGTGCGTCGAGCGACGTACCGGTCGGACCAACCTCGGCATCGAGGCAGCGTCGCAGGTCGACGGCCGCATCGACTCGGCCCTGACCGGTGGGAAGGACGAGGATATTCTCGGGTGCGACAGACGTCAGCTCGCCGCGGATGCGGTCGAGTTCGGGCACCAGCTTTTCGTCGACGACCAGCACCCGCGCGCGCGACTGGTTGACGACACCGGCGAGAACGTCGCCGCGCAGACCGGTATTGATCCCGAACAGGGTATGGCCACCATAGGCGCAGCCGCCGTAGAGCGACAGAAGCTCGAGGTGGTTCTCGAGGAACATCGCTACGTGACCGGGTCGGTTGTCGTCGACCTTGCCCAGTCGCCGGCCGAGGAAGTGAGCCATGCGCACACATTCATCGCGGTACTGGCGGTAGGTCCAGCGCCGGTCGCCGTGCATCAGCAGGTTCTTGTTCTCCGTCAGCGGATGTTGGGCGCGCGCCTCGATCTGGTCGCGCAAAGTCAGCGGTGCATCGATCTTGGGAACTTCTGCCACGGTGGCCTCCTGTGGACGTTTGACTGCCGCCCGGCGCGTCGCGCCGCGAGCGGCTTTCCTGCTCATATCTCTACAGTACGCGCAAGATCCATCAGCAGACCGCTCAGACTCGCAGCAGACCGCTCGGACTCGTCGGACGAGTCTGACGCATCGGACGGATCTGAACGGTCTGACGAGTCCGACTGGTCCGCAGCAACGCGAACAGGTAAGAATGGCAGTGTGATTCCCGCTCCATTGAAAATTGGGTCCCTCGAACTCGAAACGCCGGTATTGGCTGCGCCGATCGCCGGGTTCACGGACCACACCTTCCGCAGCGTCGTGCGCGAGTTCGGCGGTTGCGGACTGATCTTCACCGAGATGGTCTCCGCCGGCGGCTGGGTCGGCGGCCACATGCCGCCGGCGCGCCTCGATGGTGTCGTCGGCGAAGCGCGACCGCTCGGCGTGCAATTGTGGGACCGCGACCCCGACATGATCGAAGAAGCGGCGCGGCGACTGCGCGATTATCAAGTATCGGTAATCGACCTCAACTTCGGCTGCCCGAAGCGTCGCATCATGGGCAAACAGGCCGCCGGAGCAACGTTGATGCGCGATCCGAAGACCGTGGGGAAGCTCGTCGCAGCCGCCGTACGCGGCGCCGGCGACATCCCGGTCACCGCAAAGATGCGACTCGGCCCGGACCTCGAGACGCTGACAGCGCCGGAGGTTGCGCGCGCCGCGGAAGCCAACGGAGCTCGAGCGGTGACGGTGCACGGTCGCACCGCCAACCAGAACTACGGCGAGCCCTGCCACCACGAGCGCATCCGCGCGGTCGTCGAGGCCGTGTCGATTCCGGTCATAGCCAACGGCGATGTCGCCGACGCCGCATCGGCGCTGCACACGCTCGCGCGTACCGGCGCTGCCGGGGTGATGATCGCACGCGAAGCACTGACCCGCCCCTGGGTCTTTCGCGAGATCACGGCAGCGCTGGCCTGCCTGCCGGTGCCGGAGCCGCCGACGATGGAGGAGCAGCAGGACCTGTTGCTCCGCCATCATGCGGCGATGGTCGAGCGGCTCGGTGATGAACGCGGCACTGTGCTGATGCGGAAGTTCGCCGTGCGCTACCTGAGTGGCGTGCCCGGGGCACGGGTGTTGCGCGACGCGTTGGCGCGGGCGGCGAACCGCGCCGAGTTCCATGAGGTCGTCGCTTCTTTCGCGGTCGACCCGGACGCCGCGCAACTGCGTTCGCATGGCCGCTACGAGCGCCATTGTAGCAACGACGACGCCAGCATCTTGCGGGCGGTCGTCTGATTCCTCGCGCCCTCCCTGCGCTTCGCCACTCGCGCCGAGACGCGAGCGGTCGCCAACCCGTCGCCCGCTATCGCGGCCGTGGGAAGCGACGGTTCGAGCCTTGTCGCTTCTGCACAGCAGCGCCGCAACGAACTCTCTGAAGGGTCCCAACGCACTTCGGCATATGCCTTGCCGCATACTGTGCCTTGCATCATACTGCCTTCGATATCCTCGGATAACCGTAGGGATCGTGTGTCGAGGTCGGTCCGAGAACCGACATGCCTTGGGCGCACGCTGCCGACGCGGTCGCACCGAGGTCGAACCGATCAACGTGCTTGCGGGCACAGACATGGAGTCGAGAGAATGCAGAAGATCGCTAAGGTCGTCGCGGGCGTCGTGGCGATGGCGTCTTGCGCCGGCGAACCGGCCGAGGGAGCCGACGGGTTCGCATCGTTCATCAGTCCAGTGACGAACTTCACCAACTTCGAAGATCCGCGGGCAACGACGGAAGTCAGGCCGATCTTCATGTTTCACGACCTCGCCAACGACTTCGTCGGCGGTGGCGGCGAGGCCTACTTGCTCGCGGTGCAGTTGCGCTTCGCGCTGACCGAGCGCTTGGCACTGATCGCGACCAAAGACGGTTACGTTTGGCTGCGGCCGAACGACGAGATCCCGGGTGCCGTCACGCACGACGACGGCTTTGCCAATCTCGCGTTCGGTGCGAAGTACGCGATCGTCTACGACGTCGAAGACCAACGCATTGCGACACTCGGGTTGCGCTATGAGGTGCCGTCGGGCGACGCCCAGGTGCTGCAGGGCAAGGTGTTCCGGATCGACGGCGTCGACGACCGGGGCAAGGGCGTACTCAATCCGTTCCTGTCGACCGGGTTTGGCTTCGGCGACTTCCACTTCCTGAGCTATACAGGGGTGCGCGCGGCACTCGACGACGTCGACTCGTCGTTCTTCGATATGTCGCTGCACGGTGACTACCAGGTGGGCAATCTCTTTCCGCTCCTCGAGGTCAATTGGGTCCAGACGATCAGCGACGGCGAAAGGCTGCCTCTCGGCGGCGAGGGCTTCGACCTGCTGAACCTCGGAACGACGAACGGTGCGGGCAAGGGCGTGGTTACAGCCGCAGTGGGTGCGCGCTACCGCGTTGCGCAGTTCGAGGCGATCGAAATCGACCTCGGCACGGCCGTGGAGTTTCCGCTCACCGACCGCGAGGATCTGTTCGGCTTCCGGCTTTCATCGGACTTCATCGTACGCCTGCGGTGAAGCGGCGACGGGGGACGTGCGCCCGCCACTGCAGCGGCGGGCGCACGTTCGTTGGGCAGCGATTGGCGCTCGACAAACAAACGTTTGTTTGCGCATAGTCTCCGGGCCAATTCGACGCGGAGGTGAGCCCTATGGACTTCAACATTCTCGACCCGACCTTCTACGCCAACGACCCCCACCCCGCCTATGCCTGGTTGCGGGATAACGAGCCGGTCGCGTGGGACGACACCAATCAGGCATGGCTCCTCTCCAAGTACGCCGACGTCGCGTTCGCCTCCAAGAACCCCAAGCTCTTCTGCTCGGGCAATGGCGTCATGGTCGACTCGGACATGCCCATCTCCATCGTCACGATGGACGACCCCGACCACACCCTCATGCGTGGACTCGTCAGCCGCGGCTTCACCCCGCGTATGGTCGCACCCCTCGAGGACAAGATCCGCGATCTCGCGCGCACCTCGATCGATGCGATCGCTCCGCAAGGCGCGTGTGACTTCGTCAAAGCCATCGCCGTGCCGATCCCGCTCATGGTGATCGCCGAAATGATCGGCATCCCGCGCGAGGACCGCCACGCGTTCTGGCACTGGTCGGATACGATGATCGCCGCTGCCGGCCAGTACGACAACGCCGAGATTCTCGAAAAGGCGACGCAGGCCTATATCGAGTACGCCGCCTACCTCAATGCGATCTTCACCGACCGGCGCCACAATCCGCGCAACGACATCGTCAGCGCGTTGCTCGTGGCCGAAGGCGACGGGCGCCTGAATCGCGACAAAGCGGCTCTCGAAGCCGACGAGTTGATCCAGTTCATGACGCTCTTGCTGGTCGCCGGCAACGAGACGACGCGCAATGCCATCAGCGGTGGCTTGCTCGCCTTGATCGAGCACCCCGAGCAACTCGAAAAACTGCGCGCGAACCCGCAGTTGCTGGCGCTCGCCGCCAACGAGATCGTCCGTTGGGTCTCGCCGATCATCGGCTTCCGGCGTACCGCGACGCGCGCCATCGAGCTGCGCGGGCGCACCATCCGCGCCGGCGACAAGGTCGTGTTGCTCTACCAGTCGGCCAACCGCGACCCCGAGGCATGGAATGATCCGGAAAGCTTCCGGGTCGATCGCGAAACCAACGATCACCTCGCCTTCGGCATCGGTACGCACTTCTGCCTCGGCGCCAATCTGGCACGCCAGGAGATTCGCATCGTCCTCGAAGAAACCCTATGGCGCCTGCGCGACATTCGCCTCAATCCAGAGTCGGAGCCCAAGCGTGTCAGTTCGCCGCTGGTCTACGGGCTCGACAGCATGGAGATCGTCTTCACCCCGGAAACGCAGCCGCAACGCGCCGCGTCGGCCTGAGTTTCAACCGATCACGCGCAGCGCGCCGCAGCGCACGGACCAAACCGCCGGCGCTGACGCAAACGTCTCTCCGTCCAGATCGAAGGGAGGCAGCCGCTCCAGCGGCTCGAGGCGTATCTCACGCCCACGGCAATAGTGCACCTCGCCGTTGGCGAGGTGCGTCCCGCGGTAGACCTGGGGCAATCGTAACAACAGGCGCAGGGTACCGATCGCCGGAATGACGACGACCTCGGCAAGCCCGTCATCGAGTACGGCGCGCGGCGCGATCTGCATGCCGCGGCCGAACGTCGCTCCATTGGCGACCGCCAATAGAAAAACCCTGCCCTCGAACCAAGGTTGCCCGTCGACGATCACACGGCAGCACGCGGGCTCGTAGCGACCGAGCGCCCGCAACGTCGCGCTCAGATAAGCCAACGCGCCGCGCTGCGGCATGGCGTTGACCATCTCGTCGACGAGTCCCGAAAGTCCAGCAGAGGCAACATTGATCACGAAGCACGTACGGCCGTCGTCGGTGCGCATTTCGAGCACGTCGATGTGGCGTGCTTGGCCGTTGAGTATGCGCTCCAGCCCGCTGCGCGGATCGCGGGCCAGGCCCAGGCTGCGCGCCAGGTCCGAGCCGGTGCCCGCAGGGATGATCCCGAGATCGACGCGGCCGCCACAGCCCTCGGTGAGAATGGCGTTTGCAGCGAGGTGTACCGATCCATCGCCGCCGACGACGATCACACGCTCGGTGCCCGCGCGCAGCTGTTCGACGAGCGCGCGCCGTGCGTCGGCCGGAGCCGAAGCCGCGACGAGACAGGCATTTTCGAGTCCGACAGCGCCTGCCGCAGCGGTCCGCCAGATGGCCTCGGCTCGGCCGGAAGCGGCTGCATAGTTGACGACGATGGTCGTGTGCATCGGCACGCTACGCCGAGCGCCTCGACGCCACGGACACGTTCGCGAGACGACGAACCCCAAGCTCCTTCAGGAGTTGCAGCGTGTGCGGCATCAGCCACGACTCGGACATCCGGTTCGACCACTCGAACGCCGGAATGGCAGCGCCAGACCGACGCGGCACGACGTCGCGGACGGCGGAGCGCGGTCCCGCCGCAGCGCAGCGGTCGTGCTGTGCGAGCAGGCCAGGTTCCTCACGCAACCCCATCGCCCGACATATGGCCGCGACCGTTGCCTTGGGATCGCGAACCAAGTCTTCGAAATGGATCGTCAGCTGTTGCTCCGGGGCTACCGTTCCGAGAAAGCGACGGAAGTTCTGGTTCTGGCGCGCCCATTTCGACTCACGTTTGCGCATCAACGCCTCGCGCGAACCGTTGATCCGGCGGATGGCGCCGGTCAAGGGTGCGAGTAAGCGCCGGTGCAACCCCGCTTGCGCGGCGCGGTGGCGCTTCTCGTCGTCTTTGCCGCGGAGGTCTGCGTCGACCACGCCGAGCGGATGGCGAAGGATGCGCAGATAGAACGGCAACAGCGGGCGCGAGCGTTCGAGGCTCGAGAGTTCATTGCCGTAGGCCGACGTCTTGTCGACCAGGATTCCCTCGGCAGTCATGTAGTCGAACAATTTTCGGTAGACTTCGGCCGCCTCGCGCGTGGCGAGCATCGCGTCGAGTTCCTCGCTGCTCTTCGGGTGACCGACGAGGTCGAAGAACTCGAGCAAGCTGGCGATCGCCGCTGGTTGCTGCGCGCGCCACGCATCGTAGTCGAGGTAGCGCAGCAAGAAGAGATTCGCCGGCGTCACCAGGCGACTGTGGCAGCCGAGCGTGTCGCGAACGAGCGTCGCGCCCGAACGTTCGGAACTCAGGATGAGGAGCAAACGCGACTCCGGGCGCTGTGCCCACGGGACATGATCGGAATCCATCTCGAAACCTCCGCAACGCCGCGGGATAGCACGCTCCCGCCGCGACCGGAAGGCACCGCGCCCGGAGTCGGGGTCGCTCACTTGCGCGCGAACAGCGCAATGCTGGTCACACCGCGCAGGAACTCACGCGCCTGCGCAGCGGTGACGCCCGCGCGTTCGATCGTAGCGCGGACCTGGGGATCGTCGACGGAGACCAGGTCGCCGAAGCACTTCTCGCCATCGACCCGGACTTCCTGGAAGCCTGCGTCGCGAACGGTTTGCAGGTAGCGTGCACGCTGGCTCGCACCGCCGATACAGCCGATGTAGGTTTCGACGACACCGCGCAGCGCCGCAGGCAGTTCGGAATCGAGGACGATGTCGGAGACCTGCAGGCGACCACCGGGGCGCAACACGCGGTACGCTTCGCGGAAGACTTTGTCCTTCTCGGGCGACAGGTTGATCACGCAATTCGAGAGAATGACATCGACGCTCTCGTCGCCGATGGGTAGGGCCTCGATGGTTCCCATGCGGAACTCGACGTTGGCGAAGCCGCCGCGTTCGGCGTTGGCGCGCGCTTTGTCGAGCATCGCATCGGTCATGTCGACGCCAATCACGTGGCCGCTCTCGCCGACCTGACGCGCCGCGAGGAACGCGTCCATTCCGGCGCCGGAGCCGAGATCGACGACGACCTCACCGGGTCGCAATCCGTCGATCGCAGTCGGGTTGCCGCAACCGACGCCGAGATTGGCGCCGGTGGGGACGGCCGCGAGTTGTTCATCGCTGTAGCCGATCCTGCGGCCGATCTCGTCGACGGCTGGATCTGCGCTGCCGCAGCAGCTCGAGGACGTTTCGGCCACGCGCGTGTAGCCCTGGCGTACCATGGCGCGAACGCTTTCGGCGTCGCGCTCGAGGGATGTAGTCATCACGTTCTCCGGAGTCCCGCCGCAGCGTTCGGCGACGGGCGGGCTCGGCGTCCCCTAGCAACCTTTGCTGCTGGGGACGCAGGTGGACAACAGACGGCGACGACGGTGCGCAACGCTTCGACGAGTCCCTCGAAGCGAGCGAGCACGCCGGGACCGTCGATCTCGAAGAAAGCGTGCCGGCCGCTCTTTTCGCGGCGCACGATGCCGGCGTCATGCAGTTGGGCGAGGTGACGCGAGACGACGGAGGCGTCTTGGGGCATCTCGGCTGCGAGCGTGCCGAGATCGGCGCGACCGTGACAAGTCAGGCGCACGACGATTTCGATGCGCGTCGGATCGCAGAGTGCCTTGAAGAGGCGGTCGTCGAGGAGGACGCCGAGGTCGGCTGCGGCGCAGCAGCGCGCTTGGGTCGCGGAGCGGAGATCATCGCCATCGGACATGCCCGCACACTTGCGCAAATATGCAAATATGTCAATCCCGCTTTTCGGCAACCTGCGCTAGCAGCGCCGCCAGCGAACGGTGCCGCGGGATTCGACATGCGCCGACGGATCGGGCTAGACGCTGTGCAGGTCATCAAGGGGATTCGCGATCGCATGGGTCATTTCGATGGACAGGTTGTTTGGATCACCGGCGGAGGCAGCGGGATCGGCCGCGCCCTGGCAATGGAGTTTGCGCATCAGGGGGCTGATGTCGCGGTATCGGGACGCCGCAGCGAGCGGTTGGAAGAGGTCGTCGCCGGGCTTCGCGGACTCGGCCGCCGGGCGTTCGCAGTCGCATGCGATGTCGGCGACGACGCCAATGTCGGCGCCGCCGTCGCATCGGTGATCGCCCAACTCGGCCGTCTCGACGTCGCCGTAGCGAACGCGGGTTTCTCGGTGATGGGGCGACTCGAAAAGCTGAGCGAGGCCGAGTGGCAGCACCAGATCGACACCAATGTTCTCGGCGTCGTCCGCACGATTCGCCACGCCCTCCCCGAGCTGCGCAAGACCCGCGGCCGGATGGTGCTCATCGGCAGCGTTTCGGGTCAGCTCTGCATTCCGTCGTCCTCGGCCTACAGCGCATCGAAGTTCGCCGTCCGTGCCATCGGCCTCACCCTGGCCCAGGAACTCAGCGGCAGTGGCGTCACCTGCACCACGATCCACCCGGGCTTCGTCGAGAGCGAGATCAGCAAGGTCGACAACCAGGGGCGATTCCACGACGACCGCAAGGATATGCGCCCGCAGGCGCTGATGTGGACGGCGCAGCGCGCGGCAAAGTCGATGATGTGGGCGATTCGCAAGCGCAAGCGCGAGTATGTCTTCACGGTGCACGGCAAGATCGGCGCCTGGCTCGGTCGCCACGCGTCCGGGTTCATTCATTTGGCGATGACCCGCGGTAGAAAATGACACGCAATCGGACCGGGCGCGAAGCGGGTCGGAGCCCGCTTTAGAGGAATAGGGCGAGGTTTCTGAATGAAGATCGTCGTTCTTGGCGGCGCGGGCCACATGGGCAGCCGCGCAGTAGAAGACCTGAGCGAGTCTGCGGGAGTCGACGAGATCACGATCGCCGACCAGAACGTGGTGCGCGCGCGTGAAATCGCCCAGCAGTTGTCGGCGAGCCAGGCGACGATCCACGTCGCCGCCGTGGACGCCAACATCAAAGACAGTCTCGTGGCCGTCATGCGCGGCCACGACGTCGTCGCCTCGGCGTTGGGTCCGTTCTATCGCTTCGAAACGAAACTCGTCTCCGCCGCGCTCGAAGCGGACGTCGACTACGCGAGCATTTGCGACGAGTGGGAACCAACGCAAAAGGTCATCGACAAATTCTCCACCGTCGCCACCGAGCAAGGCCGCGTCATCCTGATCGGACTCGGTACGACCCCAGGCGTTACCAACATCGCGTTCGCCCACCTGGCCGCGGGGATGGACTCGGTGCAACGCAGCGATTTCTACTGTTACCAGCCGCTCAGCGGCGGCGGCGGTCGGGCCCTGTTGCAGCACCTGCTGTACATCATCAGCGGCAAGGCGCAGATCTGGCGCCGCGGCAGGAAGTCGCGGATTGCGGCGCTCAGTGAGGAGCGCCTGATCGAGTTTCCACAGTTTGGCAGCTTGCGCGTCTGGAACACCGGCCACGCCGAGCCGGTAACCGTCCCGCGCTCCTATCCCGGTATCGCCGATGTCAACTTCATGATGGGATTCGGAACCGGTTCGGGGCTACTCATCTATGCGGCACGCTGGGGCTGCTTCAACACCGCCTCGCGCATCGACGCTGCCGTCGCCGTGATCGGCTGGCTCGAAGATTGGTTGAAGGGCGGCACGGCACAAGGCGCCATCCGCGTCGACGTCGAGGGCATCCACGCCGGCAAGCCCGTGCACCGCATGCTCTGCGGTGTTGGTGAGATGCGCCGCACCACCGGCGCAGCGCTATCCATCGGCGCCCAGATGGTCGCAGCACGCCAACTCATCTGCAACGGTGGCGGCGTTTTCGCCCCGGAAGCGTGCATTCAGCCGGACCAGGCCTTGCAGGCGTTCGCAACACGGGGCCTGCAGCTCTACGAGGACCTCGCGATGACCCGACCGGTCTGAGCTGCGATTTCAGCGTCACGGATCGCTACGACGCTCCGGCACGACGAAAAGATCGCAGTCGGGATCACGCTTGCCGTCGCGCTTGTTCTTGTTCGAGAGAATGAGAAAGCGGCCGCCTTTGCGCAGTAACTCCACGGCCGCGTCGATTTCGTCACCTTGAACACGGCCTGCCAGGTAAGGTCGGTTGCCCTCGCGCGTCGTGTTCTTCCACAATACCCCTAGCTTGATCATTTCGCTTGCCATGGCGTTCCTCCTTCGCAGATGCCGTGCCAAACCCAGGAACAATCGCAGTTGAACGCGCCGATCCCCCATCGGTTGCACCTGTGTTGTCCGTTCGATTCTCTCCGTCCTCACAAGTACAACGCGTCCTATGGGGACGGCGCCGCTACGGCCGGTCTCCCAGTTTCAGGAATCGATTCGCCAACACCAAATGCGTCTGCCGATGCAGCTGCAACTGATATCCAATGGCACTACGCTTGCTATCTCGTTCACAATCGATGATTGCCTGCTCGCATATGACCATGGACGGCTCGTAGGTCGCGACCCATTGCCCGCATGAAGCACTCCTTGGTCCAACGAATCGTCGAAACCTTCGTCCGCGGCAACCTTTCGGTTCTGCTCGTCGCGCTCTCGCTCGCTGCCGGCTTGGTCGCCATCTGGGTCACACCCCGCGAGGAGGAGCCGCAGATCGTCGTTCCGCTCGCCGACGTATTCGTCCAGGCCCCCGGCCTCGGCAGCGAAGAGGTCGAGCGCCTGGTAGCCATGCGGCTCGAGCGGATCCTGCACCAGATCGACGGCGTCGAACACGTGTACTCGATGTCGCAGCCTGGGGCGGCGATCGTCACAGTCCGGTTCTACGTGGGCGAGGACCGCGAGGATTCGCTCGTCAAGCTCTACAACAAGGTGCAATCCAACATCGATACGATCCCTGCGGACGTGACGGCCTGGGTGGTCAAACCGGTCGAGATCGACGACGTGCCCCTGCTGAACGTCACCCTCTGGAGCGCCGATCCCGGACGCTACGACGACCATCACCTTCGCCGGATCGCCGAGGAAATCGAGCTTCGCCTGCAGAACGTGCCTGACGCGGGCCGTACGACGCTCATCGGCGGGCGCCCGCGCGAGGTGCGCGTCGATCTCGACCCGCGCGCCCTCGCCGCGCGGCACACGTCGGCGACGGAGATCGCGTGGGCATTGAAGGTTTCCAACGCCAAAGCGGCCACCAGCGGCTTCGACACCAGTGATCAGCGCTATGTGGTCGAGGCGGGTGGTTTCTTCGACGATGCCGACGACCTGCGCAATGCCGTCGTGAACGTCGTCGACGGCGCGCCGGTGTACCTGCGTGACGTCGCGCGTGTCGCCGACGGTCCTGCCGAGGCCACCGTCTATAGTTGGTTCGCGCGGGGCCCCGCCGAAATCGCGCCTGGCGCCCCGCGCGCCCCGCGATTCCTGCCTGCCGTGCACGTGGCGATCGCCAAGAAGCAGGGCAGCAACGCGGTAGTCGTCGCCAACGCGCTCGAAGCGCGTCTTGCGGAGCTTGCAAGTGAAATCCTGCCCGAGGGCGTCGACTATCGCCTGACGCGCAACTACGGCGACACCGCCAACGAGAAGGTAAACGAACTCATCGAGGGGCTGGCGGTCGCGGTCGTCATCGTCGTTGGCCTGATCGCCCTGGTTCTCGGCTGGCGCGAAGCCTTGATCGTCGCCGTCGCCGTACCGATCACGTTCTCGCTGACCCTGATCATCAATTACTTCCTCGGCTACAGTGTGAACCGGGTAACGCTGTTCGCCCTGACGCTCGCGCTCGGGTTGGTCGTCGACGACCCGATCGTCGACGTCGAGAACATCTACCGCCACTTGCGCATGCGGCGCGAGCCGCCGTTGCGGGCGGTGCTCACTGCCGTGCAGGAAGTTCGTCCGCCGATCATCTTGGCGACCCTCGCGGTCATCGTGTCGTTCGTCCCACTGTTTTTCATCACCGGCATGATGGGGCCCTACATGCGCCCGATGGCCGTCAACGTACCGCTTTCGATGCTGATGAGTCTCATCGTCGCCTTCACGATTACACCGTGGATGAGCTACCACCTGCTGCGGCGCGGAGCCGAAAGCGACGACAGCGAGCCATGGGTGCTCGAAAAGAGCGTCGTGTATCGCATCTACCACGCCGTCGTGGCGCCTTTTCTCTCCTCTCGGATTCTCGGCACGGGCCTGCTGACAGTCACCACCCTGCTGTTTCTCTTTGCCATCTGGCTCGGCGCGGCGCGTTTGGTACCGCTCAAGATGCTTCCCTTCGACAACAAGAACGAGTTCCAGATCGTCGTCGACATGCCGGAAGGCACGACCCTCGAGCGCACCGACGCCGCGGCGCGCGCCCTCGCCGAGGTCGCGATGCGACTCCCCGAGGTCGCCAATGTGCAGGTGTACAGCGGCAGCGCATCAGCGATGGACTTCAACGGACTCGTGCGCCACTACTACCTGAGGCAGCAGGCTCACACCGCCGACATTCGCATCAATCTGGTCGACAAGGACCATCGCGTCGCCCAGTCGCACGAGATCGTTCTCCGCTTACGGCCGCTGGTCGAAGCCGCCGCCGCACAGTGGGGCGCCAACACCAAGATCGTCGAAGTGCCGCCTGGGCCACCGGTGATCTCGACGATCACGACCGAGATCTACGGCGACGCGAACGTCCCCTACAGCCGTCTCCAACTCGCGGCCGACGTCGTCGCCGAACGCCTGCGGCGTGAACCGCTGGTCGTCGACGTCGACAACAGCAACGAGGCCCCGCAGAAACGCTGGCGCTTCGTCGTCGACAAGGAGAAGGCCGCCTTGTCCGGTATCGCCACCGAGGACGTCGGCGACGTCGTCCGAATCGCCCTCGACGGCATGTCCGTCACCAACGTGCACGTCCTCGGCGAAGTCAACCCGCTCGCCGCGATCGTCCAGGTCCCCAGAGCCCTGCGCAGCTCGGTCGACGACTTGAACGCCCTCTATGTCAAAGGTCGGCCGGGGTACACGCAAGTGCGCGAGGGCGGCGCACTGCGCGCAGCCCCGATCCCGCTCGTTCAACTCGGCGAACTCGGCCGCTTCGAGCAGACGACCGCGGACCCGACGATCTACCACAAGAACCTCAGGCGGGTTGCGTACGTGTTTGCCGAGACCGCGGGACGCGCGCCCGCCGAGGCGATTCTCGACGTCGTCGCCGACGAAGGCGCTCCGGCGGGCGCACCGGCAGGCGCGCGGGCGCTCGATGGGCGCTCCTACTGGAATAACGGCGGCGCCGACGGCTGGGCTCTGCCGCCAAGCACGCAAGCCGTCTGGAACGGCGAGGGCGAATGGCAAGTGACGCTCGACGTGTTCCGCGATCTCGGCATCGCCTTCGCCGTGGCAATCTTCGGAATCTACGTACTGCTCGTGTACCAAACCGGCTCATTCGCCATGCCGCTCATCTTGATGATTTCGATCCCGCTGACGATGATCGGCATCATGCCCGGGTTCTGGCTGCTCAACGTTCTGACCGCGGATTCCGTCGGCACGCTCCCCAACCCGGTGTTCTTCACCGCGACGGCGATGATCGGCATGATCGCCCTGTCGGGAATCGCGGTGCGCAACGCGATTTTGTTGATCGAGTTCGTCCACGAACGTCTGCGCGAGGACATGCCTCTGCGCGCCGCGCTCGTCGCCAGCGGCGCCGTGCGCTTTCGGCCGATCTTTCTGACGGCCGGGACCGCGATGCTCGCCGCCTGGCCGATCACCCTCGACCCGATTTTCTCGGGCTTGGCTTGGTCGCTGATCTTCGGACTCTTCGTCTCTACGGCATTCACGCTCGTTGTCATCCCCGTCACCTACGACATGGTCTACGCCAACCGGCCAGGCCACGGCCTAACCGCGGAGACAACCGAATGACCCGACGCGACGGGTGCGTCGGACCGGCGCCGAAAGGGCTCCCATGAAACTTCAAGTCCCGACCATGTCCTTCGTGCGCGGGGCGGCTGCCCTCGTCATTCTGATTCTCTTGGTGATGTTCCTCTCGGGATCCTTTGGCGACAGGATTGCGCCCGGAGTGCTGGAGTCAGCCGAACTGCAGCTCCCCGCGGACGCCGCGACCGCGAGCGTCCAAGAAGAGACCCTCGCCGTCCACGAGGAAGCGACGGGAACGGTGCAGGCGCAGCGCCACACGGTGGTCTCCTCGCGGCTTCTCGCCACCATCGAGGAGATTCTCGTGCGGGCTGGCGACGACGTGCGCCAGGGCGATCCGCTGATTCGACTCGACGCCGCCGAACTCGACGCGCGCGCCGAAGAGGCGCGTCGAGCCGTCGAGGCGGCGGCCGCCGCCGACAAGCGCCAGAGTGCCGACTTGCAGCGCGCAAGCCAGTTGCTGCGCAACGGGGTTCTGAGCCGTAGCGAGTTTGATCAGGTCGAGGCCCTCGCCGGTGTCGCCGCAGCCCAACTCGAGGGCGCCCGTGAGGTCTTCAACCGTGCTCGCATCAATCAAACCTACGCGACCATCACCGCGCCGGTCTCCGGCAAGGTCATCGAGAGGTTTGCCGAACCGGGCGACACCGCGACTCCCGGATCGCCGCTGCTGGCGCTCTACGATCCGACCGCGCTGCGCATCGAAGTGCCGGTGCGAGAGTCGCTGCTCGCGCGGATCCACCCGGGCGCCGAGGTGGCGGTGCGTATCGGCACGGGTGAGACGATAACCGCCGTCGTCGACGAGTTGGTGCCACAGGCCGAGCCGGGTTCGCGCACGTTCCTCGTCAAGGTGGGCCTCCCGCACCGCGCGGATCTCTACTCCGGCATGTTCGGACGGATCCTGATTCCCGCCGGCCACCGAACCCGACTGCTCGTCCCTGCCGCCGCCATCGAGAGCATCGGTCAGTTGCACTTCGCGGCGGTAGTGAGCGCGACCGGGGCGCTCAGCCGGCGCCTGGTCACGATCGGTCCGTCGACAGAGGATGGCAGAATCGAACTTCTCAGCGGCCTCGCAGCCGGCGAGGTCGTACGGCTCTCAGCGCCGCACGACCTCGAAGGTCGCATGGACGTCGGCGATCAGTGAGTTGCTGATCAGGCATACCCGCTCCGCTTTTTCGAGCACACGCAATGCCCGGGCTTCATCGACGGCAGCAGCGACCTGCAGCGTCGCTCGCAACTGGAACTCGGTGAAGCGCATCGCGCGGTCTGCCTTGTCGAGAACGCCGGTGACCTCGCAAGCGATCTCCAGCCATTCGAAGCGCGATGCCGCAGCGACGGCACGGAATGACAAAATGAAGCAATCCGCGACGGCAACGGGTACGAGCGTCTCCGGCGACCAAAGCGTGCCGGGGCCGTCGAACTCGGCCGGACCGGCAGACTCGAAGCCGGTCAGGCCCGGCGACTCCAGGGATACGTTCTCCGCGCTGGCGACACTGCGCGCGGACGCCATGTAACGATGGGGCAGGTCTTTCATTTCGAATTCCTTTCGTCAGCTCGCCGCAGGCTCGACGAGAAGTGCCACCCGCGGCTTCACGAACCGAACCTTCCAGGCGCCAACTTCGCAGCATCGAAGCGCAAAGTCTTGTAGTCGATCAGTAGATCCGCCGCGAGCGCACCTACCGCACCACTCGTTTCGATGCCGCAGCCGCCCTGCCCTGCAAGCCAGAAGAAGTTTTGACGCCTCGGATCGTAGCCGACGACGGGAACATTGTCCGGCGCAAACGTGCGCAGCCCAGCCCACCGATGCAACACCGCCCGCGGTCGGAGTTGCGGCGCCAATTCGCACATGCGCTCGATTCCCGCTGCGATCGCTTCCTCGTCCCAGGACGCATCGCACGGCGGCATGGCCAATTCGTCCATCGGACACATCATCAAACGCCCGGCGTCGTCACGGAAATAAACCCGCGAGTCATCGCTCCATACCATTGGCCAGTGACGCAGGTCGTGATGCTGCGGGACCTCCAACACGGCCATACAGCGCCGCTTCGCGACCATTTCGACAGGTGTGGCGTCGGCGTAGCGCGCCACCTCGCCAGCCCACGCGCCAGCGGCGTCGACCACAACGCCGGCGCGTATCGTCCGGTCGCCGACACGCACGCCGATACAGCGGCCCGCGGCAATCTCGGGCACCGCATCGACTTCAAAACGAAACGCCGCCCCAGCGCGACGGGCGTGCGCCATATAGGCCGAGAGCAGTTCATGGACATCGATGAAGCCGTCGTACGGTAGGAATGCGGCGCCGACGAAGTGGCGCAGTTCCAGCTGTCCGTCAACGAGGCGATTGGCGCTCTCCGCATTGATCATGCGCAAAGGCATACCGCGTGTGCGCAAGTCTTCGAATCCCTCGTTGAGACTCTGCCAGCGCGCGTCATCGAGAAGCACCAGCACGCCACGTTGCTCGAGCAGCGAAGACTCCGAGAACCCTGGCGGCGGATTGCGCAGGAACGCCCCACCGAGGATCTTGAGATCCTGAACCGTCGGATTGAGGTCGATCTCGACCAGCGACGCGGCACTGCGACCGGTCGCGTGATACGCGGGTTGGCTCTCGCGCTCGACGACGAGAACGCGCGCTATGCCCCGCTGCGTGAGAAAATAGGCGAGCGACGCACCGGCGATGCCCGCGCCGATGACGATCACCTCGTAATCCTCTTCGATTCCAGCCATGTGGATCGCCTCCGCTCAGGGTTGCAGCAACTGCCGCGACCAGTTGCTACCGCTGCGGACGAAGAGTTCGCGCAGATGGAGGCGCGGTTCTTTACGCGTCCAGAACTCGATGCGACGCGGGGCGAGAACGTAACCACGCCAATGCATCGGGCGCGGTACCGGCTCGTCCACGTAGCGACGCTCGAGCGCGCGGTACTCCCGCATGAGATCCGCCCGCGTCGCTAGTGTCGCACTTTGTTGCGATACCGAAGAGGCGATCTGGCTGCCGCGCGGACGCGTCTTCCAGTAGCGGTCGGCTTCGTTTTCGCCGAGAAGCGCGACATCGCCCTCCACCCGCGCTTGGCGTCCGGTTTCGTGCCAGTAGAATGCCAGAGCTGCCGCGCGATTGTCCTGAAGGTCCCTACCCTTGCGGCTGCGCTCGTTGGTGTAGAAGTGGAAGCCTTGCTTTTCGACGCCTTTGAGCAGGACGAATCGCACCGAGGGTTTCCCGGCCGCATCGACGGTCGCCAATGCCATCGCCTCGGGAAGCGGACACCCCGCGCTTTCGGCCTCGCGCCACCAAGTCTTGAACCTGCGGATCGGGTCGGTTGCCATGCAATGGAATTACAACCCAGCCGCGGCGAGTCAATCTGGTGTCGTTGACCAGCCGTTTGGGGAAAGAGGGGTGACCATAGATCACGGAACTCCAAATGGAGCCCGGAAGGGGGCTGATCCATGGCACCCCTGCTCTTGGGCCAAGCTGAGCGAAGCAGGACGCGCGCTCCAGGCGAGGCCACAGGCTGTCGATCCAATTCATTTCCAAGAGACGTGCCAGCCCGGTGGCGCCAAGGAGAAAGCGGTTGCCGCCAGTACCATTTGCATCGGCCGGAAACTCCGGGATCGATATTCCCATCGTGGCATCGGACGCAGCCATCGGTCGAGATCATCGGCCTAGCGCAGGATAATACCGTCGTCAGCGCCGCGATCCGCGCCGGGCACTTCCACATCTATCCGGTCGGACCACCTGTCGACGAAGCGCTCGCCGTATTGACCGGGCAGCGGGCTGGTACGGTGCGCGAGAAGGCCACCCTCCACTACCTCGCGGCGCGACTAGCGAAGAAGACTGTGCCTGACCTCAGTCGAGCGTGAATCTAGCTGTGGTCGCGAGCGTCTCAATCGATATGGAAAACGTGATCTTCGCGACAAATCTACACTTCATCGGGCTGCTCGTCGCAAGCGTATGTCTGACGGCGTGCATCGCCGCGATCCTCAGCATGCGCGACGCGCATTGAAGGAAGTCCAGGCCCGCAACAGGGGGGCGGCGCTCAGCGACACAAGACGCTCTGCCCCTACACGTCGCCGGCGGCGCTGGCGATCGTCGCTACAACCTCGAAGCCGACAGCCTCTAGCGACGTCGTGATGTCGTCGAGGTGATCGGTGCGCAGCCGCACATTCACTTGGGTTCGATGGCGGCCGCTACCGCGGCTCATCCAGAGGATCTCCGCGCGGTGTTGGCCGAGGATCTCACGCAACTGCGCGTCGGCTTCACTCCCCTCTGGCGCTTCGATCACGATCCGGTACGTCGGTTCGGCCACGCCCGACAGCATCACGAAGGCGTCGAGCACATCCGAGGTCGAAAGCATCCCCACGAGTTGATCGCCATCGACTACGGGCAACGCGTTGACCTTGGAGCGACGCAGTAACCGCGCCGCCTCGTCGACCGATTCCGACGATTCGATGGTGATCGGATCGCGGGTCATCAACTCTTCGACCCGTGAGGCTCCCGTAGCGTCCGAACGCAAGTCGCGATCGGTGATGATCCCTACCAGTAGCCCATCGTGGACGACCGGCAGTTGCCGCACGCCGTGGCTCTCCAGGAGCTTCTGCGCGTCTCCGAGAGATTGCTTCGGTTCAACGGAAATGACGCTCGGCGACATATGAAAACGAACGAGCAAAGAAAACCTCCTGGCCGGGTTGAAGCCGATCTTGGCGCCTGGCGCCGGAATCTAGCACGTGGCGTTCCGCGCCCGGACGATCGGCGCCATCGTCTCTAGCGCGACGGCACTTTGCGTCGGTGCGACGCTACCGAGAATGGATTCCCGTGCGCGGGAAGTCAACGAAAGATCGACTCGGGAAAACCGGCGCCGGTGCCTTGGCACGTAATCTGAATGCGAACTCTGCTTCGTATACAGATGAGATCCACTCGCACCCGAACAGGGGCACGGAAGAACCGCGCTGAGCGCGCCAAAAGGAGCTTACCATGGCAGATTTTCTCGCCGCGTACTCGATCCAGAATTGGCTCGAATCGTGTCCGCAGGGCTACCTCGAAGACACCGAGTTCGGGCATACGCCGGGAGAGTCCGAACCCGAGGAGATGTTGGCCAACGAAGTCCTCCGCCAGGAGGCGGTCCGCTCCACCGTACAACTCGTCGTCGGTGAACGCTGCGCTCTCGCCGCCTCCTCCGGCTTGATCAACGCCGCGCCCGACGAGGGCAGCAAGCGATTCCTCGCCACCCAGACGCTCGACGAGGCCCGGCACGTCGAGGTCTTCACCCAGCGCCTGCTCGACCTCGGCGTCCGCAAAAACGATCTCGAAAGCGTGATCAGCGCGCACGCCAACCCCAATCTGGTGAAATTCGCCGAGGTTCTGCTCGAGAAAGTCGACAAGAAGGACTTCATCGCCGGCGTCGTCGGCCAGAACATCGTCCTCGAAGGCATGGCCTTCAGCGTCTTCGAAATGATGCACGCACTCAACCAGGCGATGAATCCGAAGTTCGCCCACACCCTTGCAGGCACGATCGCCGACGAGCGCCGCCACATCGGTTTCGGCGAGAACCGCATCGGCTCGCTGATCAAGGAGCACCCGGAGAGGAAGGCCGACGTCGAGCAAATGCAGAAGGAGATGTCCTACTACATGCTCGCCACGTTCGCCGACGCCTTCCGCAACAACCCCGCCGAGGCCGAGTTCGAGAAGATCGAGCAACGCTTGCAGGCCAAGGGCATACACGCCAAGTACAACGGCGTCGATCTCACCAGCATGGCGCCCGAGCAGATGGAAGCCGTGCTCGCCGACACCGTCCTCAAGGAGTTCAAAACCCGCCTCGGTCGGATCGGTATCGAGTACCAATCCCCGCAACGCCCCTGAGCCGATGCACCGCGCGAGCCCTCCTGTCGCCGAGGATGTGCACGAACTCGACGAGACCGCGTTTCTCGAGCATGTGCATTCCTTCGAGTTCTGGTTCCAGTCCGTCGAAGGGTACCTATCCGGCCGAACCTTCGGCCATCGACCCGAAACCGCCGACGGTTCCCCGGTGGGCGCCGAACGCGCGCGGCTGATCGGCGTGCTCTGCAACTACTGCGTCGGCGAGACCGCGGCGCTCGAGGGCGCCAGCGGCCTGATCGCCATCGCGCCGAACCACATGGCGAAGATCTTCCTGGCGACGCAGGTCGCCGACGAAGGCCGGCACCTCGAGGTTCTTCTGCACCGCATCAGCGACCTCGGCGTCGCCGACCCGGAGGCCGAGGTCGCGCGGCGCGCCAGTCGCAGCCTCCTGCTCTTCAAGCACCGGCTCCTGGAATTGGTGTCGAGCAAGGACTGGGAGGCCGCCATCTTCGCCCAGAACGTCATCCTCGAGGCCCTCGAGTTCGCCGTCTTCCAGAGCCATGCGCGCGCTGCCGATCCGATTACGCAGGAAGTGCTCACCGGCATCGTCAAGGATGAACGCCGTCATATCGGCTTCGGCGAGAACGAGCTCGGCCGACGGTTGAAGGCGGCGCCTCACATCCGCCCGCGGCTGGCGCAGGTGAAGAAGGAACTCGACCACCTGGTTTTCGATGCGTTGGCCGAAACGATCCAAGATCTCGGCATGGACGCGAGCGAGCGCGACCGGCTCGCCCGTGCCTATCTCGGTTCAGTCGAACGGCTCGGATTCACGCCATGACCGACCCTCTCGAAGCCGCAGTACTCGACGACCCGGAGCAGGCGCGCCAGCGCTATATCCTCGACGACACCGAGTTCGACGAGGTGCCGAAGAGGTTTCGCAAATTCTACCGCAAATGGAGTGGCGCCAGTGACCGCTTAGCGCCGAACGAGGTCGTGTGCCCGGTTTGCAAGGTCGTCATTCGCTCGAGCCGCGAACTGCGCCCGGGCGACCGGGTCTACTGTATGCCATGCATGTCGCGCCTCATCATCATCCGCACCGCCGACGGCACCCTCGAGGCCACGGTGGCGTACTGACTGCAACGAACCGCCGCCAACCAACTCGCACGCACGCGTGCAGCCGATGAAAGGCAACGGGGCCGGTCGCTCATCCGAGCTACCGGCCCCGTTGAACGAGGGAGGGAAGGCGGAGAGCCCACGCGCAGCGAACGGCGCGTTGGTCGGCTCCCCGGAGGGCTTCATCGTCTCTGTCGACCAATACACGCAATCTGCATGCCGACACGCCAGCGACCACGGTTTCACTCTGTAGGCCCGCATCGTTCCGAACCGAGAGAAAGGGCGAAGTACCCATCGCCGCCGCTCGGAACCCGAGTCGATCAAGCAGCCAGTAGATCGCGGCACGTATCCGAAGTTGGAACCTCACGCACACTGGGCGCGGTCGCCAAGAGCCAATCGCCCTCGAGGCGGGTCACCCCAAACCAAAAGCGCTCGTTCTTGAAGTGATGGAGCCGATGATTGTCCCAGAGAGCCTTGTACATCCGCGTCTTCGGCCGCACCCGGGTGTGCACCAGGAAGTGGATCCATTCGTAGTGCAGCGCAAGCAGGAAATGGAGGGTGATTCCCGTCCACGCCAGCGGCGCCGACGGGGTCACCAGATACCACAGTGCGATCAGCAGCGGCACGGTATACACGAACGAATGGAACGGGATGAACAGGATCTCGAAGTTCCACGGGTCGCGGTGGTGGGCGCGGTGCGAGCGCGGCACGCGGAAGTCGAGCGTCCGGCCAAAGACCTTCACCGGCCGAAAGTGCAGGATGTAGACGTGGATCAACCACTCCTGCAGGGGCCAGAACAAAATCAACGCAACGCAGGGCAACAGATCCCACAGCGACCACGCACCCAACGACAGCCGGTAGGCGAGCGCAGCCGCCGCGGCGACGATCAATACCTGCGGACTGCCGTGCGCCAGAAAGATCGGTAACGCGCGGCCGATCGAGTCCGGACTATCGCCCGCGGCTAGCGCGCCGCTGCCTGCTTGGTACTGCCCTTCCAGCCGTGCCCCGACGGGCTCCGTCGGCATCGTCATCTTCCTTCCTCCGCGCTGGTGCGCAACCGTTCGTCAATGACTCGCAAGGTGAACTCGACCGCCACCTCGCCGCGCATCACCAGGGCGCGCGACAAGTCGTGCGCCTGCCGCTCGTCGCGCCGCCGGATCGCCGCCGCGATGGCCGCATAGGCATCCGCGTCGCGCAACTCGCCCGCGAGAACGGGAGCCAGCAATTCGCGGGTGCGGTCGTACGTGTCACGCAATGCATTGTAGGCAAGGCGGTAGGCGAGGTTGCCGGCGGACTCGATGACGACCGACCAGAAGCGCACGGCACGTTCCTGCAACAAGGAGAGATCCCCATCCGGGACAGCCAACGCGAGGGCCGCTTCGTCGAGCGCATCGGCGTGCGCGGGCGAGCCGCGTAGCGCGGCGCGCCGCGCCGCATCGGGCGCGATCGCCGAGCGCATCTCCATGATAGAGCGCACTACGGCAGTGTCGATCGCACCGTCGGGGCGCAACACCAGGCTGCCGAGCAGATCGAGACTGGCACTTTCGCGGTAGTCGAGCACATGCGAACTGCCGCCGTGACGTACCGAAACCAAGCGCGCTTGCTCGAGCCGCCGGAGCGCCTCGCGCACCGAGCCGCGGTTGACCCCAAGGGCGTCGCATAGCGCGCGCTCGGGAGGCAAAACATCGCCGGGAGGGCGAACGCCGCTCAGGATCTGGTCGCGCAGTTGTTCGAAGATGGCGTCGGATACCGAACGCCGCTCGACAGGTGTAAGAGAGGTAGAGGTGGCCATCGCCACATCCCTTGGCAGCGGATCATCAGCTTGTCAACTGGTCGGACAATCTGATAGGGAGCCCGAACTCATGCAGCATGCCGATCCCCAAATTCTCGCCCCGGGGCCGGGCCTCCCCTGCCTTCTGGAGCGCCCCGATGACAGCGTCGCGGTCTATGTGCTCACGTCCCTGCACGACGACGAACTGCGAACCTGGGCAACGGCACTCTACCTGGCTCGGAGCAGCGACGACCTGCGCATCGACCTCATCCCCGCGGAGATCGTGCGCCTCGAGCGCAGCGTTCCGCCACCACTCGTCGCCACGGCAGTGGCCGTCGCTCCGTCGGGCGGCGATTTGGTCCGTATCTCCCTTGCCGTCGGCGCGGTGCCATCGCGAACCGAGCCGCGGCGCTATCGTCTCTATGGGCTTTGGCGCGACAACGAGCGCCTGCGCAGTCGCTGCGTGGCGTTGCGCACGCGCCGCGACGATCGCCTCGCCCTCGCCTTCGGCAGTGACCTGCATGTCGCCGCCATCTGGGACGCGATCGACGGTGCGATGGCGCGCTACGCCCCCGATCTCTACGACTCCTATCTCCATCCGGGTCGACTCCTGCGCCGGTTCGTCGCCCGAGCGAACGTCTTGGCCGCAGAGGGCAATCTCGACTTGGTGGTGTTCGGCGGCGACCTCGTCGACCACGTGCGCTCGGGCCCGCAGGCCAATGGCAACGGCTCGAACGTCGATCACTTCGCCGGGATTGTCGAGGACCTCGAGGTGCCGACCCTGGTGATTCCCGGAAACCACGATTTCCGCCTGCATGCATGGCGACCGCGGATCTACCCCTACGCCTCGATTGCGATTCCCAGCCACCGCGCTGCGAGCGCGCTGCGCCGGGCTGGACTCTGGGATTCGGCCCCGTGGCGTCTATCCGATCTCCGCGCTCTCGAGACCAGCGACGAGAACGGTCGCACCGCGCTCGCCGACCACCTCCTGCAGTTGGCGCCAGCGATCGACTATACGATCGATCTCGACGAAATGACCTTGGTCTTCCTGTCGACGGGACGCGACGTGCTGCCGCGCTGGCGCACCGTGGAACGCGGCCGGCGGCGGGTTTTCCTGCGGGCGCTGCCGCGATCATGGGAGCACCCCGACTCGGAGGGCTTGGCGCCCGCACAGATCGCCCGCGCCGACGCGGCTTTGCGGCAGAGCAAAGCGACGGCGCTGTTTTTCCATGCACCCCTTTTCAATCCGAAGCCGGGAATGCGAATCGAGAGTCGCCTGCCGCGACTCGACCCGGGCGACGACGAAGGACGCGCCGCAACCGGGCGCTTCGAGCGCCATCTGGCGCGGACCGGGATGCGCCAGGGTGTCTTCTTCCGCAATCCGGGCGCCCTGGTGCGCGCTCTTGCCGGGGCAACCGGCAACACGGTCGTCTTCTCGGGGCACGTCCACCAACCCCACGCCGCCGCGTTCGACCCCGCGACTCGCGGCATTCGCTCGGTGCCATTGCCGTGGCTCGATCCCGCTGGCGACCACGTCGCGCTGCTCAATGCGCCCGCCTTGGGGCAGACGGCAATGAGCGACGGCCAGCCACCCGGGTTCCTGCACGCCCACTTCAGCGACGGCAAGCTACGATCGGTCGCCAACCACATCCTCCAAGAGCGCGCTTGACGCGGCGCCACGAAGTCAATCGTCACGCCGACGTCGCGCGAATTCTCAACGACAGTCGGACCTTCTCGTCGACCGCGAATGCACGCGGCAACCATCGTCGGCCTCGCCTTCCGCTCACCCGACGCCCTTCCCGTCCGCTTCTGAATTACACCCTCCTTCCCGAATCCGGGAAGCCGGATGTCATGTATTCCTATCGTTCTTCGGAAAGAGCTTCACAGACCAGGAATCGAATCTCTGCTACACTTCGAAAAACTGGTCCGGTCGAATGCGGCAAGGTTCTTGCGTTCGCAAAGTCTAACGAAGCCGCGGCCGCGCAGGCCGCGCTCAGACGAAAGGAAGACGGAAATGCGCCTGTTCACCCTGTTGATCGGATTGTTCCTGCTTTGTTGTTGCGCGGTGATGGCACCGAAGGTCGCGAGCGCGACCGACGGCAAATCGCTATTCGAGTCGAGCAAGTGTTCCGATTGCCACTCGATTGCGGCCGAGGCCATCGCCGTTGCCGCGTCTGAAGATGCTGACGAGGAAGATCCCTTCGGCGGCGAGGAAGATGGCGAAGAAGAAGATGACGCCCCAGATCTGTCCGGCATCGGCAAGAAACACGACGCCAAATGGCTGGCAGATTACCTGAAGAAGAAGATCGCCAACGAAGACGGCAAAAAGCACCGCAAGCGCTTCAAAGGCTCGAACGACGCCCTCAAGACCCTGTCCGAATACCTCGCTGGGTTGAAGACCGACGCTCCGGCGCCGTAGCAGCGAGCGCGACCAAAGACGTCGCGGCGGTGGCACGATGGGGAGGAAGAGAAACCGGACTGCGCTGGCATTGGCACTCATGGCACTCGCCGCGTGTGCCGCCGGCGCAGCCGTGATCTAGTTGCACGTGATGGTCGTCGAGATTCCCACGGCGACCAATGCTGCCGGCAGTACGGATAGTCGCTCCATTCAGCCCGACGATTTTCGTGCTCGGAGTGATTTTCCTGCCCTACTCGTTAGCATCCTTCGAGAACCTTCCGCCTGCTCCACGAGATCCGTAAAAGTGACCCACGATGGTTCCGGGATTTCTTTCGCCTCGAGCAGAGTTCTTCATTTTTCCTCTTTCCCTGAACGCAAAAATCTTGCATACGTATTACATCCAAGCCTGAGGGGGCCTTGGCAAAGGGAGGGTTGGGTTTGCGGATGTGGAGCGATACGTTCCTGGAGGGTCCCCGCGCGGCAGTCGTCCGCCGGGCCGTGGTATTCCTCGTATTCATTGTCTTGGCCGGCGCGAGCGCTGCACTGCTGCACTCGTGTACGTCTTCGTCACGTACGATCGTTGCGCCGCCACAAATCGCCGGGGCCGAGTTCGTAGGCTCAAAAGCGTGCGCCGAGTGTCACGCCGAGTACGTGCGGGAATTCCCCAATTCCACACACGCGTTGCTCAAAGCGACGGGCAAAAACGCCGCGGAGATCGGCTGTGAATCGTGCCACGGCCCCGGAAGTCTGCACAACGATTCCGCCGGTGAGCGCGGCACCATCGTAAATCCAAAGCGCGATCCCGCGATCTGCTTCGAGTGTCACATCGGTGCGAAGGCCGACTTCGCCCTGCCCCATGCACACCCCGCAACCAAGGGGCCACTCGGGCTCGCAACCGTCAAGATCGGCTGCGCCGATTGCCACAATCCACACGGCGGTGCGGCGGTCGAACGCGGCGCCGACGCTCTACTCGCGGTCAACGACGGCTGCGTCAGCTGCCATCCGGCGCAGCGCGGGCCGTTCGTGTTCGAACATGAAGCCATGCGCGAGGGCTGCGTCTCCTGCCACCAGCCGCATGGCTCGATCAACCCGAATCTATTGACCGAACGCAACGCCAATCTCTGTCTCAAGTGTCACATGCAGCCGCAGCTCGCCGAAAACACCCTCGGCATCGGCGGGCGCGACCATTCGTTCTTCATGAGCCAGGGCACCTGCAGCAGCGCCGGTTGCCACGAGGCGGTCCACGGCTCCCAGGTGAGCCCGTCGCTTCGCTTCTGAGACACCGCGGAGATCCGCCATGCGCAGCACAAGAGCAGCCACTTCCCGCCTCCGGCATCTCACCCGCCTCGGTCTCGCCGCGTGCGTCGCTGTCGGCGTCGGCAGCAGCGTTAGTCCAGTTCCGACGCGCGCCGCCGAGGTGACCGCCTTCGACGCGAAAGTCGCGGGCACGGGCGCCATCATCAGCGACGACGAAGCACGCTTTCAAGCGCGTCATCAGGTCCGCTCCGGGGCGAGCGGCGGCATCGAGGACTTCTTTCTCCAAGCCACCATCGGCGACAATCGCGACCTGAAGTTCGAGGGCCGCGCGCTGCTAGACAACCACGACTACCTCGCCCGCCTCCTGCTGCGCGAAGAGGACCTCGGCTACATCGACGCTGGCTATCGCGAGTTTCGCCACTGGTACGACGGCAGCGGCGGCTACTTCCCACCGAGCGGCGCGTACTTCTCTCTCTTCGATGACGAGCTCGCGATCGATCGCAGCGAAGCCTGGGTGGAAACCGGACTGCGCACGCCCGAGTTGCCCGATGTCACCCTGCGCTATGCCCACGAGACTCGCAACGGGCGCAAGGGTTCGCTCGCCTGGGGGGTGAGCGAACAAACGGATGGTCTCGGCCCACGCAGCATCGCGCCAACGTATCTCGACATCGATGAACGTCGCGACAGCGTTGCCGTCGATGTCGAGCATCGCCTGCGCAAGAATATGACCGTCGGGGCGGGCTTCCGTTGGGAGTCGTGGCGCGGCGACGAATCGCGCAACATGGCGCAGAATCCCGGCGAAGTCGGGTTGGAACGCTTCCTCACCAACACCCAGGACGTCGATGCCGATCTGATCAACGTACGCGCCTACGCTCTCAATACGCTTCCCAAGCAGCGCTTTCAGGTCACCACGTCGTACTCCTATACCGAACTCGACAGCGACATCACCGGGAGCCGCGTCTTCGGCGAACGTTGGGGATCGTCGTTCGACCCCCTGTTCGCCAATCGTCAGGCAAACGACATGGGGTTCACCACTCTCAATGGCTCGAGCAATCTCGCCGAGCACATCGGCACACTCAATACCCTATTCCTCGTGTCGCGTGATGTACGCATCCGCGCCGCCGTCCGCGTCAGGAACCAGGATATCGACGCCGACAGCGAACAGGAATCGTCGTCGGTCGCGTCGAGCGGGGTCCTTCCGTTCCTGACAACGTCGCTGGCGCCGCTGCGCGGCGACAGCGACACCGGGAAACTCTCCGTCAACGAAAGCCTCGAGCTTCGCTATACCGGTGTCCGCAACACCGTCCTGTACACCCGCGCCGACATTGAGCAACGCGATGGCCACATCACCGAGAGCCTGCTCAACAGCAGTTCGCGCGAGCTGCGCCTCGACCGCGAAACCGATGTCGACGGTATCGACCAACGCTACGCAGCCGGCGCCAACGTCTACCCCCTGCGCCGCCTCGTGCTCTCTGCCAAGGGGTACTACGAGTTTCGTCAGACCGACTACGGCCATCGCGTCGACAACACCGACAACGCCCGCACCAGCCCGAACCGCTACTCGGCGTACATCGACGCGAGCGACATCAAACGCTACGGCGGTCAGACCGCCGCGACGTTCACCGTCGCCGGCGTTCGCCTGCGCGGGAGCTACGACTACATGCGGTCGACGCTCGATACTCGCAAAGATGAACTTCCCGACTTGGAAACCGCGGAGATTCGCAGCCATGTCTTTGGCGGGTCCGCGAGTTGGAGCGCCGGCGCCACCTACGTGCAGGGCGTCGGCAACTACGTCCTGAACGAAACGGATACGCCCGCCGACGGCCTCACCGGGCCGTCGGGCGAGGTCGCCCGGATCGTTCCCAACGATTATTTCTCGGGGCAGCTGATCGGCGGCATGGTCGTCGATGAAGCGACCGACCTGCAGGCCCTCTACACGTTCTACCGGGCCGACAACTACGAGAACAATTCACGATTCAGCCAGCCCTACGGCGCCGATCTCGAAGAGCACGGCTTCTCGCTCGGGCTGCGCCGCAAGTTGAGCGAGACGCTCGAGGGGAACGTCCGCTACGGTTTTTTCACGAGCAACGACGGCGAGACCGGCGGCTTCGACGACTATGACGGCCACCTCGTCTACGGCTCGGTGCGTTACTCGTTCTGAGGTGTGAGATGAGAAGGAGGAGTGTAATGAACAGTGAACTGCGGCCCACGACCTGCTCGGCACGCGCCCTCGGACGATCCGCGCGGTTCATGCGCATCGCCGGAGTCGTGCTGGCGACGGCAACTTTGTCCGCCTGCGGCGACGACGGCGACAACGTGACCGTACTGCCCGACACCAACATCCCCGTGACCGCTGCCGCGAGCGCAGCGTCCATCGCCACCGGACACAAGGTCGACGTCAGTGTCGACGCTGCCGGCCCGGGCGGAACACTTTCTTACGAGTGGTCCGCGCCCACCGGGCGCTTCGGCAGCATGCGGGCTCCGGCGACGACGTGGACCGCGCCGGATGAACCCGGGACCTATTCGCTTTCCGTGGTCGTATCCGACGGTGTCCGCGTCGGCATCGACACGGTAAACGTCGCGGTCACGCAGTATGTGCCCGCCGACTCACCGTCGTACCGGGGCGCCGTGATCTGCAGCGGCTGCCACGCCGAGGACGGCGCGCCGGGTGGCAACCAGTTCGAATCGTGGAGCCAATCCGCTCACGCCCACGCCATCGAGTCCCTCGCCGCGATCGGGCAGGATCGGAACCCCAACTGCGTAGGGTGCCACACCGTCGGCAGCTACGGCGTGAACGCCGACATCTCGCTCAACAACGGCGGCTTCGACGAGGTTTCCGTCGCGCGCCTCGAGGGCGTGCAGTGCGAGAACTGCCACGGCCCAGGGAGCGAACACCCCTCGCCCTCGTTCGGTTCGGTCCAGGTCGTTATGGACGCGGCCGTCTGCGGTCAATGCCACAATGGCCCGCATCACCCCACCTTCGACGAATGGCAGGCGTCGGCACACTCCGGCGTCATCGCCTTCGCCGCCGGGCGTGCCGCCTGCGCGAAGTGCCACAACGGCCTCGAAGCACCTCGCTATCTGGACGATCCGCTCAACTACGTGAATCCGGCGTCTGACCCGACCGAGAGCGCGCCCCACGCGTGCGCCGTGTGTCACGACCCGCACGGGAACGACAATCCCGGCAATCTCCGCAACGCGTCGGTCACCGACGTCGTGCTTCCGAACGCAATCCTAATCGAGTCCGCAGGTGCCGGACGCCTGTGCATGTCGTGCCACAACGGCCGTCGTACCGAAGAAAATGTCGCCGATCAGATAGTCAACGGCTCTTCGCGCGGCATCGGTCCTCATCACTCGGTTCAGGGCGACATGCTCGCGGGTGTCAACGCCTACGAGGCCATCGCACCCGACTTCACGTTTGCAACCAGCCGTCACATCCTGGTCGAAGATGCGTGCGTCACCTGCCACACGCATCCGCACGAAGGTGATCCGGAATTGGGGATTGCCACCTTCACGGGTCACACGTTCCTGCCCACCGTACAGGCATGTCAGCCCTGCCACGGCGAGTTGGACGACTTCACTGGTGTGCTTGCAAAGGACGACTTCGACGGCGACGGCGTCGTCGAGGGCGTTCAGGAGGAGGTCCGCAGCCTGCTTGCAACCCTCGAGCAGGCCATCATCGACGCCAGTACGACGGCTGAGGCCCGCGCTGCGCTCGAAGAGAACTTCGAGGCCAACAACGGCAACCCGGCGCTCACCACGCCGGAGCAGCGGGCGGCCAGCTACAACTGGGCGTTCGTTGCCTTTGACGGATCGAGCGGCGTGCACAATGCCACCTACTCGATCCAGTTGCTGCAGAAGAGCATCGAGTTCCTCGATACCGAGGCACTCCCGAGATCGGCCGTCCGCCTCGTCGACTGATCCAAGCGGCAACCGATTCCGCGACGAAAAGGGGCCGCGAGCGAACGCTCGCGGCCCCTTTCTTCTTGCGCCGCTGCCTTGGCAACCGGCAAGTGAATCGCGCTGCGACTCAGTTCCAGCTCTGCAGAACACGCATGTAGTTCCCCCGCTCGAACGCCGCCGGGTCGGGGCAGCGCGCATGGCTCATACTGCCGTGCATCTGCGCCAGCGACTCGTACTCGTGCTTCTCCATCCACTCGACCATGCCCGCGCGCACCTTCGCCAGATGCTCGGGACCGGACAGCAGTAGCGCAGACACCATCTGCACCGCGTGTGCGCCCGCCATGACCGCGCGAATCGCATCCTTCGCCCCATGCACACCGCCGCTGACCGCGAGCGAACCGCGCGTCCGACCCGACAGAATTGCCAGCCAGCGCAGTCGCAACAGCAGCTCGCTCGGATCCGACAGGTGCAGGTGCGGATAGACGTCGAGCGTCTCGATATCGATTTCCGGCTGGTAGAAACGGTTGAACAGCACCAGGCCCGCCACGCCGAGCGCGTCCAATCGCTGCGCCAGGTGGGCCGGCGACGAGTAGAACGGCGATAGCTTCACCGCCACCGGGATCGAGACGGCCTGCTTTACCAAACGCGCAGCTTCGACGACGCGCCATTCGACGTGCTCGCTCGTCTCGGTTGCGTCGGTCGGAATGTAGTAGACGTTGAGCTCGAGCGCGCTCGCTCCGGCCTGTTCCATCAAGCGCGCGTATTCGAGCCAGCCTTCCGGGGTCACACCGTTCAACGACGCGATCACCGGCACCGCGATCGCGGCGCGGATCTTGCGGATCTGCTCGAGGTAACGATCCGGCCCCAAGGCAAACTCGTCGATGCGCGGAGAATAGGAGACAGCCTCGGCAAACGATTCCTGGTGTGCATCCACGTGCTGCTCGACGCCATGCGCCTCGCGCGCGATCTGCTCCTCGAACAGGGAGTGCATGACGATGGCAGCAGCTCCGGCGTCTTCCAGTTTCCGCACTTGATCGAGGTCGTCGACCAGCGGCGAGGCTCCCGGCATCAGCGGGTGAGGTAGTTCCAAGCCGAGGTAGGTGGTTCGCAGATCCATCGACGTCCTTCTCCCTTATTCCCGCGACATCCGCTCGTAGAGGCTGCGCCGGTAGACGATGTCGGCCTGCGCTTGCTCCATCAATGCCCGGAAGCGCTGCGGGTCGCGCTGCTCGACCATACGGTAGCGGGCCTCCTCGCGGACGAACTCCGCCAGCTTCGTCTTGGGCGCCGGCGAATCGAGTTGGAGCGGGTTGGCACCTCCGGCGCGCAGCCGCGGGTCGTAGCGGTACAGCGGCCAATAGCCGGTGTCGACCGCTACCTTTTGGTGCTCCGCCCCGAAGGCGAGATCGTAACCGTGCGCGATACAATGACTGTAGGCGAGGATCAGCGACGGTCCCGGATACGACTCGGCTTCGAGAAACGCGCGCACCGTCTGCTGGTCTTTCGCGCCGAAGGCAACCGACGCTACGTAGACGTGCCCGTAGCTCATCGCCAGCAGTCCTAGATCCTTCTTTCCAACTGACTTGCCGGCGACGGCGAATTTCGCCGAAGCGCCCATCGGCGTCGCCTTCGATGCCTGGCCGCCCGTGTTCGAGTAGACCTCGGTATCGAGGACGAGCACGTTGACGTTGCGATCCATGGCGAGCACGTGATCGAGGCCACCGAAGCCGATGTCGTACGCCCAACCGTCGCCACCGACGATCCACACACTCTTGTGGGCGAGATAGTCTGCGACCAGTTCGAGGCGACGGGCGTCGTCGCCTTCGATGCCGGCGAGCTTGGCGCGCAGCGCCAGAATCTGGGTCCGCCGGATTGCGAGCTCTGCCTCTCCCGGGATGCCGTGCTCGAGCAAGGGGACGACCATGTCGTCGCCCAGCCGCGGCGCGAGCGCTTGCAGGAGTTCGCGCGCGTACTCGGCCTGCTTGTCGACGGCGAGGCGGAATCCGAAACCGAATTCCGCATTGTCCTCGAACAACGAATTCGACCACGCGGGACCGCGGCCATCCGCATTCGTGCGGTACGGCGTCGTCGGCAGGTTGCCTCCGTAAATCGAGGAACAGCCGGTGGCATTGGCGATCAGGGTACGATCGCCGAAGAGCTGCGTCAGCAGTTTGATGTAAGGCGTCTCGCCACAGCCCGAGCAGGCACCCGAGTACTCGAACAGCGGCTGGAGAAACTGCGTGCTCTTCACGTCGGCACGTACCAGCGTACGGTCCACTTCCGGCAATTTCAGGAAGAATGCGTAGTTCTCGCGCTCGGCGTCGAGAAGCGGGCTCTGCGGTGCCATGTCGATCGCCTTGTGGCGCGGGTTCGACTTGTCCTTGGCCGGGCAGACGCGCACACACAAGTTGCATCCAGTGCAATCCTCGGGGGCAACCTGGATCGAATACGCGCTACCCTCGAAGTCATGCCCCTTGTAAGGAATCGACTTGAACGTCGGGGGCGCCGAGGCGGCTGAGGCAGGCGTGAACACTTTGGCGCGGATGGCCGCGTGCGGGCAGACCAGCGCACATTTGTTGCACTGGATGCACACGCTGGGGTCCCACACTGGGATCTCGAGCGCGATGTTGCGCTTCTCCCACTGCGTCGTGCCGACCGGCCAGGTTCCGTCCACGGGGAACGCGCTCACCGGCAGGTCGTCGCCGTGGTTTGCGAGCATCGCGGCCGTGACTCGCTGGACGAAATCGGGTGCCGCGGCCGCGACGATCGGCGGCCTTGCACGCAGCGTGGTGGCCCGCGCTGGCACCTCCATCTCGAAGAGGTGGGCGAGCGTGGCGTCGACCGCGGCGAAGTTCTTCTCGACGATCGATTCGCCCTTCTGTGCATAGGTCTTGCGGATCGCCGTCTTGATGTGGCCGATCGCCTCATCGCGCGGCAGCACGCCGGACACCGCGAAGAAGCAGGTCTGCATGACCGTATTGATGCGGCGACCCATGCCGGCCTCGCCGGCCACTTTGTAGGCGTCGATGACGAACACCCGTAGTTGCTTGGCGATGATCTCGTCTTGCACCTCGCGCGGCAGGTGTTGCCACACGTCGTCGGTCGCATAGGGCGCATTCAGCAGGAGTGTGGCTCCCGGTTCCGCGTAGCTGACGACATCGTAGCGGTCGAGGAAATTGAACTGGTGGCAGGCGACGAAGCTGGCCCGCCGCACCAGATAGGCCGAGCGAATCCGCCCGCGCCCGAAGCGCAGGTGCGAAATGGTGATCGCGCCGGATTTCTTCGAGTCGTAGACGAAATAGCCCTGCGCCGACAGCTCGGTCTGCTCGCCGATGATCTTGATGGAGTTCTTGTTGGCGCCAACCGTGCCGTCGGCGCCAAGGCCGAAGAAGACCGCGCGCACCACCTCCGCGCGCTCGATCTCCCAGTCGGGATCGAACGACAGCGACTCATGGGTCACGTCATCGGTGATGCCCACCGAGAAGTGCCGGCGCGGTGCGTCCGCCGCGAGATTCTGGAACACCGCGCGCACCATCGCCGGCGTGAACTCCTTGGACGACAAGCCATAGCGGCCGCCGGTCACGCGAGGCATTCGATCGAGCAGACCGCCATCATTCGCTTCACACAGTGCAGCCATGAGATCGAGGTAGAGCGGTTCGCCGACCGCACCGGGCTCTTTGGTCCGGTCGAGCACGGCAACTCCCGTCGCACTCCGAGGCAGCGCTGCGACCAACGCTGCGACGTCGAATGGGCGGAAGAGCCGGACCTTCACCAGCCCGACACGTTCGCCCTGCGCGACCAGATGTTCGACCGTCTCCTCCGCGGTCTCGGCACCGGAACCCATCATGACGATGACGTGCTCGGCCTCGGGATGACCGACGTAGTCGAAGAGCTGGTAACGCCGCCCGGACAGCGCAGCGAAGCGCTCCATCTCCGCCTGAACGATGCCCGGACACGCGGCGTAGTAGCGATTGCAGGCCTCACGCGCCTGGAAGAAAGTGTCCGGATTCTGCGCCGTACCCCGCAGCACCGGCCGATCGGGCGTGAGGGCACGCTCGCGATGCGCCCGCACCAAGTCGTCGCCGACCAGCGCCAGGAGGTCGTCGTCGGACAGCATTTCGATCTGGGTGAGTTCGTGCGAGGTGCGGAAACCGTCGAAGAAATGCAGGAACGGTACCTTCGCCCGCAGCGTCGCCGCGTGGCTGATCGCGGCGAAGTCGTGAGCTTCTTGCACCGAGCCCGACGCGAGCAACGCAAAGCCGGTCGGCCGACAAACCATGACGTCGGAATGGTCGCAGAAGATCGACAGGGCATGGGTCGCGAGGGTCCGCGCAGCAACGTGCATACAAAAGGCCGACAACTCGCCGGCGATCTTGTACATGTTCGGCAGCATCAGCAGCAGTCCCTGCGACGCCGTGAACGTCGTCGTCAGAGCCCCCGCCTGCAACGCGCCGTGCACGGCACCGGCAGCACCGCCTTCGGACTGCATCTCCGTGATGAGCGGAACGGTGCCCCAGACGTTCTTACGCCCGTGTGCCGACCACTCGTCGGCGAATTCGCCCATCGCCGACGCCGGAGTGATGGGATAGATCGCAATCACCTCGCTGAGGCGATGCGCGACGGAGGCGACGGCTTCGTTGCCGTCTACCGTTACGGTTCGCTGCTGCACCATTCGTTCCCTTCCGACGACCGCGCGCGCGACTCGACCCCGTTGCACGCGTAACGCCCTTCAAACCGGGTCGATGCGGAAAGCGTGCCGAACGCAATCGCACGGGTCGTCCCCGAATACGCCCGCTGCCTTGCCACATCTGCATGCGGAAGAAACCTCGGATTCCCAAGGATGCGACGCAAAGGGAGCTAGGATCGCAGCGCAACGGCACGGCTTCGTGCTATGGAGGTTGAGGGCTACGCACCCGAGCACCGTGGCCAAAGACTCCGAGGAGAAGTGATGCGTCAGATACTCGTACCCGTGGATTTCTCGCCGATTACCGCCGAAACGATCGAACACGCAGCGCGCCTGGCCGAGAAATTCGGAGCGGAGATCGCGCTATTGCACGTCGCGGCACCGGACCCGGATTTCGTCGGTTACGAAACCGGTCCGGACACCGTACGCGAGCAGGTCGCGACCGAATTGCGCACCGAGCACCGTGAGTTGCAGGCACACGCAGAGGCCCTGCGCGCACGCGGCCTGCGTGCCCACGCGATCTGCGTTCAGGGACCGACCGTGGCGACGATTCTCGAACGTGCCGAGCGCATCGGGGCCGAGCTGATCGTCATCGGCTCGCACGGCCACGGCGCGCTCTACCGCACCCTCGTCGGAAGCGTCAGCGAGGGGATCCTCTACGGCACCACCTGCCCAGTACTGCTCGTACCGGCACGTGAACGCACTACTTCTTCTGCACCGACTCCAGGTACTTGACGATCAAGAGCGTCCGTCCCTGGACGTCGGCGCGACGGACTCCGTCCTGGTGGGTGGGCTCGCGCAAGATCTCGCCCCAAACGGGCATGTCGGGATCACCATGGGCGCGAATCGCCTTGGTCCCGTCGGTCTGGTCCATCACCTTCTTGAAGGGATATTCGCCACCGTTGCCGCGTGCCGCAATGGTCAGGTCCGTCGGTTGCGGCCGCATCAACCCCGAAACGATTCCATCGCCTTCGCCGCCCAAACCATGGCAGGCACTGCAATACTTACGATACGACGCAGCGCCTTCCTCGAGACGCGGATCCGGATCCGCGGCGAGGGCGGGCTTCCCCCCGGGAAGCAATCCAAGTGTCGCCGTGGCAACGAGCGCGA
>Ga0163144_10002638_pt1 | contig 41105 bp, 38 predicted proteins | sample OliLak19BULKMAT1_FD_123175 | JGI IMG/M metagenome (GOLD analysis project Ga0163144, IMG submission 123175) | Freshwater microbial mat bacterial communities from Lake Vanda, McMurdo Dry Valleys, Antarctica - Oligotrophic Lake LV.19.BULKMAT1 | ecosystem: Environmental > Aquatic > Freshwater >...
AACTCGGAACGGGACGAACGGCGTTAAAATGAAATTGCAGTGGACACCGAACCATTGGATTGACGAGACGGCGGCTCGGTGAGGAACAGACTAATAGCCGCCGCTCGTCATCCTCTGCGTTAGGCCACAAGATGACAAACGCCATCCTAAACATTGCAGTCCTGGTCCAGGTTTTCGGCTCGGCACTGATTTTCATGTCCGGACACTCTGGAGCGGCAATTCTTGGCGTCGTCATCCTGATCGGTGGCGGCATCTTGTTTCGCCACGAGCGCAAGAAACTCAAGGCCCAATCAATGCCGCCTACGGGGCAGATAGAGTCACCCCGTAAGTAAATCGACACACTCGTGGCCCAACTATGCGTTAAGCCCGGGAAGCCGGAATTCGTCGTGGGATGGGTAAAGGCAACGGAAACGGACATGATCAGGCACAACAAGAAGCATGGAAAACGGCATCGGTTAAGCTCTGTGGCCTAAATAGGTGGGTCCTTTACGATGGCGTGGGCAGCTAACATTGGCTTGAGCCGACGGGCGCCAAGCAGGGCGGCGGACGCCGATATCGCCCGCCGCTCATCCTCGGCGTTCGGCCACCTCGTTCTAAACTCTTCCCGGGAAGAGTTTACGGGAGACCAACAAGGGCTCAGCGCCGGGCGATCAAGCCCACGCTTTCTCGTCCATCGAGCTGGATCTGGGCCGGAAACTCGGGGCGCGCGAACAGCTCGCAGCGCTCGATGTGAAAGCCGGCGCCGGTGAACACCCGCCGTAGAACGCTCTCGTCAAGCAAATGCATTAACGGCGGCAGCTGGGCCGCCCGGCCGGGATCGAACACGGACGTGTCCTCGATCAGGCCGGGCCAAAGCGCTCCCGCCGCCGTTCTTTCCAGATAGGTCGGCATGAACCGCGTCGCCGTCCCGATGAACGGGGTCTCGCCCACGATAAAAACTTTCCCGCCCGGCGCCGTCCAGTCGAACAACTTTGCGGCGGCCCGCTCGAGCGCAGGACCGTCGAAAAAATGAAGGATTCGGCAAGCCAGCACCGCGCCGAGGTTTCGGGGCGCCAAATCAAGCTCGTCCGGGAACTGTCCCGGCGCGAGCGTCAGCCTTTCCCGCGCCTCGTGCGGAACCCGCTCGCTCAAAATCTCGAGATGCCTCGCATCCAGGTCGTTGGCGATCACGCGCGCGCCCGCGGCCAACGCCGCGAGCGTCGCTACCCCGTAGGCGGCGCCTACGTCGAGGCAGGGCCCCGGCGCGCGGGGAGCGAACTCGACGAAGGCCTTCGAGAAGCGGTCGAGGCCGGTCGTCATGTAGCCCATGCGGTTGAGCGTCTTAATGAAGCCGTTTTCCGGCTCAGGCATGCTCGGCATCGAGACTATTGTAATTGATCCCGACATGAACGGGCGGAGTAAGCTCTTAAGTAAGAACGGGTAACGACAACCGAACCATGGGATTGTGCGGACGGCGGCTTAGATCTCGGTCTGAAAGTAGGGCGCTGGATCGAGGTAGGGAGCTTCCGCGGAGGCGTCGGGAGACGCACGGAGGTCCAGCAACTTTTTCCAGGGGATGGACAGGTCGCGGCCCGCGGGCTTCGCCGGCTTGAGGTCGAAGCCTTTCTGAATGGGAAGATAGAGCGCAGGCGCCTCGGCCGACGGTGTCGCCACAACCACCGCACCTCCGAGCTCGGCCGCGCGGGCCGCGGCGCAGCGAGCGACCCGAACCGTCGCGGCCTCGTCCTGCGGCGGCGCGGAAACGAGCACAAGTTGAACCGCGCGCTTCTTGAGAGCGGCTCCGATCTCGGGCTTCTGAATCGAGTGCGCCGGCAGCGCGGCCACCACGGCGCCGCGGAAGCGGAATAACGGCAAACGGTTGCCGGGCGTCACGCCCGCCGCCCGCTCAGCGGGCGTCGGATCGAGCTTGTCCATCACCTGCCACGAGCCGCCGTTCAAGATGTACGCGCGGCTCACGGACTTCCCCCCCTCCATAAATGGCGCGTTGCCCAAAACCACGAACCGTTCGGCCCCCGCCGCAGCCTGCACGTCGGTCAGAGCGCTCTCAAGGCTGCGGCCCTTCGAGAAGCCCTCCGGGAAGACGATGACGTCCACGCCGTCCTTCACCGCGGAAGCGACGGCCAAAACGACGCGCGCGTTGAACTCCTTTTCCGTCACCGGACTCCAGGAATAATCCCACGCGACCGCCCTCACCGAGACCTTCTCAGGTACCGCGGCGGCCTTCGCCGGAGCGTCCGCCGCCCGCGCGGAGAGCGCCGCGAGCACGACGAAAAACAGGGAATTTCGCATGGCGCGATCGTAGCATTTTCCCCCGGCGCGGGGACCTTGGACCCAGCAACGGGAGTCCAAGGTCCCACCGGGAACGTAGTGCGATTGCCATCCCCCTATGGGTCCCAAATCAACAACCCCGCCGGTTGTCGCGTGGTAACATCAACACAATGAAATCACGCGCGCTTCGCTCAGCGATGTCCCTCGTCGTTTCGTTCCTCGTCGTATTCGCGCCCTGGCCCGCATGGGGCCAAACCGCGCGCGTCATCGCCCCCGTCTCAGGCGCCTCCGCGTCCGCCGCCGCCGGTGCGATAACGAACCCGCTTCAGCCGGTCGCGCTCCTCGCGCCCTCGCTCGGCACGCTCTCTTCCCCCTCGATCCAATCCCTCGCCGCTCCCGCCGCGCTGCGCCCCTCCGCAATCGCTCTCGCAGCGTCCGCGCAAGCCCCCGCGCTTCCCGTCGCCGCCGCCGCTGCCTCTTCCGCGCTCCGCGCGGAAGCAACTTCCGCAATCTCCGCCGAAGCCGAGGTCCGCGGCAAGACCGTCGTCATGGTCGGCACGAAAGGCTCCCGCCCGTTCATCATGCAGGAAGCGTTGCGCGTCGCCAAGGAGCTCGGCCTCAACCTCGTGCTCGTCGACGACCCCGCGAACCGCAAGAACTCCGTCGACACGATCCCTGATTCGAACTTCATCGCCGCCCCGATCAACACCCGCGACGGCAAGACGATGGGCAAGATCGCGGAGACCGTCGCGGCCCACCCCGAGGGCGCCAAGGCCCACGCGGTCGTCGGCTTCATGAGCCTCTACGCGAGCCTGACCGGCAGGATTACAGATAAGCTCGGCGCCAAGGGCATCGCCGGCGACGTCGTCGCCGCCGCCGACAACAAGCCCGAGGCGCGCAAGCGCCTGAACGCCGACGCGAGCCAGCACGTCGCGTACGCGGTCATCGGCAGCGAGAAGGAAGCGCGCCGGGCTTACCACGAGATTTCCGAGGAAGGCAAGTACAAGGTCATGATCAAGACCAGCCGCGGCGAGAACAGCCGCTTCCTCGACCTGAACCTCAAATCCGAGAACGAGGCCGCCGCCGCCTACCTCAAGATGGACGCCGCCGTGCGCGATTTCGTCGGCCGCCCCGAAGCATCTCAGACGACCTTCAGCTCGCACCCAGGCTTAATGATGGAGCGCATGCTCGAGAAGAATCCCGGCACCGAGGAGACCTCCGTCGAGGTCGTCATGCAGGACGGCAAGGCCGCCTTCGCGATCGTTTCCGATACGAAAGGCCTCGGACAGAAAGGCGAGCTCGCCGGCGGCATCCTCGTGTTCCCCGGCCAGACCGCCGTCAAGGATCACGCCGAGCTTATCGCGGCCTCCGAGCGCGCGCTCAAGGCCCTCGGCCTGCGGGACGGCAACGCGCGCCTCGATCTCTTTTCCACCCCCGACGGCCCGCGCGTCATTGAGATCAATCCCTTCATGGGCGGCGTCGCGATCTGGCAGGCGGTCAAGAGCCTGACCGGCATGAGCCTCGTCGAGCAGGGCTTCCGCGCGACGCTCGGCCTCAAGGTGGATCCCGGCCATACGCCCGACGGCGTGATTCACTATACCTTCCTTGCCTCGAGCCGCAACGGCACGCTTGAGTCCGTCGAAGGCCTCGACGCCGCGCGCAAGATGCCCGGCGTCGAGCTCGCGCGCGTGTTCGTCGCGGAGGGCGACCGCATCGTCGCCGCCAAGGGCAACGCCTACGAGGAGTGGGCGGAGATCATCGGCAAGGGCAAGACCTGGCGCGACGCGATCCGGTCTGCTTTATTGGCCTCGCGCCGCCTGGTTCTCAAGATCAAGCGCGACAACGGCGAGATCGTGCGCGCGCGCGGCGACTATCAGCAGCCGACGGCCGATGATTTAGCGCCGCTTCCCAAGATAGAGACGACCGCCGCCCCCGAAGCCGCGCCGACTCCAGCGCCGGGATTGTTCTCCAAGGTCGTGCTCGGCTTCCTCTCCACCTTCGTGCTCGTCTCGACCGTCGTCGAGTCCACCTCGCTCGCCGTCTCGCAGATGACCCAGCCGCTCACGCAGGGCTTCCTGGCGCTCGCGGGCCTCACCGTCGTGAGCTATCTTGCGTACACCGCCGGCGCGCTGTTCGGCGGCCGCTGGGTCGACAAGTTCGGCATCAGCCGCACCTACCGCACCGTGCTCGCTATCCGCACGGGCATCTGGGTCACGATCGCCCTGCTGTTCAACCCGATCACGGGCACCTTGCCCCTCGCGGCGCTGATCGGGCTGTTCGCGCTCGACTACTTCTTCCACTCGATCGGCCGCGTCGCCGAGCACAAGCTCCAGGTGGCCTGGTTCCACGACAAGCCCACCGCGTCGAGCCGCTTTGGCTCCTTCCGTGACTTCATCGAGTACGGGACGGTCTTCGTCGCCTCCGCGATGGGCCTCGCGATCGCCGCGTTCGGCTTCGGCGCGGTGATCTACCCCGCGCCGATCGCGTTCGCGATCGCGGCCGGCCTCGCGTTCTTCCTGAAGCTCCCGAAGGCCACGCCGGCCGCGGCCGTCGAGGCGCAGAAGGCGGGCTGGGGCGCGGGCTTCCGCGGCGTGTTCAAGAATCCCGGCATCGCCAAGCCCCTCTTGGGATATATCCTGCTTTCCAGCTTTCTCTACATGATGTACTACATCATCGCGACCGCCTTCGGCGCCTACGTCGCGGGCGACCCGAAGCACGCGGCCGCGGTCGCGGGCTCCCTCACGGGTCTTTACGGCGTCGGCGCCCTGTTCGGCGCGCTCGCGATGGACCGCATCAGCCGCGTCATCGACAAGAAGACCGCGCTGCTTCCCGAGGCGCAGCGCGACGACGCGGGGCGCAAGCTCTACGCGCAGAGCGCCGCGAAGTCCCTCGTCTGGGCCGCCGCGACGATGCTCGGCTCGTGGGCGTTCATCAGCCAGACCGCGCTGTTCACGTTCGTCTGGCCGATCTTCCCGATCTCACCCGTCCTGCTGCTGATCGGATTTACGAGCCAGATGGCGATCATCCACCTCGACACGCTCATGAAGGACCGCATCCCGAAGGAGGACAAGGCGCTCGCGGGCAGCATCCTCGGCGCGATCCGGACCTTGACCTACCTGAGCTTCGTGGCCGGCTTCCTCCTCTGGGGCGGCCTGTTCGCGGGCTTCGGCACGGCGACCTTCTGGATGTTCGCCGCCTTCTACACGGCCGTCGCCCTCTACTACCTGAAGCTGGCGCGCTGGATCAAGAGCTCCTAACACCCCATGAACGCCCGCGTTCGACGCGCGCCTTCGCTCTTATTCTCCCTCGCGATCGCGTTGGCGCCGTTTCCCGCGTGGGGGCAGACGGCCCGCGTCATTCTCCCGGCGTCCGGCCGGGTCACAGCACCCGCGGTCCCGCTTCTCTCCACGGTTCTCTCGCCGTCTCCCCTTCTTTCCCCGGCGCCCCTTCTCTCTGCGCTGCTCGCTCCCTCGCTCGGAACGCCGGCCGTCGCGCCGGCGCCGGTCGTCGCGGCGATGCCTCGCGCGATCCCCAGCGCGATGGCGCACGCTGTCCTGCGGGCCGCGCCCCTCGCAGCACCCGTCGTCGGCGACGGCCTGTTCCGCCCGGCCCCGCCGGAGTTCACGGGCCGGTCCGGCGCCGGGCTCGACCAATCGTTTCGCGAGCACGCCGCCGAACGCGGCTTTGAATTCGGAGCGCGCGCTCCGGCCGGCGCCGAGGGCGCGGGCCAAGCCCCGCTCGAAGCCGCGGGCGAGAGCCGGCCGAAGCGTTCCGAGCCCCCCGCGCCGGCCAAAGCCGCGCGCAAGCCGCTGCCCCTCTCCACCGCGCTCTGGATCATCCTTGGCAACGTGGCGTTCATTCAGTTCGGCGTCGAGCTCATGAGCCTCGCGGTGCCGCAGTACGCGCTCGGAGTCTTCGGATACGCGGCCATGTCCGCCGTTTCCGCCGCCTCCTCGGTCGGGATGGCCGCGGGCAGCCTGCTCGGCAGCTGGGGCTCCGACCGCTTCGGGCCCGAGCGGACCTATCTCGGCGCCCTCGCCGCCCGCGTGGCCGCGACCACGGCGCTCGCGGGGCTGTTCGCGGCCGGGGCGCTGCCGGCGGCCGCCCTGGTCGGGCTGTTCGCGCTCGACTTCGTGATGCACAGCGCCAACTACGTCGCCCTGGACACGCTCGCCCCGCGCTGGATGGGTGGCGACACGGCGAAGCTCAATCGCTTCGGGATGCTCCGCCAGATCTCGGTCGACGGCACGGGCGTGCTCGGCCCCCTGGCCGCGGGCCTCGCGATCGCCTTCTGGGGCTTCGGGTCCGTGTTCTGGGCCTACCCGGCTCTGCTCGCGGCCTCCGCGGTGAGCGGCTATTTCGCGCTGCGCGGACGCTCGAGCGCGGCCCCGGTGCCGCGCGCCGAATTGACGAAGTCGGCGGGCTGGAAGGAGACGTTCTCCGCGATTGCCCGGACACCCGCGCTGCGCTGGTCGGTGCTGGGCTACGCGCTGATTACGGTCGTCATGATGAGCCTTTATTTCCTGGCGGGACCCGCCTTCGGCGCGGCGGCCGCGGCGGCCTCGGGCGCCTCCGCCGCGCAAATCACCTCCGTGATGACGGGCTTGTTCGCCGGAGGCGGAATCATCGGAGCCTTGCTGCTCGGACGCATGACGGGCCGCATCGAGAAGGCGGCGGCCGGCGTGCCCGCGGAAGGCCGCGAGGCCTTCATGGGCCGCATGCTGATGCGCCGCATGGGCATGACGTTGGCGCTGATGGGTGCCGCGATCCTGTCCTTCTGGGCGCTGCTGGGCACAGCACCCCTCGTCACCTTCAGCGTCTTCGGCACGGCCGTCCCGATATTCGCGGCACAGCTGCTCATGCTGCCGCTGGGCGCCGCCTGGGCCGCCCCGACCGTGGGCCTGATGACCGTGCTGCAGACCCAAACCGCCGACAACGCCAAGGCGAAGGCCGCGGGCGTCAACCGCTTCCTGGCGATGTTCGCGTCCTTCGCGTTCTCGCTGGCGCTCGGCGGGCTGTTCTCGAGCCTCGCGGGCGCCGCCGGCTTCGTCGCGTTCGCCGCCATCATGACCGCCTTCGCCGTCGCGACCGCCTTCGTCGGCTGGCGCCTCTTCCTCGCTGGACGCGAGCCCCGCAAGTGAGCCTGGCGGCGCTCCTCCTCGCGGGAGCCGCCGCGGCCTCCGCCGGAGATTTCCTCGCTAAGTACAGCCCGGAAAACAAGCCGTCGGCGATTCCGATGAAGCGGGACCCCGGCTACCTGCGCGCCGCGCCCGCGCCCGATTTCTGGGCCCTGATTCCCTACTATGAAGGCATGCGCGGCGGCCACTCCGCCTCGGCCGCGACGATGGCCATGGTGCTCAACGCCTTGAGGCAGGACACGCGCTACTCCGCCGCCGACGAGCTCGTCACCGAGGCGTCCCTGCTGAAGAAGGTCACGACCCACGCCTGGGCGGCCAAGGTCTCCGACGAGAAGCCCACGGGCGTCAAGCTCGCGGAGCTCGGAGAGATCGCCGACGCGAGCCTGGCCGTCTACGGCTCGAGCGCCGTCGCGCGCGTGATTCCCGTGCTCGCCCCCGGCCGCGCGACGCGCGCCGCCGTGCGCGCCCGCCTCGAGGAGAACGAGCGCTCCGGCCGCGATTTCCTGATCGCGCACTACATGCAGAGCGTCTTCACGGGCGATCCGGAAGGCGCCGTGGGCGTGTACGCCGCGGTGGGCGCGTTCGACGCCGGCCGCGACCGGGTCTTGATCCTGGAAACCGATCGCAAGTACTACGAGCCCTACTGGGTCTCGCTCGACGCCTTCGTCGACGCCCTCGCCGCCTTGAAAGGCGGAGGCGGCCTTCTCTGGATCAAATAGCTTACGCGTGCGGCTCGAGGTAGTCGAGGTCCTTGCCGAAGGTCTCGCGCAGGCCGAAGAGGGACGCGAGCGCCAGGGCGAAGCAAAGCGTGCCGACGATCGCGGCGGAGCCTAGGATCCCCTGGCCGGGCTTGAGCAGCTGGAACAAGGCCGAGACTCCCACTAAGGACCCGCGCACGAAGTTGGGGACCGTCGTCGTCGCGGTGGCGCGGATGTTCGTGCCGAACTGCTCCGAGGCGATGGTCACGAACACCGCCCAGTAGCCCGCGAAGAAGCCCAGCAGGCCGCACACGGCGTAGAAGGTGCGGAGCGACGCGCCGTGAAGGTTCAAGTAGACGGCGCAGGTGATTGCCGTGGCGGTCACGAAGATCAGCGCGGCCTTCTTGCGGCTGCGCAGGAACTGGCTCAGGCCGCCGCTCGCGAAATCGCCCAGCGCGCAGCCGCCGTACAGCCACATCACCGCGCGGGAGCCGGTCGGCAGCTCGGGCATCTCGAGGGCCTTGCCGAACTCCGGCGCGAACGTCGCGAGGATGCCGATCACGAACCAGACGGGAACGCCGAGCGCGATGCAGGACAGGTAGCGGACCACGCGGTCCTTGCTCGAGAACAGCATGAAGAAGTCGCCGCGGCGGACGCTCTCGTCCTTCAAGACCTTGTCGAAGATGCCGGATTCATAAACACCCACCCGAAGGGTGAGCAGCGCGAGTCCCATCCCGCCGCCGATAAAGTAGGCGTTGCGCCAGCCGAACGCGTCGCCCACGAGGCCCGCGACGACGCCGCCCGCGATGCCGACGCCGGCGACGATCATCGTGCCGTAGCCGCGGGTCTCCTTGGGCATCAGCTCGCAGACGAGCGTGATGCCCGCGCCGAGCTCGCCGGCGAGCCCGATGCCGGCGATAAAGCGCCAGACGGCGTACGCGGGCACGGAATGAACGAAGCCGTTGGCGATGTTGGCGAGGGAGTACATCGCGATCGAGCCGAACAGCACCGAGAGCCGGCCCTTCTTGTCGCCGAGGATCCCCCAGAGCAGGCCGCCGACGAGCATGCCGGCCATCTGCATGTTGATGAGCAGGAGCCCGGTGTCGAGCATCTTCTCCGGCGCGACGCCGATGTCGCGCAGGCTCGCGACGCGCACGATGCTGAACAGGATCAGGTCGTAGATGTCGACGAAATAGCCGAGGGCGGCCAGCAGGACGGCGGCGATCGCGTTTCGTTTGGAGGCGGCGTCGTTCATTTCAGCATCATAGAAAAGTTCCGGGCCTTTGCTACAATTCCTACATGACCCTTCCCCCCTCGGTGCGCCGTCTCGGACGCGTTTGGGCCCTGTTCGCGGCGTGCGGGCTGTTCGGCGCGATGAGCACGCTCGCGATCTCCGCCCCCGCTCCTAAAGAGGAAGCGTCCGTTTCGGCGCCTTCTCAGGCGGATCAAATCAAGGCCCAAATGGATGCCCGGAGGGCCGCCGAGGCCCCGAGCACGATGCTCGAGCGCTCCACCTCCTTCTTCGGCCTCTTCGCGCTGCTCGGCCTGTGCTGGCTGATGTCGAGCGACCGCAAGAAGATCAACTGGAAGCTCGTCGCGTGGGGCATGGCGCTGCAGCTCGTCTTCGGCGTGATCGTGCTCAAGACCGCCCCGGGCCTTTGGTTCTTCGAACGGCTCAATGAAGGCACGATGGCGCTGCTGGGCTTCACGAACGAAGGCACGAAGTTCTTGTTCGGTTCCTTTGTCACTGGAAAAATAGAAGCGCCGATGATCAACTTCGCCTTCAACGTCTTGCCCACGATCATCTTCGTCTCCGCGCTGATGACCGTCGGCTACCACATCGGCCTGATGCAGCGCATCGTCGACGTATTCGCGGTCGTCATGTACAAGACGATGAAGACCTCCGGCGCCGAGACGCTCTCGACCGCGGCCAATATCTTCGTCGGCCAGACCGAGGCGCCGCTCGTCGTGAAGCCCTACGTCGCCGAGATGACCAACTCCGAGCTGCTGGCCGTCATGGCGGGCGGCTTCGCCAACACGGCGGGAGGCGTGCTCGCGGCCTACGTGGGCATGCTCCACCCCTATTTCCCCGACATCGCCGGCCACCTCATCGCGCAGTCCGTCATGTCGGCTCCCGCGGCGCTCGTGTGCGCGAAGATCGCCATGCCCGAGGTCGGCGTCCCGAAGACGCTCGGGCACGTCAAGATGAGCCGCGAGAAGATCGACGCGAACGTGATCGACGCGGCGGCGCGCGGCGCCTCCGAGGGACTCGGCCTCGCCTTCAACGTCGCCGCCATGCTATTGGCGTTCATCGCCTTGATCGCGATGCTCAACGCCATGCTCAAGATGTGCGGCGTCTGGATGGGCTTCCCTCAGGTCAGCCTCGAGAACCTGCTGGCCGTCCTCGGCTGGCCGCTCGCCTGGCTCATGGGCGTGCCCGCGCAGGACTGCTGGACCGTCGGCAAGCTCATCGGCGTGAAGACCGTGCTCAACGAGTTCGTCGCCTACCTGCAGCTGACCGATATTTTAAAGTCGGGCCAGCCGCTCTCGCACCGCTCGGTGATCATCACGAGCTACGCCCTCTCGGGCTTCGCGAACTTCTCCTCGATCGCGATCCAGATCGGCGGCATCTCGAGCATCGCGCCGACGCGCCGTCACGACCTCGCGAAGCTCGGCCTGAAGGCCATGGTCGTGGGCGCCATCGCGACGTTCATGACCGCGAACATCGCCGGCATCCTGATCCCTTAAGATGCTCGCCTGGGCCGCCGCCCTTCTCCTCGCGACGACGGCCGCCGCCAAGCCGCGCGAGGTCGTCGTCGGCGCCTACCTCAACGACATCCAGAACCTCGATCTCAAGACGCACAGCTACGAGGCCGACCTTTATCTCTGGTTCCGCTGGCGCGGCGACGGGCGCGACCCCGCGGCCAACGTCGAGTTCAACAACCCCAACGAGCTCTGGGGCCACGCACGCTCTTCGGCCTATGAGAAGCCGGAGCGCCTGCCCGACGGCAGCTGGTACCAGGTCCTGCGCGCCCAGGGGCGCTTCTCGCGCAAGCTGTCGCTCGAGCAGTATCCCTTCGACCGCCAGGTCCTGGTCATCGAGTTCGAGGACCCGAAGCTCGAATCCGACGACCTTGTGTTCGTCGCGGACACGCCGGCGCTCGCCGTCAACCCGGAGCTCAAGCTCCCCGGCTTCAAGCTCGGCGAGGCGAAGCTGACGATCGCCGAATACGCCTACCCCTCGAGCTTCGGTGACCCCCGCCGCAAGCCCAGCACCCGCTACTCGCGCGTGACCGTCTCCCAGGCGATCGAGCGGCCGGCGCTCGCCTACGCGGTCAAGCTCATCCTGCCCGTGCTGTGCGTGATCTTCTGCGCGTCTCTCCTGTTCCTCTTCCACCCCCGCTACGTCGACGCGCGCGCGGGCATCGGCATCACCGCTTTGCTCACGATCGTGGCCCTGCAGATCACGCTGAATGAGGACCTGCCCGAGGTCGACTACCTGATCCTGATGGACAAGATTTACATCGGCGCCTATTTCTTCGTGATCGGCGCGCTGGCGATGGTCGTGCGCACCACTAAGCTCGTGGACGCGGGCAAGGAAAGCCGGGCCCTCAAGCTCGACCGGCTGGCGCTCGGCGGGATGCTCGCCGCCTTCCTCGCGGGCACGGCGCTTCTATTCCTGACGAGGTGATCTTCCTCACCCGGCGACCGAAGGCCTCGCTCGCGGTTCTCATCTTCGCCGTCGCGATTCTCCTCCCCGACGCCGCCCATGCGTGGCGTCGCGACCGGCGCAAGACGCTCGTCGAATCCATTCACAAGGCTTCTCGCGGCGCCTCCGCGGCCTGGCCCGGCTATGATCCTCTCGGGAAGCCTTTGCTGATCGTCGTTTCGGGCTGGCCGTCACTTCTCCTCGGCACGACGTCGTACCCGCCCGGTTTCGAGCGCGTGCCTTGGGCGGACGACACCGTGTCGGCCAGCACGCGTGCATTCCCGCCGAGCTTCTCCTACGTGAGGAATGTGGACATAGACGGCACGAAAGCCGCCGCCTTATTCGTCGACGGCCCCCTCGATATCGACGATTGGACCGCTTATTTCGTCCATGAAAGATTTCATAACGCGCAGGACGAGGGACGTTTGTTTAGTTTCCACCGCGATTGGCTTCGGTACGCCGTCGAGGATCCGCGGGACGTGGCGCTTGCGATGCTCGAGAACCGCCGGCTCTTGGCTTGGGTGGAACGAGGGGATTCCGACGCGATACGGGACTTCTCCGCGCTTCGTGATGGACGGCGACGCCTTTTCCCCGGGAGCATGGCCGAGATCCATGAGGAGCGCATGGAGGGAACGGCCGAGTATGTGGAATTGGCCGGCGCCGAAGCCGTCGAAGGATCCGCGTCCGCTCGCCGCAAGTTGGCCGAAAAATTCCGGGCTTCTTTTGGGGCCGCGGACTTGGAGAAATGGCGCGCCTATGAAGTTGGCGCGGCGTTATGTCAATGGCTCGAGGCGGAAAAGGAGCCCGGCTGGCGCGAGGCCGTCCAGAGCTACTGGGCGCCCTCCGAGCTCGTCCGAGGGCGGCTGTCCCTCACCGAAGAGGAGATCACGCGCCGCGTCGACGCATTGACGCTCCTTCCGGAGTACGCCGCCGCTGAAGAGGCCGCCAGAAAAGACATCGCCGCTCTCCGCATCAAGCGCGCGCGCCGTCTCGCGGATTTCGAAGCCCTTCCCGGCAGGCATCTCCATTTAGCGGGCGACGCCGCCGAAGCCGGCCATTCGGGTCCTTGGCTCGAATATCCCGACGGCACGTCGCTGTTGAGCGCCGTTCAGTGGTCCAGCGATTCCGCAGGATTTCGCATCCGGCTTCGCGACATGCTCATCCGCCGCGGCAACAGGACGGCCGAGTTCGTCTTGCCGCCCGAAACGATCATCCTGCTCGACGGCGAGCGAGCGGTCCCGGAGCCTTTCCGCCGCCGCCGCTTTAGCGCCCTGTCGATATCCGCGCCTCAAATCGATCTGAAGACGGGCCCGGGCCGCATCTACGACGACGGGAAGGCGTTCCACCTCGAGTTCGATCCACCGCCGCGCTAAGGCGCAAGCTCGTAGACCGTCACGGCCTTCTTCTTCCCTTTCACCGTCAGCTTCCGCCGCGCGAGGCACGGCCACTTCTTCTTGACGCGCGCGTAGACCGACGCCGAGACGAGCATCGTCCCGGGCGTGGCGTTGGACTCCAGGCGCTGGGCCAGGTTCACGGAGTCGCCGATGTAGGTGTACTCGCGCCGGTCGCCGGAGCCGACGTTGGCGCGCACCGCGCAGCCCGCGTTGATGCCGACGCGCACCTGGAACGGTCCGCCCGCCGCCTGCAGCCGCGCGACGAGCTTTAAAATGCCGCGTCCGGCCTCCACGGCTTTCTCCGGCCGGCGGAAAGCCGCGAAGATGCAGTCGCCCACGAACTTGTCGACGAAGCCGCCGTGCGCGTGGATCAGGTCGGCCGCGGGGCCCAGGATCTCGTTGAGCGCGGCGACGACCTCGCGCGGCGCGTGCTTCTCAGAGAAGGAGGTGAAGCCCTTCACGTCCATGAACAGGAACGCGCCCACGAAGGACGCGTCGGGCAGCTCGTAGACGCCCTTGGCCGCGCGCGCGCCGACCGCGCTCCAGACGTTGTGCGGCGTGTAGCGGCGGATGACCTCCGTCTGCAGGCGCAGCTTCGCGGCGTCCTCGACGCTCTTGCGGCTGAGGTTGGCCATGAACGACTCGGTGTCGTCGATCGCGGTCTCGCTGCGGGACAGCATGTACTCGGCGCTTTGCGCGGCGCGGCACCCCTCGGGCAGGGCGCGCGGGAACGAGACCCTCGCGCGGCCGGGCACGTGCAGCGCCATGAAGCCGACCGTGGTCGTGTGGTAGTAGGAGCCCCCGAAAGGCAGAGCGGCGTCGGAGGCTTCCTCGAAGCTGCTCAGGAACGGCAGCAGCTCGCCGCCCGAGTAGAAGCCGAAGAACGGAGTGCTGCGGCCGAAGACTTCTCGCGCGGCGTCCATCTCGAGGTCGATGCGGCTGTTGAGCCACGAGGAACGCGTGCAGCAGGAGACCGCGAGGACGAGCGAGGGCTTGCGGCCCTTGAGGGCCTTGAGCGCGCGGCGAGCGGCCTCGCGCGCGCCCTCGATGAGGCCTTGGCGGCTCGCGGCGATGAGCTGGACGCGCCGTCCTTGCAGGTCCTCCGGTGGGTAGTAGCCGATCCAGCCCTTTTTAAAGTCGATGCGCACGGGCAGCTTCATCAGCGTTTTGCCCGCGAACGCCCCCTCGAGATGGAGCGCGAAGCCGAAGCGCTGGATCGACCGTAGCAGCACCTCGCGCGAGGAGCCCGCGCCGAAGAACTGGCGGTAGTAGTCGATCGCGGGCATGCCGTCCACCTCGAGGACCTTGGCACCGTCGGCCTTCGTCACGCGCGCGATCGGGCCGACGGGCGACCAGCCATGCTCAAAGCCGAAGCCGAGGCCCGCCTCGGAGGGAAGGTCGATCATCGTGAGGCTCGCGGCCTCGGTCTCGAGCTTGGCGCCCACGTACTGCCAGCCCTTCGAGAACAGGGGGCTCTCCATGCCCGCGTCGTGATCGCCCGAAGGCACGCCGCCGAAGAACGGGGCGCCCGGCAGGCGCTTATGAAGAGCGCGAAGAAGACGGTCGTCGCGGCCGTCGCTCACGCCCGAGAGGACGAGGCCCAGCTGGCAGCGCTTCGGCGGCGGGCCCAGCGCGTCGGCCATGCGCTCGCCCGCGTTCGCGGGATCCCCGTCGATGCACGAGCCCGCAAACGAGAAGCGCGCCCCCGGATAGTCGAGCAGAAGCACCGCGACGGAGTTCTTGCTCACGCCCGCGGGCGTGATCTCGGCGTAGGACGAGCCGCCGACGAGGATGCGAGGATCGAGCACGCGGCACAGCGCCGCGTGAACCTTCTTCTGATTGAGCTTCACGCCCGCGAACACGATCGCCAAGGCCGGACGCGGCACCGCCTTCTTCGCCTCGCGCACCGCGTCGCGCGCGGCCTTCGCTGGGTCCTTGCCGGTGCCGAGCCCGATGCCGATTCTCATCGCGCCGATCCCGCGATCAGGGCCCCGACCGCCTCGTCCACGGCTCGAGACGCGCTCTCGCCGCCGGCGTTCGTGACGGCCAGTGCCCCCAGGCCGCGCTCGGGCGCCAGCCAGATGACGGCCGTGTTCATCGTGTTGCTCCCTATATGCATGAGCGCTGTGCCGGATTTCCCCGCCCACGGACGGCTTACCCGGAGCCAGCCGCCGTAGGTGTACTCCTGGCCGGGGTAGACCGCGTGGAGCTTGGCGAAGGATTTCGGGCCCAGGAGAACCGTGGAACGGCCGGCCCCGCCATCGAGATGGAGCCGCGCGAACTTGGACCAGTCCAGCAGCGAGCAGCTGACGGTGCCCGCGGGCCCGAGCGCGGGCGGATTATCCCCATGCACGGGAGACCAGGCGCCTTCCTTGCGAAGGTGGCCCCACGGCTGGTCCGGCACGCGAGCCTTCGGATCGGCGGCGGGGCCGAAGCCGCAGCGCATCTTGAGCGGGCGGAACAACTCTTTCTGAATCGCCGCTTCCCACGTCATGCCGGAGACCCTCTCGAGTACGGCGCCCACGATCATGTAGTTCGCGTTGCTGTACTCGTAACGCGAGCCGGGCGCCGAGGCCGGAACGGTTCCGAGCATCCTTTCGGCAAGGATCCGGCGGCCCTCGGATGGATCCAGGCCGGGCTCCCAGAGCTTGGCCCAGAGCTTTCCGGAGTCAAAGGTCGAGGCCTCGCCGACCCCCGAGCGGTGCGACAGCAGCATCTCGAGCGTGACTGACTCGAAAGCCGGATCGAGCTTCACGCCGGGCAGGAGCTCAGCTAGGGGCTCATCCCAGCGGAGCTTCTTGCGCTCGACAAAAATCGCCGCCAAGGTGGCGGTCATGGCCTTCGTGCAGGAGCCGAGATGGAACTGGTCTTCTTTGCGGACTTGCACGGCGTCTCCGGCCTTGCGTACACCGGAGGACTCGACGTCGACCTTCCCGTGAAAGACGAGCGCCCGGCTGAGGGCGGGAAGCTCGTGCTTGACGCGGATCGCGTCGAGCGGCGAATCGGCGGCGGCGGTCGGCGCCGCCGCGAGGACGAAGGCGGCGAGCGCGAGTTTGATCACTCGACCATCGTAACTCCGCTTTCCCCTCTTTACAAGGGCCACGGCGACTAATTTATTGATTAATGATGATGTCGCAATCACTTTTTCGTTTTTAGCTCCAGCGCTGGAGGTAACGACAAAACACTTATTATTAAATAACGATTTATCAAGAATTCGGTCGTCACCCCCTTGATAAACGGCACGTCTCGAGTACAATAGGCGTATGATCCCGGCCGCCGCGCTCGTCCTAGCCTTGCTCGCCTCCCCGGCTCGCGCCGCCGAGGCCCCGCTGCTCGAGATCCTCGACCGCCGGACGATATCCCCCGCCTCCTTCATCCCGGCCGCCGGCTCGGGAAAGGCCGTGCCGCTGGCGCTCGTCGTCGAGGCCGGCTCGGGCTGGGACGGCGCCGGGGTCCTCGAGAGCGTGCTCGGCAAGGCCTCCGCGATCTTCGGCCAGTGCGGCCTGAGCCTCGGGGCCGCCGAGGTGCTGACCGTGCGCTGGTCCGCGGAGGGGCTGCGCCGCCTCAACGTCCAGGATCCCTACAAAGGCCCCGCGCAAATGGCCGTCATGAACGAACCGCTTCTGCCTGCTCGCCGCCCCGTAGGCTTCCTGTTCGCGAAGAGCGTGCCGACGACGGCCTCCGCGTATAACGGCGACTCCGTGAGCCGCCTGAGCGGCATGCATCCGCGCGCGAAGCTCCTGCTCAACACCTTCTGGATCACGATCAATCAGGAAATCCGCGCGCGGCCGCCGGACATCTCGGAGAGCTACAGCGTCTTCGCGCACGAGCTCACGCACCTGTTCGGCAACGTGGGGCACACGCCCGCGAGCCCCAACCTCATGACGGACGCCTCGACGCGCGGCGCGAAGTCGGGCGCGCTGCTCGAGGAGCAGTGCGTCGAAATCCGCAAGCTGCACGGGCTATGATCCTCGTCGGGGCTCTGCTCGCCGTCACGCTCGCCGCCGCCGCGGCGCCCGCCTACGAAGCGCAGGTCCTGACCAAGCGGCCGGACGTCGTCTGGGGCTTCGACTTCCTGCCCGACGGCAAGATCCTCTTCACCGAGCGCCGAGGCCGCCTGGGCGTCTACGACCCGAAGAGCACCGAGGTCAGCGCCGTCACAGGCGCGCCGAAGGTCCGGGCGAGCGGCCAAGGCGGGCTGCTCGACGTGCGCGTGCATCCGGACTTCGCGAAGAACCGCTGGGTCTACCTCACCTGGTCCGAGCCCGTCGAGGGCGGCGCCGCGACCGCGCTGGGCCGCGCCCGGTACGCGGAGGGACGGCTCGAGGACCTCGAGCGGCTGTTCCTGTCCAACGCGGGCGGCGGCGGCGGGGTGCACTTCGGCTCCCGCATCGAGTTCGACGGGCCGTACGTCTACGTGAGCCTCGGCGAGCGCGGGGAGCGGGATCTGTCGCAGGACCTTAAGCGGCACAACGGCAAGATCGTGCGCCTCACGCACGACGGCAAGCCCGCGGGCGCGGGCCTTCCGGGCGCGCCGCCCGAGATCTGGAGCTGGGGGCACCGAAATCCCCAGGGCTTGGCGCTGCGCCCCGGGACGAAGCAGCTCTGGTCGGCGGAGATGGGCCCGCGCGGCGGAGACGAGCTGAACCTCATCGAGCGCGGCGCCAATTACGGCTGGCCCGTGATCACCTACGGCAAGGAATACTACGGCCCGAAGATCGGGACGACGGCCAAGGAAGGGCTGACGCAGCCGATCGCGCATTGGGTCCCGTCGATCTCGCCGTCCGCGCTCGCGTTCTACGACGGGAAGGCGTTCCCCGCGTGGCGCGGCTCGGTCTTCCTCGCGTGCCTCAGCGGAGAGCGCCTGCGCCGCGTCGCCCTCGAGGGAGACAAGCCCGGCGCGCAGGAGGACGTCCTCGCGGACAAAGGCTGGCGCTTTCGCGGGGTACGCCAGGGCCCCGACGGCCTGCTCTATTTCAGCACGGACGAGGGCCGGCTCGGACGGCTCGTTCCTGCCCGCTGACCGCGCGGCTCAATGGCGCAGGCGCTGGGCCATCAAATCGCCTAGGCGCCGGTCCGCCGAGGTAAACTGGTAGATCAGCCGCTCATCGCGCAGCATAACGTAGCGCAGGAAGGTCGGGTTCGCGCGGTTCATCGTCCATGTTCCGGCGGCGCCTTCGGCGATCTCATAGTCCGCCTGTCTCACTCGGAGCCTTTCGAAGGACTCGTCCCTCAAGGTCTCGAGATAGGCCCGCAGCGGTTTCGCTGGCTTTGGGTAACGGGTCGCTTGAAGTTGCACGATGCCGAAGTAGTCGTACTCGGCGGCGTTGGTCAAGACATCGTAAGTCATCAGCGCGCCGTGCTTCTTCGGGAACATATAGAGCGTCTCGCCGTGCTCGTCCGGGAAGCGCACGTACATGTTATCGGGCAGGAGGGGCAGGCGGTAGCCCAAGGGGCTTGCATAGGTGGAAGGCTGCGTCATGTCGGGAATGAAGGCACGGACGCCCGTCTCCTCGCGGCGGCGCTCGAGAACCGTCCGTTCCCAATCCGCGCGCGGCTCTTGGCGAATCCGTTTTACCAGGTCGCGCGCGATCGCGCGTTTGTGCGCGGTGACGACGTAGATGTACTCCGGGCCGTCGGTGATGATGGAGACCTCATATCGGGGCGGCCGATTCTGGACCACCAGCCGCCAGCCGTCGCCCACTTCGACGGTAAAGTCCACTTTGGGGCCGCGGCTCAGGATACCACTCTTGAGCGTGTCGATATTCTGCTGGGGGCACGTCGCCTTGGGAATTATTTGGATGAAGGCACCGCCTCTTCCCTTGCGCGGCAGCAGCCGGACGTATTGCATTCCATCCGTGGCGAACCTAGTCTTGGTGACGGGCATCGACGGCGGGAGCGTGATCATGGTCCCATAATGGCCGACGAACGTGCCGTCCTCCGCGGCCGCCGTCGCGGCGAACAGCGCCACGAGCGCGAGCGCTCGCGTCATCCGAGCTCTTCTTCGAGGCGGTCCGCGACTCGCTTCATGACCTTGTGCCGGGCCCAGCGCTTGTCCTCCGCCTCGATTAAAGTCCACGGGGCGTCCGGCGTGCTCGTACGCTCGATCATGTCCACGGCGGCGGCCTGGTAGGCGTCCCACTTCCCGCGGTTGCGCCAGTCATCCTCGGTGATCTTGTACTGCTTGAACGGCGTCTTGACCCGGTCCTGGAACCGGCGCAGCTGCTCCTGCGGGGAGATCTGCAGCCAGAACTTACAGACGATGACGCCCGCCTCGACGAGCTCCTCCTCGAACGCGGCGATCTCGGCGTACGCGCGCGTCCAGTCCTCCTTCGTGCAGAAGCCCTCGACGCGCTCGACGAGCACGCGTCCGTACCAGGTCCGGTCGTAGATCGTCGTCTTCCCCAGGCGCGGAAGCTGGCGCCAGAAGCGCCAGAGGTACGGCTGGGCGGCCTCCTCGTCGGTCGGCGCGGCCACGGTCATCGTGACGGCGTTGCGCACGTCGAGGGCGCCGAGCAGGCGGCGGATGGCGCCGCCCTTGCCCGCGGCGTCGACACCCTCGAACGCGCAGATCATCGAGCGGCCTTCCTTGCGCAGGCGGCGGGACAGCAGCGCCACGCGCGTCTGCTGCTTCTCGAACTTCTTCGAGTAGTCCCCCTCGAGGCGCTTGGTCAGGTCGAGGCGGCTTAAGATCGTGACCTTGCCCGGCTTCGCGCGGTCCGGCGCCGGCTTCGGCGCCGGCGCGGCCGAGCGCTCGACGGCGGCCTCGATCGCGGCCGCGACCGTCTCTCCGGCGGTCAAGTCGCGGTAGCGCCGGTCGACCGCCTCGATCACCTTCCATGGCGCCTCGGCCGTGCTCGTCTTGCTCAGGGCGCGCGCGCACACGTCGCGGAACTTCGCGTATTTTTTCGAGAACTCCCAGTCCTGCTTGGTCACGCGCCAGGCGGTGTCCTTGTCGGACTCCAAATCCTTGAAACGTTTGCGCTGCTCCTTCTTGGACAGGTGGAGCCAGAGCTTGACGAGGACGGTCTTCTCGCGGACGAGCATGGCCTCGAAGGCCATCGCGCGGTCGAGCGCCTGGTCGAAGGCGCCGGAGCCGATCGCCTTGAAGGTGCGGCGCACGATCGGCCGCGTGTACCAGGAGCCGACCAGGATCGCGCCGTGGCCCGCGGGAGGCAAGGTGCGCCAGTAGCGCCAGTATTCGGGGCGCTCGTCCTCCTCGTCGGAAGGCTCGCCGTAGGCCTCGACGCGCAGGCCGCGCGGGTCCATCCAGTCGAGAAAGCGTCGCGCGAGCTCAGTCTTGCCGCCTCCTTCGACGCCGCCGACGAGGATGACGAGCCGATGGCTCGTCCCCGCGAGGGACTGCTGAGCCTTTAGAATGCGCGCGCGCAGGGCGCCGACGCGCTTCTCATACTCCGCCTTGTCCACCGAACGGCCGACTTCCGCGCTCTCGAACATGCGCGCAGTATAGCCCCGCCGGGGCGCGCCCGTCAACGGCGGCCGGCCGGCGCGGTATAATGAACGGGTGAACACGCGCGTCCTGCGGGCGGAAGGAAAATCCCTGGCGCTCGCGGCGCGGGAGCTGCGCGCCGGCCGCCTGGTCGCCTTCCCCACCGAGACGGTCTACGGGCTCGGCGCGCGCGCCTACGACCCGGCCGCGGCCCGACGCGTCTATAAGGCCAAGGGAAGGCCCTCCGACAACCCGCTGATCGTGCATGTCTGCGACGAGGCCATGCTCGCGGACGTGGTCAAGCGCGTGACCCCGCTGGCGCGCCGTTTGATCGACGCGTTCTGGCCGGGGCCTCTGACCTTGATCCTCGAGAAGTCGGCACTGGTCCCGGACGCCGTCACCGCGGGCGGTGCCACGGTGGCCGTGCGCTGTCCGGGCCATCCCGCCGCGCGGGCCTTAATCCGCATCCTCGGCGAGCCGGTCGCGGCGCCGTCGGCGAACCTCTCGGGAAGGCCGAGCCCGACGACCGCAGCGCACGTGCTGCGAGATCTGCGCGGGCGCGTGGGCCTGATCCTTGACGGAGGCCCTTGCCGCAAGGGCCTGGAGTCCGCGATCGTCGACGCGCGCGGGAAGCGGCCGGTCATCCTGCGGCGCGGGACCCTGACCGACGAGAGCATCGCGCGCGCCGCCGGCGTCCCGCTGGGCGCGGCCGGCCGTTCGGCGCCCCCTTCCCCCGGCACGATGCACCGCCACTACGCCCCTACGTGCCGGGTGGTCCTCGTGACGTCCGCGGCTCTTCGATCCAAGGCTCCGGCGGGGCTATCCGCTCCGGGCTCGGGCCTGGTGCATCGCGGACCGCGCGCGGGCTTTCGACCGGCGTTCGCGCTGCGCGTGCGCGGAGGGCTGGACGCTTACGCGGCCGGCCTCTTCGCGGCGCTGAGGGCCGCCGAGGCCGCAGGCGTCAGGACGCTTTACGTCGAGACCGTGCCGCTTGCGGGCGTCGGCCGCGCCGTGATGGACCGCCTGCGGCGCGCCGCGCGCCGGCGCTGACCTTCACGATCAACTGAGCCGCGGTGAAGGGCTTCGGAAGAAACTCGTCGTCGTGGTGCCCGGGAAGGCCGCAGTCCTCGCGGCTACGGCCCGACGTGAACAGCACCCTCGCCCCGGGCTGGCGCGAGCGCAGGCGCTCGGCGAGCTCCGGCCCGCGCATGCGCGGCAAGACGATGTCGACGACGAGCAGATCGAACAGCCCCTCGTTGGCATCCCCGATGCGCAGGGCCTCGGCGGGCTCTCCCGCCGACAGGACCTCGTAGCCCTCGCGTTCGAGGCAGCGCACCAGGAAGCTCCGGACGGCGTCGTCGTCCTCGACGACGAGCGCCCTTCCCCGGCTTTCGCCGGCTTTCGGGGCCGCGTCCGCTTTCATACGGGCCGGGGCCTTTCCCGCGGCGAGCGGCCAAAAGACGTGGAACGCGGCGCCCTCGCCGGGCGCGCTCTCGACCGTCAAGCCTCCGCCGCTGCGCCGCACGGTCTCGGCGACGGTCGACAGGCCTAGCCCGCTCCCGTTCTCCTTGGTCGTGAAGAACGGCTCGAAGATCCGTTCCTGGATCTTGGCGGTCATGCCGGCGCCGTCGTCGCGCACGGTGAGGCGGGCGCATGGCCCCTCGAGCCCGCCGCCGCCCTTCGGCGCCGCGCCCACCTCGATCAAAACCTTCCCGCCCTTGGGCAGCGCCTCCCCCGCGTTGACCGCGAGGTTCAGCAGCACCTGCTCAACGAGCCCCGGATCCACGAGGATCGCGTTCAAGGCCTTCGGCCGGCGAACCGTCAGCGCGACGTCCGGAGGCAGGAGGCGCCGAAGCATCTCGCGCATGCCCGTCACGACGTCACGCAGATCCACGGGGCGCGTCATCCCGCCGGGCCGCCGCCCGAACGACAGCAGCCGCCCCGTGAGCACCGCGGCTCGCTCGCTCACGCGCCGGATCTCCTCGGCCTCTCCACGGGAAGGATGGCCCTTCGGAAGGCTCTCGAGCAGCAGGCCCGCGCAGCCCAGGATCGCGGTCAGCAGATTATTGAAATCGTGCGCGACCCCGCCGGCCATGGACCCCAGCGTCTCGAGCTTCTGCGCGCGATGTAGGCGCGCCTCGCTGTCCTTGACCTGGCCCTCGGCCCCGATCGTCGCGGTGACGTCGCGGATCACGCCCACGAGATATTTGGATCCGCCGGGCGAGACCCAGAGGCGCTTCCTGGTGACCAGCACGTGCGTCCGCCCCTGCGCGTCGGTCAGCATCTCCTCGTTGGCGTTCTCCCGGCCGGTCTCGAAGACGAGCTCATCCTGCCGGCGGAACACGTCCGCCTGGGCCTTCGGGAAGTAGTCGTAGTCGGACTTTCCAAGCAGCTCCTCGCGGGGGCGGCCGAGGAGTGCGACGAAGGGCGGGTTGAAGAGAATCCACCGGTGGTCGCGATCCTTCACGAAGACCGGGTCGGCCACGGTATCGAGGACGCACGCGAGAAACCCGGATTCGCCGCTCGGCACGGTGAAGTCCATCACGTATTATAGCCCCGGCCGCCCCATCCCACAAGGGCGGAACGGTCACACCCCACTTGACGGAGCTCCCGAGGGTCCTTATGCTCTACCCAGTGGCCAAGATCCTGGTTGTTGATGATGAGGAAGGTCTGACGGAGGTCCTCCGCGAATGCCTCGCGGGCGAGGGCCACGTCGCGATCGTGTGCCACGACCCCAGGGCCGCCGAGCGCCTGGCCCTCGAGGAGAACCCGGACCTCGCGATCATCGACTATCAGATGCCGGGCAAGACCGGCGTCCAGCTGCTCGCCGATTTGCGCGCCCGCGCGGAGACGAACCAGCTGCCGGTCCTCATCATCAGCGGCACCGAGGCCGTCCGCTTCACCACCCAGATCCCCCCCGAGCCGCGCGTGCGCTTCCTACGAAAGCCGCTCGATCTCGAGGCTTTCATCACGATGGTGCGCGAGATGCTCAACCCCGACAGCTGGTCCGCGCGCCTGTAGCGTGCTGATCGCGGCCGTCTTCGCGGTCGCGTTCCTCTATTCGTGCGTGGGGCACGCGGGCGCCTCCGGCTACATCGCCGCGATGACCTTGTTCGGCCTGGCGCCGGACGTCGTCAAGCCGGCGGCGCTCGCCCTGAACATCCTCGTCGCGTCGCTCGCGACGTGGCAGTTCCGGCGCGCGGGGCACTTCTCGTGGCGGCTGTTCTGGCCGCTCGCGCTGGCGTCGGTGCCGTGCGCGTTCCTCGGCGGCTGGCTGAACCTCCCCACCCAGGCCTTCAAGATCCTGGTCGGCTTGATCCTGCTCGGCTCCGCGGCCCGGCTCCTCTTCGACCCGTATGAGCGAGAGGACGTAAAGCCCCCCGCCGTTCCCGTTTCGATGGGCGTCGGCGCGGGCCTCGGCCTGCTCTCAGGCCTCACGGGCACAGGCGGAGGGATCTTCCTCACGCCGCTCGGAATATTTTTGAGATGGGAGAAGACCAAGACGATCGCCGCGGTGTCCGCCGCGTTCATCCTGGTCAACTCCGCCTCGGGCCTGATCGGCCATCTGAGCCGGACGCGGGCCTTTCCCGCGTTCGGCCTCGAATTGGGCGCCGCCGCGCTCGCCGGCGGCGCGGCGGGCTCGTACCTCGGCAGCTCGCGGCTGCCGGCCGCCGCGATCAAGCGCGTGCTGGCGGTGGTCCTCGTCATCGCGGGCTTCAAGCTGATCTTCGCCTGACCCGCTTCGCCTCGACTACCTGTGGTCGGCGTTGTGCCTGCTGGGCGCGGTCTACTTTATCTTTCGCGGCGCGGCGCCGGCCTAGGCACGCGCCTTCTCGAAAGACGGCTTGAAATACAGCGACGCCTTCACCAGCAGGATCAAGGCCGGCACCTCGACCAAGGGGCCGATGACCGCCGCGAAGGCCTGCCCGGAGTCGATGCCGAACACCGCCACCGCCACCGCGATCGCGAGCTCGAAGTTGTTGCCGGCCGCGGTGAACGCGAGCGTGGCCGTCCTCCGGTAATCCGCGCCCGCCCTGCGACCCATCCAGAAGCTGAGGAAGAACATCACCGTGAAATAGACGAGCAGCGGGGCCGCGATGCGGAGGACATCGAGCGGCAGGGACACGATGAGCTTACCCTTCAGGCTGAACATCACGACGATCGTGAAGAGCAGCGACAGCAAAGTCAGCGGGCTGATTCGCGGGATGAAGACGCCTTCGTACCATTCGCGCCCCTTCGAGCGCAGCAGGGCCCAGCGCGTCGCCATCCCGGCGAGAAAGGGCACCCCGAGGTAGATGAACACGCTGCGGGCGATGTCCCTCACGCTCACGTCCACCACGGCCCCGGACAGGCCGAGCAGGGGCAGGAGCACGGTGATGAAGAACCACGCGTAAAGGCTGTAGAACAGCACCTGGAAGACGCTGTTGAACGCCACGAGCCCGGCCGCGTACTGATTGTCGCCCTCCGCCAGCTCGTTCCACACGATGACCATGGCGATGCAGCGCGCGAGGCCGATCATGATCAGGCCGACCATGTAGTCGGGATAGCCGCGCAGAAAGATCACGGCCAAGGCGAACATCAGCGCCGGCCCGACGAACCAGTTCTGGACGAGCGACAGCGCCAGGACCTTCTTGTCCCGGAACACCTCGCCGAGCTCCTCGTAGCGCACCTTCGCCAGCGGCGGGTACATCATCAGGATGAGGCCTAAAGCGATCGGGATGTTCGTCGTGCCGGCCTGGAACCGGTTGACGAAGGCGGGCAGCCCGGGGATGAAATAGCCCAGGCCGACGCCGAGCGCCATCGCGGCGAAGATCCAGCCCGTCAGGTAGCGGTCCAGGAACGACAGCTTCGCGGCGCTCATCGTTCGGGCTGAACGGCTCGGGCGATCAGGTCCTTGACCTTGGACTCGACGAGGTCGCGGACCGCGCGGAATTCGTCGAGCGGCAGGTGCTTGGGATCGGGGATGGCCCAATCCTCTTTGCCGCGGGACGCGACGAAAGGACAGGCGTCGCCGCAGCCCATCGTGACGACGTAGTCCCATTTCACGTCCTGGAATTCGGCCAGGCCCTTCGAACGGTGAGCGGCCAGCTCGACGCCTTTCTCCTTCATGAGCGCGACGGCCGTCTCGTTGACCTTGCCCGAGGGACGCGACCCCGAGCTATGGACCTCGACGAGCCCCGCGCCGTGCAGGCGTCCGAATCCTTCCGCCATCTGCGAGCGGCAGGAGTTTTCGATGCAGACGAACAATATTTTTGTAGCGCTCATATCTCAGCAGGCCCGTCGTGCCTGCTCTCCCAGGCGCTTCAGGTCGCCGTTAATATCCGTCTCCAACGCGAGGCCCGCGAGCAGCGCGAGCGCGAGCTTGTTCGGGGAGCCCGAAAGCTCGTAATGCCGCCACTTCCCCCTTTTCTCGACCGTCACGAGGCCCGCACGCTGAAGGGCGCCCAGATGCCGCGACACGGTCGGCTGGGGCAGGCGCAGCGCCGAGGTGAGATCGCAAACGCACAGCGCGCGGCGGCTCAGCAGGCGCAGCGCGCGGCGGCGGGTCGGATCGGAGAAGGCGCGGAAGAGCGTGTCGGACATATTCGTTTAGGCGAATATGTTACCACTTCTAACCCTCGAAACGCGATTCGAGGATCTTTCGAGTTTCGCCCCAGGCATGAGTCAACGACTCGGAGATCAGGCCGGGTTTTCGCACTGAATCCAGCAATGGGAAGGTGGTCGTCTTGCCCCGGACCCAGCTCGTCCCATCCAGCGTGAGGTTCGTTTCGGTCGAGAGGAGGCCCGGCTTTTCTATTTTGATTCGTCCATCCGGGAATCTTTCGTCGAATGAATCAAGAACCCATCCAACGGACCTCCGGGGAATCCGGCGCTTGCGCAGACGCGCCCAGCTGGCGATGAACGCCGCTCCCCTTAAAACGTCGTAGTCATAGAATCGCGGGAAACCGATATCCAAAAATCCGGGATCCATGAGCTGTCCGTCCCTCAACCTGAACGCGAGCCGCCTTTCCAATAAATATTCGGCGCCGCGATCGACGAATTGCTCCTCGTTCAACGTCAGCGGGCGCCCCGCGGCGAGCACCGCCTCGAGCGCCGGCAAGGTCGATTGGACCGAGGATGCGCCCCCTTTCGCGTACGGCTTCTCATCGCAATTCAGGCCCCCGTCGGGAAGCTGGTAATGCAGGAGCCAGGCGCGCATCCACGGCGCCCGCGCGTCGAGGTCGAGGCCGCAGGCGGCCAAGGTCTGATACATGTTGCCGAGCGCGCAGTGGCACAGGGCGTCGCGGCTCGGGTCCTTGCCGCCCGGCAGCGGCTCGCGCGGGTTGGGGAACCAGCGGACGTACTTCGTCTCGATGGCCGCGAGCATCGCCTCCGCGGCCTCCTTCGGGATCGCGTCGGCGCGGCCCAGCTCCCAGAGCAAGGTCATGTGCCACCAAGGCGAGTCCCACTTGGGCCAATACGGATCGAGGGCGAGGCGCTCGCGCGCCTTTTGCGAGTACAGGTACGTCGTGGAGACCGCGATCCAGCTCTCGAGCATGGCCTATGATAGCACAGGGCCTTGACAAGCCCCCAATATGTGACTATAATAGTTACATTATGGCGGCCAACTCACGGTTCGCGGTGGCGGTCCACGCTCTCTCGATGCTCGCGGCGCACGAGAACGAGCGCCAGACCTCGCGCGACATCGCGGCGTCCGTGGCGACGAACCCCGTCGTGATCCGCCGCCTGCTGGCGCAGCTCGCCCGCGCGGGCATCGTCGAGTCGTCGCACGGCTCGAAGGGCGGCTTCCGCCTGGCCAAGCGCGCGGATTCGGTCTCCCTCCACGACGTCTACCGAGCCGTCGAGGAAGGCGCGTTCTTCGCCCAGACCGAGAAGCGCAACGAGAAGTGCCCGCTCGCGTGCCGCATGCAGAAGGTCCTGGCGGGGGTGTTCACGCGCGTCGAGTCGAAGGTGCTGCCGGAGCTCAAGCGCACCACGTTGGCGGACATCGTCGGGGAGCTCGACTTGTAGGCTAGATTTTTTTTGACTTCAACTGAAACAGGAGATGTTACATATGACCACCGACACCGCCGCGAAGACCGTCCTGCCGGAGACCCTCGTCTCGGCGATGCAATGGCGCTACGCCGTCAAGAAGTTCGACGCGGGGGCACGGATTCCGCTCGACAAATGGGAGGCGCTCGAGGAGTCCCTCGTGCTGTCCCCCTCCTCGTACGGCCTGCAGGCCTGGAAGTTCCTCGTGATCGAGGACAAGGCCCTGCGCGAGAAGCTCAAGGCCGCCTCGTGGGGCCAGAGCCAGATCGTCGACGCGGACAAGCTCGTCGTCTTCCTCGTGAAGAAGGACGCGGGCCCGGCGGACGTGCAGCGCTTCGTGGATCTGATCTCGGAGGTCCGCCGCGTGCCCGCCGAGATGCTGGAGGGCTACAAGCAGACGATGCTGCAGTCCGTGTCGCTGCCGCCCGAGAAGGTCGAGGCGTGGCTCACGCGCCAGGTCTATATCGCGCTCGGCAACTTCCTGACGTCGGCAGCGCTTCTCGGCGTGGACGCCTGCCCGATGGAGGGCTTCGACAAGGACGAATACGACAAGATCCTGGGCCTGCACGCCCAGGGCTGGAAATCGGTGGTCGTGGCGACGGCCGGCGCGCGCGCCGGCGACGACGCCTACGCGAAGAACCGCAAGGTGCGCTACCCGCGAGCCGAAGTCGTCGCCAAGGTCTGAGGAGACGTCCGGGGAGCGGCGCCGCGCCGAGAGGCGTCGAGCGCCGTTCCCCAGCGGATCACCGCGATCCAGAGCGCCGCGCCCATCGCCGCCTTTCCCCAAGCCCCTAAAGGAGAAGCGTGGCTGGTCACGAGCCACATCGCCCCGAGCGCCAAGGGCAGCTCGAGCAGGAGCCGGCGACGGACCGGGGGCGGGACCGAGGAGCGCAGCTTCTCCCGGCCGAAGACGGGCGTCATCGGCGCGCGGGCCGGGACGCCCGGCGGGCGCCAGCCGTTGGGCATCACCCACAGCTTGAGCTTGTCCGACCATAAAGGCGCCGCCGCGGCATCCCGCCACAGGAGCGTCCAATACTGCAGGTTGATGGCGGCCGGCGACCAGGTCCCGACAGGGCGCAGGACGCCGTACACGACCGGTTCGCGCTCCTCGGCGTAGGTCCCGAAGAGCTTGTCCCAGACGATGAAGGTGCCGCCGAAGTTCTTGTCGAGGTAGGCCGGGTTGATGCCGTGGTGGACGCGGTGATGCGTCGGGGTGTTCAGCCACGACTCGATCCAGCGCGGCAGGCGCGTGATGACCCGCGTGTGCGGAAGCAGCTGGAGCAACAGGTGCAGGCTCACGAGCGGCAGGACCACTTCGGGCTCGGCGACCAAGGCCAGCGGCCAATAGAACAGGAACGACGCGAGGCGCTGCGTTACGCTCGCGCGCAGGCCCACGGTGTAGTTGAGCTCCTCGCTCGAATGGTGCGGGGCGTGCGCGGCCCACAGGATGTTGATCCCGTGGCCCGCGCGGTGAAACCAATAGAAGAGGAAGTCCACGCACAGGTACAGCGCGGCGAAGGACGCCGGCGTCGCGCCCCACGAGGCCAGCGGGCAGCGCGCGCGCAGGCCGGAGAACAGCCCGAAGGCGGCCGCGGCGACCGCGACATTGACGACCTGATGCCCGATGGCGGTGCCGAAGTTGGCTATGGCGTCGTCGAACCTGTAATAGCCGTTTTTCTGGTATAAACAGTAAGCGGCCTCGAGAGCGACGACGGCGAGCACGGCGGGAGTCGCGACGGCGTAGACGTTCATATCCATGCCGATACGATAGCGGCGAAGCGCGATCCTGTCGTTAACCTATGTTAATCCGCCACCCGAAGATTTACGCGGCCGTCCGGCGGCTCGCGCCTATTCCACCGGACCAGTGGGTCAAGCTCGAGGCGCATCTGCGCCCGCGACTCTTGACCAAGGGCGAGAATTTCATCGAGCCAGGCCAGCCGTCGAAAGAGGCGGCCATCGTCGTTTCGGGACTTTTTCGCTTCTACTACACCGACGCGGACGGCCGCGAAGCCACGAAGGCGTTCCGCGGCCCCGGCGAGCTGGTCGCCGCATACGCGGAGCTGCTCGACAAGCGCCCTTCGCGCACGGCCATCGAGGCGCTCGAGGACTCGGAGCTTTTAGTCGTGCGTTACGAGCGCGTGACCGCGCTGTACAAGGAGCACGCGTGCTGGCAGGAGCTCGGCCGCGTCATCGCCGAGGATCATTACCGCCAGCGCGAGCGCCGCGAGCAGGAGCTCCTGCTCAACTCGGCGACCGAGCGTTACCGGACCTTCCTGGACGAGCGGCCCGCGCTCGCGGCCAAGCTCCCGCAGAAGCTCATCGCGTCTTACTTGGGCATCACGCCCGTCGCGCTGAGCCGAATTTCCGCCGCCGGCCGGCGCCGTCCAACTGTTTCCGGAAACAGTTAGAATCTCGACGTGGGAATTCTCGAGGATTGGGGCTGGGACGCGCGCTGGGCCGAGGCCTTCGGCGACGACGCCGCGCAAGGCCTTTTCCCCGCGCGCTTAATCGAGGAGCAGCGCGGGCTGTTCCAGATCATGTCGGAGCAGGGCGTGAAGTCCGCGCGCACGACCGGGAAGATGCGCCATAGCGCGGCCGACCGCGCGGGGCTCCCCGCCGTCGGCGACTGGGTGTCCGCCGAGGCCGTGCCCAACGAGAAGGCCGTGCTGATCCGCCGCATCCTCCCCCGCCGCACCAAGCTCTCGCGCAAGGCCGCCGGGGAGACGATGGAGGAGCAGGTCATCGCGGCCAATCTCGACACCGTGCTCATCATGACGGCCCTCAACGCGGACTTCAACGCGCGCCGCCTCGAGCGGTTCATGACCGTGAGCCTGGAGAGCGGGGCGGAGCCCGTGCTCGTGCTCAACAAGCTCGACGCGTGCGCGGAGCCGGGGCCGTTCCTCGAGCAGGCGAAGGCCGCCGCGGGGAAGGCAAGCGTGATCGCGATCAGCGCGAAGACGGCCGCCGGCCTCGACGCTCTCGCCGCCTGGATCAAGCCCGGGCGCACCGTCGGCCTGATCGGCTCCTCCGGCGTCGGCAAGTCCACGTTGGTCAACCGGCTCGCGGGCAATGAAGGGATCAAAACCGCCGAGACGCGCGCCTCCGACGAGCGCGGCCGCCATACCACCACGCACCGCCAGCTGTTCATCCTCCCCGGCGGCGGCATCCTGCTCGACACTCCCGGCATGCGCGAGATGCAGTTCTGGGACTCCGAGCAGGGCCTCGCGAAGACTTTTGAAGAGATCGACGCGCTGTCGCCGTCCTGCCGCTTCAAGGACTGCGCGCACGCGGCGGAGCCCGGCTGCGCGGTGAAGGCGGCCGTCGAGGCCGGGACCGTCGAGGCCTCGCGCCTCGCGGCGTGGGCCAAGCTCAAGCACGAGGCCCACGAGGCCCTCAAGCGGCGCCTCAAGGAAGAGCGGAAGTGACCGGGGACCTCCTCCGCGGCGCGGCGGAAGGGGTCTACCTGTTCGCGCTTTGCCACATTTTAGCTCGCGTCGAGATCCACATCGAGGGCGCCCACGGCTGGGCCGTCAACCTCCCCACCTGGCGCTGGGGCCCCGAGTGGTGGCTCAACATGACCAACGGCAAGGAGCTCACGGGCTACCACGTCTGGCTCACGCTGTTCCTGATCGGGATGTTCCACCTGCCGCTGGCGTTCGCGGGCTTCTCGCTCGCGCTGTGGGCGAAGTGCGCGTCGTCCTACATGATGGTCACGGCGGCGTGGGACCTGCAGTGGTTCGTCTGGAACCCGGCGTGGGGCTTCGCGGCGCTGCGCGCGCGGGATGTGCCGTGGTTCCGGCGCAAGGTGCTGGGCCTGCCGGTGGACTATTTCGCGGGGTACGGCGTATCGGGCGTCCTGACCGCGCTCATTTGGTTCCCGGGTATGGAGCTGTGGGCCGGGCGCGCGTTTTCGGTCCTGCTGCTGAGCGCGCTGTCGATTCCCGCCGCGCGGTTCGCGAAGTGTCCATTCGTCCCTCGGGGGTTTTGATCAGGTTTCTGCTCAAAACCCTCCTCGGAAGAATGAAAAAAGAAAAAGGCTATGGCTTCCCGGCGAGGATCGCGGCCAGCCGCGCGCGCGCGCGCGGCTCCTGCGCCCGGCCCCACCCCGCGTAGGCGCTCCAGAGCTGATACTCGAGGAAGCGCCGCGCGTCGGCCAACGTCCCCCCGGAGGCCTCGATCGCCTTCACCTTCGCGGAGACCTCGAGCCACTCGTCCAGGAACCTGTCGTCAGGGGCCGAAAACGGAGCGAGCAGCCCGGGAGCGACGGCTTCCCAGCCCGTGAAGCGCGCCGAGATCGCGGCCGTCCCCAGATAGGAATCCTTGGGCATGCCCCGCTTAGCCGCCCTCGCCGCGAGCAGGGCGTCGGCCGCGGACGCGTCCAGCACGACCGGACGCGAGGCGCGCGCCGGCGCGGCGCCGCGCGCCACCATCTCCGCGTACGCCGACAATAAAGAGAGCCAGCGTTCCGCCTCCGCGTAGTCGCGCTTAGGTATCTCCGGCACTCCCATGTCCTTCGCGGCGGTCGCGCGCGAGGCCTTGAAGGGCAGGCTCGCGCCGCGCAGCTCGAGGGACACGACGAGCTTGCCGCCCTCGGTCCCCCAGTAGCGCAGGCCAACGAAGGCGTGCTTCTCGCTGTCGGGATCCTCGGCCGAGGGAGTATGCGGCTCCGCCGGCGCCGAGGCGAGCAGCTCGGCCACGCGCTTGGAGCGGCCCGCGTGCCAGGGCTGCAGAGAGGCGTGCGTCACGTTCTGGAAGCTGTCCTGCACCGCGGCGGCGTACAGCGCGTCGTTGAACGCCTGCAGCGCGGCCTGCAGCCCCGGGAGCTGCGCGCGCAGGACGGCGGGCTCCGCCTTCACGAACACGTGGTACTGCGTGCCCGCGTGGCCCGTGTCGGCGATCACGCGGCGCGTGCGCGCCAGCGCCTCGCCGACCGAGGAGGCGGGCGTGTCCCGGCCGCTCACGATCTCGGGCTGCAGGTAGCGAGAGCCGGGGACGTGCGCGTAGCCCGAAGGCGGCGCTTCCATGTCGGGGTGCTCGGCCAAATACTCGGGCGCGGACTTCGCGCGTTCCATGAGAAGGAAGGTCTTGCCGCGCCATGCGGCGCCCGTGCCGCGCTCGGCCGTGACCGCGGCCTCGAGCTTCTCGAGGTACCGCAGCTTCGCGTCGCGGCCCCACGCGTCCCACGCCGCGCCTTCGCCCTTCGAGAACGGGGACAGCGCCCGGCGCAGGCCGTAGCCCGCCTTGGCGAAGCCCTTGACGGTCGCCTGGACCTCGGCGACGAGTGCGGGGCGCAGCTCGACGGGCCGGTAGTAGCGAAAGAACGAGCCCGACGAGTCGCGGGAGTCGGAGGCGATGAGGCTTCCCTCCTGCTCCTGCTGGATGAACACGCCCTCGGCGAGCGGACGCCCGGAGACGGAGCGCGCGGCCTGGGAGAGGGCTTCGGCCGCGGTCGCGCCGTCGAACATCGCGGCGCCTGTATCCTCCCGAGCGAGCGCCGCGGCGGGCGGTCCGCGCGGAGCATCGGGACGCGCGGCGGCGGCCCGGACGAGCGGGGCCGGCGCGAGGCCCACGGCAGGCACGGGCAATGCGGGAATCGGCGCGGCCGGCGTCGCGGAGAGCGGCGCCAACGACGGCGTCAGCGCCTGAAGCGGGACGGACAGCACCGGGATCGAGAGCGCCGGCATCGCCAACGTCGGACCGGTCTGGACGCGCTCGGCGACGACGCGGACCTCGCCGGCCTCGCCATACGCGGCGGCCAGCAGGAGAACGCATGTCAGGAAGGTCCGAGGGGGCATCGACGAAGTGTAGCCCCGGAGAGCGGGGCGCGTCAGGGGACCTAAGACCCTTTAAGGAAGGGACGTAGGACCCAGAGCGGCGAGCCCGGGACGCGGTAAAATAGGCGCATGAAGATTCTCCGCTCTCTCCTCGCGCTGTTCCTCGTCCTCCCCGCCGCCGCCCAAATCCGCGTCGTCCCCTCGCTGCGGGGCGCCTCCTCTCCTACGGTCACCGTCCAATCCGCGCCCGCTCTCGCGGCTGCGTCCATGGCCGCTCCCGCCCTCTCCCCGTCCTTGCTTGCCGCCCCCGCAGCACCTCAAGCCCCCGTCGCCGCCGTCCCCGCCGCGGCGCTGCCCGCGCGCACCGTCCTCGGCCTGCGCGACGACGCGGACCGGCTGTACGCCGCGCTCGCGGACATCCACTCGCGCGAGAAGGCCAACGAGACGCCCTCCGCCCTGAACGCGCTCAAGCGCGCGTTGATCGCGGACTTCGACGGCGTGATCTCCGGGCTGCCCGCGGTCGAACTGCGCGAAGGCCAGTACGCCGCGCGCTTGAAAGTATTGCGCCGGGAGCGCGCGAAGGCCGAGCGCGCGGGCGTTCCGCTGAGGCTCGCCGCCGTCTCCGGCGAGCTGGCCGCGCTGCAGCTGCGCGTGGCGCGACATATGATCTCAGACGCGTCGCCCGTTGGGCCCAAGGCGGTCAAGCGCAACGCGGCGCTCTGGTCCTTGGTCGGCGCGCACAACAGCGCGGCGGCCTCCGCGGCGGAGTCGGTCCGCCTCGAGGCGCTCGCGCGCGGCGAGGAGGCGTTCGGCGACGGCCGCCCGTACCTGACCTGGCAGCGCTGGTCCAACATTCACGCCGAGCTCGAGCAGGCCGCTCTTCACGCGCGCAATGGCCGCCCCGCCGAGGCGCGGGCCGCGCTGCGGACGGCCGCGGCGACGCTGCGGCTCGCGGGCCGCGACGCCGCAGACCTGACGGCGGCCGCCCGCTTCGAGGCGCTCGCGAAGCGCCCGAGGTCCGCCGCGATCCTCGCGGCCAAGTCGCTCGTGGCGCACCCCGACGTGAAGACGCCCGCGCCCGTCCCCTACGAAAACCTGTCCTCCGCCCTCCGTGCTCAGGTGCACGCCCTCGAGTCCGCGCGCGCCGACTACCTGGAGACGCTCGGCTTCGAGACGAGCCTGCGTCACGCGGAAGCCCTGCTGACCTCTCCCCGCCCTTCCGCCGCCGACCGCGCCCAGGCGCGCCGGCGGCTCGCCGACGCCGCGAAGTGGGCGGGACGCGGACGCGTCGAAGCGAAGCGCCTCGCGGCGCGCAACCTGTCGGCGGCCGTGGAGGCCCTCGACCGGTTTGACCTGACGCTTGCGGTCCGGCATACGCGCTGGACGACGGATGCGCTCAGTGAGCGTCGCGCGGAGCTCGCTCGCATCGCGCTGTCGGTGCGCCGCCGCCTTCTCAGCGGCCTTTCGGCCTAAGCTACCAGACGCGGCAGGGTTTCGGCGCGACCATCGGGTCGCCGGGCTTGCACGAGAAGGCCTTCGCGAACTCGGGCGAGTTGGACAGCGGCCCGATCACGCGCTCGCGCGCGGAAGAGTGCGAGTCCACCGCCGCCAGCATGCGCGCCGTCTGCTCGGTGCGGTTCTGGCACCAGACCTGAGAGAAGCCGAGATAGAGGAGCTGTCGCGGCGTGAAGCCCTGCCACGTCTCCAGGGCGCCCGGGAGCTTGTCGACGGCCAGGCCCGCGACGAGCAGGCCGCCGTTGTCGGCGGTATTCTCGCCCAAGGTCAGCTTGCCGTTGAGCTTGACGCCCGGCAGCACCTCGTAGGACGCGTACTGCTCGACGAAGCACTGCGCGCGGCTCTCGAACGCCATCGCGTCCTCCGGCGTCCACCAGTCTTCCATGTTGCCCTTGAGATCGAACTTGCGGCCCGAGTCGTCGAAGCCGTGCGTGAGCTCGTGGCCGATCACCATCCCGATCCCGCCCAGGTTGACGGCCGCGGGCATCTCGGGGTCGAAGAACGGAGGCTGCAGAATGCCCGCGGGGAAGTTGATGTCGTTCATCTGCGGGTTGTAGTAGGCATTGACCGTCGGCGGCGTCATGTGCCACTCCTTGCGGTCGACGGGCTTGCCGATCTTGCGCAGCTGGCGCAGATGCTCGAACTCGTTGGCGGCGCGGATCGAGCCGACGAGGTCCTTGCGGTCGATCTTGACGGCCGAGTAGTCCCGCCACTTCTCCGGGTAGCCGACCTTGTTGCCCATCCCGGCCAGCTTCGCGAGCGCCTTCGCCTTGGTCGCGGGCGTCATCCAGTCGAGCCCCGAGATGTCCTCCTTAAGCGCTTCCTCGACCGCGACGACGAGCGCGTCCATCTTCTTCTTCGTCTCGGGCGGATAAGCCTTCTCGACGTAGCCGCGGCCCAGGTCCTCTCCGAGCGTGCCGTCCACGAGCTCGACGCAGCGCTTCCAGCGGGGCTTGAGCTCCTTGGCACCGGCCAGTTTTCGGCCGTAAAAATCGAACTTCTCCTCCGCGTGCGCGCGCGTCAGCCACGCCTGCGCGGCCGATACGGTGCGCCAGCGCAGGTAGGCCTTCAGGTCGTCGAGCGACGCTTCGGCCGCGACCGCGGCGAAACCCTTGATGAAGTCCGGCGCGGACGCATTGACCGCGTTCCACGTCGGCCCGCCCACCGTCTCGAGATAGCGGTCGAGCTCGAAGCCGGGCAGAAGCGTCTTGAGCTCGGCGCGCGTCATCTTGTGATAGGTGTTCATCGGGTCGCGGCGGGCGACGCGGTCCATGGAGGCCTTCGCGAGCGCGGTCTCGACCTTCATCACAGCCGCGGCCTCCGCGGCCGCGGTCCTCGGGTCGGACCCGGCGAGGCCGAAGGAGCGCGCGACGTGCCACTCGTACGCGCGGCGCAGGTCGACGGACTTCGCGTCGTCCTTCAGGTAATAGTCACGGTCCGGCAGGCCGATGCCCGCCTGGTCGACGATCGCGATGACGGTCGTGGAATCCTTGTAGTCCTGCTCCGAGCCGTAGCCGAAGCCCGCGTTGACGCCCGCGCGGTGCAGGCGGCCCAGCAGAGGTGCTAGGTCCTTGGCCGAGGCCAGGTCCTTGATCAGCGCGAGCGCGGCCTCGAGCGGCTTGAGCCCGGCCTCCTCGACCGCGCCCTCGTCCATGCAGGCGCCGTACAGGGCGCCGACGCGCTTGGCGGGCTCGTCTTTAGGAGCGGCCGCCGCGGCCTCTAAAATGTCGCGCAGGATCAGCTTGTTGCGCTCGGCGAGCTCGTTGAAGCGCCCCCAGCGCGACTGATCGGCGGGAATCGGGTTGGCCTTGAGCCAGCCGCCGCAGGCGTACTGATAGAAGTCGACGCACGGCTTGGCCGTGAGGTCCATCGCGGCCGGATCGAAGCCCGAAATCTTCTTGGGCGCGTCAGCGGCGGCGGCGGGAACGCACAGCAGGGCCGACAGCAGGAAGCTTTTCATGAGAGGTCTCACTTGCCGAGGATCATTTTGAGGGAGATGCCGAGCAGCACGACGCCGAACGAACGCCGCAGGACATCCTGCGGCAAAGCGATGGCGAGCTTCGCGCCGAACAAGCCGCCCAGGACGAAGCCGGCGCACATCAAGGCCGCCGCCCTCACGTCCACCATGCCTTTCTGGTAATAGGTGTAGGCGGCGAGGATGCCGATCGGGGGCAGCAGCATCGCGGTGCTGGTCCCCTGCGCCATATGCTGCGAGAAGCCGAAGAAGATCACGAGGATCGGCACGAGGATGATGCCGCCGCCGACGCCGACCATCCCGCTGAAGATTCCGACCAAGAGGCCGACGGCCACGAACGCGTAGGGGTTCATGGCGCCATTATACACAAAGGGCTCACGACGGCTTAAGGAACAAGGCCGCGTCGCGGGATGGGCGCTCGAGCGTCCAGCCATGGCGCTTCGCGATGAAGGCGAGCGTCTCGGGCCGGTAGAAATCGACGTGCGTGTGATCGCGGTGATACCACCAGGCCGGGAACGCCGCGTCGTCCTCGAGCACGCCGGTCAGCACGCCGAGCGTGCCGCCCGGCTTGAGAAGGTCGTCGAGGCGCGCGAAAGTCTCGGCCGGGCGCCGCAAATGCTCGACGACCTCGGTGCAGACGATGAAATCGCAGACGTCTCTCAGGGCCGCCTCGTCCGGGGCGAAGTAGGGGTCGTAATCGCGCATGACGAACCCGCGCTCGCGCATCATCACCGAAGCCGTGGGCCCCGGCCCGCTGCCGAAGTCGAGCCCGGAGGCGCCCGGCGCGAGGCGGGCCGCCAACGGGAGCAGCAGGCGGTCGAGGAACGCGCGATAGCCCGCGTCCGCGGGCGAGTTGCGGTGCGTCTCATAGCGCGCCTTCTCTTCCTGCGGGGAGGCGTGAAGCCCGGCGGGGACGAACGTCAGCGCGCAGGTTCCGCAGCGCAGGAACTCCCGGTCGGAGCGGTGATAAAAACGCGAAGCGCCCCCGCACAAGGGGCAAAGATTCAAAGGCCTACTCGACAGGCTCGGCGATCACGGCTTCCTCGGCCGTGAGGGTTACGGCCGCGATCAGCGGCTCGGCCCGGATCGGGCACGCCGAGTCCGTGCAACGGGCGCAATACTTGCGCCGGCAGGGATCGATGTGGACGTGGAGCTCGCCCTCGAGGCCGGAGGCCGCGATGAGCTTCTTCTCGAACCGCTCGGTCTTGTCGTGCGCCGCCGACACGGGAACGTACTCCGGCACGACGAGATGGATGTCGACGTGCGTGTAGCGCCCGGAACGGATGGCCCGAAGGCCGTGCACCGTGATGACCCCGGTCTCGTCGACGCCCTTCTTGAGCATCTCGCCCAGGGCTTTGACGATCGGGCCGATGGTCGTGCTATCCTCCTCGTCGAGCAGCGCCGCCGCCGACTCGCGCACGAGCCCGAATCCCGTCCTCGCGAGCAGGATGGCGACGACAATCGCGATCACGGGATCGAGCCACGCCAAGCCCGTGGCCCGCACGAGCAGCAGCCCGACGAAGATGCCGATCGTCGTGTAGAAGTCGGACATCACGTGGTGGCCGTCCGCCTCGAGCGTCTTGGACTTAAGGCGCCGGCCCGTGCGGAGCAGGAACCAGCCGAGCAGCCCGTTGAGCGCGCCCGCGGCGATATTGAGCGCCATTCCGAGTCCGAGGTCGTGAAGCTCGACGCCGCGCAGCAGCGCGAGCGTCGCCTCATAGAGGATGACGCATGCGGCCAGCGAGATCAGCCCCCCTTCGAAGGCCGCAGCGAAGTACTCCATCTTGCCGTGCCCGTAAGGATGGTTCTTGTCGGTCGGCTGCCCCGCGAAGATCACCGCGCCGAGCCCGAAGGCCGCGGCGACCACGTTGACGATGCTCTCGAGCGCGTCCGACTGCAGGGCGATGGAGCCCGTCAGGTAATACGCGGCCGCCTTCAGCGCGAGGATCGCCGTCCCGCCGGCGAGCGAGATGGTGATCGCGCGGACGCGCTCTCGCTGAGCGGGATCGGAGATCGTCATGGGCGCCTTTACTCGAGGACGAGGAGCTGCCCGCCGACGTGCGCGGGGTGGATGGGGCAGAAGATCCGGAAGATCCCCGCCTTGGAGGCCGTGAACGAGACGACCTTCGTGTTCGCCCCTTCCTTGTTGTCCACCGAGGCCTCGGTGCCGGGGATCCCTTCGATCGCGAAGGCGTGAACGCCGGACTCGGCGACGTTGATCAAGGTGATCTTCACCTTGTCGCCTTTCTTGACGGCGAAGAACGAGGGCGTCCAGATCTTATTGCCCTTGACCTCGATGTTCACCGACTTGAACTCGCGGACGCCCGACGGGGCCTTGGCCTCGACGGCGTAAGCGGCGGCGGCGATCACGACCACGGCGGCGGCGAGCAGAATGTTTTTCATGAGGTCATCATAAACCATCGGCTTGCCGCGCGGCAAGTGAAGCGCTACTATGAGCCCATGTCCGCCGCCCCCGATCCATTAAAGGACCTGTTCCGCGCGCATTTCGGCTCCGAGGCCGAGTCGCTCGTGCCCGTGCGGGCGGACGGCTCCAGCCGCAAGATTTACCGGCTCGCCGGCGCCGGGAAGACGGCCATCGGCGTGCTCAACGACGACGCCAAGGAGAACCGCGCCTTCATCGAGTTCTCCAAGCACTTCTTCACCAGCGGGATACCGGTGCCGGAATTCTACGCCGAGAACAAGGAAGCGACCGCGTATCTGGAAGAAGACCTCGGCGACACCACCTTGTTCCAGTTCCTCGGCAAGCGCCGCACGGCGGCGGGCTTCCCTCCGGAGGTCGTCGCCGCGTACCGCGACGTGGTCCGCTGGCTGCCGAAGATCCAGATCACGGCGGGGACCACCATAGACGACCAATGGTGCTATCCGCGCAAGAGCTTCGACAAGCAGTCGATGCTGTGGGATCTCAATTACTTCAAGTACTACTTCCTCACTTTGGGCTCGATTCCGTTTCACGAAGAGAGGCTCGAGGAGGATTTCCAGGTCTTCGCCGACTACCTGCTGGCGGCCGAGCGCAAATATTTCCTGTGCCGCGACTTCCAGTCGCGCAACGTCATGCTCAAGGACGGCAAGCCCTACTTCATCGATTACCAGGGTGGCCGCCGCGGCGCGTTGCACTACGACATCGCGTCGCTGCTGTACGACGCCAAGGCCGACGTGCCCTTCGAGCTGCGCGACGAGCTTCTCGATCTGTACATCGCCGAGGCGGGAAAGCTCGTCCCGCTCGATCCCGCCGAGTTCAAAAAATATTTCCCGGGCTTCGTCCTGGTCCGCATCATGCAGGCCATGGGCGCCTACGGCCTGCGCGGCTTCCATGAGAAGAAGCCCCTCTTCCTGCAGAGCATCCCCTACGCGATCCGCAACATCGAACACGTGCTCGCGACCTCCGGCCTGCCCGTCGAGGTCCCCGAGCTGATGGGCGTGTTCAAGAAGCTGGTGGGCTCGTCCGCGCTGCGCACCTTCGGCGCGGCGAAGCTCAAGCTGACCGTGCGCATCCAAAGCTTCTCCTACAAAGGGGGCATGCCCAAGGACCAAGGCAGCCACGGCGGCGGCTACGTGTTCGACTGCCGCTGCCTGCCCAACCCGGGCCGCCAGATCGTCTTCAAGACGCGGTCGGGGCTCGATGCGGACGTGATCGCCTACCTCTCCAAAGAAGACGCTGTCGACCGGTGGGCGCGCTCGGCCTTTTCGTTGATCGACCAGGCCGTCGAGGACTACGGACGCCGCAACTTCACGGATCTGTTCGTCGCCTTCGGCTGCACGGGCGGCCAGCACCGCTCGGTGTACCTCGCGGAGCGCCTGGCCAAGCACCTGCGCGACCAGGGCGTCACCGCGGTCACGACGCATCGCGAGACGAAGAACTGGCCGCGATGAAAGCGCTGATTCTCGCCGCCGGCGTCGGCTCCCGCCTAAAGCCCTTGACCGATACGACGCCGAAGGCGCTGATTCCCGTGGGCGGCGTGCCGATGCTCGAGCGCGCGCTCGTGCGCCTGAAAGCCGCGGGCGTGAAGTCCTTCGTCGTCAACGCCCACGCGCACGCGCAGCAGGTCGCCGATTTTTGCGCCGACCTGTCCCGGCGGCACGGCGTCCCCGTCTCGGTGTCGCGCGAGGACGACCTGCTGCTCGACACGGGCG
>Ga0163144_10002639_pt1 | contig 41101 bp, 32 predicted proteins | sample OliLak19BULKMAT1_FD_123175 | JGI IMG/M metagenome (GOLD analysis project Ga0163144, IMG submission 123175) | Freshwater microbial mat bacterial communities from Lake Vanda, McMurdo Dry Valleys, Antarctica - Oligotrophic Lake LV.19.BULKMAT1 | ecosystem: Environmental > Aquatic > Freshwater >...
CCCCGCTGTCGGTGCCGTAGGGCGCGTGCGCGACCTCCTCGCCGTCGACGAACACGTCGCCTGGTCGGTCGGTCGTTCGCCGGCTGGCTGCGCCCTGGCGTTCGCTTCGGGCTCAGCATGGCGCCGCCCGGCGTGTCCGACGGCGGCTACGCGGTCACGAAGGTGACCCACCAATGGGATCGCGCTGGCGGGTTCGACGTCGCATTCGAAGCACAGCCCGAGACGGTGATGTTCCGGCCGCCGGTGGTCACGCCCGCGCCCACGCAACCGAATCCGCTCACCGGCTTCGTGACCGGCCCGCCGGGAGCCGACGTCCATTGCGACGAGTGGGGACAAGTGAAGGTTCACTTTCACTGGGATCGCCAGTTCCCCAAGGACGACACTTGTTCCCACTGGATCCCGATCTTGCAAGACAACACCGGGCAATCGTCGGCGATCGCGCGGACGCGCTGGGAGGTGCTCTGCCAATTTCTGGAAGGCGACCCGGATCGGCCTGTGGTGGTCGGTCGCGTCTACAACCCGGGCGACCCGCATTACAGTCCTTTGCCGGAGCTGAAATACCGCACCACGCTGCGTTCGCAGACCTCGCCGCGCAACTGGGAGGGCGAAGCCACAGGCGAAAACTTCATTCAGATCGACGATCTTGCCGGCAATCAGTCGATTTTTATTCACGCGCAGCGCGACAAGAACATCATCACCGCGAACGACAAGAGCGAACAGATCGACAACACCGAGTCGCTGGTCGTCCGCGGACACGAGACGCAGACGATCGGGCGTGAGCGCCGCATCGTCGCGTCGCTCGACATGATGCCCGACGTCGGCGGCAATCAGCGGAAGACGGTCGGCGCCAATCGAGACGCCAAGGTCGGCACTTCTTACGGCGAGACGGTGGAGAAGGACCACACCCTCAACATCGGCGGCAGCCACTTCCGTCGCTTTGGTAGCGGCGACAACACCAACGTCGAGAAGAACCTGACCGAGATGGTCGGTGGCGTGGTGCTGGAGGGGTCACTGAAGGGCAACAACAGCTTTGTCGAACGAGCGCAGGCGCTGATCGTCGGCGGGGGGATCTTCGAGATCGTGAGAAAGAACAAGACTGAAGGCTCGGGCAAGCGGCGCTTCGAGCTCATCGGCGGCATCGACATGGTCAACGCCAAGAACCGCATCGATTCGCGGATCGAGAAGATGCGGCAGACCATTGTCGGCGGCGCCCTCAAGATCAACTCGCTCAAATCGGCGCTCATCACGGGGATGGACAAGCTCGGGGTGCGGGCAGGAAACATCACCTTCGATGGCGCGAGCGTCGTCTTGAAGGTGGGTTCGACCACGATGACGATGAAGGACGGCGCCATTGCCATCAATGCGCAGCAAGCCATCAAGCTCGAGACCAGCGGGGCCAACAAGCTCGGCGCCGACTCGACGACACAGATCTGAAGGCTCCTGAAACAGCCATGGCGATGACCCCTTACTATTACATCGTGCGGCAGATGCCGGGCCTCGCGCTCCGGCTCGCGCTGAACGACGTCCCCTTTTATCGGCGGGCCGTCAGCTACAACGTCGCGTCGAATGGCCCAGTCAACCACGCGCTCATCCGTGGCGAGAACACGGTGCTGATGGAGTTCTTTCAAGACGCAGTGAACCCGCTGTCACCCAATGCGCGCATCATGCTCGACTTCGTCGTGCTGCGCGAAGAAGACGACGTCATCGTGCACGAGACGAAATGGCCGGCGCTGCTCGATCTGCACAAGCCGGAAGATCGCAAGCTGCCATTGGTGCACCGTACGCACTTCACCATCGACACCGAGATCCCCAAGCCATTGTGGGCAGACAACCCGCCAGAGTTTTTTCCGCCGGAAGGCACCGACGAGCAACACGAAGCGGTCTTCCAGCTGCACGATGCTTATCGCAGGCAAGACGTAGGGGCGTTTCTGGCTGCCACCGAGCTCAAGCTCGCTGATCACAAGCGCTACTACGGACCAACGCCGGGCCTCGACCCCATTTCGGCAGAGCGGGACTACGGCGCCAAGCTGCGCGAGCCCTGGGACGTCGCGCCCTACAAGCCCGAGGAGCTCGTCTTCGAGCGCTGGCAGGAGGGCCGCGTGGCCTACGTCACGCGCAAGGATGGCGGCTACGCGCTGCAAGCGACGCACCGCACCGACCCGAAGCAAGCGTGGAACGCGAACCTCTATCTCACGCGCGAGGCAGGGAAATGGCGGATCTTTCGATGATGCTCGTGCCCGAAGGAGGTGAACGTGGCTGACGCGACCAATCAGGACAAGCCGCTCATGTCGACGACGAGCGGCGGTAACGCGCAGACCATGGGCGCGACCGACGTTTGTTTCGACCCGTCGATGACCACGACGGCGCCATTCCCCAATACTGCGCCCAACAACGCCGCCTCGACGCACTCGTCGACCAAGACGCAGCTGGAGAGCGGGCCTGTCATTCGCCAGGGCGATAAGGTGGGCCCGCCGTCCGACCCGGCGCATCCCAATACGGGTGGTGGCGCGAACGCTGCCGGTAACCCGTACCGGCAGCCCGCCGAGGGCCAGAAGGGCTCGCCCAACGTGCGCGTCGAGGGCACCCCTCCAAACCGCATCACCGATCCCACGACCAACAACAACGCGAACACGAACGGTCAGTTCAAGCAGGGAGGCTCACCCGCTGAGACGCCGCCGGCAGCGCCGACCCCGAAAGAGGCCTGCCATATCACCGAGGTCTTCATCGAGTGTCGGCATGGGCGCAAGAACGGCCCCGACAAGATCCTGGAGATCCTGGGCTGCGGTGATCAGGACACGGGGCCAGCTGGCGCAGCCGCTGACAAGACCAAGGGTCTCATCACGTGGGGTCAGAGCAAGATGGCGACCGAGAAGGTGGCGCCTGCGACCACCCTGGAAGATCTCGTCAAGCTGGCCGCCAATCGCATCGATGCCCGCACGAAGGGCAACCCGACCTGCGAACCGAAGACGCACACGAACTGGGTGCTCGAGAAGACGGCGCTCCGCGTCGGCGGCAAGAAAGCGCAGATCACCGGCGACAAGATCGTAATGGGCGGCGATTGGCTCGACTACGGCGCCGACGTGCAAGGTCAAGCCAGCGTGACCCGGAAAGATGGTCCGGATCGTCAGACCCTGAAGAAGGGCTTCCTGGACGAGATGCTCGCCAAGAAGAACGCCGAGCGAGCCGCGAACGGCAAGAAGCCTGTCGGCTTGAAGAAGCTCGGCAACAGCTACCGCACCGACGCGAACAAGCGCGCTGACGCCGCCATTGCCGACGAGAAGTTCGACAAGCGGAACGCGGGCAATATCAACAAGGGCGCCATGGTCCTGTCCAAGGCGGTCGAGTTCGGCACCTTCCTGGAGATCGTCTTCGCGCGGAAGCTGGCGCCGACGATCGCCGTCAAGGCCGAGGCTTGCAGCGGTGCCCAGGACTACAAAGTACGTCTGTTCCCGCCGATCAAGGCAGAGGCCTCGATCACCGGATCGTCACCCGCGATCAAGGCGGTGAAGGCGACCACCGCCGTGCTCGAGAAGATGATGAAGGTCTTCAAGAAGCTGGCGAGCATGGCGGGCCTGTCCGTCGATGCCGGCGTTCACGTCTGTGAAGGCGGCGGCATCATGTTCGAGGCGAAGTGGGCTGAGATGACGGAAGACGTTCCGGATCTCAACCTGTTCAAGCACATGTGCGACCTCGGCTGCGAGGTGAACTTCGGATTCGAGAAGTTCATCGGCATCTGGTTCAACGTCGGCGTGCCCATCGCTGCCTTTGCGAACGTGTTCTTCCCGGGCGCCGGTACCACCCTCGCCAGCGCGCTGAATTGGCTCGGCGTGGAGGCCACCATCGGTGTCGACGTGGAGTTCGCGCTCTCGCCGTTGTTCAAGATCGGCAAAGATCCAGGCAAGAAGGTCGACTGGGATATCGACCTCGATCTCATCTTCAAGGTCTTCTTCAACGTGAAGATCAAATGGGGCAAGAGCGTCGAGGTCGCGGGCGGCGTGCTGCTGTCGGGCGACCCAGCCATCGACAAGCTCGAGCCTGCCTGGCCGCTGCCGCAGATCGGCGTCGTCTTCAAGGATGGCGAGATCAAGATCGGGTTTCAGGGCTACGTGAAGGTCGATATCCTGTGGTGGTCGGTCAACGAGTCGATCCAGTTCTATCCCGAGGCCTGTCAGGTTCGGTACCAGCAGTTCACGGTCAAGCCGTTCGCCTGGATGTCGAGCAGCACGTGACGGAGAGTCGCCGGTTCCTCGTCGCCCACGCGCCGATGTTCTGGCCAGGAGAAGCGCGGGCGCGATGCGTGCCGTGCCGCGTGGCGGTGTATCCATGGGCAATGCCCGAGCCAGCGCTGACAGTGATCGTTCGCGCGACCGTCGCGCTCGGTTGCCAGACTGGCTTCGTCCTGCCGACTCGCTTCTGCGCGGGCGAGGTCGTGGAAGGAAATCGCGCCCAGCCTGATGATTTCGTCCCGTTGAGGCCGGTGCTCGACCTCTTGTTCAGCGGCCACGTCGAGATGGTGGGTGTGCCCACGAACGGCGTCTGGATGCGCCAGGCGACCGTGGGCTTCGCCGAATCGCTGGAGACGCTGGTGCTCGCTTGCGGTGCGCCGGGTCGCGTACCGCTGCGCCCGCCCTACACACGCTGGCTCGATGGTAGCGCGGCAGAGATCGGCCCTGGGCCTGTGAGCGCATCATGGACCGAGACGGGCCTGCACGAAGAGGGCTTCGACTTCGACCTCTATCAAGGCGCGTCGCCGCCCCTGCAGTTCGAGGGCATGCCGGTGGGAGAGCCGCTGATACTGGACGGCTTGTTCGAGTCGGATGTGCGCGTGGAGACGATGATGCCCGCCCTCGCCCCGCGTCTCTTCTTCGACCCTTCGCAGCCCGAAGACACGCCTCGGGACATCCTCTTGCGACTCGACACCATCCTCGTCGACACAGACCGGCGCGTGGTCGATCTCACTTGGCGCGGCTTTCTCAAGCTGCCGCGTGCTGCTCGGGTGGCCTGCGACAGGCTGGTGATTGGTTGGGTAGATCCCGCGACCTGGGACAACGAGCGGGCCGGCGCGGCCTGGCTGCGTCTGCTCCGTGAGCTGCCGCGCGGCGAGTTCTTCTGGGCGACCGAGCGAGCCGACGCGCTGGCCGGGCGCGAGCCTCCGCCGCTGACAGAAGAGGAGGCGGTCATGGCCCGCTTCGCGAGCTGGGATCAGAGCGCGGCGCCCACGGCGCAGATCGAGATCAGCGAGCGCGCGCGCATTGCAGCAGAGCTCGCCGAGCAGCGAGAGCCTCGCGTCGATATCCTCGCGCGTCACGAGCTCGACGAGCACGGCTGGAGCCTGGAAGAGCGCGCCACGCTGGAAGAGCTCGCGCGCCCTCCGACCAGCCCAGCCGAGGCCGCAAGTCAGGAGCGATACGCCCGCGCGTTCGTCGAGGCCCAGGAGAGCTTCGCGAAGCCCGCGGAAGCCGATGTCTCGCTCGAGGCTTTTGCGCGCATCATCGCCACCGCCGAGAATGGCCGGCACGAGCCGGTGTTGCGCGAGATGGGGCTCGGTCTCGGGGCTGTGTTCCGGCTCGAGCGCCGCTTCCGCCGCGCCGCCATCGACAACCCGCGGGCCAGCTACGAGCTCAGCGAGGCGCTCGCCGCAGCGCGCCGCACAGAAGCCGCGACGCCGTCTGATCCAGCTCACCAAGGGGCTACTGAGCCTCGCCCCGAGATCGCCGCGAAGGACGATAAGTCCCCCGAAAGAGTCGAGCGGTGAACGACGCGTTCGTGGTCGGCGTGGGAGCCACGAGCCCCTTCGGGCTCGACGCGCGGCAATGCGCCCTGGTGGCGCGGGCAAACAAGCTCACGCCACGCCCTTCCGAGCTACGAGACGCCAAAGGCTTTCGGCTCGCCGACGTGCGCGCGCAGAGCCTCCCCGATGATCTCTACGGCATCGAACGCATGCTCGCGCTCGCTGCGCCGGCGCTGCGCGAGGCGGTCGATGATGCGGGCCTGGCGGATTTCGATCGACCGCTGCCCCTGTTCTTGGCCTTGCCCGAGATCCGCCCTGACGACGACCCTCGCTTCGGGCGAGCCTTCGTCGAGGCGCTCGCCGCCGCAGCCAAGGTCGACATCGATTTCGCGGGGTCGCTCTTCTTTCGAGCGGGCGCCGTTGGCATTGCGGCCGCGCTCGACCGGGCGCGCGCTCATGCCTCGGATCCGAGGCCTGTGATCGTGGGCGGCGTCGACTCCTATCACCACCCCGCCGTGCTTCCCTGGCTCGATCGCGAAAAACGCCTGCTGTCAGCGACCGCGCACGATGGCTTCATCGCCTCGGAAGGCGCAGCCATGGCTGTCATCGCCGGAGCGCGGCACAAGGGCCCGCGCTTCGCGAAGGTCGCCGATGCAGCGGTGGCCGTGCAGCCCGACCCAGAGCCGAACGATGTGAAGAACGGCGAGGCGTTCTGCGAGCTCGCGCGGCGGATGGGGCTGGTCAACGCCGGGCGACCCTTCCAGTGGACGCTCCCGGATGTGAACGGCGAGCATCATCGCGTCAATGAGCTGATGATCATGAAGATCCGCAACGACGATCTGTTCTCCCCCGATGACACGATCGAAGAGCGCCTCGCCGACCAGACGGGAGATTCAGGGGCCGCGTCGGGTGCGCTCGCGCTCAGCTACCTCACCTATGCGTATCGTCTCGGCTTCGCGCCTGCTGATCGGGCGCTGGTCATGTTGAGCGCCGAAGGCCGCGAGCGCGGAAGCTTCCTGTTGGACAAGGCATGAGCGCCGAACGTCTACGAGCCCACGCTGAAGTCCTGCGGGAAGCGCTCGAGGCGCTGCTGCTTCGGCTCGACGTCCGAGGTGGCAACCCGGGCGCTGCGAGCGGCCTGCGCGAAACCGTCCGCGCACTGTCTGCGTTCGTGGAGATAAGCCTGGACGATCCGCGGTCGCTCGCCGAGATCGAGCAGGCAAGGGCGGCGCTCGGGAAGGTCCGCGCGAGCATGGAGCCTGCCGCGGAAGACGACGCCGCGCTCCTCTCCGAGGCAGAAGAGTGGATCGCCACCATTCGTCTCGAGCTGGGCAACCGTCGCGTCGCCAGCGCGCCGCTCGCGACCGCGCACGCCCTGCCGCCCTTCAGCGCAAGCAAGGGCAGCCCCGCGCTGTTCGTCGGGGTCGACGTGCCCGCGCCGGAGCTCATTCCTGTCGATGACCGCTGGGCCGCATACGAGGAAGGCGCGCCGAAGTCGGACAAGTCGTCAGCGCCTGTGCCCGCCGGGCTCGCCTACGCGCAGATCCAAGCCATGGGCCGCGACCTGATGGAAGACCTCGCCATTCTGGGCGGCCTCCGCGAGTCGCTCGATGAGCAACCCTGGGCCGAGTCGGGCCGGTTCGAGGAGCGCTTGCTGCACAACCTCGATGCCTTGCTCAGTCTCGAGCAACCCATTCGAAAAGAGGTGCCCCGGTTGGAGCTCGTGCGACAGCTTCATCGCTACGCCACGGAATGGCAGGTCGCGGATCACGGCCGCAGCTTCACGCTCGCCTTCACGCTCGCCTGCCTCCAATCCGAGACGGCGCTGCGCTGGGTCGTGCTAGCTGCGCAGCGCGCACCGGAGCGCGCGCTGCCGGCGTTCGCGAGCGCCCTCTGCCTCGGGTCGAGCCCGTACGTCTCGAGCGCCATCAAGGCGCTCATTGCAACCGACTCCGCGCCGCTGATGGAGCTTGGCCTTTTAGTGGCTCGCCGTCGTCGCCACTTCGACGCCTCTTTCCTGTCCCTGATCACGCACCCCGATGTCGCGGTCGCCGAGGCTGCAGTGCGCGCCTTTTCGTTCGCGCCGCGCGCGACTGCGACCGAGGCCCTCATCCACGTGCTCGACAAGGGGGGCCATCTCGCGGCTGTGGCCGCCGAGGTGCTCGCGACGACGGGTCACCCGCGCGCGGTACCCGCGGCTCGCGAGCTGCTCCATCCTGTCCCAGCGGCGCCAACGGCTCGCCTCGCGTTGCGCATCCTGGCCCTCAACGCCGACCGCAAGGACAGCGACCTGGTTCACGAGCTCGCATTGGCGGTGCCCGGTGCCCTGCCGTTGCTCGGCTTCTTCGGCGCGCCCGAGCACGCGCGCGTGATCGTCGAGCAGCTCCGGAACCTCGAGAACGTAGACGACGCCGAGCGCGCGCTGATGCGCTTGACCGGGATCGCCTTCTTGCCTCCCTATGACGTCGACAAGCTGCACGAACAGGTCGACGCGCGTGTCCGAGAATGGACGGGTCGCATCCGCTTCGGCAAACCCTACAATGGTGTGCGCGATACCCTCGCCGAGCTCATTGCGCCCTTGACGCTCCAGCGCGACCGTCGCGTGCTCTCGATTGAAGCAGGCATGTTGGCAAAGGAGCCAATGCGCGTAGACCTGGACGGCTGGGTAAAGCAGCAACGAGCCGATCTCGACTCGCTTTCGTCGATGCTCTAGCGCTCCCCAGCGGTTACGCCTCTATTCGCTTTCGATGCTGCCGCCGCTCTGGCAGAAGATCGGCTGCTTGCTGGGGCGCGTAGCTGTCGCAGGGCCGCCCGCCGAGCGGCCCGAGCCCGCGACGACGGGCAGGTACTTCGGCGTCGGGCTGAACGGGCGACGACTGCGCTTCACCGATGGTACGGGCGGGTATGACGTCTCAATCGAGGGTGACGACGCGTCATGGAGGAGCACTAGCAGTCTTCTGAAAAAGTCGACGTCATGGCGGAGCTATGCGTTGTCTCGACTCACGTCCAAGCACCCGACCAAGCCATCCTGCTAGGAGCTCGAGCTGCGCGGCAAATCCGTCGACGGCGAGCACACCGCGCCCGTCGCCATCATCTATCGCGACTGCATGGAGCGGCCCATTGCTACTCCGCGCGCCGCAGGACGGTGTGGTCCTCGCCCGCGACCCATACCTGGCCACCGGCGCCCACTACGTGGAGCAGCCGCCGGTTGGTGCCGGAGCTCTGAGGTACCCAGCCGCTCCCGTCGTCGTGGGCAATGGCTTGGCCGACAGCCCACCGGTCGCTTGGGCTCGTCGCGAAGTACGCGCGGAGGCCGTTCGGGTCGGAGGCGCTGTTGGCCGCCCAGAGGGTACCGTCGAAATGGCGGATGCCATCGCCCACGACGTATACGTCGCTCTCGCTCGTCCCGCCCACGCCGAAGACGTCGCCGGTCGCGCCGACGTCGATGGATGTCCACGCACCCGACACATAGTGGAGCACCGTGTTCGGCGCAGCCACTGCGTACACGTCGTCGGCCCCGCTGCCCCATAGCGAGGCGATGTCCTCGAGTGTGCCCGAGGTCTGCGGCGACCAGCTGTCACCGTCGTAATGGATCATGATGCCGCTGGCGCCGGCCGCGAAGACATCGTTCGGCGCGGAGCCCCATACCGCCAAGAGGTCCTCGCTGGTGCCGCTGGTCTCGGCCGTCCAGGTTGCCCCGTCCCAATGGCTCACGAGCCCGCTCTGGCCGACGACGAAGACATTGTCGTGCCCACTCGCCCAGATGGCGGTCGGATCATCCCCATCGATGTGGTGGGCCTCCCACGCGGCTCCGTCGAAATGGAGGACCTCGTTGTTCCCCACGATCCACACATCGTCCGCGGCGTTCGTCCAGACGCCGCTCTCCGCGGAGCCGCTCAGCAGATCCTGCGATACCTCCGTGGCCGTCGTGCCGTCATAGCGACGGAGCTGTCCGTGACGGCCCACCATCCAGATGTCGGTTGGGCTGCTCCCGGAGATCGCGCTCGGGGGGTTGTCGTTCACCAGCACCTCGAACGCCCAGGTCGAGCCGTCCCAATGCGCCGTGTTTGGTTGGCCGAGCGTGACCTCGTCGATGATGGCATACACGTTATCGGAGCCGCTGCCCCACACGTCGAGGATGTCCTCGCCTCCGAGCGGCGTCTCGACGGACCAGGCCCCGTCGTAGTGCAGCAGTAAACCGTTGCTGCCGACCGCCCACACGTCGTCGGCGGCGGCGGCCCAGATCGCGGAGAGCGTTCCCGACGGTTCGGGCGAGAGCGACCCGATCGAGATCAAGGTCCAACCGACAGCGTCGCGATGCCAGATCTCGCCCTCGCGGATAGCCCAGACGTCGTCGTCCGACGTGCCGGAGAGGCCGACGAAGCTCGCGGTGCCGTTGCCCTCGAAGGTCCAATCGGTGCCGTCGAAGAAGTAGAGCGCGCCGCTATCTCCGGCGACCCATAGCGACGACGCGCTCGTCCCCCAGATCGCATTCAGATTGTAGTTGATGGGCGTGGTCAGCTCGACCCAGCCCGAGCCATCGTTGTGGAACACGCTATCGCCCACCGCGAAGACGTCGTCGATGGCGGCGCCCCAGACCGCGGCGAAGCGAGGGGACACGAAGTCGGGCAGCTTGTCGCGCGACCAGGTGGTGCCATCGAAACGGAGGATCGTGCCGTAGTCGCCGACCGCGACGGCCTGGCCACCGGCGACCCATACGTCCCACAGCGCGTTGCCTTGCGGCAGCGGGTTCTCCCAGCACCAGCCATCGTCCGAACAGAAGCCGTTCGCCTCGAAGCCGCCACCGCCACCCGTGCCTCCGCCCCCAGCGAGGTTGGCACCGGTGCCGCTGCCACCGCTGCCACCATTGCTAGGAGACGTGCTGGTGGAGCCCCCTGGGCCGCCGCCACCAGTCGTCGGGTCATCGTCGCTGCACCCGGTGAAGGCGAGCACCAGTGCCGGAAGGAGCACGAACCGCATGTCCTTGAGGATAAGAAAGCTCATCTCGGGAGGGTATTCGACCCGAGGCGCGTTCCGCGCGGGCGAAATCGTGCCGGTAAGGATCGAGAACGTGCTCTTTCTCCTACATCATCCACATCGCATGGCTTGCACTCGTGCCGACGAGCGCCTGCAATGGATTGCCGAGCATGCGAGGTCGTGCAACGCATCGTGCGCCAGAGCTTCGGAAAGATTCCGGCTGTGTTACGAGAAAGGCCTGCGCGAAAAGCCGACGATGGCGGGGCGTGTGGATGTGCGCTTCTCGATCACGAGAACGGGGTCGGTGGAGTCTCCGAGCGCAACGAGCGCGACGCTCACCTCCGCCGTCGTTTCCTGTGTCGAGAAAGCGTTTCCTCGGCCTTTCGTTTCCCGGCCAGAGGGCGGCAGGGTGGTGAAAGTACTCTACCCAATAAGCTTCGTGCCCAGCTGACGTCCGATCGACCACGACCGCGTCGAACAGCTGTCCAGGTTCAGGTAGCCGTCTGACAACTTTTCTCGCTACGAAATCCTTACTCGCCTGGCGCTCAGGGGTCGCCACGCTGACGATGCCGGCGCGGGCCAGTCTGCGCTAGGGTCAGCCCATGCTGTGCTTGTCCTCACTTCGCTTCGGTCTTCGCCACTGCTTGGTCGCCCTTTGTTCGAGCGCGCTTGCGATCGCAGGGTGTGGTGACGACACCGCCCCGGACGACTCGACTTCCACGAGCACGAGCAGCGGAGGCAACGGAGGCACCCCAGGCGATGGAGGCAACGGAGCTTCGGGCGGTTTCGGAGGCGCTGGCGCCGGAGCTGGAGGCGGAGGAGCCCCTTCGGCGGGGGGCGGTGGCGCTGGTGGCGCCGGGAGCTGCCTCGACGAAGGGCACACCGCGGGCGAGCGCTACTCGCTCGGCGACAACTGCAACTTCTGCGACTGCAACGCGGACGGATCGACAGCGTGCACCGACCGCACCTGCCAAGGGTCGGCCGGCGGTTGTGAGTACGACGGCGTCGACCACGCGTACGCCGAAGTGTTCCCCTCTACCGACAGGTGCAACGACTGCGTCTGCGCCGCGAGCGGTCTCGCGTGCACGCGACGCGACTGCACGACGGTTGAAGAAGGCGCGATCCTGGTCGAGTCGCTCGACACGCCGTGCGGTGACGACCCGACCTTCACTGCGCAAGCGGTGCTCGACGGGCTGCCTTTCGACGACCTCGAGGCGCCATTCGCCTACAACACAACCGGGCCGATCTATCCCGAGACTTTGCCGGACACGACCGTGCGCGTGCGTGTCGTCTATGATGGCGGCTTTGCCGTTTGCCGCATCCCCAATCCCGGCCAGGAGGCATTCGACATCGAGGTGGTCGCCGAGTGGATCACCGAGGATGGCGCCTTCGATGAAGGCTTCCACACCTACCTGCGGCGCAATGCGGGCGGCTTCACCGACGTTTGGTCGCTGGCGATGGGCGCGCCCCCCAATGGGCTCGACGGCACCTTCAACCCCGCGTGCCTGGATGCCAACGGCTTCAGCTTCGCCGCGACATTCGACGCCAATGGCACGGCCGACGGCTTCGCGGGCAAGGCCTGCGAGACGGACATCCTGCTCAGCGTGGGTAGCTTCCTCTATCCCTGAGGGCTAGAGCTGATGTTCGGACTGTTCCGAAGCAAGAAGCACGTGCCTAACGCTGTCACTGCCAGAATCTGGCGGTCTTGTCGGCCCACGAGACGCAATCGCCTGCTTGTCGCCAACCTCGCGCATGCCGCTGCCGACGCTGATCTTCCCAGGCGCGCGTCACGCGCCGTCGTACGCACGCCGCAGCTCGGCGATGTCGAGCTCCACCAATATTCGAGCTCCACCCAATATCAAGAGTGTGGGTCGGTGCGCGCTTCCATCAGGTCGGCGTCGTGGATGTACCAAGCGCCTGTAGGCGCGCGCAGCAGCGTCTTGCGAACTTGTACCGAGGTGCTGCTCGGGGTCCCCCGTTTCACCAGCCTCAAGTCCATCACCAACAGTATGCCTCCGGCCAGCGCGAACATGATCGACAGCGCGATGCCGACAATCAGCACCGTTTCGGGTCCGTTCAAACCGATGAGCAGGGTCACGCCGAGCGCCAATGCGAAGAGCGCCACCAGCACGATGGTCGCGACGCGGACGCGCGGACCGGCGGCTTCCATGTCGCTTTCGACAGCCAATCGATCGGCGCTGTGAGCGGCGAGCCGTTTGCGCGCTTTCCGTAGCGACGCCGCGCTACTGGCCCGCACCTGATCGGGACGATCACGTTCTCGTCGGGTGGCGCGAAGGGGTTGCGCTCGCTCATCGACCCATGACGTTCGCGGGTGGCCGGCGGACCGAAGCCTTGTTGTCGGAGACTACGGCCATGGACGATGGCTAGAGAAGAACGTCGCGCGCGGCAATCGCGTTCGCCGGGTGCCGGGAACATCTCGTGGAGCGCCGGTGTCTGGCAGGCGGCAATTCTTTGCGGTCGGGAACAACAGGCACGGGGCGGGCGTATCTGCCGGGCTACCAAACAACCAAGCCGCGCAGCTTGGTGTCACAAAAGAGCGCGCGACCACGAGGTGGGAGACGATCATGCCGCGTTCGAAAGCCGCCCTGCTTGTTTCGTTGCTCGGTTGCACCCAGCCTGCGCCCAACCTTGGCGAGCCGGAGGTCGAGCCGCTGCCTGCGGCTGAAGCCTCGAGCCACGGTCAGCGGCCGAACCTCGGTCATGCGTCCTATGGCGATGACATCACCGAGCTGGTGCGCGTTCAGAATCAGCCTGGCTCCGAGCCGCAAGCTCCCACGCGAAAGGGCGTTGTCTCGCCCACCCCCTTTCGCCCTCGTGTCACGCGCACCGAGAACGGCTTCGAGGCGGCCATCCCGAATTCGACCCGAATCCCCACACCGGCGATCCACAGCGGGCGATTGGTCGCTGGCGGCATCAACGGCCGCGAGATGTACGGCCTCGACGCGTTGACCGGAAAGACCGTGTGGGCGCTGAACCTGTCGGACGACGGCCCCTCGGAGCCGGCCTGTGAAGACGGGATATGCGTGTTCAACACCTACTCCTGCACCACGTTCGCTGTCGACGCTGCGACGGGCAAGCACCTTTGGTCCTGGTACCTGGGCTCGCCGCAGATGGCGACCACGGTCGTCTCCGGCGGCGTGGTGTACGCCTCGTATCCCGACTACAACGGGCCGGCCGGCTACAAGTTCGTCTTGGGGGCGTTCGCGCTCGAGACGGGTGAGCCCCAATGGCGGCGCTGGCTCGACGGAGAGGTGAATTCTGCCCCAGTCGCCCATGACGGCCACATCTATCTGGCCAGCCGCATGGGCACGCTCTACCAATTCAAAGCCAAAGATGGCGCGGTGGAGTCGGTCTTGCGCAACCGCATTGCGACACCGCCCGTGCTCACCGAGCGCGGGGTGCTGTTCGGGGCCGAGCCGCTGCCGCCTGAGAACAATCTGCTCGCAGCCGCCAGACCGCTTTTCCCCGCGCTCGAGAATCGAGACGTGCCACCGCAGCCAGTGGAGGCAAAGCCGCGACCGTTGGTGGCGAAGCACCGCTTGATCAGCATCGACAAGTATGGAGCTGTCGTCGCGAGGCACCACATGACCGGCCGCGAGCTCTGGTCTGCGCGGCTCGAGGGCGTGCAGGCAGCCAACGTCGCCGAGCCACTCAGCTATGCCGGGAAAAGCATCTTGCTCGCCACTTCGAGCGGCAGCGTGGTGAGGCTCGAGCCGGAGTCAGGTAGCGTCTCCGACACCTTCCAACTCAGCAAAAGCCCGTTGTCCTCTCAGCCCATCGCTGTAGACGGTTGGATCTACGCGGGCACGCAAGATGGAAAGCTCGTCGGTTACGACACTGGCAAAGTCGAGCTGACCGGCTGGCCCATGTTGGGTGGCACAGCGGACCGGCAAGGCAAAGTGGGGGATTGATATGCAAGTAGCAGCCAGCGACCTGGTCGCGCCGAAAGGCCGCAGAGCGAGCACCGACGTCCCCACTTGGCTCGCGCTCGCGCTCGCCGCGCCGCTGTACGGCGTGTCGGTGCTGGCGGCCCAAGAAGCGCCGACACACGTGCGAGAGCTGCTGCTCGAGCGCGGCTGGGTCTGCCACGCGATCATGATCCTGACCTCTATCGCGCTGACCGTTCTGGCGCTGAAGGCAGTTGGCCTGCTCTGGCAACGGCGCGCGTTCGGGCTTTCGATCTTGCCGATCGAAGCGGGCCGCATCACGCCGGACAACGTCGCCAGCGCGATTCAGCACGTCGAAGGCATGCGGGCGGCGACTGGCAGCGCGGGCAAACGCCGACGCTTCCTGCTCGAGCGTACGCTACGCACGCTCGAGCATTTTGCGGCGCGTGGCGACATCGCCGAGACAGCAGCCGTGAACAGCAGCGAATCCGACGCCGACGCAGCGGCCATCGCGAGCAGCTTCAGCCTGGTGAAGGTCCTGATCTGGGCGATCCCCATCCTGGGCTTCATCGGCACGGTAATCGGGATCAGCGACGCCGTGGGTGCCTTCTCGCAATCGCTGAAAGGTGCGGCGGAGCTCGATTCGATCAAGGGCTCGCTGCGCGCAGTCACGACCGGCCTGGCCCTGGCGTTCGACACCACGCTGGTCGCGCTCGTCGCGAGCATCTTGGTCATGCTGCCGACGAGCCGCATACAGCAGGCGGAAGAGCGCTTGGTCGACGACGTCGACGACTTCTGCGTGACGCGCGTGCTGCGCACGCTGTCGGCTGCGATCGCGCCGCAAGAACAACCGAAAGCGCCGTCAGCCGGGGCCGCCGACGTGCGTGCTGCCATCCACGAGCTGCTCGCTCCTGCGCTCGCCGGTCTGATGGACGCCAACACCAAGCTGATGAATCGCTTGTCGGAGGACCGCGAGATGTTGCGGGACGCGCAGACTGCGTTGCGCGAGCAGCTGGGTGCTTTCGCCGTGGCCACGCGACATCTGGGGCCGAGCCTCGAGCGCGCCGTGCAAAGCTTGGCGGAGATCGCGCCAAAGCGCGAGCGCAATGGCCACCCCATGAAGAACGGTGCTCACGCTTCCCCCGAGCCGAGCTTCTCGGCTCAGCAAGGGATTGCTGAGCGGGAGGAGTGAATGGCGCGGCGCCGATCGGGTGATCCCGAGCCGACCCTGTTCCCCTTCCTCAGCGTTCTTGCTGCGGTTATGGGAACCTTGATCCTGATCATCTCGGGCATGTCCCAGATCGCTTTGGCCCAACCCAAGCCGCGGATCGACGTCGAACGCTTCCACCCGCAAAAGAAGAGCCCGATCTACGTGGAGTGCCGGCGCTTCGGGCTCCGCATCTATCCGGATGAGCCTTCCGCAGGAGAGCCCGTGTTCGTCTGGAACAAGGACATCGGCTCACCGAGCTCCGCGTGGATGAAGCTCAGCGCTCGACTCGAGCTCGACTCGACGAGCTACGTAATGTTCCTGGTGCGCGCAGAGGGTGTCGGCTCCTTCGAGCGCGCGCGCGACACGATCAGCGGTACCCGCGTCGAGTTCGGCTACGACCCGCTGTTCGGAGATGGCGAGGTCCGCTTCCGCGGCAAGGCGCGAGAGCCGTGAGCCGGCGCCAAAGAGAGCCCGAGGCGACGATGTGCCTCGATTCGTTCCTCGACATCGTGACCAACGTCGTCGGCGTGTTGATCCTGGTCGCGGTCGTCACTGTGCTGGGCGCGGGCGACGTGGCAGTCTCGTCTGGCGCATCGGCGACGCGCAGCGTGGACGCGTCGGCTCCTCGCGCGCTCTTCGAGCTCTCGCGGAGCGAGGTCTTCTTCGTCGACGAGCTGAGAAACGGCGAGCGAGTGCTGCTCGAGGTGCAGCGGACGCACGGCGATCGCGAGATCAGCAGCGACGAGCTGGTCGGCACGCTCGCCTATGCCGACGTCGGCGATCGAAACCATCGCGTGCGCGCCGAACAGCTGCCGTCGGGTCTCGCTTGGCTCTACGCGCTGCGGGCGAGCGCCGAAGGGGAGACTTGCGAAGCGCTCGTCGCGCCCGACTCGCTGTTTCGCGAGAAGCTGAGCGCGCTGCCGCCGGGCGGGTTCGTGTACTTCGTGGTGCACGACGACAGCTTCGAGCTCTTCCGTTGCGCGCGCGATATCGCTCGGGAGCGCGGCGTAGAATTCGGCTGGCACCCGGTCGAAGGCAAGTCGCCGCTGCGCCTGAGCGTCAGCGGTCACTTGGGCCGGCGCGTCCAGTAGCTCGATTCCGGTCAAACTCGGTCGAGCAGCCACGACGAGCAGATCCGAATGGCAGCTCGCCCGTCGCGGCACGCCGAGCGAGACCGCCACGGCGCCCGACGCCAGCGCTCGCCTGCTCGCCAAGCACGGCATGGGTCTGCTCGCCGCGCCTCGATGACTTGCTCGGAGAGGCCGTTTGCCGAGCCGTCAGGGTCGATCCGCTAAACGTAGACGCGGCGCGGCTCTGAAAGCGAATTCGCGTGATGGACGTGCTGCGTACATGAGACGCTCTCAGCCATGAGCTTTCAAACACGACAGGTCTTTGTGTGCGTTCTCCTCATCGGCGGCACCTTCCTTGCGGCATGTGGCGGTCACCCGGGCGGCACGGTCGGTGATGCTTGCTCGTTGACCGGCTCGAGCGAGGAATGCCTCGCGGACGAGATCTGCGAGGACGTCGAGGAGGAATTCGGCGGTCCGTTCTGTCTCGCGCGCTGCGAAGAGCAAAGCGATTGCGCAGAGCTGGAGGCCTGCAACGGCGTGAGCGGCGACAACGGCAAGGCCTGCCATCCGAAGACGGCTAGCGAGTGCGACCCCGACAACGACTGTGGCTGACGCCGAACCTCCTGAAGCCTAGCGCTTCAAACTCCCTACTCGCCTTGACGGCATTTTCGCGCCTGCCGGAGGCGAAATGAGACGGCGTGCAGAAGAAGTGGTGGATTCTCGAATGGGTGCCGGTCACCTACGACGGCTCTGGGGACCATCACGTGCTCGATCTCGCTCCCACGAAGGGCGCGTCGCGACACCACGGAGCCCTCGGCGCTGCTGCAGCTCGACTCACGCTCGACGCGGGAGTCTGAGCGTTGCCCGCGCGCCACCCTCGGGTCGATCGGTCAGCGACAGCGACCCGCCATGCGCTTCGGCGATCTGGCGCGCGAGCGCGAGGCCGATGCCAGCGCCCTCCGCTTTCGTGGTGAAGAACGGCACGAACAGATTGGCCGTGTCCTTGATGCTCGGCCCGTCGTCGTCGACGTGGAGAGTCACCTCGGCCGAGCTCACCTCCCAGTACACACGCACGCCGCCCCCGGTCTCGAGCGCCGCTGCGACAGCGTTCTTGACCAGGTTGATGAGCAGCTAATCGAGCTGATCAGCGTCGGCTCGCGCCACGACATCGGGGCCAGGCGCGATCGCGACCATCAGGCGCTGCTCGAGCGCGGCGATGCGCGTCACGAATCCTCGAACGTCCACGGCACCCAGCGTGGGGGGCGGGAGCCTGGTCAGGTTCGCGTACGCGCTCATGAAGCGATTCCGCGCGCCCGAGCGGCGTGCGATGACGCCGAGACCGGACGTGAGATCCTCCTCCCAGCTCCACGTTCTCGAGCACGTCGAGGTCGCCTATCAGGTTGAAACGCTGGAAGATGACCGTCCATCCCTTCCAGGCGAACGGCAGCATCTCGGCCACCTCGATCGTGCGGTCGCCTCGACGCACCGGGAACACCAGCGAGAAGCCCCCGCGCGCGCCGAAACTACCCGCCCACGTAGGCCTGTCTGGCGTGCCCGACGCACCCAAGGTCTTCGGTTTGGGGCGGACGCTGTCTTTCTGAATTCACCCGCGGGTCAAGAGTGCTAGCTATCACCGCGTGACGTCACACGACGAAACCTCGAAGCAGTACTACGACGAATTCTCCAAGCAATACGACGCGCGTCGCGGTGGTCGCGAGCCCGGCGGCTATCACGATCTCGTCGATGACTTGGAGGTCGACACGGTTCGCCGCTATGGCGCGGGCAAACGGGTGCTCGAGGTCGGCTGCGGAACGGGGCTCTTGTTGCAGCGGTTTGCCGAGTTCGCGAGCAAGGCGACAGGCATCGATCTCTCCGAGGGGATGTTGGCCAAGGCGAAAGCCCGCGGCCTCGATGCGCTTTTGGCGTCCGCGACGGCGTTGCCATTCGAAAGCGCGTCGTTCGACGTCGCCTGCTCGTTCAAGGTGCTGGCTCACATCCCGGCAATCGACGAGGCGCTCGCGGAGATGGCGCGCGTCGTGGCGCCCCGCGGCTATGTCATCGCTGAGTTCTACAATCCGTACAGCCTGCGCTACCTCGCGAAGCGCATCGCGGGGGCTCGCTCGGTCGGAAACAATCTGGACGAGAGCGCTGTGTTTACCCGCTTCGATACGCCCAGCGACGCAGCGCGCCGCGCTCCTCGGGGCACGCGCCTGATTGCTCGACGCGGTATCCGCATCGTGACCCCCGCCGCCTTTGCGTTGCGGGTCCCGCTCTTGGCACCGGCGCTGCGCACGCTCGAGCACACCCTGGTCGACTCGCCGATGGCGAACCTGGCCGGCTTCTTCGTGGCCATCTACCAGAAAGACGCCTGATGAAGCCGGGAGATCATCCCGAGTTCTTTCGTTTCCCAGCGCCCGAAGGCACGTCCCGAGAGAGCACGATTCGTCTCGACCGCGACGGGCGCTTCACGCACGACGGCGAGCCTGTCGAGCGCCGCGACTTTCACGAGGCGCTGCACCGCTGGCTCGCTGTGCACCCCGACGATCTCCGCACGATTCTATCGAACGGCTACGACTGGTGTTACCTCACTGTCGAGGACACGTTTCGCTTCGTCACCGGCGTCAAAGGCGCGCCGCCGACGGCGCCGGTGTTGGTCATGGCTGACGGGACAGAAGAGCCGCTCGATGCGTCGACGCTCACAGTCGACGAACACGGGGGCCTGTTCGCACGCGTGCGCGACGGCAGCCAAGCCGCCCGCTTCCTTCGCCTCGCGCAGGTCGAGCTTTCGCCCTGGCTCTCTGCCGACGAGCCGGCCGCCGTGCTCATCGACGGTGCTCGCCACGTCATTGCCGGACGCGAAAAGACGAATCTCTGACTGCTCAGTAGCGGAACTGCCACAGCACATCGAGGCCGAGCGTTACGCCGTCCTGGTTACTGTTGGTCGAGCCGCCCTCTTGGTCTTCGTAGCCGCAGTAGCCGCCTGAGCCGCGCAGCGACCAGTTGCTGGTGATCTTGTAGTCGAAGAAGAGATCGCCGCAGTTGCCGGCGCGTTGGGCCGCCGTGGGGTTGCCGTTGTTGGTGCTGTCTTGCACCTGCTCGACCGAGCCACCAAACCGAAACTTGTCGCTCAGCTTGACCTGCGCGCCGAGGTACCCGCCGCTCTCGGTTGCGCTGACATTGAGCGCGAGCACATCGCGCAACACGCCCCCGAACGCAGTGCCGATCAGGTCGTTCGCGAAGCCGCTCGCGAAGGTGCTGCCTACAGTGCCGGCGAGATTGGTTGCGGTCGCAGTCGTGTCACCGAAGACGAGCAGCGCGACGATCTCCTGCTGGGACAGCGGCGGATCGGATCGGAAATGGATTTTATCGTCGGTGATTGGCTTGAGCAGCCCGATGTAGTCGACGAACACTCGGTTCCCGCTGGTGGCCTCCCAGTGGGCTGTCAGGTTCACGTAGGGGTTGCCCGTGTCTTCATCGCGAAGGCGCACGAGGCCTTCGTCGATCTCGAACGTCTTCTTGTTGAGGACGATCGAGCCTTCGTTGAGCACGACGTCCCCGGTCGCGTGCAGGCGATCGCTCAACATCAGCTCGATCGGCGCGTTCGGCACGGTCGAGAGCTTCAAGTTCAAGGCGGAAGACGTGATCTCGGCGTCCTCGACGGTCACCTTGAAGCCGTAGCGCCAGGCCGTCGCGCCGCGCTTCTCTTCCGGCGGGGCCAGCATCGGGTTGATGCGTACTCCCGGCGCGTCGTCGAGCGAGATCACGTCACGGGTCGACGACGTGGGCAGCTCGAACCAAGCGTCGGCGATCGTCGCTTCGACGTCGATGCCGTCTTCGCGCGGCGTGGCGTTCATCTTCACATCGCCGCGCACCTTGCCGAGCGGCACACCTTCGATCGTCAGCGGCAGCTCTTCGTCTTCGTCGATCACGAGCTCGGCTGTTGCTTTCGATAGCGAGAGGCCATCCATCACCACCACTGCGGTGCCATGCACGCGGCCGGAGATGCCCTGCGCTTCGACTCCTGTGATGTGGATCTCTTGCATGCCGTCGGCGCGCGGCGACTCGCTCTTGATCGTCGCTTTGCCGTCATGCAGCTCTTGCCCGAACTGCGGAATGTACGCGAGCGCGTCGGTCAGCGTCAGGTCGGCCCGCTCGATGCGGCCCTGGTTGGTCTGGTTCAGCTTGCCCCACACGATCTCCACGCTGCCGTCGAGTACGCCGTCGAGCTTGGTCAACACGCCCGCGACCAGCGGGAAGGCTGGCGCGATCCCGAAACGCTTGGCGATGATCACGAGCTTGCCTTCGCTGCCCGGATCAGGTGCGGGATAAATCATCTGTTGCCACAGCATGCCGAGGTTGCCGGTGATCTTGAGGCTGCTGCCGTCCCGCTCGGCCAGCTCGAGCGAAACATTGCCGACCGCCTTTTGCGCACTGTCGGCTGGCGCGGTTGGCTTGATGTCGCCCTTTACGGTGGCCTGGAGAAAGACATCGTGGATGCGCAACGTGGACACGACCAAGTCCATCGCGGCAGTTGGCTGCTCGTTCAGCCCCTTCAGCGCGACGGTGCCACTGAGCAAGCCGGAGACCTCGCGATCCGACAACGCCGGGATGGAGTGCAGCGGCAGATCGTAGAAGTCGGCGTTGAGATCCGCCTTCCATGCGAGCGGAGTATCCGGCGTCGGATCCGTCAGGGCTTTGACTGGCAGGTCGATGCTGCCGCTCACGATCGCGACCGGGGCGCCGTCGAGCGAGAGGGACAGGCCGCCCAGTGAACGACCGGTCGATGGCTCGTAGTTGGCCGTGAAATCGAAGTTCATCACCGGCAACCATTGGTCCCGCTGTCGGCCGATGGCGCTGGGCAGAACACCGACCGCCCGCAGCGAGACGTACGCCGTCGGCGCGTTGTAGCTACCGCCGAGCTGCGCAGTTGCGCCGACCTCACCCTCGAGCTCAGGCAGCCAGGTCGACAGCGGCTTCGGCAACGACGAGAGCGAGCTGAAGCGGCGGCGTGGCACCGTGAGCGCGATTTCGATCGGAGCCGCACGAAGGCTCTTCGTGCGTTCGTCGCCACCTGCGAGCACGCGATCGAGGTCGAGCGTCGTCTTGCCGTTGATGCGCGCCAACAGCACCTCGTCGAACAGCGAAACCCGGAGCTCGGTGGCGCCGGTATTTCCGTCGAAGCTACCCGTGGCGGCGATGTCGAGCAGGGTCGTCTCCCAGGAAGGCTCCCCGAGCTCCGGCGTCGCGAGGTCATCCGAGCCTGGAATGGGCAGCGGCGGCGTGCCCGCTGGTTGTGCGGGCGAGGCCTCCGCGAGGAGCTCACGTTTTCCGACGATCTCCAAGCCGACAGTGCCGAACGAGAAGCCGCTGATACTTGGATGTTTGTCGCTCGGCGCGCGCTTCACGGAAAACCGCGTGCTGGCGAGCCCGGCCATGTGATCGAACGGGCGCTGCTCGACAGGAATGCGCTTTTCGACGCAGCGCAGGTTCCAATTTTCGGCGAATACATCGGCCGTCCCGGTCGCCTTACGCCAGGTGTCGAGCGCCAAGATCGGCCCCTTGATCGAGCCGCTCGCGTTGGCAAAGCGCACCTCTGCGATGGGGCCGTCACAGAGGGAGGTGGTGTCGCTTGCGGCGCGTGCTGCCAGCCGTTCTGCCTCGGGCGCCTCATCGACGAGACGCACGTAGCCGCTGGCCTCCACTTTGTCGTCGTCGAGCTTGGCCGAGACGCGGGCCGAGACGCCGGACACCTGGAACAGGTTGCCCTTCTCCAGCTCGAGCTCGATGGTGCCTTTGCGACCGAGCGCAGTCTTTTGCACGCGAACCTCGATGTTTGCCAAGCCCGCCATGCCGCCGGGGAGCGCTAGCAAACGTGAGAGCTTCAAGAGATCGACGTTCTCCCCGCGCAAGTCACCGACCAGCTCGTCGCGTTCGAGGCGCAGCGACCCGCTCAACGCGCCGACAGTGCCCTCGTCGATCCGCAGACCCTCCAGGGTCAGACCCGCGTTGCCGACTCCGAGGGAAGTCAGCGAGCCTTTGGCGCGCTCCCCTTGGCGGTCGATCTCGAAGCTCACACCGCTGGCTTTTCGCTCCAGAATGCTGACCTTGGCGCTCGCCGAAATCTCCCCACGGCTAGCGTCTTTCACTGCCAGCGTGACGGCTGGCGAGAGCAGTGGGCCTTTGCCGCTGATGCGAAGCGTGTCGAGCTTTTCACCGAAGACGGTGGCACCGGTGATCAGGGCGTTGCTGGTGATCTGGAGGTCGTCGATCGGGCCGCTGAGCTGTGCGTCGATGCTAGCGCTCTGCGACGTGATCGCGCGCGGGATCCCGACGCCATTTCCGTAGCCCTTTGCGGTGATTTTGGCGTCGAGCTTTCCATTCTCGAAACTGCCGTCGACCCGCGCCTTTGCGCTGCCGTCCACCAGCCCCATCAAACGTGGATTGTCTCCCAAGCTCTGCGAGCTGGTGATGGCGCTGAAGGTGACGCGGCCCTCGACGAGCGTCAGCCGTCCGTCGATGGGCATGCCTTTCTCGTGAACGGTCAGTGAGCCGAGCAGCTCGCCTCGGATGAGATCGAACACGGCGTCGATCGCGGGGAGCGGCTGGCCCAGCGCTTCCGCCGCAAATGTCGCGACCTCGATCGACACACTCGGTTCGTTGCCGTCGTCGGTGAGGCCGATATGGATTTGCGCGCGCCCATCTACGCGCCCTTCGGGGGCCTCCGCGAACAGGCTTCTCGGGTCGAGCGAAGCAGCGCTGATATCGAGGTCCATCCGCACGCCGCGCGTGACGTCCATCGCGCCAGTGACGATCGCGGTCGAGATGCCGGTGCCCTGCGTCAGCTCCGCGCTCCCGCGCAGGCCGAGCCGGGGCAGCGTGCCGTTGGCGGAGAGCGTGGCGGTTACGCGTGTTTCTAGTGGGAACCAAGGCAGGACCCCCTTGAGAGCATCTGGCTCGACGCGCGGTAGATGAGCAGTCGAGGTCAGCTTGAGCCCTTCCAAGCGCATGTTTCCGGAGACTGGCACCTCGCCGAGCTGCCCACCGAAGTCGCCCCACATCACGACAGGCGCTTCTGCCGTTCGCGGTGCGTCCTTCGGCGGTGTCTTGAGGTCGACCCGCAGGTGGTAGCTCGCCGTGCCGGAGGCGACGCCCGGCAACAGCTCGGTAAGCCGGATGCCAGTCTCCTCGACGTCGAGCATCAGCGCATCGTTCGTGTCGATCAACATGCTGGCTTTTGCGCGCGCGACCTCGCCTTCGAGTGGAACGCCCACTGAGCCCGTGACGCTGGCCTCACCTATTTCGATCTTGGGCAGGCTGATGACGACCGACGGGGAGGGGATGATGCTCGGCGGACCGTCGTCGCGCGGGTAAAAGGCCCACGCGATGCTCGGGATCAAATCCTCGTCCGGGATCAGGGTGACGCGCGCGCGCTCGATGCGCGCGTGAGGAATATCGATGGGGATCTCGCCCCCGCGCCACAACGCCCTCAAGAGCTTTGGTGTCAGGATTTTTGCGTCGATGCCTTCGGCGAAGATGACCTCTTCACCGTTGGGATCGAAGATACGGACGTCTTTGATCTTTGCGCCGGTCAGCGACAACCGCTCGATCTCACCGACCATGATGCGACCGCGGAATACCGGCTTCACCACCGCGTTGGTGACACTCCGCGCGACCCCGCGTGCCTCATGGGTGTTCAGGTGCAACAGCACCCCACCGACGGCGCTGGTCACGAACAGGAGCGTGATGCTCACTGTCTTCACGACTGGGCGTAAAAGACGCCCCAGCTTTCTCAGCCGCTGCGGCCGAAACTGCGACATCGTGAACCGGACGAGGTCCACGCTGCTCCGTCGCGAGGACGGCGGAGACGAGGGGTCGTCCACGGCCAGAGCTTAGCAGTCCCCGCGGGCCGCCGCTCTCCAGCGTCCTTGCGTGAACAGTGCTTTTTTTGGCTGGCTCTTGCGCCCTCTTTGAGGCGCTAGCCGGCGGCTTCCAGATCGCGGAACAGCGGCACGAGCTCGGGCTTGGCTCGAAGCGGAGCGCAGAAGCGGGTGGCCAGGATCAAGAGGTCGGATTCGAGCTGGTCTGCCCGCCTGCCCATGTCGGCGATGTGTTCGCGCGACTCCTGGCGGCGCTCGTCCACGTCCCGATTGAGCGCCTCGAGACCCGTGCGCAGCTCTTTCACCTGGTAATCGAGATCGACGAGCTGGGCGTCGAGCTCTTGAATCGTGCGATCGGCCGCGCGCTCTTTTTGGCGCGACGCGAACCATTCGTCGAGGATGGTGGCGAGGTCTCGGTACGCCTTCGATAGCTCCCCGTAAGGCTCGAGGAACGCCGAACGGCCTTCCCAAAAGACGGCCTGCTTGTGCTCGGCCTTGAGCCGCTCCGAGAAGCCTTGGTTGACCTCGAACATCAGCGCCTGCGCCTGCTTCGAATCGCGCGACTCTTCGCGCGACCGGGAAGCATCCACAGTCAATGTGTCCATCGCTTGGCCGAAACGAACACGGCCGTCGCGGCCCTCTTGTTCGATGATCTCAAGCGTCTGCTGCGCATCGAATGCCTTGCTGCGCAGCTCGCCGGCCTCACTGACCTTCTTGCCGAGCTCGTCGAGCAGGCGACCGAGATCTGGTGGCGGGCTCGCGCCGAAGCCCTTCTTCAACATCTCGCCGAACAGCTTGGAGCGCCGTTCCCAAATCTGGGCCTCGGCGGGTCGCAGCTGACGACTCTGCGGCGCCGCTTCGGTTTCGGGCTCGGGCGGCAGGTCGACGTGCAGCTCTTCGCCGATCTTCAAGAGCTTTGCCAGGACTGCCTGGGCGTCGACAGGACGCTCTGCGGCAGTCTTCGCCATCATCGAATAGATGAGCTCGTCGAGCGCAGCGGGAATGTTGGCTGTCTTTTCCGAGACATGCGGCGCGGGCTCGCTCATGTGTTTGACGAGCATCGTCGGGGCGTTGGAGGCCTCGAACGGCAACACCCCGGAAAGCATCTCGAACATCATCACGCCGAGGGAATAGATGTCGGCCGCAGGGCCCACCTCGGTGGAGGTGCCTTGCTCCGGCGCCATGTACTCCGGCGTGCCGAAGATCTCGCCGACGCTGGTGAGCCGTGAGTCGTGCATGCTGCGCGCGATACCGAAATCGAGCAGCTTGATGCGATCGCCCTTCAGGACGAACACGTTCTCGGGCTTCAGGTCGCGGTGGATGACCTCGAAATCATGGGCGCGGGCGAGCGCGCGCACCATCTGAACGGCGAGCTTCAAGGTGCGCGGCAGCGCCACCTTGCCTAGCGAGATCGAGTGCGCGAGGCTCTTTCCTTCCAGCAGCTCCATCACCAGAAACGCGGTGCCGTCTTCGGTTTCGCCCTGGTCGTACACCTCGATGATGTTCGGGTGCGCTAGCCGCTGCGCGTGCAGCGCCTCACGGCGGAAGCGCTCTTTCACGGTCGGGTCACGCACCACCTCGCCGTGCAAGATTTTCACGGCACAGGGCCGATCGACCATCTTGTGGCGGGCCTGAAACACCGTCGCCATGCCGCCTTCGCCGAGGATCTGCTCGAGCACATAGCGACCTGCGACGGTGGTGCCGAGCCGCGCGTCGGGCAGCGCCTCGAGGGTCGAACCGTCAACGAAGCAAAAGCTGCTTTCGTGGGGATAGCGCTGTTTGCACTGCGGGCAGACTTTCAAGCCTGCCCACTTTACGGGCGGCTACCACCCAGGGTCAACGTCGTCTGATGTTGTGAATCATTGGGCGGCGCGGCACGCTACGAAGATCTGCCGCGGCGGGCTTCTTCGCAAGCTCACGGCACGCAGACGCCGACATCGTCGAGTGGGGCGGGGTATTCCAACGAAAGGCAGTTGCTCGCGGTGCCGGGGCAAGTGGTGGGGCTGGCTACGCTACAAAACGGCCGACAGCAGCCCTCTGCGCCGCACTGAGCGCAGTAGAGGCCGGGAGCGCAGCCGTTGATGAACGAGCACATGGCACCCTGGGGTGCGCCGACGTTGTTGGGCGCGCAGAGAAGATCAGGTCGCAGCCCAGCGCCCCGAGGCAGAGCATCGAAAGCAAGGGAGCTCGCAGACAGCCGCGGGTCGGGCCGAAAAACATCATCGAGTCCGCAGGATCAGCGAAGAGAGCGGCTCAGAACGACCCAGATACGGTCACGCCAGGGCCGCCGGGGCCGAAGGGAGCGATCGTCGCGCTGGGCTCGCTGCTGGGTTCGAGCGAGGTCACGATCAGCACCACGCCGGTGGCAGTCAAGGCGGCGCCGACACCGATCGACACCCAGCCGCCGATCTCCAGCGCGCGCCCTTCGCTGCTGAGATCGGTCGCGGCGCTCGCATTGCTTACCGGCCTACAAACTGGCGGCTCGGCCCCGTCGCCGCAGAGGCTCTCGATTTCGGACGCGTGCATGCTCGCGACGCCGATCAAGCTGCCACCGAGCGCGAGCGCGGCGAGGCCAACACCGCCGGTCAGCCAGCCCGCCAACGCGCGTTCTGCGCGGTCTTTTTCGGCCAGGCCACCTGTTTGGATGATTGGCGTGAGCGAAAGCTGATGCACCTGGCGCTCGCTCTCGCGCAAGGTCACGCGCTTCTCGAGCGGCGTGAACCCCTGGGCCGTGATCTTGATGAAGTGCTCGCCGGGGTCGACGGGTTGCGGGGTCCCGAGGCGCGTGCGCTCGAACGGCTTGCCGTCGAGCTCGATTGCGAGCGCCTCCGGCGCAGGCGAGATGGAGAGCTCGAGCGTCGGCACGCGCGGACCGAGACTGCGCATCGCCTCTCTCGCTCGCGCATCGACGTTTTTGCGACGTTCAGCGTCGCCGGTAGCTTCGTTCAACACCAAAAGGGCGCGATACTCATCTTGCGCCTGCGCGAGCTTCTTCTCGCGAGTCGAGCACATCGCGACGTTGAGCATGGCGCCGACGGACGGCTCGGCGGCCAGGCTCTCGCGGAATTTGATGCAGGCAGCCTCGTGTTTCTTCGCGTCGAGCAGCGTCAAGCCCTCTTGAAACGTGCTTTTGGCGCGGAGTTCGTCTGCGCGCGCGGGGCAGGCCAGCGCGACCCCACAGAAGAGCGCCGCAAAGCTCGAGAGTTGTATGACGTTGGGTGACATCGGCCGCGATTCGCGCTTGAACAGAGGCTTCGATCGCACAATATGACGCTTAGCATATTGTGCCGAGAACAGTTACCCTTGGGCGAGATCATGGGGTCGCTCACGCCCGGTTCGGTGTTCGCAGGACGTTACGAAATAGAGGGCTGCATCGGTCAAGGTGGCATGGGCGCGGTGTACGAGGTCGTTCACAAAGAGACCCGCCGCCGAGCTGCCCTCAAAGTGCTGCTGCCGGTCTTGGTCAGCGACTCCGATGCGCGCGCACGCTTCGCACAAGAAGCGTGCATCACCGCGGACATCGAAAGTGAGCACATCGTCGAGACGTTCGATGCTGGCGTCGATCGAGAGTCCGGCTGCCCGTTCATCGTGATGGAGCTCCTGCGCGGTGAGTCCCTGGGCGAACGCCTGGCCGCAAAGCAGCGCATGGGCGCGGGTGACGCCGTGGAGACCTTGCGGCAGATCGGCGCTGTTTTGCAGGAGACGCACGCGCGCGGAATTATTCATCGCGATCTGAAGCCCGACAACGTGTTCTTGGCCCGCCGGGAAGATGGCTCTTGCCGAGTGAAGGTGCTCGACTTCGGCATCGCGAAGGTGCTCGAGCAGGCAGGGCTCAGCCGCAACACCGTCAACATCGGCACGCCGCTGTACATGGCGCCGGAGCAGCTCGACGGGTCTCGCATCGGCCCGGCGACGGATCTGTTCGCGCTTACACACATCGCCTTCGAGCTTTTTACTGGCGAGAGCTACCTGATCAGCCAGCCGAGCCCCCGTCAAACCGCGCGGCCAGGCAATGCAGTCGAAAAAATGTGCCGAGAGCACCCTGAGCGTTGTCCCTGGTAACTGAACCGCTTTGTTCGCGATGATGGACAGATGCGAGAGCTCATCGTCCTGGCTGTCCTCGGCGTGTGCGGTTGCGGTGACGACAGCGCGACTGGTGGCAACGACACGGGTGGCGCCGCGCTTGGAGGTGCGAGCGACGGCGCTGGCTCAGTAGGCGCGGGCAACCCAGGTGGCAGCGACCCGAGCGGCGGTGGCCCTGCGACTGGTGGCGGCGGTGCTGGCGTAGGTGGCGCTTCGCCTGGCTGTGGCGAGGCCGAGACAGAGGGCACCCTCGATGAGACGATCGACGTCGGCGGAACCTCGCGCAGCTATGTGTTGGCGATCCCGGCGGGGCTGTCGGGCACCTCACCCGTGCCGCTCATCTTGGGCTTCCACGGGTTCAACGGCACCGGTACCGGTGCCAGCCAATACTTCGGCCTTACTGGAGCAGACGCGGCGATCTACGTGTATCCGCAAGCGCTGCCGCTACCGGACCAAAATGGCGGCGTCGGTTGGGATATGGAAGCGGACGGAGTCGACGTCGCGTTCATCGATGCGCTGATCTCGAAGCTCGAGACCGAACACTGCATCGATGGCTCGCGTGTGTTTGCGGCGGGCCACAGCCACGGCGCGTCATTCTCCAATCACTTGGGCTGCTACCGGCCAGAGACATTCCGCGCGATCGCGCCTGTGGCTGGCGGTGGGCCATGGGCGGGTGACTGCACCGGCAGCGTCTCGGCGATGCTGTCGCATGGTTCGGCGGATACCGACGTACCGATAAGCAACGGCATCGGCAGCCGTGATCACTGGCTCGAGGTGAATGGCTGCGAAGGCGCGGCGAGCACCCCGATCGATCCATCGCCATGCGTGACGTACACCGGGTGCGCCGAGCCCGTGCTGTGGTGTCAGCACACAGGCGGTCATGGGTGGCCCGACTTTGCGGGCGCCGGCATTCGCGGCTTCTTCTTGAGCTTCTAGCCGCCAGCAGGCGCGGCTTCCATCACAGCAGGCGGCTCAGCTTCTTGAGCAGACCACCACCACCGAAGACTGCCTTGTTGAGCTTGCGCGCCAGGCTGAGGCCCCTGTCGGAATAGGGAAACCAGAGCGGGTTGTCGCTGCCCATCGCGACACGATCGACCAACACGAGACGGATATTGCACATCTCGCGCAGCGAATCGTCGCCCATCACCCGGCCGAAGCCGCTCTGCTTGATGCCACCGAACGGCGTCTCGGGGCAGCCGCCGTTGACCACCACGTCGTTCACGAGAACGCTGCCGGCCTCGACGCGCTTGGCGATGCGCTCGCCGTATTCTCGATCTTTGGTGAACACGTAGGCGTTGAGGCCGAGGTGCGATTCGTTGGCGAGACGCAACGCTTCTTCGTCGCTTTCGACGCGCATGACGGGGACGACTGGGCCGAAGATCTCTTCCGTCATCACGGTCATCGAATGGTCGCAATTGGAGAGCACAGTTGGCTGGAAAAACTGACCAGGCCCAGGCAAACGTTTGCCACCTGCCACGATCTTCGCGCCCTTTTTGACGGCGTCTGCGATGTGCGCCTCGGCGACGTCGATCTGCTTCGGGAAGATGATGGCGCCGACATCGACGTTCTGCCCTGCCGGGTCGCCCACCCGCAACGCTCGTGTGAGCTCGGTCATGCGGCGCACGAGATCAGTCTCGAGGTCTTTGTGGGCGTACACGCGCTCGACCGACACGCAGACTTGGCCTGCATTGGTGAAGCCGCCGAACACCGCCGCGCGCGCGGAGAGCTCGACGTCGGCGTCTTTGCATACGATCAGCGGCGCCTTACCCCCGAGCTCCATCACGCAGGGGACCAGCTGTGCACCACACGCGGCGGCCACCCGCCTGCCGGTGGCGACGCCGCCGGTGAAGATGCAGAAATTGATACCGGCTTCGATCAGGTCGCTGCCGGTCTGACCGTAGCCCGTGACCACCTGGAACAAGTCCGCCGGCATGCCGCACTGGTCCCACACATCTTTGGCTTTGACCGCGATGAGCGGCGTCACCTCACTCGGCTTGAGCACCACGCCATTGCCGGCGATGAGGGCGATGAAGATGTCGCGGAACGGCATCAGAAACGGAAAATTCCAAGGCGTGATGATGCCGATCACCCCTCGTGGCACATAGTGCAGCGTGCTCCGCTTCTGCTTCATCAGCATCATTGGCAGCTCACGCGGCGCGAGGATCTCGGCGGCCTTGCCAGCAAAATAAGTCGCGATCAGCGCCGCAGGCGAGAGCTCGTGCAAGAGCGCCTCGTGGATGGGCTTGCCTGTCTCGCGCGAGAGCAAATCGGACAGCTCTTCTTCGCGTTCGACGATTGCGTTGCGAAAACGCAGGGTGCGGCTGACACGCTCGTCGAGCGGGAGCGAAGCCCAAGACTCCTGGGCGCGCCGAGCGCGGGTGACCGCCGCGCGCACCTCGGCCTGTGACATGACCGGCACCTCGCCCAGAAGCTCGCCGGTGGCCGGCGCGTAGCTTCTGATACGACCGTCACTCTGGCCGTTGGTCTTCGATTGAGTCGTATGCGCAGCCAGCATCCCCATGGCTTCCTCCGTCGTCGGTAGCTCTTAGTACGCGCTGATCACTCTGGCGAGGGCAAATCTCGTAGGCTTCCCTCCGTTGCTGGCTGAAGACCTCGATCGACTTGCCCGTTGCCTCCACCCGGACCCGCATTCCATGCTCGGTCCACACACCGACGAGCGCGGCCCGCTCGTGCGATTCTTGCGGCCAGGAGCGGAAGAAGCGCGCGTCGTGCTTCAGGGCGCGACAGTCCTCGCGACCCGGGTGCACGCGCTCGGCGTCTTCGTGGCCAGAGTCGATGGGTCGGCGGGCGACTACCGCATCGAGTGGCGCGGCGCCGACGGCGGTTGGCAGAGCAGCCTCGACCCGTATGCCTTCGCGCCCTCGATCGGCGAGCTCGATCTGCATCTGTTCCAGGAGGGCAAACACCTCGCCTTGTACCGCCGCTTCGGGTCACAGGTGGTGAGCCACGGCGGCGTGCGCGGTACAAGCTTCGTCGTGTGGGCGCCTGCGGCGCTGGCGATGCGGGTGGTGGGCGACTTCAACGGCTGGAGCGCGGAGCTCGGCGCCATGCGCAGGCTCGCCGGCGACGTCTGGGAGATCTTCGTGCCCGAAGTCGGCGCGGGTGCGCTCTACAAATACCAAGTCGGAACCCGTCGCGGCCCGCTCGACAAGAGCGACCCGCTCGGTCGCTCGATGGAGCTACGGCCGCAGACCGCATCCCGCGTGCTCGACTCGAGCTACGTCTTCGCGGACGACGAGTGGGTCCTCGCCAGAGCGAAGACCCAGCACGTGTCGGCGCCGATCAGCATCTACGAGGTGCATTTGCAGTCTTGGCGTCGTCGACCCGCCCCAGCACCTGCCGTCGAGACCACCGAAGAGCCGGACGAAAGCGCGCGCTGGCTCTCGTACCGCGAGCTCGCTGTCGAGCTGGTCAGCTACGTGAAGGAGCTGGGCTTCACGCACATCGAGCTGTTGCCGGTGCTCGAGCACCCCTACGACGGCTCTTGGGGCTACCAGGTTTCGGGCTACTTTGCCCCGACGAGTCGGCTCGGCACGCCGGACGACTTCAAGTTCTTCGTCGACGCTTGTCACGCCGCGAACATCGGTGTGCTCTTGGATTGGGTGCCCGCGCACTTCCCGCGCGACTCCGCTGCGCTTGGTCGTTTCGACGGCACGCCGCTGTACGAACATTGGGACCCGCGCCGCGGCGAACATCGCCAATGGGAGACCTTCGTCTTCGACTGGGGGCGGCCGCAGGTCAAAAATTTCCTCATCGCGAGCGCGCTCTATTGGCTCGAAGAGTTTCATCTCGATGGCCTGCGCGTCGATGCCGTCGCCAGCATGCTCTACCTCGACTACGGCGCGAACGACCCCAGCGAATGGGAGCCGAACGTGCACGGCGGCCGAGAAAATCTGGAGGCTGTCGAGTTTCTTCGGGAGCTTTGTGACACGGTGCATGCGCGCGTGCCTGGCTCGATCGTGTGCGCCGAAGAGTCGACCTCGTGGCCCGGTGTCACACGTCCGACGATCGCAGGCGGCCTCGGCTTCGACTTCAAGTGGAACATGGGCTGGATGCACGACACGCTGAGCTACTTCGCGCTCGATCCGATCTTTCGCGCGTTCAATCACACGATGCTCACGTTCGGCTTGATGTACGCGTATTCGGAGCGCTTCTTGCTGCCGCTTTCTCATGACGAGGTGGTGCATCTGAAGCGGTCGCTGCTCGGCAAGCTGCCAGGTGATCCGCGGGCGCAGCAGGCCACATTGCGAGCGATGTTTGCCTATATGTGGGCGCATCCGGGAAAGAAGCTGCTCTTCATGGGCGGCGAGATCGGCCAGCTCACCGAGTGGAGCTTCTCGACCGAGCTCGATTGGCAGGTGCTCGCCGACGAAGGGCATCGCGGCATCCAAAGTGTCATTCGTGACGTGAACCGGATCTACGTGAGCGAGCCCGCGCTTCACGCCCTCGACAGCGATGCAGAAGGGTTCGCGTGGCTCGACGCCAATGACGTCTCGCAATCGGTGGTGTCGTTCATTCGCTTCGGTCCGAGTCGGCTTCTGTCCAGGCGGACAGGCACGTTCGTCGTCGTCGTCGGCAACTTCACCCCCATTCCGCGGGAGGGTTATCGCATCGGTGTGCCGCGCGCTGGTGCCTACCGCGAGCTCTGCAACACCGACGCGAAGATTTACGCCGGAAGTGGCCTCGGAAATCTAGGCAGTGTCATGAGCGAGGCCATCCCGTCGCACGGGCATCCGTTTTCGCTGTCGCTGTTGTTGCCGCCGCTTTCAGTGCTGTACCTCGCCCCTGCTGACGCGGGCGAGCCGACAGACGCCGAGCTCGAGGACGAGCAGCGCCTCCGAGACGCCCGGGCGCGAGCGATAGCGGCTGCCGCTGAGCCGCAACCGCCTGTTGGTCTGACCAACGGGGAAGGGCAGGGCGAGCGCGGTGGATGAGGTCGTCTACGCGATGCACACCAAAACGTGCACCTTCTTGTTGGATGCGGGCGGCATCTGCAAATGGATCGTGTCGCGTACGGGAATGGTTCCTGTCGAGATTAGGCGCTGTGTCGGTGCGCAATTCATGGCGTGCCTCCATCCTCAGCTCGAAGGCGGCCTCGCAGGCGAGCTGGTGATTGGCGCAGCGGCGCTGTTCGCCAAGAACGACCCCAGCACCGGCCGTTTCATGTTGATGCGCTCCGGTACCATAGTGAACGTCGAGCAGCGCGGCGCCTCCAAGACGAGTATTCCGGCCGGGGCCGTGCTCAGCGACGACACGCTCGATCTCAGCGGGGGCCCGCCGCTCGCGTCGCCGCCGATGACCGGTGCGCGCGGCGGCGACACCATGCCGCCACCGCCGCTTTCGCAGAGCGATGGCGAGTCGACGTTGACGCTGACGATTCCGCTGTTTCGACCGGAAGCGCCGCGACGCATTTGAGGTCATGCTGTTCGCGTACGCCGAGCCCGGCGTTGACGTCGAGCTTGTCGACGAGGTGTTTGTACACGACCTCGATGGCGATGTCGGGGACCTCGGGGAGTTCCTCCTCCAGGAGCACGGTCTCGACGTCCTGTACGACATCGTGGAGTCACACGCGGGACGCGCGCGGCGGACCTCGCCTGGGCAGCCTCGATCGAAGCGGCTAGATCCCGCCACCTCTCGGAATGGTCGGCGAGGCGGCGGGCGGCGGGCGGGCGGAGCGATTCGGGGAGGGCAGCGCAATGGGAGACGCTGTTGCCGACGTGGACGTCGTCGGTACAGCATCGCGCGCGGCCCCGCTGGCTGGGCCGGCGGGCGCGTTGACCGATGGCGCGTTGGCCGATGGCGCGGTGGCCGATGGCGCGGTGGCCGATGGCGCGGTGGCCGATGGCGCGCTGGCCGATGGCGCGGCCCCGGCGCTCGCACCAGCGCAGGTCTTCAGGGCCGGTACGACGAGCAGGGCCGCTCCGGCCCCTACGCCGCACGCTGACAGCCCGGCCCACAGCCACACGGGCACACGCCCTTCTCGAGCCTGAACGCGCTGGCTGCCCTTCGCGGGCTCTCCACGCACCGTCAGCGGCGGCGCGTCCGTCTCGCTCGTCTCGAGCTCGGCCACGTCGAGTCGCCGCTCGTTCAGCTCGCCACCCACCAGCTCCTCCATCCAGACACTGAGCTGGCGGGCGGACGCCACGGGGCACGCCCGCTCGATCGCTTCGAGCATGGCCAGCGCAGTCGGGTAGCGATCTTCGCGGTCGCGAGAGAGGCCGCGCAGCACCACCTCGTCCAGCGCGGGATTCGGCTCGGGGCCGCCGTGCGTGGGCGCAGCGATCGGGTCCGCCAGCACCTGGAAGACGACCGCGGCTTCGTCGCCGTCGAAGAGCTTGCGACCCGCGAGCATCTCCCATAGCACCACCGCCGCGGCCCACACGTCCACGCGCCGATCCACGTCCTCGCTCTTGAGCTGCTCGGGCGCCATGTACGGGAGCTTGCCCTTGACCTGGCCCTCGCGCGTCACCTGCGCGCGGCCCAGCGCCTTGGCGATGCCGAAGTCGACCGTCCGTGCCACGCCGTCCACGCCGATCAGGACATTGGGGGGCGATACGTCACGGTGAACGACGCCGAGTGGTTGCATGTCCTCCGCGGTGGCCTCGTGCGCGGCGTGCAGCCCGGCCAACATGCCCACCGCGATGGCTGCCGCGATGGGCGGGGGCACCCTGCCGTCGCCCCGCTCGCGGTGCGCGCGGAGAATGCGCGAGAGTGACGCGCCGTGCACGAACTCCATGACGATGAACAGCTCGCCTCGCTCCGCGACCACGTCCTCGGTCGGTACGACGTTGGGGTGGCGAATGCGCGCCGCGATGCGCGCCTCGTCCAGGAACATGGCGACGAACTCGGGATCCTTTGCGAGGTGCGAGTGCAGGCGCTTGATGGCGACTGCGCGCGCAAAACCGGCCGGGCCGAACAGACGTGCCAGGTACACGACCGCCATCCCGCCGCTCGCGAGCTCCTTGTAAAGCAGGTAGCGCCCGAGCCGGCGCGGCGCCGCTATGGGCACGCGAGGAGTACCTGCTCGGGAGAGACGACCTCCGTCTCCAGGGAGCCGGTCGCCAGGCAACCGACGCCGCCCCGCGGGTTGTTGAACTCGTTGAGCCCCCAGCAATAGACTTCTCCGCTCTCGTGAATGGCACAGGTAGCCGAGGTGGTCTCCACGACACGCCCGAACATCCCGTCGTTATCGACGACGAGGAAAGGCGAGCCTTCGAGCTGGATCTCGTTGGGCGTCGAGGCGCTCGTCAACTCGCTCGACGTCTGGTGGAAGTAGTTCGAGCCCCAGCACACGAGCTGTCGGTCGTCACGCACCGCGCACGACGCGTCGCCGTCCGCCGACATCTCGACGTAGGTGCCGGCGAGCCCGGTCACCGGCTCAGGCGCGCTCGGGTGCGTCGTCCCGCCGCACTGACGGGCCTGTGTGTCGCCACCTCCCCAGCAATGGATCACGCCGGCCGCGGTCCTGGCGATGCCGAACGAGTCGCCGAGGTCGAGGTCGACGACCGGCGGGATCAGCACCTGAACCGGGACGAGCTGTGGCAGCTGGTCATCGCGACCGAGCTGCCCTCCGTCATTTCGTCCCCAGCACCAGACCTGCCCATTCGTCTTGCGCGCGCACATGAAGCCGTACCCTGCCTCGACCTGCTCGTTGTCACTCCCGAGGGCAACAATCTGGGTCGGCTCTTCGCACACCTCCATGCCGAGCTTGAACCCATAGTCGCTCAGGCCGTTGCCCCAGCACCACACTTCCCCCGCGCCGACGGCGCACACCGCTTGAGCAGCCGCGGCAATGCTCACCACCGGCTCCGGCACGATGACGCTCACTCCGGGACACACCTCGTTCAGGAAGGGGTCGGGCGTGACCTCGCAGTTGCTGTTGCTGCCGACACACACCAGATCCGCCGTTCCGATGCGCGTGCACGTGCGACTGTAGGCGTCGAGCTCGGCAACGTCGGTGAGCGCCGGGACCTCCTCGGGTGTGGTCAGGTAGGTCGGCCCGGAGCACAACCCGATGTATGTGTCGCCGTAGCCCCAGCACGCGACGGAGCCATCGAATCTGCGCACGCAGGCGCCCTGGGTGTTCGCGAACAGCTCCTCGGCGCACCAGCCCGTCGCGCCCCCGGCGCCGCCCGTACCTCCGGCACCGCCGGCCCCGCCCTCGACCGCGCCACCGTTTCCCCCTTGCGCAGCGCCGCCCGTCCCGCCGTGACCACCACCGCTGGTCCCTCCCGGGGCAGAGCCCGCCGAACCGCCCCGGTAATTCTCCGGATCCAGATCGTCGAGACCGCTGAGGCAGCTGCAGCCGCCAAGCCCGACCGCGACGGTCGCGAGCGGCAAGAAGCGAACGAACGACAAAGACATGCCGCGTGAAGGTACCATCGCGGGGTGGCACAACCTACCGCAAGGCGCGCGTCGCGAGCGCTGCCTGCTGCTTTCGCCCTCGCGGTGATGGCAGCCCTCGCGATGGCACCCCACCCTGCGGCCGCCCAGGCGCCGGTCGCCGGTCCTTCGCAGCAGGACAAAGAGACGGCGCGCACGCTGTTCGACAAGGGCGTCGAGGCCGAGCAGCGCGGCCAGCTGGACCAGGCGACGGCCTACTTTCGCGACGCGAACAAGCTCGTGCATGTGCCCTCGACCGCCCTGTTCCTGGCCAGGGTCCTGGCCAAGAAGGGCCTGCTGATCGAGGCCCGCGCAGCGTCGCTCGAGGCTGCGCAGGCGCCGGTGCAGCAGAACGAGGCGAAGTTCCAGACACAGTGCCGCGGGGAGGCAGCGATCCTCTCCCAGGAGCTCGAGGGCCGCATTCCTTCACTCTTGCTGCGCATCGAGGGGGCTCCGCGCGATCAAGTCGCGCTCGAGATCGACCAGCAGAAGATCCCGCCACTGGAGAGCAACCCGGCCCGCAAGCTCAACCCTGGCGCACATACCGTGACGATCACTGCGCCCGGGTTCTTGCCCGTCACCGAGAGGGTCATGCTGGTCGAGCGAGAAGCGAAGGACCTTCGCGTCACGATGGTGCGCGGCGTCGCGGGCAGCGCGCCACCCAAGCGCAGCGCCGCGCGCACGTCGGAGCCGGACGTCTCTCCCATCGTGCTGATGGGGCTTGGCTTCGGGCTCGGCGGCGCCAGCCTGATGGCCGGGGCTGTGACGGGCGCTCTCAGCCTCGCGCGCACGAGCGACCTCGACGAGGTCTGTGGTGGGTCGCCGTGTCCGCCCACGCAAGCGGACGAGTGGCAAGAGGCGAAGACGCTGGCGACGGTGGCGGACGTGACGCTGATCGCGGGTGGAGTGCTGGCGGCAGCGGGGTTCGGCGGGCTGATCTGGTTGACCACCACCTCGAACGACCGGGTCGGCCTTCAGCTTGAGCTGGCGCCGCGCGCGGTGTCGGTCACCGTTCGCTTTTGATGATCCCGGCGCGCGGTCAAGCTGCAGGGCACGACCAGCTACCTCGCAATGGCGCAGGACGTGCGCGCCATCGGTTCCGCCTTTCTCTCCGCGTGGGACCTGGTCAGCGCGCAAATCGGCGGCAACATCCAGCACGTCAACGAGGCGCTGGTGCTCGCCGATAAGCTGATCGCGGCAGTTGCGCAGGCCGCCGAGATCAAGGAGAAGCTGAAGGGCACCGCCCTGATGCGACCTCGACCGTCGCATTCGCGAAGCTCACGCTGTTCCTAACTCTTTCGGGGCGGACTCGGCGGCACGCCTTGTCGGCTTTGATATCTCGACGAGGCTGACGTCAAGAGAGGCGATCGAGCTCCGCCCAGAGCTCGTCCAGATTCACGATCAGACCCTGGCAACCAGGAGCCTCGATGATGCCGCCGGTCGCGCCGACCCACTTGGCGTAGCGACCATCCGCGCCGCGCTCGAAGATCTCTAGCGAGCCGAGGGCTGGATCGAGCAGCCAGTACCAGCGAACCCCGAACGCCTCGTACTCGGCCATCTTCTCGACGCGGTCGCGACGCTCGTCGCGCGGCGTTGGCGTCACGACCTCCACCACGATGTCAGGAGGCGAGACGAGAGCTCCTCGTTTCGGTGGTCGCGAGCCGCCGGGAAGGTACACGCTGAGGTCGGACTTGCGACCTCGCCCCTCGGCAACGATGAGCTTCACTTCCGAGCCGAAGACGAACCCATCGCGCCCCTTCAGCCAATTCGTGATGAGAGTGAGCAGCCAGCCCGCCGCGAGCTCGTGGATGGGGTCCGGCACCTCTTCCTCCTTCAGTCGGCCGTCGACCCACTCGCCTGGATCGTCCTCGCCCCGAGCGAGCCACTCCTCGAGCGTCAACGCATGCCCGCGCTCGGCATCGGGAGGCATCAGCGGGAACCAGCGCGCCGTCATTCTAGTGGACCCCTGTCACGAAGCGACTCCTCGGAACCTAGCACGACCGCAAGGAGTTGATTTCGGCGCAGCGGCGCAACCAGCACGTCTGACCGCATCCGGCGAAGAGACATTGCCAGTAGCGCGTCGACCCGCGCTGAAGCGGCGCGCGCGGCGGGCCCGATCTTTGCTGTACGAGAATCCACGAAAGGAGGTTAGTTTTAGGCGCCGAGCATGAGTGATCATCAGCAGCAGCGCTACCGCGTCCTCGAGCGCCTCGCCTCCGGCGGCATGGCCGAGGTGTTCGTCGCGGAGAGCGCGGGCATCGAGGGCTTCAAGAAGCGCGTCGCGATCAAACGCGTCTTGCCGCATCTTTCCGAGAAGAAGCGCTTCATCTCGATGTTTCTCGACGAAGCGCGCCTCTCCGCGCAGTTGTCGCATTCGAACTGCGTGCAGGTGTTCGATATCGGCGTCGGCGACAACGCCTACTTCATCGTCATGGAGTTCGTCGACGGCTCCGACTTGAAGGCCGTCGTGGACTATCTGAAGAGCAACGGCCGCGTGTTTCCCGTCGAGATCGCGGTACTGATCGCGATCAAGATCTGCGAAGGCCTCACCTACGCGCATGAGCTGCAAGGCTCGGACGGCAAAGATCTGCACATCGTTCACCGCGACATGTCGCCCCCGAACGTGCTGATCACCAAACACGGCGAGGTGAAGATCGTGGACTTCGGTCTCGCCAAGGCATCGAGCCAGCTCGAGAAGAGTGAGCCCGGTATCATCAAGGGCAAGTTCAGCTACTTGAGCCCGGAGGCTGCGCTCGGTGGCGAGGTCGACCACCGCACCGACATTTTCGCTGTCGGCATCATCCTGTGGGAGCTGCTCTCGGGGAAGCGGCTATTCCTGGCCGACACCGACTTCGCCACGGTGAAGATGGTGCAGCAGACCCAGATCCCGAGCCTCAAGCAGATGCGCTCGGACGTGAACGACGACCTCGAGCGCATCCTGCATCGCTCGCTCGCCAAAGAAACGAGCAGGCGCTACTCGTCGGCGCGCGATCTCGGCCGAGACTTGACGGCGTTTTTGTATCGCTACGCCAAACCGGTCAGCTCCTTCGACATAGCAGAGCTCGTGCGCGGCTCGATGGCGCAGCGCAAGCAGAAGAAGCCCGAGAAGCAGACCAACCTGATCGATAAGCTTATCGAGGAGGCGCTCTTCGAGTTCACTTCGTTGCCCACCGACAAGGCAGATCAAGTCGGCAGTGACCCGCGCATGAAGCCACAAGATCCGCTGAAGCTCGGCTTCGAGGACATCGGCAGTTGGGTCGAAGAAGTGAACGCGCACGCCCATTCGCTGCGGCAAAGCGACAGCCAATCCGAAGTGCGCGCCAGCATCCATCGAGCCACGATGGAGATTGGGATCGGCGGTCTCGCGTCGCTCGAAGACGACCCGGTGAGCCCGCCTCCTCCTACTTCAAGCAGGCGTCAGTCAGGGTCTCCGAATCCCCTCGACAAACACTTCAGCGAGCCACCGCTGTTGCCGAGCCAGTCACTGTCTCGGCCGACCAGCGATCGTGGCCAGACGAAGAAGGGCATCAACCCGATCGTGTACGTGCTGTTCGTGCTCGTGCTCGGCGGCGCAGTCGCCGGCGCCTGGTTCGCCGGCTTCATTCCTCACTAGTTTGTTTCGGGGGGCTGTTCCAGCCCCCCGCCCCGACGCGGGTAAACCGCGATCGGGGCCCCACCCCCGAGTCGGCTCGCGCCAAGGCGCGCTCGCCGCTGCGCGTGGGGCCCCACCCCCACTTGCAGTCGGCTCGCGCCAAGGCGCGCTCGCCGCTGCGCGTGGGGCCCCACCCCCACTTGGAGTCGGCTCGCGCCAAGGCGCGCTCGCCGCTGCGCGTGGGGCCCCA
>Ga0163144_10002642_pt1 | contig 41078 bp, 33 predicted proteins | sample OliLak19BULKMAT1_FD_123175 | JGI IMG/M metagenome (GOLD analysis project Ga0163144, IMG submission 123175) | Freshwater microbial mat bacterial communities from Lake Vanda, McMurdo Dry Valleys, Antarctica - Oligotrophic Lake LV.19.BULKMAT1 | ecosystem: Environmental > Aquatic > Freshwater >...
ACCACCACGCTGATCGGCCATATTTTCAAGAGTGCCGGCATCATGGCGGAAGTGGGCGGCAATCTCGGCACGGCGGCGCTGTCACTGAAACCCTTGGACGAGCACGGCGTCTACATACTGGAGCTCTCCTCTTACCAGCTCGATCTGCTGAAAACCACGCGCTTCAATGTCGCCGCTTTCCTGAACATTACGCCCGACCATCTCGATCGCCACGGCTCGATGGAAGGTTATATCGCCGCCAAAAAGCATATCTTTGATCGCCAGCACAAAGACGATACGGCGGTCATCGCGATCGATGACGAATATACCGCCGCGCTTGGCGAGGACATGGTCTATCCCCCCAGACAGCGCGTCATAGAAGTATCGTCGCTGACGCAGGTGGTCGGCGGCGTGTATGCCGAAAACGGTTTTCTGCACGACACGATGGAAGCTGATATACCGCGCTATGATTTACGCGAGATTGTGTCGCTTACCGGGCGGCATAACTGGCAGAATGCGGTGGTGGCGTATGGCGTGGCGCGCGCCTGCGGCATTGCTCCGGATGTGATTTACAAGGCCATGCAGAGTTTCGGCGGGTTGCGCCATCGTTTGCAACTGGTGGCCACCTTCAATAATGTGCGTTTCATCAATGACAGCAAGGCGACCAATGCCGACGCCACCTCCAACGCGCTCGCGCCCTATGACACGATTTACTGGATTGCCGGTGGTAAGCCCAAAGCGGGCGGCATCAAGCCGCTTGAGCCGTATTTCTTCAAAGTCGCACATGCTTTCCTGATCGGGGAATCGGAGCGGGAATTTGCCGAGACGCTTGAGGGAAAAGTACCATTTTCACGCTGCGGTACGCTGAAAGAAGCGATCCAGCAAGCGGCTAAAAAAGCCTTTGCCGATGGCAAAAAAGATGCCGTGGTGCTGCTATCACCGGCCTGCGCCTCGTTCGATCAGTGGAAAAGTTTTGAGGAGCGCGGCGACGCGTTCTGCACCATGGTAGAAGCATTGGCATCGACGGGAGGGCAGCGCTATGCGGTTTGACCGTACCAATACCTCGATGCTCGGGCGCTGGTGGTGGACGGTGGACCGGCTCAACCTGTTTGCCTTGCTGCTGCTGGTCGCAGTCGGCTCCATTCTGGTGACGGCGGGAAGCCCGCCGGTAGCCAAGCGGCTCGATCTGCCCGCCTTTTATTTCGTGCATCGCCATCAGGTGTTCCTGCTGCTTGGGCTGGCGGTGATGTTTTTCGTATCGCTGTTGCCGCAAGTGGCCATCCGCCGCCTCGCCGTCGTAGGCTTCTGCGCCAGTCTTGCGCTGATGGTGCTGGTGCCGTTCATCGGTGCGCAGACTAAGGGCGCGCATCGCTGGATTGACATTGCCGGTATTTCCATCCAGCCGTCCGAATTCATGAAACCCTGTTTCGCCATCGTGATGGCGTGGGTGTGCTCCGAGAATCACCGCCGCGTCGATTTCCCCGGCTACCGCGTGGCCATCGGCCTGTATATCACCGTGGTGCTGTTGCTGCTGGTGCAGCCCGATATCGGCATGACGCTGACGGTGACCGCCATGTGGGCGATTCAGCTCTTTCTCTCCGGCCTGCCGTTCATCTGGGTATTCGTGATGATGCTGATGGGCGTGGCCGGTATTTTCGGTGCGTACCACATGTTCCCGCACGTGGCCAAGCGCATCAACAACTTCCTCGACCCGTCGGCGGGCGATAATTACCAGATCGGGCGCTCGCTCGAAGCCTTCCGCAATGGCGGGCTGCTGGGACGCGGCCCCGGCGAAGGCGAAGTGAAACAGTATATTCCCGATTCGCATACCGATTTTATTTTCGCCGTCGCCGGGGAAGAATTCGGCGTGATAGTCTGCCTGCTGATCCTGAGCCTCTTTGCCTTTGTCGTGCTGCGCGGCCTGACCCGCGTGCGGGAGGAAAACGACCTGTTCGTGCTGCTGGCAGTGGCCGGGATACTGGCGCAGTTCGGCATCCAGTCGATCATCAATATGGGCGTGGCGGTGAATCTGTTTCCCGCCAAGGGCATGACCCTGCCTTTCCTGAGTTATGGCGGCTCGTCGGTCGTGGCCATTGCGCTGGGCATGGGGATGATGCTGGCTCTGACCCGGCGGCGTTTCGGGCAGCAGCGATAGTGGACGATTTCGCCAATATTCTGGGCAATATCGGGGTGGTGTGCTTTTTGGTCGCCTATTACCTGTTGCAGAAGGGGCGCGTGGCCTATACCAGCGCGCTGTACCTGCTGTTAAACCTTGCCGGGTCGATTCTGCTGCTTATCTCGCTGATGGTACATTGGAATCTGCCTGCGTTTCTGCTTGAAGCAGCGTGGGCATTGATTAGTATATACGGGATTTATAAACATATATACCTCGCGAAACGGAACAGGACATGACCACGGATAACAGCAAACAACCCGTCATACTGGCGGCAGGCGGCACGGGCGGGCATATCTTCCCGGCGGAAGCCCTGGCCGAAGTGCTGATGCTGCGCGGCGAGCGCGTCATCTTGGTGACCGACAGCCGCTTTGCCCATTTCAAAACCGGCGCGTTATCGCGCATTGAAAAACGCACCATTCATGCCGGCACGGTCGGCGGCAGTCTGCCGCGTAAAATAATCGGCGCTGCCGGATTGGTGCTGGGTATCATTCAGGCGAGAAGGCTGCTCAAGGAACTGAAGCCCAAAGTCGTCGTCGGTTTCGGCGGCTATCCGTCTTTCCCTACCGTGCTCGGCGCAACCAACCTTAGCATTCCCACCGTAATCCATGAGCAGAACTCCGTGCTCGGCCGCGCCAACCGCTTGCTGGCGCCGCGCGTGCGCCGCATCGCCACCTCCTTTGCCGATACGCAGATGCTGGCCGATAAAGATAAAAGCAAACTCTTCATGACGGGCAACCCGGTGCGCATCAGCGTGCGCGCCCTGCGTGAAGTGCCGTATCCGAGCATATCGCAGGATAGCAAGCTGCAGATTCTTGTCACCGGCGGCAGCCTCGGCGCTACCGTATTCAGCAAGGTTGTGCCGGAAGCCATCGCCGCGCTTCCCGCAGCTTTACGTGCGCGCGTGCGCATCGACCAGCAATGCCGCGAAGTCGATATCGAGGCTACCCGCGCCGCATACTTGCAAATGGGCGTTAGCGTCGATCTCGCCAGCTTCTTTGTCGATTTACCGGCGCGTCTGGCGTCGAGCCATCTCGTTATCGCCCGCGCCGGTGCGTCCACCGTATCAGAGCTGGCCGCCGCAGGGCGGCCGGCGATTCTGGTGCCGTTGCCGACCTCCATGGATAACCACCAGTTCTTCAACGGCAGTGCGCTGGAAGAAGTGGGCGGCGGCTGGGTGATGACGCAGGACGGATTTACGCCGCAGTCATTGTCTGCGCGTCTTGAAGCATTCCTGACCGCGCCGGGTACGCTTACCAAGGCGGCGGAAAATGCGCGGCATATGGGTGTGCCCGATGCGGCGGAAAAACTGGCGGCGCTGGTACTGGCCACCGCACAGGGTGAAACATTAGCAGTTGAAAAAACACAATCCCCGCTTTCGGCCACGCGGCCGGCGGGCGTTATTCGCGAGGTGGCGGCATGAGTAAAGACACGAAACATGAATCACTGAAGGCATTGCCGATTTCGCATCAGCTCTCGCTGGATGTGGGCATATTGCATTTCATCGGCATTGGCGGCATTGGCATGAGCGGTATCGCCGAAGTGCTGCATAATCTGGGTTACAAAGTGCAGGGCTCGGATTCAGCGGACAGCTACAACACGCAGCGCCTCAAGGAAAAAGGCATCCATGTCTTTATCGGCCACAAGGCCGAGCATGTCGATAACGCCGCGGTCGTCGTCATGTCGTCGGCGATCAGGAGCGACAATCCTGAACTGGTCGCCGCGCGCGCGTCGCGTCTGCCGGTAGTGCGCCGCGCGGAAATGCTGGCCGAGCTGATGCGCTTTAAAATTGCTATCGCTGTCGGCGGCACGCACGGAAAAACCACCACCACTGCATTGACCGCGGCGATGCTGGAAGAAGCCAATCTCAACCCTACCGTCATCAATGGCGGCATCATCAATGCGCGTAACACCAACGCCTATCTCGGCTCAGGCGAGTGGATGGTAGTGGAGTCCGACGAATCGGACGGCAGCTTCCTGCGCCTGCCCGCCACCATTGCAGTGGTAACCAATATCGACCCCGAGCATCTCGACCATTACGGTTCGTTCGATGCGGTAAAGGCGGCGTTTCAGACCTTCCTCACCAACCTGCCATTCTACGGTTTTGCCGTGCTGTGTACCGACCATCCGGAAGTGCAGGCATTAGCCGCGCGCATCAATGACCGCCGCATCATCACCTATGGCACCAACCCGCAGGCCGATATCCGCGCCTTCAATCTGCGCTCCGGCGCGGACGGCGAAACCTTCGATGTGGAAATCGTCGGACGCGTCAACGAAGAGCCGCATGTGATTAAAAATATTCTGCTGCCGATGCATGGGCACCATAACGTGCGCAATTCGCTGGCGGTGATTGCGATTGCACATGAGCTGAACCTGTCGGATGAAACAATTGTGAACGGTCTGCGCAAATTCAACGGCGTGAAGCGCCGCTTCACCAAAACCGGCGTCGGCCTCGGCATCACCGTGATCGACGATTACGGCCATCACCCCGTGGAAATCGCCGCCACGCTGAAAGCCGCGCGCGCCGCGCAGAGCGATGGCACCGGCAAAGTCATCGCCGTGGTACAGCCGCACCGCTATACGCGCGTGAGCGACCTGTTCAATGAATTCTGCACCTGCTTCAACGATGCCGATACGGTCATCGTGGCCGATATCTACAGCGCCGGGGAAGACCCGATTGACGGCATCACCGCCGAGAAGTTGGTGGAAGGCCTGCAAGCCGCGGGACATCGCAATGTGCTGAAGCTGGAATCGCCGGAAGTATTGGCGAAGACCGTAGCCTCAGTGGCGCAGAAGGACGATATGGTGGTATGCTTAGGAGCCGGTTCCATTACCAAATGGGCCTATTCGCTGCCGGAGCAATTGCAAAAACTGGATAAGAAGAAAGCGGCGTCCTGATGGGGGTGGCCAGAGCCATGACTGCGCATCCTCTGTACGGCCCGGCCTTTAATGCATTCCGTGAGCGCCTGCGTGAGAATGTCGATCTCTCGCGCACCAACTGGTTCCGCGTCGGCGGCCCGGCGGAGTGGTTGTTCAAGCCCGATGATGCTAAAGACCTCTCCGCATTTTTAGCGCTGCTGCCCCCGGAAATTCCGGTCACGGTGCTGGGTGTCGGCTCCAACCTGATCGTGCGCGATGGCGGTATTGTTGGCGTGGTGATTAAGCTCGGGCGCGGCTTCGTCGGCGCTGAAGTGAACGATACTACCATCAAAGCCGGGGCAGGGGCCTTGGATGTGAATATCGCGCTGGTAGCATGCGAACACGACCTGACCGGACTCGAATTTTTAAGCGGCATTCCCGGTACTATCGGCGGCGCGGTGCGCATGAATGGCGGTGCTTATGGCAGCGACATCAGCCAGGTACTGGTCGAAGCCGAGCTGGTCGAGCGCAGCGGTAAAATACGCCGCCTCAGCAACAAGGATTTAGCGTTCGTCTACCGCAATAGTGGTCTGTCAGATGGTGCAATCGTGACATCTGCCGTGCTCAAGGCGCACGCGGGCGACAAAACAGACATCACCCGCCGTATGCAGGAGATCACCACCGCGCGTGAGGAAACCCAGCCGGTGCGTTCGCGCACGGGCGGCAGCACGTTCAAGAACCCCGAAGGCCATAAGGCGTGGGAGCTGATTGACCGTGCCGGATGCCGCGGGCTTATCGTCGGCGGCGCGCAGGTCTCCGAGAAACACTGCAATTTCCTGATCAATATCGGAAACGCCACGGCGCGCGATTTAGAAGCGCTCGGTGAAGAAGTCAGGCGGCGTGTGCATGCGCAGAGCGGCATTACGCTGGAATGGGAAATCAAACGTATAGGTAAGACCGTATAATGACAGCACAGGCCGAACCCATCTCGCTTTATGACCTTACCGACCTTATCTTCAAGGACAGGGCCGCTGCCTCTGCGCTCATCAAACAGCATCCGCAGCTTCTCGAACAGAAAATCCCCGATTCGCAGGAAACCATCCTCAATTTCCTCGTCATTGAAAATTACATTGCCGAAGTGCAGTTCTTGCTGGAGCACGGCGCTAATCCCGATGCGATGGACGCTGGCGGCTCCACGCCCCTGATGCATTCCTGCGTATTGGGCTACCGCGAGATGGTGGCGTTGCTGCTGTCGCACAAGGCCGAGGTCAATCGTCAGGACCGGGTGATGAATTACACCGCCCTGCATTATGCGGCGCAGAAGGGCGATACCGAAATCATCCAATTGCTGCTGGCAGCCGGTGCGGATAAAACGATTCGCGAGGAACTGGACGGAACGCCACTGGATGTGGCATATAAAAAATATACGATTCTAGCGGAGTTATTAAAGTAATGGCCAAGTTTAAGCATGTAGCAGTATTGAAGGGCGGCTGGTCTGCCGAGCGTGAGGTGTCGCTGGTGTCGGGTTCCGCCTGTGCGAAGGCCCTGCGCGAATGCGGTTATGAAGTCACCGAAATCGACGTGAAACCCGATATTGCCGAAACGCTGCAACGCATTAAGCCCGACGTGGTCTTCAACGCGCTGCATGGCCGCTTCGGCGAGGATGGCTGCATTCAGGGCCTGCTTGAGCTGGTCAAGATTCCCTACACCCATTCCGGCGTGCTGGCCTCGGCGCTCGCCATGGATAAGCCGATGGCCAAGCAGGTATTTGCTGCGGCGGGCCTGCGCTGCCCCAAGGGGATGATTGCCACCAAGGAAACCATGCTCGAAGGCGACCCGATGCCGCGCCCGTACGTTGCCAAGCCCGCCAATGAAGGATCGAGCGTCGGCGTTAAAATCGTGCTGGAGAATGACAATTTCTACTTCACGGCGGAAAACTGGAGCTATGGTGATTCGGTTTTGGTGGAGGAATATATCCCCGGTCGCGAAATCACGGTAGCGGTCTTAAACGGCAAGGCGCTGGGCGTCACCGAGATACGACCCAAGTCAGGGTTCTACGACTACACCAATAAATATACTGACGGCAAAACCGAGCATCTCTGCCCGGCGCCGCTGCCCAAGGACAAGTTCGACGAAGCCATGCACATAGCCTTGGCCGCGCATCACGCGCTGGGCTGCCGCGGGCTGTCGCGCGCGGATTTCCGCTATAACGATACGGACGGGAAGGGGCTGATCTACCTGCTCGAAGTCAATACCCAGCCGGGCATGACGCCGTTATCTTTATCGCCGGAGCTTGCGGCTCATGCTGGCATCAGCTTTAATAATCTGGTACAAATGCTGGTAGAAGACGCGAAGCTGGGGAGTTAATCGGCAATGGCGCGCAAAAAACACGATGAACTGACACCGAGACAGCGCCAATCGCAGCTCATCATGCGCGAGAAAAGCGCGAAGAAAAAACGCAAGGCCTTCATGCGCAAGGCGTATATGGCGGGCGGCAGCGTGGCCTGTGTGCTCGTGCTGGGCGGCGGCCTGTGGCTGTGGAAATCCGATACTGCCATGCGTAAGGTGCAGGCGGTGGTGGACGGCGCGTACGGCTATACGGTACGGGCCGGGTTCGGTGTGCAGTCGCTCTATCTCGAAGGACGCAGCCGCACAGCGATGGAGGATCTCGATAAGGCCATCGGCATTAAAAAAGGCGATCCCATACTGAAGCTGTCCATCGGCGAGGTGCGTGAGCGGCTGGAGAAGATCGAAAGCGTCAAATATGCGGCGGTCGAGCGTGCCCTTCCAGGCACGATTTATGTGCGCATTATCGAACGCGAGCCGGTAGCGCTGTGGCAGAATCACGGCAAAATCGCGCTGGTGGACGATAAGGGCGTGGTCATGAACGATATTCCCATCGGCCCCTATAAGCAGCTCCCTTTGATTATCGGTGAGGAAGCGCCGCAGCATGTCGGTGAGCTGATGACCATACTGGCCACCGAGCCCGAACTGGCCAAGCGCTTTGTCGCGGCCATCCGCGTCAGTGACCGGCGATGGAATATCCGCTTAAATATCCATAATGGCAACATAGTTGAGGTGCGGTTGCCCGAAATCAAACCGGCGGACGCATGGCGAAAACTGGCGGCGCTGCAAGTCAGCCAGCAGCTGCTCGATCGCGACGTCAAAGTGATTGACTTGCGTTTGGAAGGAAAAATGTTTATTAAACTTGCACCGGAAGATATGCCCGCGAAGGCGAGTGATGCCAGGGAAACCTGATAAGCGTGAAACGTAATATATAGAGATATAGTACAGGGACCATGACCAAGACCACCAAGACACTGCATAAGGGAGGAACCGGTAGCATTACGGTTCTGGATATCGGCACCACCAAGATCGCGTGCTTTATCGCCCATATCGATTCCGCGGGTGAAATGAAGATCGTGGGTATCGGCCACCAGCTCTCCAAGGGTATTCGTTCCGGCATCATTACGGATTTCACCGAGGCGGAAGCCTCCATCGTCTCGGCGGTGCATGCCGCGGAACAGATGGCCGGTGAAACCGTGGAAAACGTGATGGTGAGCCTGTCCGGCGGCAACCTGACCTCGCGCAACGTCACTGTCGAAATGACCATGCTCGGCGAAGAAGTTACCGACCGCGACATCATGGATATCATCGAGCAGGGCCGTGCCAGCATCGTGCACAGCGAACATGACATCATTCATTGCATCCCGATTTCCTATTATCTCGACGGTGCGCGCGGTATCGTCGATCCGCGCAAAATGTACGGCAAGAAGCTCGGCGCCGATCTGCATATCATCACCGGCCTGCCCAGCATTACGCGCAATCTCGCGCATTGCGTCGCGCGCTGCCACCTGAACGTATTGGAATACACCGCGTCGCCTTACGCGTCGGCGCTGGCCTGCCTCGAAGAAGATGAAAAACAGCTTGGCGTTACCCTCATTGACATGGGTGGCGGCGTCACCAGCTTTACCGTATTCGGCGGCGGCAAGAATATCTATACCGACGCCATTCCCATCGGCGGCATGCATGTCACCAACGACATTGCGCGCGGCCTGTCCACCAACCTGTCGCATGCGGAACGTTTGAAGACCCTGCATGGCAGCGCCATTGCCACGGCCAGCGACGATCATGTGATGGTCGATGTGCCGCAGCTCGGCGAGGAAGAATCCGACGACGTCAACACTGTACCGCGCTCGATGCTGGTCGGCGTTATCCGCCCGCGCATCGAGGAAATCTTTGAGATGATTCGCGGCAAGATCGAAATGAGCGGTGCGAATACCTATGCCGGTAAGCGTGTTGTGCTGACCGGTGGCGCCAGCCAACTACTCGGCGTGCGCGAAATGGCGGCGACGTTGCTTGGGAAACAAGTGCGCCTAGGCCGTCCGCGCGCCATACCGGGCCTGGCGGAAGCCGTAAGCGGCCCTGCCTTTGCAACGGCATTAGGGATGCTGGAATATGTGACGAAAAAGCCGATGGAAGAGCAGATGTTCGATATGCATCGTCACCGCGGCGGCCTGACCTCGGGCTTTGAAAAAGTCGTCAACTGGTTCCGCGAAAACTTCTAGATACCCTATATTCTCTGAGCAAAGAAAAAGCCCCCGCTGGCTCGTGCTGGCAGGAGCTTTTTTATTACTTACCCAGATAGGTTATTCTTTCGCCCTTGTCGGGTTCAGTTTAGCTACCATCAGCTTTTCTGCGTAAGGGTCCCAGTTCAGGCGGGTATCCTTGTTCAGGCTTGACTTGAAGCCTTCCGGGGCTGTCGCATCCTTGGAAAGACGCTTCTGCTCAAGGGTGGCAGCGTAATTGCCTACCAGACCGCCCAACTCATTATTAAAGAATTGAACGGCGTTAGTATTCACGGCACCTTTGGTTGCGTTGTTTTTCTCGATTTTCTCAGCCAGATCCTTGACCCAGTGTACGTCGCCACCAAACTCGAAATCCGCCTTGTTGCCGGGCTGGATTGCCGGTGCTGCTTCCTTGTCTTTACCCATGTGTACAGTAAGACGTACCTTGGTGGTGGGCTGCAATTCAAGAATGAGTGCATCGCCATCTTTTTTCGGCAGCACCAATGCGCGTAGTTTGCCTTTATCGTTGGTGATGTTAGCAAGCTGAAATGCCTGCTTGGCATCAATCTGCAGGTCAATGTTACCCTCAGGCAGCGTCTGTCTTACGAACTGCATCAGTCGTGGGTCACCCTCAGCATTTGGTGGCGTCTCCTGAGATAGGGCAAAATCACGTACGTCGACTTTAGCGATGGCTTCGAATTTCGCCTGCGGCTTTGCCCCGGCATTGGCGGTAACATCATCTTCATCAACCGCTGCTTTATTTTGAACCTGAGGCTTGTTGTCTGGGCGTGTTGCCACATACGTTACTGTGCCAAGTCCAGCTAATGCTATACCCCCGCCAACCAACCAGTTGCGAATGGTTCCGGAATGTTTTTCTTTAGCCATATTTTGTCCTTATCGTTGTTTATGTAGTTATTTGCGTGTGAAGCCTGCTTGCGCCAGCGCTTCTATGATAGGAAGCCCGTCCCTCATCGTCATTCCAGTGGTTTTTGGAGCATCTTCTTTCTTGGGCTCTTCTTTTTTCGGCTCTGCTTTTTTCGCATCTTCCGATGCTTTGGTGGCATTGATCAGGGAAATAGGATCCCAACTGAGTTTTACGTCTGCTTCTTTATACATGGTCGACTCTTTATCGAGTGCCTTGCCGTCAGAACCCACAAGGCGCTTCTCTTCCACGGCAGCGCCGAACTGGCCGACGATACCGCTTGGCACGGTCAGGAATTTATAGGCGTTGCCCTTGGCGGTTTTATCTTTGGCTTCCGCCGCGGCGTCGAGTTTCTCCACCGCGATGTCGGCGGCCTTCATCCAGTTCACCGGATTACCGTATGCATAATCCGCAAGCTCGGGGTCTTTAATCGCGATGGGTGTTTTGGCGTCCTTATCCTTGAACACGGCAAATTTCACCGTCGTCTTTGGTGTCAGTTCAAACACTTTGACGTCGCCTTCCGGAGTCGGGAATGCCAAGGCGATGAGGTTGCCTTTTTTATCGGTGATGTTGAACGACTGCGAAACGATCTGCGCCTGCGTCACCTGCATTTCAACGGTGCCTTCCGGCAATTTCTCGACCTTGAACGTCACCTGTTTCGGATCGCCCGTCATTTTGGGTTCAACTGCGCTGCTTAAGTTTAAAGCGCGTGCATCTACTGGTTTCTTTTCGTCGGCCATTGGGAAGTTCCTTCGGATTGGGTTGGAGAATTGCAGGCTTGAAGACCACCATATTACCCTAAAACACCCTCTTCTTAAAAGTAAATAATGTTAACTATTGGTGGTTATAAGGCAGTTTGGCTACCATATCGTGGAAAAAATGCAAAATTAGGATGGTCATGTGATGATATGTGGTTCTGCTCACAAAGGCTCTCCGCTACTCTCCCGCGATTGTGCTCAAAAGATTCCCAATGAAAACACTTGAAATCGTCTGGCATAATGGCGTAATTTGTCGCTTATCCACGCAGCAGAGCGGCCATGTATTTTTTTTGGATCAGACCACAAAATATAGTGGTAAAAAATAATAAACTGGTACATATTGTGTGTAGCACCTGTATCCAATGAACTCTTTAAGGGGATAAGAGCATGACGATTAACCTGCATCTTCCGGCGAAAACAGAAATGTTGCGTCCGACCATCACCGTCATCGGTGTCGGTGGGGCGGGTGGCAATGCTGTAAACAACATGATCGCGGCCGATCTCGAGGGCGTGAATTTTGTTGTCGCCAACACCGATGCGCAGGCTATCGAACATTCGCTTACCGAGCGTACTATTCAGCTCGGTGCCGGAATCACCAAGGGCCTCGGCGCTGGCGCCAACCCGGAAGTGGGCCGCGCTGCCGCCGAAGAAGCGCGTGACGAAATCTCCGCCTACATCGAAGGCAGCAACATGGTATTCATCACTGCCGGTATGGGCGGTGGCACCGGTACGGGCGCAGCGCCGGTCATTGCGCGCATTGCCAAGGACCAGGGCATCCTCACCGTGGCTGTCGTCACCAAGCCGTTCCAGTTCGAAGGCGCGCACCGCATGCGCCTCGCGGAAGCGGGCCTCAAGGAATTACAGGAATATGTAGATACTCTCATCATCATCCCCAACCAGAACCTATTCCGTATCGCCAACGAACGTACCACCTTTGCCGACGCCTTCAAAATGGCGGACGATGTATTGCACTCCGGCGTACGCGGTGTTACCGATTTGATGGTAAAACCCGGCCTGATCAATCTCGACTTTGCCGATATCCGCACCGTGATGCGCGAAATGGGCAAGGCAATGATGGGCACCGGCGAAGCAACCGGCGAGCGCCGCGCTATCGAAGCTGCCGAAGCCGCTATCTCCAATCCGCTTCTCGATGATGTTTCACTGAAAGGCGCGCGCGCCCTGCTGATCAATATCACCGGCGGTAATGATATGACGTTGTTTGAAGTCGATGAAGCGGCCAACCGCATCCGCGAAGAAGTCGATTCCGAAGCCAATATCATTTTCGGTTCCACCTTCAGCGATCTCATGGACGGCAAAATGCGCGTATCGGTAGTGGCTACCGGTATCGAAGCCCAGTCACAGCAGAATACCAGCGGTAACGGAGGACAGAAGTTTAGCCCCACCCCGGAGCCTAAAAAGCCGTTCGCCTTTGCTGCGGCGGCTACCCCGGTGAAAGCCGAATCCAAGCCGATTCAGCGCCAGTATGAAAATACCCGCGATAATAACGCTCCGCAGCGTCCGCCGGTAGAGCAGCGTTCAGGCGGTGCCGTGCGTGTTGAAAAAGCGCCGGTCGAATCGCAGATTCAGGTGGTACCGGTATCCGATAATTATTCCCAGCCGCCGCGTTATCGCGTTTCTGACTTTGAACAGGAAGAAATGGAAATGCGTCAGGTTCCAGAAGTCCGTACTCCGCTGCGCGAACCCTCCGCGCTGATGGATGAGCATGACGTGCAGGTGGAAACCCGCGTGGCGGCTTCGGCATCTCCTGCCAGCGCCCGTCAGGCCTATCGCGAACCGGCTAAGAACTTCTTCCAGCGCATGGCCGATGTCGGTCGCGCTTTGTCCACCCGTAATGACGATGCGCCCGTAAAGCCGCATGTTCATGAGCGTGTGCATGTGGTTCAGAAGTCCTCGCAGGTTGATGTATCCGAGAAATCCCAGAAGCTCTCCGATGAGGATCAGTATCTGGATATTCCGGCATTCCTGCGCCGGCAGGCCAACTAGCGCGCCTTTCTATAGTACCGTCATTCCTGCGAAAGCAGGAATCCATATTCCAGAGACGGTGATGGTATGCGCGCATTATCTCCATGGTTTTTACCAGCCAGCACCAACTTTCTAGGCCTGTGGTTATGGATTCCTGCTTTCGCAGGAATGACGGGAGAAGGAGATACTTGGGGGGCAGGGGATAATGGCCCCTTTTTACCTGTTTTTGCGCCATTTCAGGTGTGCCATTTTGCGCACAGGACGCGCTTTGCTGCGTATTTCTTAAGAAATAGTAACGAATAACGCCTTGTGAAATCGTGATAATTTCATGCTGCAATGTAACAAACTGTAACAAACAGTGATTTGTAAAACGTAGTCTCAAGGCATACAGTTCATCCAAGGCAAATCATGTCCAAAGGATGACTAAAAAGTGACCCACTACAATAACAGCGCACAGACAACCCTAGGCAACAAAGTATCCTGCGATGGTATCGGGCTGCATAGCGGTGCCCAGATCAACATGGTGATCTATCCCGCTGCCGCCAACACCGGCATTGTGTTTAAGCGTCTCGACATCCCGGTTGAACAGGCCGTGGTTCCCGCGCAGTTTGACGCGGTATGCGAAACCCGCCTCGGCACTACGCTGCGTAATCGTCACGGTGTCACCGTATCGACCGTAGAACATCTGATGGCCGCTTTCTGGGGCATTGGCATTGATAACGCCGTCGTCGAACTCGACGGGCCGGAAGTGCCGATCATGGATGGCAGCTCGGAACCGTTCGTATTCATGCTCGAATGCGCCCGCGTGATCAAACTTGCCGCCCCGCGCCAGATACTGCGCGTCCTCAAGAGCGTGGAAGTTAAAGACGGTGAGAGCGTCGCCCGCGTTGAACCTAATGTGGACGGGGACGAAGGCTGCGCCATCGGTATCGAAATCCAGTTCAACAGCCCGGTTATCGACCGTCAGGCGTCCTTTTATGATTTCCGCGAAACCACCTTCAAGCAGAGCTTAAGCCGTGCGCGTACCTTCGGATTTGAGCATGAAGTCGTGGCGCTGCGCAAAATGGGGCTGGCCCTCGGCGGATCGCTGGAAAATGCCATCGTTGTCGGCAAGGACGGCGTGCTTAACGAAGAAGGCCTGCGCTATAACGATGAATTCGTCCGCCACAAGGCCCTCGATTGCGTCGGCGACCTGTATCTGGCCGGCTACCGTATCGATGCGCGTTTCAGCTTCCTGCGTCCCGGCCATGCCATCAACAACAAGCTGTTGCGTGCCCTGTTCGCCGATGCCAGTGCGTTCGAAATCGTACAGCCTGGCAAGGTTACCGAGCCGGTATTCCCGGTCGTTCATGCCGCCGTTCCGGTTTACGCGTAATTCTCCAAAGATTCGTGTTGTGTAGCGTGGCTTTTGCCTGATATAAAAACAGGCAAAGAGGCTATTTTGCTATGAACAAAATTCACATATTCGGTATCGCGGCCACCCTGATGCTCCTGACTGCCTGCGGCAGCAAGGACGACGACAAGGTCAGGCCGCCGGAGAGTGCCGAGAACCTGTATAACGAAGCAGTCGGCCAGTTCAATGACCGCAAGCTCAAGGACGCGGTGAAATCCTTTGAGGAAGTTGAGCGCCAGCACCCATCCTCCGAATGGGCCATCAACGCGCAGGTCATGTCCGGCTACAGCAGCTATGAGGCGCAGGATTACGCTACCGCCGTTGCCACGCTCGAGCGCTTCACCAAGCTCTATCCGAGCAATGAATCCACGCCCTACGCCTATTACCTGGTTTCGCTGTGCTACTATGAGCAGATCAGCGATGTCGGCCGCGACCAGAAAGCCACCGAGCAGGCCATGCAGGCGCTCCGCGAAGTCATCCGCCGCTTCCCGGAAACCGAATATGCCCGCGACGCCAAGATCAAGCTCGACCTGACGCAGGATCACCTCGCAGGCAAGGAAATGGAAATCGGGCGCTATTATCTGAGGCATGACGATTACCTTGCTGCTATCAACCGTTTTCGTTTCGTAGTCGAAAATTTCCAGACCACCAGCCATGTTCCTGAAGCGTTGCACCGCCTGGTCGAAGCCTATCTGCGCCTCGGCGTGAAGGAAGAAGCGCAGCGCTATGCTGCTGTGCTCGGGCATAATTTCCCCAGCAGCGTCTGGTACCGCGACAGCTACAAGCTGATGAACGGTGCTGCGAAGCCGTCTGCTGCGTCCGGCGCTACTGACGATACCCCGTGGTGGGACTCACTCATCCCCTAGGCGAGGCCTATGCTGACTCAACTTTCCATACGCAATGTGGTTCTGATTGAGGCCTGCGAGATCACTCTGAAAAGTGGCCTGTGCGTGCTTTCCGGCGAAACCGGTGCAGGCAAATCCATATTGCTCGATGCGCTGGGACTGGTGCTTGGTGCGCGCGCCGATATCGGCTTAGTGCGCAAAGGCGAAACGCAAGGAAGCGTCTCCGCCGAGTTCGATATCACCGCCAATGACGCCGCCCGGCAGGTTCTCAAAGACCTTGAACTCGACGACAGCGACACGCTGATCATCCGTCGCAGCATTGGCAGCGACGGCAAGACGCGCTGCCTCGTCAATGACGCGCCGGTGACGGTGGCGGGCCTTAAAAAATTAGGTGAAACGCTGGTGGAAGTGCATGGCCAGCACGATCAGAGAAGCCTGCAGGATATGAGCCTGCATCGCAGCCTGCTCGATGATTTTGCGGCCTTATCCCCGCAGCGCAAAGTCGTGGCAACCGCATACCGCCAGTGGCGCGATTGTCTGGATGCGCTTGCCGTGTTGAAAGCCGAGATCGAGCGCATCTCGCGTGAGCAGGAATATCTGCAACATATGCGCGGCGAGCTGAAGCAACTTGATCCGCAGCCGGGCGAAGAAGATACGCTCACGACGCAGCGCACCACCATGATGCAGAGTGAAAAACTGTTTGAAGTGCTCAACGAAGCCATTGCCGAAATGAATCAAGGCAAAGGTGTGATTGGCACTCTGCGCAGTGCGCAGCGCATTCTGACGCGCTCGCCGCTGTCCTCATCGGAGGCCTTTACCGCGATTATCGAAGGGATGGAGAAATCCGCTATCGAAGCGGAGGAGGCGTTATACGCTCTGGAAAAAACCGGCCAGCAGGCGACCTTCAACCCGGAAAAGCTGGAGCAAATCGAGGAGCGCCTGTTCGGGCTGAAAGCGGCGGGACGCAAATATAATATGCCGGTGGACGAGCTGGCGACGCTCTATGCGGAAGTGGAAGAAAAACTCGCGCTGATCCAGTCGCAGGAACATCGCCTCGCGGAAATGGAACGCAACCTGATTGCTGCGCGCAAGCAGTTCACCGAAGTCGCGGGCAAGCTCTCTGAGCAGCGCCGCAAGGCCGCCACCAAACTGGAGAAGGCGATTACGCAGGAATTGATTCCACTGAAAATGGCGGGCACCTGTTTCCGCGTGCGCATGGAACCGCTGGATGAAAGCAGCTGGTCGGAATGGGGCGCGGACGGCATCTATTTTGAATGCGCCACCAATGTCAGCAAAGGCGACAAGGATGTGCCCTATGCACCGCTCAATAAAATTGCCTCTGGCGGCGAATTGTCGCGCTTCATGCTCGCCATGAAAGTAGCGCTGTCCAGCGTGCGTTCGACGCCGACGCTTATTTTTGATGAAATCGATACCGGCACCGGTGGTGCGGTGGCAGCCGCCATCGGCGAGCGCTTGAGCGTACTGGGTGAAAGCGCGCAGGTGCTGGTGGTAACGCATCTGCCGCAGGTAGCCGCGCGCGGCAGCCAGCATTTGCGCGTAGTCAAGGAAGAGAAAACCAAAAAGGTCATCACCTTTGTCGAAGACTTAAAACCCGTCCAGCGCGAAGAGGAGCTCGCGCGCATGCTGTCCGGCGCGGCGATTACGCAGGAAGCGCGCAAAGCCGCGCAGAAACTGCTGGAGCCTGCACTCTGATATGGCTGCGAACAAACCGCTGATCAATGAAGCAAAGCGTGAGTGGGAGCGACTGGTTGCCGAGATCCGCCACCATGATATTCTCTATCACCAGAAAGATACGCCGGAAATTTCCGATGTGGAATATGATGTGCTGCGCCAGCGTCTCGAAGAGCTGGAACAAAAAAACCCGGAACTGAAAAAGCCCGACAGCCCAACGCAGATGGTGGGCGCGGCCCCGGCGGCGGCATTCTCGAAAGTGAAACACCGCGTGCCGATGCTGTCGCTGAGCAATGCGTTCTCCGCCGACGATGTTCAGGATTTCATTACGCGCACCCGCAAATATCTTGGCGTATCAGGCGATACGTCGCTGGCAGGTGAAGCGTTGCTGAAATTTGTGTGCGAACCCAAGATTGACGGCCTGTCCTTTTCCGCGCGGTTTGAGCATGGCGTATTCGTGCAGGGCGCGACGCGCGGTGACGGCGAAGTGGGAGAAGACATCACCGCCAACCTGAAAGTGGTGCAGGGATTCCCGCATACGCTTACGGGGCGCGATTATCCTGCGGTGCTGGAAGTGCGCGGCGAGGTCTATATGTCGCATGGCGATTTCAAAGCACTGAATGCGCGGCGCGTGGCGGAAGAAGAACCGGAATTTGCCAACCCGCGCAATGCCGCCGCTGGGTCGCTGCGCCAGCTTGACTCCAACATCACGGCGGAGCGCACGCTCAAATATTTTGTCTATGGCTGGGGCGAGGTGAGCAGCGAGCATCCCATCGGTACCAGCCACTGGGCGTTTCGCGCGGCGCTGAAGGGCTGGGGATTCATGATTGTTGATGACCCCGAACTGGCGCAATTGCGTATGGCCGATAACACCGTTCTTGCCTATTACCACAACATACTGCGCAAGCGTCCCACCCTCGAATACGACATCGACGGCGTGGTCTACAAGATAGACAATCCTATCCTGCAGGAGCGTTTAGGCACGGTGGGGCGCGCGCCGCGCTGGGCGCTGGCGCATAAATTCCCGGCGGAAAGAGCGGTGACCATCATCGAAGGCATCGATATTCAGGTGGGGCGCACCGGCGCGCTGACGCCGGTGGCGCGCCTTAAGCCCGTCAATGTCGGCGGCGTGATGGTGTCGAATGCGACGCTGCATAATGAAGATGAAATTATACGCAAGGATGTGCGCATCGGCGATACGGTGGTGGTGCAGCGCGCCGGCGATGTGATTCCGCAGGTGGTGTCCGTCGATGCCGACAAGCGTCCGAAGGATTCCACACCATATGTTTTTCCCGATCACTGTCCTGTATGTAATTGTAGTGCGATTAGAGAGGAAGGTGAAGTCGTACGACGCTGTACCGGAGGGCTGATTTGTGATGCGCAAGCCGTGGAACGTCTGAAGCATTTTGTCTCACGAAATGCTTTAAATATAGATGGTTTCGGAGATAAGCAGATAGAGGCGTTCTGGCGGGATGGGATAATAAAAAGTCCTAAAGATATTTTCCATATTGCAGGAAATAAAGATGCAGTTCTATCACGCGAACGCTGGGGGGAAAAATCGTTTGCGAATTTATGTGATGCAATTGAAAAATCAAAAACGGTTTCCCTAAGTCGTTTTATTTACGCCCTTGGTATTCTTCATATAGGTGAGATTACAGCCAAGGTTTTGGCGCGACATTATGGTTCGTTTGAAACGTGGTTCAACGCGATGAGTAATCCTTATAACGATGAAGTTCGTGAGGATCTTCTTTCTATCGATGGAATAGGTGAAGTAGTAGTCGATGCGCTTCTCGATTTCTTCCGCGAACCCAATAATCGCGTTATTGTGAAACGTCTGGCTGATAAAGATGCTGGCAATCTTGATATCCTTGATGAAGAGAAAGTCGCCGCCGATTCGCCGGTTTCTGGGAAAACCGTGGTATTCACCGGCTCGCTCTTGCTAATGTCGCGCAGCGAAGCCAAGTCGCGAGCGGAAAGCCTCGGCGCGAAAGTGGCCAGCAGCGTCTCGGCCAAAACGGATTATGTCATTGCCGGTGAAGATGCCGGATCCAAGCTCACCAAAGCCAGGGAGCTTGGAGTACGCGTGCTCTCCGAGCAGGAATGGCTCGATCTGATCAAAATATAAAAGGAAATATCATGCCATCACGCTCCAAGGGAAACCCGTTTGCGCAAAGTCCGGAATACTGGAAAGTGGTATTCATGATACCGTCCGATGCCGCCGGTACGGCGGAAGAGGCGTTCAACGACATATCGCTTGCGGTGTCGGGATTTGAGACCGACGAAGCCAATCATATCTGGACGTTCGAGCTGCTCTGCGGCGAAGTGCCCGACATGACCGATATCCATCGCCGCCTGCTGGTGCTGTCGACGCTGCATAACGTGCCGATGCCGGAAGTGACGATGCAGAAGGTGGAGCAGCAGGACTGGCTGGCGAATGTGGCGCGGAGTTTCCCGCCGCTGTCGATTGGCCGTTTTTACGTGCATGGTTCGCATGTCGAGACGCCGCCGCCCGCCGGAAGCATTCCCATTCAGGTTGATGCCGGTGCGGCCTTCGGCTCTGGCGAGCACGGCACGACGAGCTGTTGCTTAGAGGCGCTCGACTGGCTGGCCAAGAAGCGCAGCTTTAAAAAGATTCTCGATATGGGCTGCGGTTCGGGCATTCTGGCGATTGCTGCTGCAAAACTATGGAAAACCAGCGTGCTGGCGGTGGATATCGACCCCGTTGCTGTGCGCGTGACGCAGGATAATGTGCTTACCAACCGCGAAAAGCAGTGGGTGACCGCCGCCGTGTCGGATGGCTATGACTGCGAGAAGATCAAGCGCGGCGGGCCGTTCAACCTGATTGTCTCCAATATTCTGGCGCGCCCGCTGATTGCATTTGCGCCCGATCTGGAGCGCCATCTCGCCGCTGATGGTGTGGCGGTGCTGTCGGGCCTTCTGACCTCGCAGGAAACGCAGGTGCTGTCGGCGCATCTGATGCAGGGGCTGAAGCTGGAAAAGCGTTTTGTGAACAAGGAATGGTGCACGCTGCTGCTGAAGCGCAAATAGCGTTTACTGCGGCAGGCCCGTGACCTGTATCACGCCCTGCGAGACGTAATCCTTCACCATTTCGACCTGCTCGATCATCTCTTTTGAAATCATCGTCCGGTTTTCGCTGTCGAGCACATAATCGATATAGCTGTTGCCGATGCCCATGGTTTCGCTACCGGCGCGCCACTCGCCGCGGCGGTAGCTGCGCAGCGTATGGTACATGGCGAGATCGTAATGCTTGAGCAGGCTGGTCAGTATCAACTGCGGGTGTTCGTGCGTCAGCCCATGATCGTAAGAGATAACGAGCTGCCGTTGCATTTTGGCCGTACGCAGCGCCGATTCCAGTAATTCTTCATCCAGCACGAAGACGATGTCGGCATTCAGCTCCCGCGTTTCCGGCAGGCGGGCGGTGCCGCCCGACGCCCTGACAGCGGTTTTATTGCCGAGCTGTTCGATGATCTGGATATCGGTGTGGGTGTAGCGCGTGCCTTGCAGGAACGCATAGGCGAGGTTGCGCGCCCTGTCGCTATCGTCTTTGCTTAAGAAAGATACCGTGCTGCTTTTGGAATAGAGCGCCGCAATGAAGCCCATCAGGTACGCGCCTTCCTGTTCCTTGAACACCATGGAGCGTACATTGGTGAGGTAGAGCGGGCGCGCTACACCTACGACGGAGAATTTAATATCGGGATACAGCCCCGGGATCCGCATCAAGGCGTCTATGTCGCGCGGCTCCACGATAACGATGAGGCTGGTATCGGTATCGGCGATTTTTTCGATCTGGTCGGGCATGTCGGATTCTTTGGCCAGTACATAGCCCTGAATGGTAAGGCCGAGATTGCTGCTCGCCTCATGAATCATATTATCAACCATGACGGCGTGGTCGCTTGCGATGGCGGAGCCGTCATTGACATAGACGACGGCCACCGGTTTCAATTCTGCCAGTAACGGGGCCTGGGTCTGATTGGCGGGTGGAAGTTGGGGGGAGGCGCTGGCGGGCACAGTACCGGCGGCGGCAACCCACCCCAAGCAGAGCAATGTGATGAATGTGCGCAAGAACATATTTTTTTTACTATTGATGTAGTACAATCCCATCATACGGTTAACAGCCTTATAAAGTATTAATCGGCTCAAGGTTCCAAGAGATAAGCGCGTGGCATGGAAGTGACAATCGAAAAATTAAAAAAACTCAGAAAAGAGATTAATAAACAGGTTCTTGATGCATTCGTGCATCCGGTGAGCGATGAGTATATGAGCGAATATCCGCCTGAGAGCAATCGCCGGGTGGAATGGCTGTGCGGTTTTTCCGGTTCAGCCGGGACGGTGGCGGTGTTGGCGTCCAAAGCCGCGCTGCTGACGGACGGGCGCTATACCTTGCAGGCCAAAAACGAAGTGGATGGAAAGCTCTTTGAACAGCATAACAGCGCCACTATGTCGCCCGAAGCATGGCTGGCGAAACACTTAAGCAAAGGCGCGCGCGTCGGTTACGACCCGAAACTCTATACGCGCGATATGCTGGGGCGCATGCATAAAGTGCTCAGTAAAAAAGCCATTGCGCTGGTGCCGGTACCCAACCTGATTGACGCAGTCTGGACGGGACGTCCCAAATCACCGGCCACGGCGCTCTTTATCCATGAACAGAAATATGCCGGTGAAACCTCGCAGGCCAAACGCACGCGTATCGCCGCCGCTTTGGTCAAGGACGGGGCGGATGCCGCCGTGATCGCCACCCCCGACGCCGTATGCTGGCTGCTTAATATCCGTGGCCGCGACGTGGAAAACACGCCGCTGGTGCTGGCTCCGGCGCTGATCGACGGGAAAGGCAGGGTGCAATTATTCGTGGCCGCCTCGCGCTGCAAGCCCAAAGTCAAAACGCATCTGGGCAAGGGGGTGACTTTGTGCGAACCGGCCTCGCTGGAAAAACACTTGATGGCGCTGGGAAAGAAAAAACAGCGCGTGCTGTGCGATCCCGCATCGGTGCCGGTATGGTTTACGCAAGCGCTGAGTAGGGCCGGTGCCACCATCGTGGAAGCGCCGGATCCATGCGTATTGCCCAAGGCGATGAAGAACAAGGTCGAGTTGCAGGGCATCAAAAACGCACATATCCGCGACGGTGCCGCGCTGGCAAAATTACTGTGCTGGCTCGATGGCGCAACTGCGAAAGGCAAGGTGACTGAACTCGATGTCGGAAAGAAGCTGCATGGTTTCCGCGCGGCGCACGCCATGTTTGTCGAGCCGAGTTTCCACAGCATTACCGGCAGTGGTCCCAACGGCGCGATTGTGCATTACCGCGCCACGAAAAAAAGCAACCGCGCGCTGCAAAAAGGCGAGTTATTCCTGCTCGATTCCGGCGGCCAGTATCCCGACGGCACTACCGATATTACGCGCACCATCGCCATCGGCACACCTGACCGCGAACATAAAGACCGGTTTACGCGCGTGCTCAAAGGCCATATCGCCATTGCCACGGCAACATTCCCCGAAGGCACCGCCGGTTCGCAGCTCGATATGCTGGCGCGGCATTCTCTGTGGCAGGTAGGGTTGGATTACGATCATGGCACCGGCCACGGCGTCGGTTGTTTCTTAGGCGTGCATGAAGGCCCGCAGCGTATCAGCAAGCGTGGTGGCGACGCGCCCTTACGCCCCGGCATGATCATATCCAACGAGCCGGGCTATTACAAAACCGGCGCTTACGGTATCCGTATCGAAAATCTGGTGGCGGTGACGCACACCAAACGCAAGAATGGAAAAACATGGATGGGTTTCGAGACCGTCACCTGCGCACCGCTGGATACGCGCCTCGTGGAAGTGTCCATGCTCACTGCGCCTGAGAAATCATGGTTCAACGCCTACCATGCATGGGTGCTGAAGATGCTGTCGCCCGCCCTGTCCGCGCCTGAAAAGGCATGGTTGAAGCGCGCCTGCGCAGCTTTGTAACCTTCGTTATTTATCCGCTTTTACCTGTACGCCGAACGGTGCGATCACCTGTTTACCGTTGATAATCACCAGCGCGTAGAGTTTCAGGAACCCTGCTTTTTTCGGCTCGACGGCGAATGTCATTTTATTCTCGCCGCTCTCGGCAAGGGCGTTGGCATGGAGGACGCTGCGGTAATCGTCGTGGAAACCGTCTACATGTGCCAGAAGTGCGGATTCCGCCGCAACCGGATGTCCCGACTTATCGCTGACGGCAACTGTGCCGGTGGAGCGCTCATACTGGGTGAGCGGCTTATCCCAGCTCAACGCAAAGCGGTAGCCTTCGACAGTGGCTTCGTCGCTGACGGTTTTAGTGAGGGTGCTGCCGCGCTTGCCCTTAAGATCGCCCATCACGAACTCCTGCTTGCCGGTGGCAACAGGCACGATGTCGGCCCATGCGCGGTAGCTGCTATCCAGTTTGGGCGTGAAGGGAAAGCTATACAGGCCCGGCGTTGCGGTCGGGGTGGGGTGGATATGCTGGTAATCGGTGAAGCTCGGGTCGATGATCATCAGGTGAACCGTATGATCGCGCACTTTCTTCATCTGCTCTTCTTTGAGCAGGGTGCGTTCTTCGGCATGGTTAATTTTGACCAGTATGTTGCTGGTTTTTCTGCGGTCAACCGAGGTTTCCGGAATCAGCGTCAGCCGGTGCGGGGAGGGCTTATCGACCACGGTGCGGTTGGGTTTCAATTGCGCGCAGGCGCTCACGGCCATGAGGCAGGCTGCCATTGCAAAAATATAGCGTGTCTTCATATTGGTCTCCCTGTAATAAATACGTATATAGTAGGAACCGCTATTCTTGGAAAGCGCTATGAACGGCACTGAAGTTTTTCTTATCTTTCTTGTGACTATCTGCGTGGTCGCCTATCTGGCGAAGCGCGTGGGCGTCGCCTATCCGATTGCGTTCGTGGTCGCCGGTATGGCGCTGGCCGTGATACCGGGCTTTCCCGCTTTTGAAATCCCGCCCGATGTGCTGCTGCTGATTTTCCTGCCGCCCTTGTTGTCGGAAGCGGCGTATTTTACCTCACTGCGCGACCTCAAGGCCAATATCCGCCCCATCCTGCAACTGGCGCTGGGGCTGGTAGTGGCAAGCTGCGTGGCGGTAGCCTATGCCATCGTATGGGCCGACCCGGCGCTTGGGCTCGGGCTTGGTTTTGTACTGGGTGCTATCATTTCGCCGCCCGATGCGGTGGCGGCGGTGTCGGTAACGCGCAATGTCAAAATACCGCGCCGCGTCATGACCATTTTAGAAGGCGAAAGCCTCGTCAACGATGCCACCGGCCTTGTGCTTTATAAATTCGCAGTCGCAGCGGTGGTGACCGGCAGCTTCTCGCTGGCGCAGGCCAGCATGCAATTTACGTGGATGGTCGCGTCCGGCATTTTCATCGGCTGGGTCACCGGCTGGCTGTATATGCGCATTTTCCCGCGCATTCAGGAAATGTCGGTGGAAATCCTGAGTACTTTCCTGATGCCGTATGCCGCCTATCTGCTGGCGGAATCGGTGCATGGCTCCGGCGTGCTGGCGGTGGTGGCGGGTGGCCTCACCATCGGTTGGTATGCGCCGGAGCGCTTTACCCCGGTGTTCCGCATCCCGGCGCAGGCGGTATGGAAAATGGTGTCGTTCGTGCTGAACGGGCTGGTATTCCTGCTCATCGGCCTCTATTTCCCGCGACTGCTGCATAATCTGAGCGCCTATTCCGCAACCGATCTGGCACAGCTGGTGGTCATATTGTCGGTGGTGGCCATCGGCGTGCGCATCATCTGGGTCTATACGCTGAGCTATGGCCTGCGATTTTTTATACCGGCCATGCGCAGGAAGGACCCCTATCCGCCGTGGCAGAACGTGTTTATCGTCGCATGGACGGGGATGCGCGGCGTAGTGTCGCTCGCCACCGCGCTGGCGCTGCCGCTGACGATTGCGGACGGCTCGGCCTTTCCGCACCGCGATTTGATTATTTTCCTCGCCTTCACCTTCATTCTGGTGACGCTGATTTTGCAGGGGCTGTCGCTGCCGTGGATTTCCCGGAAGCTGTCGCTGATTTACGATGCCACTCTTTTACAGGAACAGTGGGATGCGCGTAAGGAAGCGGTGGAGCGCGCATTGGAGAAGCTCAACGAGCTACGGCAGGACCCAAGCATTCAATCTGCTGCGCTGGAGCGTATTCACAGCCATTACAATGACCGCATGTTATCGTTGGGCGACGGCCCCAACACACCGCTGAATTCCAATGAGGCGCCCACCGCGCAGAACCATCCGCTGGTCGTGATGGAAAGCCGCTTATGGAAAGATGTGCTGGAGGCTGAGCGCATGGCGGTCGTCTGCCTGCGCCAGAACTTCAAGATCAGCGATGACGTGATGCACGAAATCCTGCGCGATATCGACCTGCTGCATAACCACTACGCAGGCCGGACGTAATCAGGCAGCGACGTCGAGGTCTTCGTCCCGCTGCCGTTCACTGCGTGGCGTTACTTCCATGTAGCGCGGGTTGAAGAGCAGGGGGCGGCGGTGATGATTGCCGTGGAAGTAAATCCCGAACCATATCAGGTTGGCCAGCTTGTAATACAACGTATGGTTGAGGTTGGACGGCTTTGATTCGCCGGTCATCGGGTCTTTCGGATGCGCCGAATAATTCACATCCACGAACAGCAGGTGATTGGAAATATAGGACGGGATGTAGAAAAACAGGAATCCCACCGGGCCGAGTAGCATGAACCAGAAAATGGCATTGGCGGTGGCCATCAGCGGAAACACGATCATCACCCATTTCTGCATGCGCTGCGTGGTGCGGTTGACGCCCCAATGCTCGCGGTAGCGCTCGGAAATTTTCTTGGACGACGTGACGAACATGATCTTGGCGAACTGCCAGAAACTCAGGTCTTTGGGCGGATGCGGATCCATATCGACATTGTCGGAATACTGGTGATGCACGAGATGAATCAGCTTCCAGCCAGTGAAACCCCATAGCTGGTGCAGGCCAGAGAGGTGGCCGCATAACTCGTTGAGCCACACCCAACGGAAGCTGTTATGGGTGGCGTTGTGAATGAATACTGCCGACACGCCGCCGACATACAGGCCAAGCGGTATCAGCGCTAAGTGCCATGCGGCAAATTCAAACTGGTAAAATTCCGGTGTATGATACTGATACAGCGCCACGCAGAGCAGGCTGGTGAGGATCAATTGCAGGGAAAATGAACGGATATGGAGGAAACGGTCAGTGTAAAACTGCCTCATTAACGACATGGATGACATAGGGCAAAACGGCTCATGATAAGGGTTATCAAGGGTTGTATAGCGGTCTTTAGGGGTGGTTTCAACAGCGATCTCAGGAACAATTTAAGGCATGATTTCAGCAATTTCCGCACCTTAACTGATGGTGATTAAGGCTTTATTAACGGCGGAGGGCTTATACTATAATTGCGGTTTTCTGAAGATTTTTACATTTTATAGCAATGAAAAATAGCGATAACTATTTGTTCAATAAATCTAATTCCGGCTTTACCCTGGTAGAGCTGTCTGTCGTGCTGCTGATTATAGCGCTCGTGGCGGGCAGTGGCATCGCGGTAGGCAAATCGGCGCTGGAATCGGCGCAGACCGCCGCCACCTATAACCGCCTCAATACCATCGAAACCGCACTTTCCGCCTTCCGCCAGAACGGACGCCTGCCTTGCCCGGCGGACGGATCGCTGGCATCGTCGAATGCCAATTACGGTTCAGAGGCTGCCAATATCGGCAGCTGTACCGGTGGCGCGCCCGCCGCCAATTTTCAGGTTACCATCAGCGGCAGCAAAACGGTAGAAGGCGTTGTGCCGGTGCGCACGCTTAGCCTGCCGGATGAGTTTATGTTTGATGGGTGGGGGCGCAAGATCACCTATTCCGTCTGGGCGCCGATGACCGGCATGCGGGCATTCTATAATTACGGCGTGAATTTTAACTGCGGCATGATAACCACACGGGATGCTTCCGGCGGCATACGCAGCTCGCAGGGTATTTATGTACTGCTCAGCGAAGGCAAGAACGGGCATGGCGGCTATACGGTACAGGGCACGAAAAACAGTAACGGCTCGGTGAATACGGATGAGCGCACCAACTGCCATTGTGACGGCGCTGCTGCGGATACCGGCTATGCCGCCACCTATGTCATGAAAGACGCGACGGAAAGCCCGACCAACACGCTCGATCAATTCGACGATTTGCTGCGCTTTAAGGAGCGCTGGCAGATGCAGAGCGCTGCCGACATCAATAATCCCGATGGCGGCTTTACCTGCCCGCAGTCTCTTCCGGGCATCCGTTTTTATGGTCCGGTGGGCAGTCGCGCGGGAAGCGCGGTAGCAGCGGGCGACATCAACGGCGACGGCATTCAGGATCTTATTATCGGCGCACGCGGGCTTAGCGGCGGCGCGGGCGCGGTCTATGTTGTGTTTGGCAAGGCAAGCTACACTAACCCGTACGATCTCACCACGCTGAACGGGACTACGGGTTTCCGCATTGACGGTATCAACGCCAATGACCAGACCGGCTGGTCGGTCGCGTCGGGTGACATCAACGGCGATGGTGTGGCGGATGTGGTTATCGGCGCGAATGCCGCCGATCCTTCGGCTCTAAACGGTGCCGGGTCTGTATTCGTGGTATTTGGCAGTAAATCGACATGGGCTTCCACCTTTGCGCTTACGGGCATTGACGGTACCAACGGTATCCGTATCGACGGCGTTACCGCCGGTGACGAGGTGGGACAAAGCGTGGCTGCGGGCGATGTGACCGGCGATGGATTTGCCGACATCATCATTGGCGCTAAAGGCTATAATAGCGGGGATGGCGGCGTATATGCGGTATTTGGCGCGGCTACCTATGCACGCTCGCAATATACGCTCAATAATAACGGTGTAACCGGCATCATTCCGAATACGGCGGCAACCGGTTACCGTATCCAGTCGATCGGCTCTTCCGAGCAGATGGGCTACAGCGTTGCCACCGGCGACATTAATGGCGATGGTCTGGGCGATATTGTCATCGGCCATCGTGGCTATAATACCAGCTCGGGGCTGGTCAGCATGTATCTGGGCAAGGGTCGCGGTAGCAATAGCACGCCGGTCAAGGCAGAAAACCTCAACGGCCGTAACGGTTTCCATCTTCAGGGCGGCGCTGCCAATAATCAGACCGGCGCAGCGGTGGCGGTGGGTGATGTTAATGGCGACGGTATGGGGGATATTATTGTCGGTGCCAATGGCGCTACGGCAAGCGGGCGCGCTACCGCCGGTATTACCTATGTGTTGTATGGCAATAACTCGCGCAAATACCCGATATTCAAAGTAGCCAATTTTAATGCTACTAACGGCTATGAAATTCATGGCGCTGCCGCTACGAACGTGTCCGGCACGGCGGTAGCGGTAGGCGATATCAATGCCGATGGCGTTGGGGACGTACTTACCGGCGCTAATGCAGCATCTCCCGGTGGGCGCGCGGCTGCAGGCTCCTCTTATATCGTATTCAATGCCAGCACGGCACCGGGCACTATTTTCGACCTGCTCACTATCAACGGCACCAATGGCTTCCAGCTTGATGGCGGCACGGCAGGCGATAATTCGGGCGAATTCCTGGCCACCGGCGATATCAATGGTGACGGCAAGGGCGACGCCATTGTCGGCGCTCCTGCAGCCAATGGCACGGCGGGCTATGTGTATGTATATTTCGGCCAGCAGCTCACGACCGCATGGACCAATCCCTATAATTTAGGCGGCCTATAATCTATAATCAGGACGAGGCTTCCCCGGTGGTGCCGTAGCGGCGTTCGCGCCCGGCATAATCCTGCAACGCTTCCATGAAATGCGACGTTTCAAAATCGGGCCACAGCACCGGCGTGAAATAAAATTCCGTATAGGCCGATTGCCAGAGCAGGAAGTTGGACAGGCGCTGTTCGCCGCCGGTGCGGATGAGCAGGTCGGGTTCCGGCAGTTCCGCCGTATCGAGCATATGCGTGATGGTGTCTTCGGAAATAGCGTCCGGCGTTAACGTGCCGTTTTCCACCTGCGCGGCCAGCTTGCGCACGGCGCGCACGATTTCCTGACGGCTACCGTAGGACAGCGCCACGGTCAGGTTGAAGTCTTTATTGCGCGATGTCAGTTCCACCGCTTCTTCGATGCTCGACAGCACCTCGCGGTCAAGCTGGGTGAGGTCGCCGATGAAACGCATGCGCACTTTATTTTCATGCATGGTGTCGAGTTCGTGTTGCAGATAGTGGCGCAGCAACTGCATGAGGTCGCTGATTTCATCGGTGGGGCGCTTCCAGTTTTCAGAAGAGAAGGCGTAAATCGTCAGGTAACGCACCCCGGCGTCGCGGCAGGCATTGAGCACGCTGCGCAGCGTATCGGCGCCTTTTTTATGCCCCGCCGTGCGCGGTAGCCCGCGCGATTTGGCCCAGCGCCCATTGCCGTCCATGATGACGGCGACATGCTCGGGCAACCGTCCTTTGCCTAGTGCCTGGTGCCTAGTGCCTTGTGAATCGTGTTTGATATTGAATAGCCGCTTCATGGTTCCACTGGACTTGTCTAGGCACTAAGCACTAGGCACTAGTTACTAATTGCCAAGGATTTCCTTTTCCTTCACTGCCGTAGCATCATCGATTTTCTTGATGAATTCATCGGTCAGCTTCTGGATGACTTCGGACTGCTTGGTGTGTTCGTCTTTCGACATATCGCCGTCTTTTTCTGCCTTCTTCAGTGTTTCCATGCCGTCGCGGCGGATGTTGCGGATGGCGACCTTGGCTTCCTCAGCATACTTCTTGGCGATCTTGGAGAGTTCGATGCGGCGTTCCTGCGACAGGCCCGGAATCGGCACGCGGACGAGCTGCCCGTCGGTGGTGGCGTTGACGCCGAGACCGGCGGAATTAATGGCTTTCTCGACCGATTTGATCACGCCCTTGTCCCACACCTGAACCGACAGCAGGTGCGGTTCCGGCACGCTGACGGTGGAGACCTGATTCAGTGGCATCATGCTGCCATAAGCATCGACCATGATGTTGTCGAGCAGCGATGCGTTGGCGCGCCCGGTGCGCAGGCCTCCGAATTCGCTGTGAAGGGATTTTACGCTGGCTTCCATGCGGCGGCGCAATTCATTGATATCTGCGGTCATGATAGTACCTCTTCGTAGTGGCTCTAGTTTTTCGATTTTTTGTCGGTGATCAGGGTGAATTTTCCTTTACCACACACGGCCTGCGCAATCGAGTCCTTGTTGTGGATGGAAAATACCATGATCGGAATATTGTTCTCGCGTGCGAGGGAAATGGCCGAAGCATCCATGACCTTGAGGTCGCGCACCAGCATTTCGTGATAGCTCAGGCGGTCGAAATGCTTTGCCTTCTTGTCCTTGCGCGGGTCGGCGGAATAGACGCCGTCCACCTGTGTACCCTTCATCAGCAGGTCGCAGCCCATTTCATTGGCGCGCAACGCCGCGGCGGTGTCGGTGGTGAAGAAGGGGTTGCCGGTACCGGCGGCGAAAATGACGACGCGGCCGCGTTCCATATGGCGTTCGGCGCGGCGGCGAATATACGGTTCGCATATCTGCATCATGTTGATGGCCGAGAGCACGCGCGTATCCACGCCCATGCGTTCGAGCGTATTCTGTATGGCCAGCGCGTTCAGCACGGTGGCGAGCATCCCCATATAATCGGCGCTGGCACGTTCCATGCCGTTATTGGCGCCTTCGATACCGCGGAAAATATTGCCGCCGCCGACGACGAGGCATAGCTCGACGCCGATGGAGAGCGCGCTTTTAATATCGTTGCAGATGCGCTCGATGGTTTTGGGGTCTTGCCCGTAATTGTGATCGCCCATCAGGGCTTCACCGGAAATCTTGAGCAAAACGCGGCGATACACCGGTTTGGAGGAAGGTTTGGTCATGGTGGTTTTTTTCAATGCTTTGTTCATGACGTCCACATGTAGAGCAATTTTTTTATTTCAGCAATATATTGGTGATTTCCCGTATCTGGGTTCTGGCGCGCATGACGTAAAAGCCCTGCGTGGCGAGGTGATTGGGGAAAAACTGGCTGTCCGGGCTGGCGTTAATAATTAGGAAGTTGTCAAGCACCATGCCCTCACGCAGCGATTCCAGCATCTGCGTCCAGGCGCTTTCCAGCTCTTTTTCCTTAATCACCTCGGCGAAGTCTTTTTTAAGCTCGCGCAACAGCAAATAGTCGGCATAGAGGCGCCCCTTGGTGTGGTAGAACAGGTCGGCGGACACTTTAAACGACAGGCCGGGCTGCTTCTCAACGTGGTTTGCCAGCGTCGCCGATGACGAGCCGAGGTCCGAGCCAAAACGGTCCAGCACTTCGATGAGGTTGTCGGCGCGGCGTTCAAACGTGGCGTTGCCAGTGCTCAAGCGCTTATTGTAGCTGATCAGCGCATCCATGCCGGCGCGGTACTGGGTGGGAGAGGAGGCGGTTGGAAACCATGAGGTCGAGAAGTCAAACATCCATACATACGGCGAATAATTTAACACCCCGGTGGCTTTCTGAAGATCGGCGTCGGCCTGACTGGAACCGCGCGTGCGGCCGATATGGTCGAACAGTTCGATGGCAAAGCGCGAGGCGCTGGACATGATGCCGCGCTGGAAGGCGGGCATGCGGATGAGCATGGAGCCGGGGTAAAAAAACGGGTCGCTGGCCACCCATGTATGCGTTTTGGTCTCGCGGTTTACGAGTGCGATGGTCATGGATACGGTATGGCTGCCATTGTCGATTTCAAACATATCGGCGCTGAAGGTGCTGGAATCGTCGATGTGATGCACGACCGCCATGCCCACCGGATAATATACCAGCCCGATGAACAGCAGCAGACCCGCCAGCGTCATGGCTACGAGCTTCGGAAGGGCCCTTATTTTTTCAATAATTTTTTTCATGTGCACGTTTGTAGCAGGTGCATTGCCTTGCCGCAAAGCTAAATTGCCGCGCTAAAGCGCTTGACGCGTAATCTAAAAAATAACTATAATTTCTGATACTTAGGAGTAATCACGGTGAATCATAACCAGAGCGTTCTGCACAGCGCTGTTACACGCAGCATTGTCCCCATCTTTGTTATTATTTATGCGATGTGTTCGATTTACCTGATGATTCCCTACGCTATCGGCGTGGTCGGTTCGGGCTATACCGGGCTTGATTCCAGCCCGTACGGCGTGCAGTCGCGGCCCGTGGTCTACCGCGTGCTGGTGCCCACCATTGCCAGGGTCGCACATGCGCTGGTTCCTGCGTCCGTCGAAGAACCGCTGACCAAACGCATGATCGAATGGCGCGACAGCGAGGAGGGGAAGGAAACGGTGAAGTCCCTGTTCATCCGCCCGCCGCCGCTGGCCGACGACAAGATTTTTGAAACTTTGGTAGTGGCGTGCGTGACGTACCTCACCATGCTGGCTTTCATCTGGATGCTGTATACGCTGACGAAAGCGCTCTTTCCCGAATCCATCGCCTATGCGCTGGTGACGCCGGTGATTGCGTTGCAATTGATTCCGGCGCTGACCGTTGAGAACGGTTATATCTACGATTTTGCCGAGCTGTTTTTCTCCTGCGCCTGTTTCTATCTGATGTTCAAACAGCGCTGGAGTGCGTATCTACTCTGCCTGTTTATCGCCACCTTCAACAAGGAAACGACGGTGTTCGGCATCTTTTTCTTCACCGTCTGGTCCTATAACAAGCTGCCGCGCGCGCAATTTGTAAACCTGCTGGTGGCGCAGGTGTTCATTTGGATTGCCGTCAAGGGCGGGGTGACATGGTACTATGCCGACAAGCCCGGCATCATCGCCGGTTCATTCTTCTTTGCGCATATCGAGTATATGCGCGTGCATGCGGCGGAGTTGCTGATTAACGTGCCGTGCATCATTTTCCTGATGGTATTTCGCTGGCGGGAAAAGCCTGCGTTCTTGCGCGGCGGCTTATGGATGATGCTGCCCAACTACGCCGCCTATCTCACCTGCGTTCCCGGCGAATGGCGCGATTTTTACTGGTGCCTGCCGGTCATGCTGATACTGGCGACGCACACGCTGATCTCCATTTCCGGCATCGCCGATCTCGCCATATTCCGGCGCGATGCCGCGAAAAACGCGCAATAAAAAAAGCCGCCCGGTGAAGGGCGGCTTTTTATTAGTAAGGGTATAAAGCCTTATGCGCTCATTGCTGCGACTTCGGCGGCGAAATCGCTGGTTGCTTTTTCGATGCCTTCACCGAGGCGGTAGCTTACAAAGCCGGTGATTTTAACAGGCGCGCCAACCGTTTTAGCGGCTTCAGCGATAACCTGCGAAATCTTGGTTTTGCCGTCGACAACGAACACCTGTTCGAGCAGCACGACTTCTTCATAATATTTGCGAACATTGCCTTCGACCATCTTTTCGACGATCTCGGCGGGCTTGCCGGAGGCCTGCGCTTTTTCACGGTATACGGCGCGCTCGCGTTCCAGCTTGGCAGCATCTATGTCAGCAGTGGTCAGTGCGTCCGGGCGGGCAGCGGCGATATGCATCGCGATCTGTTTGCCGAATGCTTCTGCTTTCGCAACATCGCCATCGGTTTCAACACCGACGAGGATGGCGATCTTGCCCATGCCGGGCGCAACCGCGTTATGGACATAGCTGGCAACCACGCCTTTGCTTACGCTGAGCATGGCACTGCGGCGCAGGGTCATGTTTTCACCGATGGTGGCGATAGCGTTGGCGATCTGGTCGCTGATGCTGAGGCCGGTCTTCGGGCACTTCGCGTTCTTGAGCGCTTCGACATCGCTGATGTTCTCGCGCACGGCGAATATGGCGATACCGCCTGCGAGTTGCTGGAACTGTTCGTTGCGCGCAACGAAATCGGTTTCGGCGTTGAGTTCGATAACAGCGCCACGGGTGCCTTCAACGGCAACGGCGACGACGCCTTCGGCAGCGATGCGGCCGGATTTCTTGGCGGCAGCGGAGAGGCCTTTTTTGCGCAGCCAGTCGATGGCTTCTTCCATGTTTCCGCCATTTTCGGTCAGCGCTTTGCGGCAATCGAGCATGCCGGCGCCGGTGGTTTCACGTAAATTCTTGATCTGTTCAGCAGTAACTTGTGTCATGTTTTTCTCCAAAAAGTGCTTAATGCCCTGTGCCTAGTGCCTAGCATTCACTAAGCACCAGGCACAAATCACAAGGCACAATTATATTAGTCCTTCTTTTTTCCGGGGGCCTTCTTAACGGTAACCATCGGCGGCTTTTTGGGAGCGGGCGCCGCACCTTTACGGCTGCGGTTGTTATTGTTGCTCTTCTTTTTGCCGTCATCTTCATCGGCAGCGCGCTTTTCGTCAGCGGGTGACAATTCGGCGCCGTCAATCGGCAGCACGTCGGTAGCGTCTTCACGCTCGCCGAGATCCTGACCGGTGGCGACCATGCTCTGCTGAATACCGCCGAGTACGGCGTCAGAGATCAGGCGGCAATAGAGGCGGATGGCGCGGGTGGAATCATCATTGCCCGGGATCGGGTAGGTGATGCCATCAACGGTGCAGTTGCTATCGACGATTGCCACGATGGGGATTCCCAGTTTCTGCGCTTCTTTCACCGCGAGGTCTTCCTTGTTGGTATCGATGATAAAGATCATGTCGGGACGGCCGCCCATGTCTTTGATACCGCCGAGCGAGGCTTCCAGCTTATCGCGCTGGCGGCTCATGCTGAGCAATTCTTTCTTGGTGAAACCGGTGTTCGAGCCGGAAAGCTGTTCTTCCAGCTTGCGCAGGGTTTTGATGGATACCTGAATGGTATTCCAGTTGGTGAGCAGACCGCCCAGCCAGCGCATGTTGATGTAATACTGACCGCAACGCTTGGCGGCTTCCGCGATCGGCTCAGCGGCCTGGCGCTTGGTGCCGACGAAGAGGATGCGACCGTTCTGCGCAACCACGTCGCGCACGGCCTGCAGGGCCTGATGCAGCATCGGTACGGTCTTGCCGAGATCGATGATGTGAATATCGTTACGGACGCCGAAGATGAAGGGGGCCATGCGCGGATTCCAGCGCTTGGTTTTGTGTCCGAAGTGAACGCCAGCTTCGATGAGCTCGCGCATATTGAAAGCGGGTACTGACATGGTATTGATCCTTTTCCGGTTATACCTCGGCAAAATGGTGTGACTCTCAAATAATAAAATTATTGGGGAGCACCGGACGGCTGGGTCCAGAATATCTCTGGTCCGGCCACATCTTGCCTGTGGATTGTAGTGTAAAATCCCTCCCACCATGGAAGGGAATTGCGTTCTACACTGAAAGAAAGCGAGCTTCAAGGGGTTTTTGCAGCTAAAACGACCCCGATTTACCGGCCATTTCAAGGAATAATTACGCTCCCGGTAAGGTTTTTGTCATAAAAGTTTCACAGAAAGTCTTTGAAAAAACGTGCTATATATCGGATAATACATAAGAAAACCAGCCGTTAGAGAGGTGGGTGCGCTAGGCGTGTAGATCATGGACAAGCCATTGATTGAAAAGCAAAAATCAGAAGAAACCCGCAAGCAGGACACCGCATCGTCGGATAAACCTGTGGCCGGTCAGGCTGTATCCGCGTCCCCGACAGCCCCTGAACAGGCTGCCCAGCCCTCCAATATCACCGAAAAAGCCATAGGCGCCTATAGCCCGGAAGCGACCCGCCCGCTGCTTACCAAACAGGCATGGAGCGAGCGTAACGCCCAAGGCGCGTGGGGCGACGATCCCAAGAGCCGCCTTGCCATCCGTATGTTCTCGCGCGGTGTACTGGGCGCAGCCTTCTTTACTGCGGGCGGCATGGTCGTCAAGAAATGGATGCAGGGCTACGACGTGACCAAGTCGTTCTCCCAGCAGAGCAATAAAAACCCGCTTACTTTCATTGCCAAGCTCGTCGATACCGGCGTGGGTAAACCGATTGAGGCCGCTGTTACGGCGGTTGCGGGCAAGGAGATGGGATTACGCGCCGTCCATTTCCGTCCGACCCGTTACGGAAAGATCGCCGGGACAGAAATGCATGGCCGCAGTCTCGGCGACGAAGTGGTCAACATCACCTTTGACTTTTTCTGCGCCAGCGTCGGCGATGCGTGGGGCCGCGATATTGCCGGCTGGTTCGATCCGCATGTCAAGAAAAGTTGGATGGATGAAAAGGGCAACATCAATTTCCCTGAGGCGGTCAAGCAGGCGATTAAATCCACTGGCCGCTACATCGCCTATAACGGCGGCGAAGACTGGGCGGTGGCGATTCCGTATGCGTACTTCATGAAGGGGCAGCGTGCGCTCATCGACAGGGCGAGCCCCGGCTTCAAATATGATTTCGATCGCAGTATCAACGGCGGCAGCTCCAAGGTGCGCAACGGCGTGATTACCGGCAACTACAACGTCGAAGGCATCATCGATCTGCAGAACCGCTTCACTGTCTATAACGTCGGTACCATGATGTACCGTGAAGCCTATGACTATGTCGGCAACTGGGTTGCGGGCAAGCCGCACAAAATTTACGGCGCGCCGGATTCCGAGCCGGATGAGACGCGAAACATTGTCGAAAAGGCGGGCGACCTTGTGAAATGGGCGGCGCGCAGTGCGGTCAAGGGTGCCATCGTCATGACGCCGGCAGTGCCGTTCTTCTGGATTACCCGTACGCCGCAAAGTAAACATCGCGGTGCATTTATCGATCCGGAGAAAGGCATTCTGGCTACGGCGGATAACCATGACTCCTTTACGGCCAATGAGCATATGCGAAGCATGTCCATACCCATTGAGTATGTTAAATATGAGGTGGGTGCTAAGCCGGGCAAAACGAGCTTTGATCGCTTCCATCTGACCCCGGCAGGCACAGTTGCTTCATTTGATCCGCGTTTGGTACAACGCCACCCGACACACGCCCACCGCAATAATTTCGATGCTTATGGCACGAGTTTCGGTGTGGTGGATAAGGGCCTCAACAAGATTGGGGAAATGAATTATAAAGCCGCTAACCTATTGGATAAACCTGCGGCATGGTTTGATCGTAGATTTGGCGAGACCGGAAAAACCATGAAAGACGCTCTGGGTATTCAGGGCAAGATGGAGAATTTTACCCGCCCGATGATTTATGCGGCGGCTTCCTACACACCATACATGTATGCCAAGGCGGAATTCGCCAATATCTGGGATAACGGTAAAACCGATATGGCGGCCGAGCGCATGATTGACGGCGTAGCCAAGCTCAATTGGGGCGAATTCAAGGCAGGCCTTGGTGAAGTATGGAATGCGGTGCTGTATAAGCCGCTTGCCGATCCGGAACGTGAAAAAGAAGCGCAGCGTCGAACCAAGCTCGACACCTCGCCGCCTGACGTGTTCTCGCGAACATGGTCTGAACAGCATAAAGCGGAATTGGAAGCGAAAAAGAATGCCGCCGGTAAGAGAGCGGTTGCACTGCGAACTCCTCCTCAGGACAGTGATATCAGCTGGCAGGAGCGCGTGGTCAGCGGACCGCCGACGACGCTAAAACAGGAAGTGGAAGCCAAACCGGAAACGGCGGCACCCAAGAGCCGCGCCGAACAGGAAGCCATGCGCAAAGCACTGGAAGAACTTAATCCCCCCACCAACTCCATTAACTAGCCGTATAATTGCTGATTAGTTGCCGCTGGGCCCCGGGCTCGCGTTTTCAAGCTTGCGTTGAGCTGCTTCATACCATTGAAGCCATAACTCAAATTTTTCTGGCGTCAATGTGTCTTTCTGCTTTTTTTCAGTACGCCTTGCATCTTCAAGTTCGGTCCATTTTTTCGGAAACGTGCCATACATTTGCTGCAATTGCTCATCAGTATAATAACCAAGCTCCATAACCTACCCCAGAATCTAATTTTTAAAGTAGCTCTAATGCGCATTTAAAGTATGCCGCGACTGAAAGTCAATTGCAATATTTGCGGGGCTTTTATGCGTCTCATATTAAGACATTGAAACTAATAATTAATAATTAATTAATTATTTTGGCCCCAGCATGGTCTCCGGCTTGACCCACTGGTCAAACTGTTCCGAAGTGAGAAGCTTCAGCGCGATGCCTGCCTCCCGCAGGGACGTGCCTTCCTTATGCGCTTTTTTGGCGATTTTGGCGGCGTTGTCATAGCCGATATAGGGGTTGAGCGCGGTGACCAGCATCAGCGAATCATTCATCAGCTGGTTGATACGTTCTTTGTTGGCTTCGATGCCGACCACGCAATTATCGGTGAAGCTGACGCAGGCATCGGCAATCAGGCGGATGGACTGCATCACGTTATAGATAATGACCGGCTTGAATACGTTGAGCTCGAAATGCCCGTTGGAACCGCCGATGGTGACGGTGACATGGTTGCCCATCACCTGCGCGCAGACCATGGTCATGGCTTCGCTCTGGGTGGGGTTGACCTTACCGGGCATGATCGACGAGCCGGGTTCGTTTTCCGGCAGCGACAATTCACCCAGTCCGCAACGCGGGCCGGAGCCGAGCAGGCGAATGTCATTGGCGATTTTCATCAGCGCCGCGGCGGCGGTATTGAGCAGGCCCGACAGCGTCACCAGCGCGTCATGGGTAGCCAGCGCCGCAAATTTATTGGAGGCGGTCACAAATGGCAGCTTGGTGATGCTGGCCACTTCCTTGGCGAATTCCTCAGCAAAACCAATCTTGGCGTTGAGTCCGGTGCCTACTGCCGTGCCGCCCTGTGCAAGCTGCAATACGGGGCGCACTGCTGCGTCAATGTCGAGCACCTTGAGCAGGTATTCCACCTGCGCGACATAGCCGGAGAATTCCTGTCCGAGCGTCAGCGGCGTGGCATCCATCAGGTGGGTGCGGCCGATCTTGATGATGTCTTTAAACTCGTCCTGCTTCTTCGCCAGTGCGTCATGCAGATGCTTTAGCGCCGGGCGTAGCCGGTACACCACTTCCTGCACCGCGGCGATATGCATGGCGGTGGGGAAAGAGTCGTTGGACGACTGGCCCATATTTACATGGTCGTTCGGATGCACGGGTTTCTTCGAGCCCATTTCGCCGCCCATCAGTTCGATGGCGCGGTTGGAAATGACTTCGTTGACATTCATGTTGGTCTGCGTGCCCGAGCCGGTCTGCCATACGACCAGCGGGAAATGCTCGTCGAACTTGCCGTCGATGACTTCACTGGCGGCCTGCACGATTTTTTCGCCGATGGCCTTGTCCAGCACGCCGAGATGCATATTCACTTTCGCAGCGGCCAGTTTCAGCACGCCGAACGCGGTGATGAGCGGCTTCGGCATCGTTTCGTCGCCGATCTTGAAATTCTGCAACGAGCGCTGCGTCTGCGCGCCCCAGTATTTGGTGGCGTCCACATCAATATTGCCGAAGGAATCGGATTCGACGCGGATGGAGGGGGTGTCGTTCCCCCCTTTTTTATTCGGCAGGTTGGTCATGGGATTATCACCGTAATGTCATGAATAATGAAGGTTCCGGCGCACTATACTAGCAGGAAGGGGTTTGTAAAGTATGATGCTAGACGCCCACCTGTGTACGGCCATCCGGGTCGGAGCGTTTCTTTTCGCCTTCTCCCAGATCGAGCGGGTTGGGCGTGCGCAGCCTATCGGAATTGAGTATGGGTTTAGGATGCCGTTCCCGGTATTCCTGAAGCTGTATGATGGCCGAATGCAGCAGCCCGCCGCGCGCATCATTGGGGATGTGATCCCGTAATTGGCTGATGGTATCTCTGAATTCTTTGAGCCTTAACAGCCGTGCCGCATCCTCATGGGTCTGGGCGTGGGCGAGGCGGTCGCTCAGATCGCCAGCGCTGGCGCGCAGTTCATCTGAAATTTCCGGTTTGGCGAAGCGCCCGAGGCAGGCCAGCGCGCACGCGGCGTCCATCGGGTTATAGATAGCGATTTCCTTGGCTTTTTCAGGGTATTTCTCGCCGATATCTGCATTCCAGCACAGGTCTCTCACCCCATCGGTCAGGATACCGTACTGCGCTATCTGGATAAACACGCGCGCATCCTGCAGCTCCTGCGCTCTCTCTAAAAACGCCGTACGTATTTTGGGCGTATCCAGTCGAAAATCATCGAAATTGACATGGTCGCGCAGTCCCTGCGTCGCGACTGCGTGCGCGAACCCGCTGAAGATACCCCGCATCGTCCCAGCCACCACGTCCGCGTTGCCGATGTCGTGGTCGATGAGGTCACGTTCCTCTGATGGGCGGACCTGAAATCCTTGGGAAATAGCGCCCAGGAGCAGCATGTCCTGCGCCAGCTTCTGGTCCAGATGCAGCGGTTTATCCGCGCCTTTTACGCTTACGTCGATTCCCTTGAAAGGAATGCGCTTATACTCAGCGATCACCTTGCCGGGCTCTACCCGCGCGAGAATGTCCGGATAGATAAAGCTGGCGAGACGAAATCCCATATTTGCCATTTCCTGATGCGCAACATTCAGCGCCTTGCCGAAACCTGCGCTCTTGCTTACCTCAGTCCGGCCGGTGGGGATATTATAGGAATGTAACTCAAGCAGCGGCGGGCCGATGGCGGTCTGCAGAAAAGGCGGCAGGGGCTTTTTAGCATCCGTCTCCCGATAACCCGCGTTATCGTAAAACGCCGTCAACGCTCCGACAAGGGAGCTGATGCCATCATATGATTCAGGAAATTTCAATGCGTTACTACCTTTGAGCGTGTGCGACTATTCTACCGTTTTTACCATTATCTGGCAAAAAGATTAATATTACCAACCACTCCCGTCATTCCTGCGCAGGCAGGAATCCATAACCACAGGCCTGAAAAATCTGGCATTAGCAGGGAAAATCATGCGGATAGCGCGCGCCTGACATAACCGTCTCTGGAATATGGATTCCTGCCTGCGCAGGAATGACGGTATTAGAGAGAGCGCAGGAATGACGAAAAGAGCTGGTCTAGGTTTTTAATACTGTCACATGGCCCATTTTGCGGCCGGGGCGGGCTTCTTTTTTGCCGTAAAGATACAATTTGGC
>Ga0163144_10002644_pt1 | contig 41060 bp, 37 predicted proteins | sample OliLak19BULKMAT1_FD_123175 | JGI IMG/M metagenome (GOLD analysis project Ga0163144, IMG submission 123175) | Freshwater microbial mat bacterial communities from Lake Vanda, McMurdo Dry Valleys, Antarctica - Oligotrophic Lake LV.19.BULKMAT1 | ecosystem: Environmental > Aquatic > Freshwater >...
ACCATATCTCCAGGGCTGCGAAAGCTGTGGCGAGCCGCACCACCAGACCATCACTAGCACCGACCGACGGAGCTGACAGCGGGAGCCTGGCAACAGCGATAGACGCGTTGTCCTTCCCGCCAAGGTGATGGGCAGCCGCAAGTAGTGACTGCACCAGGCTACCGTCGTCCTCAATCTTTAAGGCGTACTCGCGTAACACAGATTCACCAATTCCGTGCACGCCGTCACTTGTGAGCAGCACTCGCTTGGCGCTTGAAGAAACAGCAAAGCAATTGGGATCTACTCCATCCCCCATGCCAATGAACTGGGTCAGGTGCGACGCTTGGGCCGGGTCGACTTTGAAATTACCGGCGATATTTGCGAGCGCGGCCATGTTGTCATCACGGCTCAACTGAAGGAGCTCCTTCCAGTCGTCGGTGGCGTATATGCGACTATCGCCTACGGAGACAGCGAGTGAAGGGCCCCAAGGGTCCAGAATTGTACCCACTAGGGTGGAGCCTCCCTTTCCCTTTAGCTCCCTGAAGACAAGCGCGTTTGCTTTTTCAGCAGCACTTCGGATGAGCTCGGCAGTAGGCGTGCCAAGCCCGTCGAAAATATATGTGACGAAGGCTGCTGTCGCGATCTCGGCGGCGAGTGAGCCGTTGGCCATCCCGCCAATACCGTCGCAGATAACAACTGCAATGATGTCTCGCTGCGGCTCCTGAGGAAAAATAAACTCGGCAACAAGTGCTCGATCCTGATTTTCCTTCCGTACGCGTCCCAGGGAAGATCCAACCGACACCCTTCCGCTAGATTGGGTAGCCTGATTTTTTATTTGCTCAGAAAGCAACCGCCTAACTCGTTCGTAAATCATTCCACGTAATCCAAAGGGAGCCATAGTGATGAGAGCATATCCGCGCCTGTCCGCCAATCAGATACTCCCTGCTCGTTTGCCATGATTGAACAAGGCTTGACCTCTGTTCGCTACATGTTCCGCCGATACTCCCCACCAACATAATAAAGCGCATGGCTAATCTGCCCCAAACTATGCGTCTTCACTGCTTCCATCAACGCGGCGAAGATGTTTTTCCGGTCACGGGCGGTGGATTGGAGGTTTGCGAGACCTTTCGCGGCCGAGGCCGCTTCCTCCGGAGTGGGTCGTTGGGCAGGAACGTGTTGACGCCGATCAGGGGCAGCGAGCCGTGGTGTTTTTTGTGCTCGTAGTACATAGACTGTTCCTGGATCTTCCCGCGCTGGTACATCGTATCCATCGCGCCCAGCACGCCGCCGCGCTCGGTTAGCGACTCGAACTCCTTGTACACCGCCTCCTCGACAATATGAGTCAGCTTGTCGACGATGAAGCTCCCCTGCCACGGGTTCTCGCAGAAGTTCAGGCCCAGCTCCTTGGTGATGTTCATCTGGATCGCCACCGCGCGGCGCACGCTTTCCTCGGTCGGCGTGGTGATCGCTTCGTCGTAGGCGTTGGTGTGCAGGCTGTTGCTTTGGGCATTGCCGGCATATTGGGCCGACTGGGCTGCGTCCGCAAGTAGGCGGGTGGTTTTTCCGAGTCCGATCAACTGCTTGGCCATCTTCCCCGACGCAAGGTTGGGAAACGCCCGACATCACGCCAGCGCCGCGCCCTGCTGGCCGACCGCTTGGTCGAGAGCCTCGATCCGCTTACAGACGAGGATGTTCGTGCTTCCTGGTCAGCTGAAGCGCTTCAGCGCCTGGAAGATGTCCGCTCCGGCAAGGTCAAGACCATCCCAGCCGACGAGGCCCTCGCCCGCGTGCGCTCACTGCTCAAGTGACACGGCGCGAGTTTCACCCCGAAGTGCACGGTTGCCACCACCTACCGATATGGCAGCGTCCCCTTCCGTGATGGCCGCGGTATTGCCGAGAATACCCTCGCCGGCTTCTGCGATGTCTGCGGCGACGCCATCGTGATTCCGGCCCAGTCCACGCCTGCGATCGCGCAAGCCCGTAAGCGCGTGGACCATGCCCTTGAGGTCAATATCTATGCCAATGGCCTGGAGAAAACCGCCGAGCTGGCAGAATTTTCCCGCAAGGCGGCGATCCAGTTCGTGATTACTTCGGGCATGCCGAACAGGCGGCTATCCATGAAGTTGAACGACGCCGCGAACAACCGCGTCGAACAGGTCTTGAGCGCAACCAGGCTTTCCAAGACCGACCTGATCAAATCGCTGGTGATGAAGATCAACAAGGACATCGTCCAACCCGCCCAGCCCAGGCATCTGGACGAGCTCATATCGATTGCTGAGGTGCTTTATGCGTAAGGCGCGGCGTTGGATCCCGCAAATCGGCTCCCGAGCAGAACACCGGAGAGCAGAACACCGGACACCCATAATTCCCCGCCCTGAATCCCAGTTCGCATCACCTCGCTTCCGTTCAACGAAAAACGCGCCCCAACGAGGCGCGTTTTTTTTTGGGACGAGTGCCATCCTCCCGCTACAATCCAGAACAGTGGAAATCCAGAACACTTGTAGCGGCCTTCCCAGAAGCGTCCGGTGCAGCCGTCTTCGCCATTGGCGCGGCGAGCGAGCGATTACATCGGACATCCTGAAACAAAAGACCGCCCATCAGGCGGGTCTTGGAGTTTTTCTGGATGTTTTTGGACTGCCTGAAACCCTTGTTTGGTGCCGACACCCGGATTCGAACTGGGGACCTACCGCTTACAAGGCGGTTGCTCTACCAACTGAGCTATGCCGGCAATGGATTCAAGCGCGGGCGGCAATTCTACCGCGACCGCGTGCGTTTAACAGCCGCGACGCGCCGAAGGCTCAACGGCAGGCCACGTCCTGCACGGTCAGCGCTATCTCGCCAAGTACGCTTTGCCAGCGAAAATCCGCGGCAACGGACAGGTCTATCCACCACTGCCGCACCTGCTCGGTGCGCGGTTCCAGCACGGCGTTGAAGCCAAGGCCAGCCAACTGCTCGCGGCGTTTTTCAGCGTTTTCCATGTCGCGAAAGATGCCCAACGACACGGTATTGGCCTGTTCGCCAGCGGTGACGACGTAATAATCGCGCACACCGCGGGCAGTGAGCGCGCGAGCTACCTCCAGCGCGCCGCTGCCATCGGCGGCTGGCGGCATGAACACGCGATAGCCGCGTAGTTCGGTGGCGATCACTTCGCGATACTGGATGCTGCCGGCATGCGGCGTGAGCGTGGTCATGGCCTGGCGCAGCGCGGCCGGCGTACCGAATGGCCCCAGACTGATGCATGCCGGCGCGCTGATCTGCGCCGTTGGCGAAGCAACGGTTACAGGCACCATCGGCACAGGCGGTGCGCCGACTTCGCCGAGCAGCTGGATCGAGGCAACCCCGGCCTCGCTGCCGGGCAAGGGCACGGCGATGGCATCACGATGCCAAAGCCACCACGCGGCGACGCCGAGGTTCGTGCACACAAGCAGCAGCAGGATGGCGCGGATGATCATGTCGGCAAGGATGCGAAGGTTTGCGCGTAGAGCGCAAGCCCATCCAGCACCAGCATGGGCACGTGGACGGCATCTGCAAGCTGCGGCAGCAAGGCTTCAGCGCCGCCGCCAGTGACCAGCAGGGTCGGCTTGCTGCCCAACTGCGCCTGCGCCTCGGCAAAGCTGTGCTCGATCAGGCCCAGCGCTGCCAAGTGCGCGCCGGAAGCCATCGCTTCGGCGGTCGTGTCGGCAAACGTCGTCACCACACCACCCGGAACATCCAGATGCGGAATGCGTGCCGCCAGCGCCTGGCGGTGCAGGCCGGGCGATAGCGCGATCACGCCGCCGACGTGGCGGCCATCGGCGGCGAGCAAGTCCACGGTCAGGGCGCTGCCCACCGACACGACCAGCCAAGGACCATCGTCGCGTTCGGTAGCCGCCAGCAGGGCAAGAAAACGGTCGACGCCCAGGCTGGAAGGTTCCGCATAAGCAATGCGAAGACGCCGGCAATGCGCCTGCGTGGCGACGCTCCGCACGTCCATGCCCAGCATGGCCATCTCGGCACACAGGCTATCTCGACGCAGCGGATCGCTGCTCGATGCGAGCCACGCACGGGTTCCGGCGGTGGATGCCGCCAGCAACGCGCGCACCTCATCGGGTAGCGACGCAGAGTCCAGCGGCCAAGCGCCCTTCCAGCGGGCTTGCGTCGCGTCAGCCCGCGCCAGCTTCAGACGCGTATTGCCCAAGTCCACCAGCCAGTCGCCATCGATGCCGCTCATGCGCTGCGCACGCTCACATCACCGCTGTGGAAATGCCTTTCGCCGCTAGCCAGTTGGACGCGCAGGGCACCATCGCTGCAAATGCCCAGCGCGATGCCCTCGTACTCATGACTGGCATCGGATACGCGAATTGAACGCCCAGCCAACGCATCCAGCGCCTGCCATCGCAACAGGAACGACGCCAAGCCGTCGCGGTCGAATTCCTCCATCGCTGCCATCAGGCCGGCAATGACCTTCGCCGCCAGAAGATTGCGCGAAACCGTCTGCCGCGGCACCAGCGAAACAAGATCGCACCACGGCTGGTCTATCTGTGCGGCCAACGCCTCAGGCATCGCGACATTCAGGCCCAGCCCGATCACCGCTTCGCAGGGGGCGTGCGCATCGCCGCGCAGCTGGATCAGGATGCCGCCGAGCTTGCGATCATCGACCAGCAGGTCGTTGGGCCACTTGACTCCGACTTGCGAAAAGCCTTCACCACGCAGGACTTCGGCCACCGCCACGCCAACCGCGAGGCTGAGGCCCGACAGTGCGGCCACGCCACGATCAAAGCGCCGGGAAAGACTGAGGCAAAGATGCGCGGCCAGCGGCGAAACCCAGCGGCGACCACGACGTCCCTGCCCTGCGGTTTGCCGCTCGGCCAGCCACAGCGCGCAGCCTTGCGTTGGTGCAGGCGCTGCCAGCGCACGAACCTGGGTGGAATCGGTTTCGAAATCCAGGATCAGTGATACCAGTCCTTCGCGTGCAGGACGGTCGAGCAGCGCGAGGATTTTTTCGCGGTCCAGCAATTCAACAGGATGCGCCAGGGCATAACCTCCACGGGTGGCAACGATGCCAACACCGGCGATGCGCAGGGTTTCGATGCGTTTCCAGACCGCGCCGCGCGAGACGCCAAATTCCATTGCCAGCACTGCGCCACTGGCCGGCGCATGCATCAACCGTTCCAGCAGGACGCGGTCGCTCACGCCGGTTTGTGGCCGAACAGCCGGGCCAAAATGCGCGCGCGCTCGAAGCGCGGCTCGCTGCCGGCGCGCAGGCGGGCGAGGTTGGACCGGTGCGTATAGATCAGGAACAGCGCGGCGCCGACCGAGGCCACGAGGCGCGGCACATCTTGGATATCGAGTGCGGCGCAGATCGCCAGCGTCAGTCCGGCCAACACCGTCGACAGTCCGACGTAGCCGAAAATCATCAGCGACAGCAGCCACACTGAAAGCAGCGGTGCCAGCACCCACGGCCAGAGCATCAGCAAGCCACCGATCAGGGTGGCCGCGCCTTTGCCGCCGCGAAAGCCATGAAACACTGGCCAGACATGGCCGGCCACGGCCGCCAGCAAGGCCGCCCAGCCGGCCCAAGCCGGCTGCACAACGAAACGCTGCATCAGCCATACCGACAGCAGGCCCTTGCCGATATCGATCAGCACGACGCCTAGCGCAAACTTGAATCCCTGGGTACGAAAAGCGTTGGTGCCGCCGGTGTTGCCGCTGCCCTGGGTGCGGATGTCGACACCGCGCAGGCGGCCCAAGAGCAGGCCGCCGGACACCGAGCCGATCACATAGGCCGCGAGCAGGAACAACAGGAAAGTGAGCATGGGTGGATTATGCCGGCTGCCTGCGACTTGCGGCAGTCATGCGCGAGAGATCGTGTGGAATGGGCTTCAGCCCCACTGTTTTTCATGTGGGTGAGAAGGAGATTGTCGAGGTTAAAACCCTGCCCACAAACGCTGTCCCACAAAGGGTCTTTCACAAAAAACTTTTTCCGGAAGCCCATGGCAACAAAAAATCTGCCGACGGATTCCGTTTCAATCCATGCGCTGCAGCGAAACTACCAGCGCGCCGGGCCCGGCATGGGCACCGATCGCCGGACCGGTTTCCACCAGCCAGGCATCGCGACAGCGCAGGCGCTCCTTCAGCGCATCGAGCAGCTGTTGGCCATCGGCGCGTGCGTCGCAATGGCCGACGATCAATCGCCATTCGACCGCACGGTTGACGCGCTTGGCCACGTAGGCGGCAAAGCGTTCAGGCACGCGCTTTTTCCCGAACAGCCCGCCGGCAACACCCAACTTTCCTTCCGGTGTCACTTTCGCCAGAGGCGTGAAACCGAGGCTTTGCACCAGCGGTTTTGCCCAGGCCGGAATACGGCCGCCGCGAACGGCGTGACTGACATCCCCGGTCACCGCCCAAGTGAAAGTCTTGCCGCGCAGGATTTCCAGCCGGGCGAGGATGCTGGCCACGTCCTCGCCGCGCATCGCCGCTTCGGCGGCAGCAATGACCAGCAGGGCCTGGCCACCGGCGGCGTTGGCGGTATCGAATACATGCGTGCGTTCGGGATGGCCGCGGCTGGCCGCGGTTTCCGCCGACTGGATGGTGCCCGACACGGCGCGCGCCACGCCCAGATAGACCAGCGCAGCGTGGTGCGAGAGCAGGAATTCGAACTGTCGGCGAAAATCGCCCGGCGAGGGCTGGCTGGTGCGCGGCAGCACCACTTCGGTTCGCAGCTTGGCGTAGAACTCGGCCGTCGACAGGCTGATCTTGTCCAGATAATCGCTGTCGCCGAAATTCAGGTGCAGCGGCACCACGTGAATATTGAGCTTGTCGGCGATGCCCTCGGGCAGGTCGGCCGAACTGTCGGTAATCACCACGACGCCACCGTTGCCGGTCGCCGTGCGCGCCTGCGCGTGCATGTCGTCGGCCTTGGTCGCCTCGACCCGGCCGAAGCGGCCGGCGATGTCGAACAGCCGCTTGGGATCCGCCACATGCGCGTGCAGTCGGATGCGCGAATGCGAACCGGCGACCACCACGCAGGATGCGCCAAGGTCGGTGACCGCGGCGCGCAGGCCGGCGCGGTCCAGTCCTTCACCGAGCAGCAGGCATTCGCTGCACCAGCGGTGCTCCGGATCGCCTTCGCCGAGTTCGCCGTGGACCTGCGCCGCTTCGAGGTCGGCGCGCGAATCCTCTTCGGGCACTTCGGCATCGAGCTTGCCGCCGACCATGAAATCAGCGATGCCTTCGAGCATGTCCACGAAGCCTTGGCCGCCGGCATCGACCACGCCGGCCTTCATCAGCACCGGTAACTGGTTGGGCGTATTGGCCAGCGCGCGCCGGCTTTGTTCCAGCGCACCAGCAAACCAGGCGCGCAGGTCGGTGATGCCCGGGCGATATTCCAACGCATTGGCAAAGGCGCTGATGACACTGATGATGGTGCCTTCGCGCGGCTCCGACAGCGCCTGCCGCGCCGATACGGCGCCGGCACGGATGGCCGCTGCCAATGCCTGCGGTTCCAGCGCGCGGGCGCTGCCGATGGCCTCGGACACGCCAATGAAGAACTGCGCCAGGATCGCCCCGGAATTGCCGCGTGCGCCGTCGATCGCGTGTTCGCCGACCCGGCGCATCAACTCGCCCACCGCCGGCGTGCGCCGGTTGAGCGCGCCGGTCAGCACGCTGCCGAGGGTGAAGGCAAGATTGCTGCCGGTGTCGCCATCGGGAACCGGGAATACGTTGATCTTGTTGAGCGCATCGCGGTGGGCAATGACACGGCGGGCACCGGCAATGAGGGCACGGCGCAGTGCCGGGCCACGGATCAGCGCTGGAGGCAGGGCGAAGGTGACGGAATTCATGTGACAGGAGTCTGCCGCAAGGCTGCAGCAAGTCCATGCTGCATCGCAGCAAGCACTTGCCGACCCCTACTGATACCACCACAATTGCAACCGATTTCCATTTGCCGGCATCTCACTCATCAGGCCGGCAACTCAGGGGACAGGCATGAACCGTTCGACATTTTTGATCTTGCTTCTTTCATTCACGCTTCCCGCCGGCGCGTTGGCCGCCGCGAGCAGCGACGAAAGCTCGCGTGGCTGTCCCAAGAGCAAGACGGCCGCGGCATCTGTCCAGGAAACTGGAGTACCCGTGGCTGTCACGCAGGGCAGTGCTGCCGCCAAGCCGGCAAGTACACGCGCCGCCAGCACGCCCGCCGTGCGCACGCAGCCACAGCGCTGGCACAGCCTGTTGCCGGGCATGATTCGCTGAGCACTGTGTTCCAGTCGCTACACTTACTCGCCAGCAGCGGATTGCCGAAAACCGCGCGTCTTTCGATTGTCAGCTTTTCTGCCTAAGAATCCTAATCACTGGCGTGACCCCAGCCGCGCGTCGCCGACCGCTGCACCGGTTCAAATCACGGGCGGAATCCGCGCAACAAACTTCGCGCCCGACAATTCGGCCGAGCGTTCCACCTTCAACTCGCCGCGATAGGCGTGGACGATGTCGAGCACGATGGCCAAGCCAATGCCGTGACCCTGCACGCGTTCGTCGCCGCGCACGCCGCGCTGCAGCAGGCGATCGACGTTTTCCGGCGGAATACCGGGGCCGTCGTCCTCGAAGGTGAGAACCACGCCATTGCGTTTGGCCGCACCTCCGGGCAAGGATTTCACCGTCAGCAGCACCCGTCCCTTCGCCCACTTGAACGCGTTTTCCAGCAGGTTGCCGATCAGCTCCTGCAGGTCGCCAACCTCACCGTGGAAGCGTGCCTGCGGGTCGATGTCGAACTCGCAGACCACGCCCTTGGCGGCGTAAACTTTTTCCAGACCCGCCACGATTTCCTCGGCGCGCGCCTCGATCTCGATCGGCGCTGAAAACAACGCATGGCCGCTGCGCGCTGCGCGCGAAAGCTGGTAGGAGACGATATCGTTCATGCGCTGCACCTGCGTCTGCACCTCTTCATGCAGTTGCGCCTGAGTGGCGCCCGAGTCCAGCCGCGAACGCAATACCGCCAGCGGCGTCTTCAGGCTGTGCGCGAGGTCGGACAGGGTATTGCGGCTCTGCTCCAGATGGCTGCGTTCGCTTTCAATGAAGGCGTTCAGCGAATCGGTGATTGGCTCGAGCTCGCGTGGATGCCGGCCCGACAGTCGCTGGCTTTCACCGCGCTGGACGCGGCCAAGGTCGCGCTCGAGATGGCGAAGCGGCTGCAGGCTCCAGCGCAGGGCCAGCGTCTGCACCAGCAGCAGCAAAATGCCGGCAAGCCCGAGGTAGGCCCACAGCGCCTTGCGGAACACGCGCATCTGCAGGTTCACATTGGCCTCGTCCTCATAGATGACGAGGGTCAGCGGCACATCGCCACTCGGCGTTTCCCAGATGGTCGTCTGCGACAGCCGGTAAACAATGAGCTGCTTGCCGCCAGCCTGCGGCAGTACAAACGGGCCGTCAAAACGTATTTCGCCCGGCGTGGTCGGCTCCGGCGACGGCAGCGCGCGTCCCAACGAGGATGCCGACTGCCAGCGCAGGCCCTGACCGGCAACACCGGCGTAGAGGCCACTGCCTGGCTGGCTGAACCTTGGGTCCGGCGGTGGCCCATCAGGCGACAGGAACTGGCCGGAGCGATCAAAGTCGATGCCGCTCAGATAACCATAGGCGTAACTTTTCATGCGCTCGCTGACGTTGCTCAGCACGGTCGCCTGGAAGGCGCGATCGAGCGCAAAGCCGGTCAACCCCAGGAACGCGACAAGGCCCAGGCTGGCCGCCAGCAGCTGGCGCACGTGCAGGGAAAGCGCCCGGCGCAAGCGCACGCCGCGTCAGCAGTAAAAAAGGCCCGCAGCGACTGCGGGCCTGGTGCTTGTGCGGAGATGAAATCCGGTCAGCCGCATGCGTTCACTCGTTGCGCGGAATGGCGAAGCGGTAGCCACGGCCACGCACGGTCTCGATCGGCTTGAGCTCGCCGTCGGGATCGAGTTTCTTGCGTAGACGGCCGATGAATACTTCAAGCACGTTGGAATCGCGGTCGAAATCCTGCTGGTAGATGTGCTCGGTCAGGTCTGCCTTGGACACCAGTTCGCCGGCGTGCAGCATCAGGTACTCAAGCACCTTGTATTCATAGCTGGTGAGGTCGGCAACGGCACCATTGACCGTGACCGTCTGCGCGGAAAGATCCAGACGCATCGGGCCGCAGTCGAGCGTGGGCTTGCTCCAGCCGGCGGCGCGGCGCAGCAGGGCGTTGATGCGCGCCAGCAGCTCCTCCACGTGGAAGGGTTTGACCAGATAATCGTCGGCACCGGACTTGAGGCCTTCAACCTTGTCCTGCCAGCTCGAGCGCGCGGTCAGGATCAGGATCGGGAATTTCTGGCCAGCGGCGCGCAGGCCCTTGACCACGTCCATACCCGAGAGCTTGGGCAGGCCCAAGTCGATCACGGCGACATCGAACGGCACTTCCCGGCCATGGAACAGCGCTTCCTCACCATCGGCGGCGGTGTCCACGGCAAACCCTTCGCGCTTCAAGCGCGCGGCAAGGGTTTCACGCAGGGGGGCTTCGTCCTCAACCAGCAAAACACGCATGTCATCTCCTTCGACATTCACCCGGCCGATGGAGCGCCGGGTCAGGGTTGCGAATCGTTATTGTCATCATCGTCCGATTTGCCGCTGCGCGGCTCGGGCTCGCGGGTACTGCGCGGGTCACGGTCCCTGTTGCGATCCTGACGGCCTTGGTCTTGAACACCTTGGTCCTGACGGCTTGGTTCCTGACGACGGGAATCGCGAGATTGGTTCTGTGGATCTTCCTGCACGACCCTCACGCGTCCGTTGGGCGTAAGCACTTTCAGGTGGTAGACCTCGCGGCCGTCGCGCTGCACCGGCTCGGCACTGATTACTTCACCGCCAGTTTCCCGCTCAACCCGTCGCACCGAGGCTGGCAGCGCCTGGTCGCGACTCTGGCTGTTGGCCTTGTCCTGCGCCGCTTGGCGGTCGCGCGTCGATTGCGCCTGAGCGGCGAAGGCCACGAACAGGGCAAGCGTGATCAAGAGGGGGCGGGCGAGGCGAAGCATGGCGGGATAGTAACGAGCCTTTGGGCGGCCGACTAGGCCGGAACGGGGGCAAGTGTGGCGATCAAGCGGTGAATCCGGTCTGAACTTCACGGCTCCTGCAGGGTGCCACATCGCTGACGGCTCAATAAATTTCGGCCACGCAGCAGCGTAATGAGCCGCCAGCTTTCTCTATCTCATCAAGTTCAACCGCGTGCACGACGAAGCCGGCATCGCCCAGCCGAGTGCGCTGCGCGATGCTCAGCGCAGCGTCCGCGCGCACGCTCATCCAGACCGCATCCTGCGAAAGCGCGATGCAGTTGCCGGCAAAAGCAGCCTTCTGTGCCGCCGCAAGCTCGACCACGACGGGCGCGTACAGCCCCGCGATGGCCGCGACCGTGCCGGCGTCGGCAAACCCGTCCGGGCAGATCACCAGCGCCCGACCGGCCAGCACGCTCATCACCACATTGGTGTGGTATTCGCCCGGCGCCAGATCGAACATCAGGGTCGCGCGCAGGCCGAAGGCATCGTGCATGGCGGCCGCGCCCGCTTCATCGCAGCGCTCGCCCAAGCCGGCAAAGCCGAGACCGCGGGCGCGGTCGATGATCAGGCTGCCAGTGAGTTCGCAGACGCCGGGCTGTTGGCGCAGGTCGATTTCTCGATAGCTCAGCGCGTCGGTGAAAAACCCGCGGATGTCCTCGCGCCGGGCTTCGCGCTGGCGCACCTCGTGACGCATGTGGCCGAGGATCAGGCGGCCTGGCGCGGTGGCGAAGACGTTGTTGGGAAACTGCGCGTCGGGGGTGTCGGCCGCGCCGGGAAAACAAATGGTCGGCAGGCTCGACGACAGCCGTTTGTGCAACTCGCGATGTTGATCCAGAGCACGGGCGGCATTGGTCTGCAGGCCAAGATCCATGTAGCGGTTGTCGCTGGCCGACTGCTCGGCCAGGGCGAAGCCCTCCGGCGCGACGAGGAAGGCTGCCTTCGCGCAGGCCGGGCCGAAGTCCGGAGCACATTGGCGGGCCACGGAAAGGAAAGCCGTCGGATCGCGGGTGATCATGCGTTCGCGTTCTCGTGGCTGCGGGTGACGGCCAATGCCTGCTCCAGCAAGCTCCAGTCGGCTTCGCGGCGCGGCGCTCCTTCGCTGATGACCTGCCGGAACGCCCGTCCGCCGGGCTGGGCATGATACAGACCGAGCACGTGCCGGGTGATGTGCTTGATGGCCACGCCGCGCGCGAGCTGCGCTTCGACATACGGGCGATAGCGTCGCAGCAGGGATTCTCGCGATTGCAGCTCGCCGCCCGACAGCACGACATCCAACTGGTGCAGCCGGTAAGGCTCGTGATAGGCCACGCGCCCGAGCATCACGCCGTCAACTTGCTGCAACTGGTCGAGGCAATTTTCGACGCGGACGAGGCCACCATTGATGATGATCTGCAGCTCCGGCCTCTCGCGCTTGAGCCGATGCACCCAGTCGTAGCGCAGCGGCGGGATCTCGCGGTTTTCCTTCGGGCTCAGGCCGCTCAGCCAAGCCTTGCGCGCATGCACCACGAAAACGCGGCAGCCGGTTTCGGCCACGGTGTCGATGAAGGCGCGGAACAGGTCGTAATCCTCAAGCTCGTCAACACCGAGCCGACATTTCACCGTCACCGGAATATCGACCGCCGCCAGCATCGCCGCAACACCCTCGGCCACCAGCGCCGGCTCCTTCATCAGGCAGGCGCCGAAGCGCCCGGCTTGCACACGGTCGGACGGGCAGCCAACATTGAGGTTGATCTCGTCATAGCCCCAGTCGGCGCCGATGCGCGCCGCCTGCGCCAGATGCGCTGGCTCGCTGCCGCCCAACTGCAGCGCGACGGGGTGCTCGCTGGCATCGAAACCGAGCAGGCGTTCACGGTCGCCGTGGATTACCGCCTGCGCATGCACCATCTCGGTATACAGCCGCGCCTGCGGCGCCAGCACGCGATGGAAAGCACGGCAGTGGCGGTCGGTCCAGTCCATCATGGGGGCAACGGACAGGCGCAAGGACTGGCGAGAGATGGCGGACGTCATGCCGGCATTTTCGCACGAGCTCCCGACTGCATGTGCCGTGCCTCGCCAAGCGGACGTCAGTCCTGTGACAAATGCGCCAGATCGCCAGCATTCAACTCCCAGTTACGCCCGTCGAAGGACTCGATCTGCAGCGATACCACGCTGCCCTCGTCCAGGCAGCGCGCGTTGACATCGATGCCGTCGGGATTTGAGCGCGGAATGTAGAAGCTCTTGATGCCGCAGACGCGGCAGAAGCGATGCCGGGCCACGCCGGTGTTGAAAGTGTATTCCACCAAGTCCTCGTGCCCGGACAACAGGCGGAAGCGCACGGCCGGCACGATCAGGTGCCAATAGCCGCTCATGCGGCACAGCGAGCAGTTGCAGTCCTGGACGGTGATGGTGGCCGGCGCGTCCACTTCGAAGCGGACGCGGCCGCAGTGGCAGCCGCCGCGATGGGTGGTGAACGACGGATCGGTTTTATCGGTCATGGCCATCCTCGCAGCTGTCGTCGTCGTCGGAAAAAATCTCGTGCATTAAACCCCATTGACGAAACCCGGGCGTTGCTACCGGTACATCCACCACCGGAGGTGCCCCATGGTCCGTACCCTGCCCCGCCTGCCCGCCCTCGACCTTGATGCCAAACGAATCGCCGCCAACAGTTTCGTCATCGCCCTGCATGCCGCTGCACTGATACTGCTGCTGGCGCCGGTGGCGTGGACGCCGCCTGCGGCTGAGCCGAAAACCATCACTGATGTTGTTTTCAAGGATCCACCGAAGATCAAGCCACTACTGCCCGTGCCTCTCATACCGCAACCCACCGCGAGCAACACACTACCTCGACAGCCCATCGCGCGCCCGATTGCCATTACGCCAACGCTCAATACCGTCGAATTCACGGATCCAACGGGCACTGAACCGGCAGAAATCGGCGATACGACCACCACCCCCATCGACACTGGCACCGGCGAGCCGGCCCTCGCACAGTTGGCCCTGCTCCATGGCCCGGCGCCGCAGTATCCGCGCCAATCCATGCGTGAAGGCCAGCAGGGTTTGGTGCTGCTGCGCGTGCTGGTCGATGTCAACGGCTGGCCGCAGGAGGTGGTCATCGAGCGCAGCAGCGGCCATCGCCTGCTGGACCAGGCGGCGCTGCGCGAGGTGAAGGCAAACTGGCGTTTCCAGCCGGCCGTGGTCGATGGTGCTGCGGTGTGGGCATTTGCGCTGGTGCCGATCAACTTCAGCTTGCCACGCTGATGATCAGTGCCTTGCTGTCCGCCGTACCATTCGCCTCTCGCGTTGCTGCCCGCCAAATACCACGGTGCGAAAAATCACTCAGGATCGAGGCGATGGGCAAGGTGAAAATCATCTGGCTTTCCGCCCTGTTTGCCGTTGACATCGGCGCTTCATTTGCCGTGCGCAGCAATAAGTCAGCTCGGGAAAATGCACAGTTTCCGCGCTGATGCCAAGGTGCGCATCGGCATGCCGGGGAAGCTACGACCAGGCATGGCGTCACCGAGCACTACTTGGACATGGTCGACAGGACCGACGCAATCGCCCGCCTGCTTGGCGGCAGCCAGCAGGACCTGGACCCGGATCGCTACGTCACCGACAAGGCCATGGACCGCCTGTTCCACTACGTGGCCGAGCAGGAGCGGGATATCCGCAAGAATCCGTTGAAGCGCACCAGCTCGCTGCTGCACCGGGTGTTCGGCGGTTGATGCTGACCGGCATCAAAGCCGGCATCAAAGCCATTCGGGCCGCGTTTCCAGCGTGGTGGCGTCGAGCGAGTTGAGCAGCTTGGCGTGCTGTTCCACCACCGGCAGTTCATGCCGGAAGAAAAAACGGCAGGCGTGGACCTTGCCGGCATAAAAAGCCGACTCGCTGTCGCCACCCGCCGTCGCCCTGTTGGCAACCACCGCCTGCTGCAGCCACATCCAGGCAATGCACAGGTGGCCCATCAGGGACAGGTAATTGGCGGCATTGGCCAAGCCCAAGCGGATCTCGCCACGCATCAGGGCGGCGGCCAGCACCTGGGTGGTTTCAGCCGCGAGTGCGATGTATTTCGCCAGCGTCGCAGCCTCCTGCTGCAAGCCTTCGATCTGCGCAGCGTCGGCTGCCGTGGCCTGTATTTCATGCAACAGCAGCTTGAGCGCCGCGCCGTCGGCCATCAGCACTTTGCGGCCAAGAAGGTCGATGGCCTGGATGCCGTTGGCGCCTTCGTGGATGGGGTTGAGGCGGTTGTCGCGCAGGAACTGTTCGACCGGATATTCACGCGTATAGCCATAGCCGCCGAGCACTTGCACGGCGAGATCGTTGCTCTTGGTACACCACTCGGCCGACCAGGCCTTGAGGATGGGCGTGAGCAATTCCAACAGTAGTCCGGCCTCGCGGCGTTTTTTTTCATCGGCGTCCTGCGCCTGCACGTCCACCAGCACGGCGGCGTGGAAGGCCAGCGCCAGCGCGCCTTCGCTGTAGCATTTTTGTTGAAGCAGCATGCGCCGCACGTCGGCATGCTCGATGATCGCCAGCGGCGGCGAGGCCGGGTCCTTCTGGTCGGGATGCCGACCCTGCCGGCGCTCCTTCGCGTATTGCAACGAGTGCCGATAACCCGCCGTCGCCAGCATGATCGCGCCAACTGACACACCGATGCGCGCCTCGTTCATCATATGGAACATCTGCGCCAGGCCCTGATGCGGTGGGCCGACCAACTCGCCGATGCATTCGCCGCGTTCGCCGAATTTCAGGAAGGTGTTGACGATGCCGCGCTGGCCCAGCTTGTGGTTGACGCCGGCTAGTTGCACATCGTTGCGCGCGCCGCGTGCGCCGTCGGAGTTGACGTGGAAGCGCGGCACGATGAAAAGGCTGATGCCCTTCACGCCGGACGGGCCGCCGGGAAGCTTCGCCAGCACCATGTGCACGATGTTTTCCGACAGTTCGTGGTCGCCGCCGGAAATCCACATCTTGGCGCCGCTCAAACGGTAGGTTCCATCCTCCGAAAGCGTTGCCGTGGTCTTGATGTCGCCCAGCGACGAACCGGCCTGTGGCTCGCTCAGGCACATGGTGCCGAGATAGCGGCCTTCGAGGATCGGCCGCATGTAGCGCGTCTGCTGTTCCGGCGTGGCGCAGGCCTTGAGCAGGTTGGCAACGCCGCGGGCGAGCATGGTGTAGCCGCTGGTCGAAATGTTGGCGGCGGCAAACATCGCGTCGCAAGCCAGCGACACCGGGAAGGGCAACTGCATGCCGCCGTCCCCGGCATCGGCGAAGGCCGCGGGAAACCCGGCTTCGGCATAGGCGTCCAGCGCCTGCTTCACTTCGGGAATGATGGCGACGCGGCCATCAACCATATGCGGTTCGTGCACGTCGCCGGCGCGGTTGTGCGGCAGGTATTTCGCCAGCGCCAGCGCGTGCGCGGCTTCGATCACGGCGGCGAAGGTTTCGCGCGAGTGTCCGGCATAGCGCGGGTAGCGGCACAGTGCGCCGACATCGAAGACTTCATCTAGCAGGAAGTCGAGATGGCGGCGGTCGATCAGGGGGCTGTCGGACATGGCGGGCTTGGCTGGGCGATGAAAGGGCTCAGACTAGCAGCAGAAACAACCCGTGCTTTGAGTGATGTGGCGGAATGCCGTCGCGGCTGACGCCGCTCACACCACAAGGCGCAGTAACCGGAGCGAACGGGACGGCTAGTTGGCCGCTTGCGCCTCGATGCGGGCGATGGCGGCGGGAATATCGGCGGCGCCGTCGACGCGCTGCACGCGGCCGTGGCTTTCGTCGATGCCAGTGTCGCGCTCATGCGCCCAAGTGACGTGGTAGGGCATGTAGACGCCCCAGCCGCCCAAGGCAACCACGGGTTCAATGTCCGAGCGCAGGGAATTGCCGATCATGGCGAAGTGCACCGGCGCGACGCCGAATTCCGCGACGACACGCATATACGTGGCGGGATCTTTCTCGGACACGATCTCGATCCGCTGGAACAAATCAGCCAGCCCCGAGTGCGCCACCTTCGATTCCTGGTGGAACAGATCGCCCTTGGTGATCAACACGATGCGGTGCGTGCGCGCTACCGCCTCGACCGCCGCGCGCATGCCCGGCAGCAGCTCGACTGGATGATCGAGCACGCTCTTGCCCAACTGCAGCAGACGGTGCAGGTCGCTGGCAGCGATGCGCTCGTCGGTGATGGCGATGGCGGTTTCGATCAGGGACAGGGTCATGCCCTTGGCGCCATAGCCGAACAGCTTGAGGTTGCGCCGTTCAGTGGCCAGAAGACGATCGTGCACGCGGACATCGGCCAAATCGACATAGCTGCCAAGTATTTTTTCGAACTCGGCGTGCACCGACTGGTAGTAGCCCTCGCTGTGCCAGAGGGTGTCGTCTCCGTCGAAACCTATGATCTCGATCATGTGCTGGCCGTATCTGGTTGGCGGGAAGTTCTCAGGGCCGAATCCGCGACAGAATGAGACGGATCACGGTATCCGGTCCCGGTTCAACGGCAAGCACCAATGATTCGATATCGCCATAAATAAGGGGTTCCCCTTGATTGAATTGTTGAATTCAACGGTGAAGTGCGACATATGCAAGGACCTCAACACAGGTCCGGTCTGCGTGCGCGCCTGCCCCACCTTGGCCGCATTCCGGGTCAGCCCGGAGCGCTTTCTGGATTTTGCCTCTTCGAAGCAGCGTGACTGACTGCCGCTGCGTTCATTCCCCGGTGCGAGCCTGCTCGCATTGTTTCACTACCCAGGCGTCCAGTCGCTGCAGCTGGTCGGAGCGCATTTCCAGCAGATCCAGAGCACGGATGTCGCGAGCCAACTCGTGCGCGCGACGACACGGCCCTTTCAAGGTCGGGTCGACCGCGGCTACTGGTGCCGCAACCGGTGCTGGCATTGGCGCTGCCTGCGGGGTCGGTCGCGTAGTCCCGGCGGCCAGGGAGAGCTCCCGGGCATCATCGGCATTGCGCTGGCGCTGGACGGCGGCGGCCGTGAGCTGATCGGCCGTCCTTGCCGGCTCGGGATTGGCGTCTCGCTTCCATACCTGAGTCGAACCGGTGGCGCAGGGACTGGACTGGATGCTGATCACGGCGTTGGCGTCAGAGCATTTGTACAGCGACGCCGACTGGGCGGGCGCGGGCACAGCCAGCAGGGCCAAGGCAATAAGTGCGACAGGGCGAAGAGCAGGCATGCGCGGTTCATCATGGCGGCGCCGGGTGCCGGCCCAGCCACCCTAGTGGACTGTGATGGAAAAATCGATAGCCGCTTGCACGGTCTTGACGCAGCCCCGAATGGCCCGATCTTGAGTGCTGATGTAATGTGCGGGTAGGCGCACCAAACGTGGCCACCAACATCCCGGCGGAAGGCACTCAGCGACCATGTGGCAACGGCTACGCTCGGATTTCCAGCTCGCCATGGTGGTGTTCTTTGGCGGCTTTGCCGTGCTTGGCATCGTGCCGTTCGCGCTGTACCGCTTTTCCAGCGGCAACCAGCTGGCCGGGGTGATGGATACGGCTATCATCCTGTCCATCGGCACCGTGGTGACCTACGCCTGGCGCAGCGGCGATTCCAAACGGGCGGCGCTGGTGTTGGTGCTGATCACCAATATCGGCTGCATCGCCAGCGCCACCGTGCTGGGCCTGGCTGGCCTGTTCTGGACCTTTCCCAACCTGCTGGTCAACTTCCTGCTGCTGGACCGCCGGCGCGCGCTGCTGGTCAGCGTGACCATGCTGGGCTTTCTGGCCATCCACGGAGTGGCGTTCGAATCGACACTGGAACTGGTGATGTTCCTGGTCACCGCAGCGATGACCAGCCTGTTTGCCTTCATCTTCGCCTTCCGCACGGAGACGCAACGCCAGCAATTGGAGTCGCTTGCGCTGCGCGACCCGCTGACGGGCATCCAGAACCGGCGTGCGATGGAGCGGGAGCTGGCCATCGCCTGCAAAGGCTTTGATCGCAACCATGGCGCGGTCGGCGTGGCCATGCTCGACCTCGACCACTTCAAGCGCATCAACGACCACTACGGACACGAAGCCGGCGATGACGTGCTGATCGCCTTCACCGAGGTCATCCAGCGCTCCACGCGCACGATCGACCGTTTCTTCCGATTCGGCGGCGAGGAATTCGTTCTCTTGCTGCCGGGCGCCGACTGTGCCTCGTTGCGCACCATCGGCGACAACCTCTGCAACATCGTCAGCCGCGAGCTGCAGTTCCGTGGCGAGACCATCACCGTATCGATCGGTGCCGCCGAACTACTGTCGGGCGAAGATGCGCACGCTTGGCTCGCGCGCGCCGATGCGGCGCTCTACGCCGCCAAGGACGCTGGCCGCAACCGCACCGTGGTGGATCGGGAAACAGCTGGGGCTTGAGTGCCGGCGAGATTCAGCATTATCGGTGCTGCGACATGATGGTGGTTGGTCGACGTTTCACGGCAGGCCGGAATAGGCGCAACCCTGCCAGGTCTGTGCGTCGAGCTGCAGCTGCGCCGTCCAGGCAAACAGTGTGTCCGACATGCCGTCACTGCAGGGTTTTCGGTTGAGCTGCAGATCGATCCGGCCGATTGCAGTATCGGCGTGGATGCGCCGCACCTCACCCTCGACTTCGATGCCATCGAAAACGGTCTGGAGCGCGGCGACATCTGGCCGCTCGAACACGAGACGATTGCCGGATACGGTGATCGACCAGAACGGCTCGGTGCCGTGCGCCTTGAAGGCAAAATCAGCTGGCGCCTCCGCGCAGCCCTGACCTTCACCACCGACGCGTTCGAACTTGTGGATTTCCCAGCTTGCATCGGCGTTTTGCCTAGCCCGGCTGTCGACAAAAAACTCGTGCGCGCCGCCGACCAGGAACTGATCCAGAAACGACTGCGCCCCGGGATCGAGCCGCACGATTCGCTGCACCGTATCGCCACAGATCGTCATGCCATAACCATCCTTGCCCATCAGCATGCTGCCGCGCAGGCGCATTTCACTCGGTGCTGCCACCGCTGTTGCTGTTGCTGTTGCTGCTGCCGCTGGCTCCGGGCCAGCGGGCACGGCTGCGGCGGTTGGCGCATCACGCTGGCAAGCGCCGAGGGCAAGGGTGACGGCGAACAAAATCGGGACATTGCGACTTTGCATGGCATTGATCCAAACGTAGGTGAGGAACTCGGCAATGGCGCAGGCTCCGGTTTCGAAACTACGAGGCAAATTGCCGCGCCAAGACCCGCCGAGCGGCAGGCTATCCTATGGATGCGACGCCTGCAGCTGGATCCGACTTGCCATGGCGTTGTCGCAGAAACCGTGGATCTCCGAGGCGGAACCCCTTCCTTCAACGCAGCCCGCACTCCGGCACCGTGCCAAATCATCCACAACAGGCCTTGATGATGACGTTGTCTACACAGGATTCCAAGTCAGCCCTTGCCTTTTTCTGTGTCTGCCTGTGCGCACTGGTCATGGCCCTGTCCTGGCAGGGTACCCGCGGCTTGTGGGATCCGGACGAGGGCCGCTACAGCAACGTGGTGCTGTCCATGGTCGATTCCGGTGACTACTTGGTGCCACGTCGGCACCATGAGTCACTGCAAGTCACCAAACCACCGCTGACCTACTGGGCGATGGCCGCCAGCGTCAACGCCTTCGGTCGCAGTGAGTGGGCACTGCGGCTGCCGATGGCACTGGGCTTTGCGCTGACCGTCGCCATGGTGTTCGGCCTTGGCCGCGCCTTCGTGCCCAGCCGGCCTTGGCTGCCGGCACTGATCTACCTGGCCAGTCCGCTGCCTTTCCTGGCGGCCAGCACCATCACCACCGATACCGTGCTCACCTGCGTCGAAACTGCAGCGGTACTGGCCTATGCCCTGCACCGGTTCGCCGGTGGCCGAGATCGATTGCTCGACCTGATGTGGCTGATGTTCGGGCTGGCGTTCATGACCAAGGGCCCACCCGCCCTGCTTCCCCTGCTGGCGATCGCGGCCTGGGAATGGCGATTGCGCAGCCTCGACCTGCTGCGCCGGCCGTGGGGACTGGCGGCTTTCATCTTCGTTGGCTTCAGTTGGTTTTTCTGGATAGTCCAGCGCTATCCAGACCTGTTGGGCTATTTCCTCGGCCACGAAGTGCTCGACCGCGTGTCCAGCGTCGGGCTTGATCGTCACGGCGAATGGTATGGCGGCGTCCTGATCTACCTGCCCACGCTCGCCCTCGGTGCCTTGCCATGGGCGGCGGTTGTACTGTGGCGACGCTGGTTGGGCAAGGACACGGCACCGATGCCGGCAAGCTCAGGCTTTCTGTGGATGTGGCTGGGCCTGCCGCTGCTGGCACTGTTCCTGGCGCGCTCGAGTCTGCCGTTTTACCTGCTGCCACTGTTTGTGCCGCTGAGCCTGCTGCTGGCGCAGTCGCTTTCCGAACTGGTGCTGACCCGGGTACGCATCGGCCTGGCGATCAGCTGGCTGCTGCTACTGATCGCCACCAAGGCCTTGATTGCCTATGCGCCCAGCGGCCAGGACACCCGGCGCATGGCCGCCCAGCTGCTGCCGATGCTTCCGGAAGCTCCGCAAGAGATCGTATTTGTCGATGCCAAGGCCCGCTACGGCCTGCGTTTCTACCTCGATGCCGGGGTGGAAAAAATCAGCCTCGAGCGCCTGGTGGGCAAGCAACCGCCGTACGACGCACCTTTCGACAGCGACCTTGTCGACGAATTGGCCGAGGTCGAGCCGGGGCGTTTTTTCCTGGTACCCAAGGCCAAGGCGCAGCGTTTTGTCGCCCTTGCAGGCCTGCGCCGGCACCAAGCCAGGCGACTGGGCGAACTCGATAAACTGGCGGTGTTCCAGCTTGAACGGCAGGCCCACAACACACCATGATGACTCGCGCTACGGCAACTTGGTCGGCGGCGAATGCCTGGTTTTCCCTGTTGCAAGGCTGGATCGGGCATACCGCAGCCCTGCTTGTGCTGGGCTATTACCAGCAGGGTTTCCGCGATGTACTCGACACGGTGTTCAACACGCCACTGATGTGGCTGGTCCACGCCACGCAATCACCGGGCATGGATCGCGCGATGATCGTTGCCAGCATTCCAGGCCGCGGCGCCTTCGTCACTGCCGCCTTCATCCTGCTGCTGGCCTGCGCGTGGCGCTGGCGTGGGCCGGTGGCGGTCCGGCGCGTGGCCTGGATCATGCTTGGCACAGCCATTTTCACCGGTGTGGGCAAGGGCATCGTCGAAGCGGCACGTCCGCAACTGTGGGCCTCGCTGGAGTCAGTGTCGGGCCCGACTTTTCCCAGCAGCCATGCCAGCGCCAGTTTCGCATTGGCCTTGGCCATCGCCAGCCTGATGCCGGCGCGATGGCGCCTGACGACCGTTCTGGCGATAACAATGGCGGCCCTGACCGGATTCTCGCGCGTCTATCTGGGCGTGCATCGGCCCACGGACATCCTGCTGACTTGGCTTTGCGTGTTGAGTTGGAGCATCTGGGTATACAGCCGGCTGCCACGGGACTGAGATCCGGGTCGGCTGCTGTCGACGGTTATTTCCCGACCACCCGAACCAGACGGATGCCGACATCATCGAAACCGGTGTTGGCATCAAGCCCGCTGGACCGGATGGCATCCGCATTGCGCGAACCATCGCGCCAACCCAGGCCTGCCGCCATGCGGCGACCACAGCCACCATCGCAATCGCTGAGCCATTCTCGGACATTGCCTTGGGCACCGAAAACACCCAGCGGACTGGCCGGGCCCTGGCGCGCCGACACCGTGCCGCGGCTGCGGCAGTCGATGTGGCCGTTGCGGCAGGCATCGGCATCGCCAGGATAGCCGGCGAGCAGGCGCCATTCGGACAGGCGCGGCAGGCGATAGCGATTTCCGGTGCGCTTGCCCAGCCATTCAGCGTAGGCAAGGGCATCGGCGTGGCTGACGCACACCACGGGATGGTTGTCGCCCTGCGGAAACCCTGGATCGCTCCAACTGCGCTTGCGCATAGCGATGGGAGCATTGCGGTTGCGGCAGGTCGCGGCAGTGTGGTCGGTGGCGGAGACGAACTGGGCATAGTCCGCCCGGGTGACCTCCTCGCGCATGATCGCCAGTGATTCACCCCCAATCATGCCGGCCATGACCGTGGCCGGGCCGCCAGCCGCCGGCAGCGATCTTGCCACCGCGACTCCGGCGCGGCTCCAGGCCGGCTCCAGCATCGACTGTGGCACCTTCAGGGCCGACGCCAGCGCCTTGCTGGCCGCTGCGTCTGCTTGCGGCCGCAGGGCATCTGCTTCGAGCCTGGAAACCAGCACGGCGGGCAGGGAGGCCTGCAGTGATTTCCATGGCACCGATTCGAGCCGTTGGCTGGATCGCGCGAATTTTTCGGCTTGTTGGTAGGCGTTGATCGCCGTCTGGTCGCGGCGGGTCTTGATGGCATCGGCCATGGTCGTGGTGACGGCAGCCAGGGCCTGATCGCCCAAAGGACGCAGCGCCGGATCGTCGGGGGCCAACTTGCCGGCGGCCAGCAGTGATTCCAGCAGGTTGTCGCCAGCAGGGGAGGATATTCGCTTTAGCGCCAGCTGGCGACGCGCAGCGGTCAACTCTCGGGCGCCGGGCACCTGCGGGTCATAGCTGAGGGCGGTCACCACCAGACCGGCCTTGACCTTGCTGAAATCGCCCGTCGCCGGTACCGCCGCAGTGGCGGGGACGTCGGCTGACGGCACTTCGACCGCAGTTGTTTCGGAAGCGGATTCCGGCGCTGTCGGCGGCATTGGCGTGCTGGCTGCTGCCGCTTCTGGCTTGGCTGCCACCGTTACCGGCAGCGGCATCGCGGCTGTTTTGGCCGGTGCGCTCAGGGTCGTACGCGGCGCGTCGGTCTTGGGCAGGAATTTCCATGCGCCCACCGCCAGCAGTCCCAGCGTGACAGCAACGCCGGCAGCGAGCAGCAGCTTGCGTCGACCGCCCTGATCGGGCGGCATGCCGATGGCCGATATGGCGCGAGTCTCGCGGCTGGTGTACTGCTCGTGGGTGGCAGCCGTCCGGTCCAGGGCCCGCAGCATGTCCTCGGTATTCTGGAAGCGCTTGGCTGGCGCCTTGGCCATGGCCTTGTCGATAAAGCCCTGCCAGTGCTTGAATTCCTGAGGCATGCGCGGAATCGGGTCGCTGGCATGCATCAGCGCTTGCGACAGGGCATCGTTGCCCATGAAAGGCAAGCGGCCGGTGAGCAGTTCAAACGCCAGCACGCCGACGGCGTACAGATCGGCGCGACCATCCACGGCCTCGCCGCGCGCCTGCTCGGGCGCCATGTAGCCACCGCTGCCCAGGGCCAGGCCGGCGGTGGTGATGCGCGAGGTGTCGGTCTTCGAGAGCGCGATGCCGAAATCGGTCAGCAGCGGCCGGCCGGCGCTGTCGAACAGTACGTTGTCGGCCTTGACGTCGCGATGGACGATGCCGCGCTCATGCAGGTAGCCCAAAGCGGAAAGCAAGGTGCGCAGGATCTGGGCGATGCGCGGCTCGTCTCGGGTGAAATCTTGCTGGCCCAAATGCCCCTTGGGGAGGTAGGGCATCACGTAATACAGCAGTCCCTGCGGCGTGCGTCCGACCTCGTGGATGCTGACGATGCTCGGATGCTCGAGCTTGGCGATGGTGCGCGCCTCGCTCTCGAAACGCAGCTTGCTGACTTCGTCGACCAAGGCATCGGGCGAGATGATCTTGATCGCCACCAGCCGATCCAGCGACTCCTGCACGCACAGGTACACGTACGACATGCCGCCGCGACCAATGCGGCGCATCACGCGATAGCCGCGTATTTCCGGCAGTGAGCCAGAAAGCAGGGCGGACAACTGTTCGGGATTGAGCTCTTCCGAGGGCATGGGCAGGCGCTAAAAGGGCAGTCAGCAGCATACGGCAGGCAGCGATGACAGGGAACCGCAGATCCACAGTTAGTTGGAGTCCCCTGGGCAGCGGCACCGCATGCAAGGTCTTGACGGCCTCGATAACCCTGCCTTGGCGCCGCACGGCGAGGCGGTCCGCAGGCAACTCTCGCTCGGCCATGGCCATTTCAAGGCCCGCAGGCTTGGAAAATTCATCATTCACCTTAGAACCGCCCTGGGGCATGACGCCAATCGATGCCTGAACGGCGGGCACTCAAACTGTCCTGCTGCAAGCCGACGTAGCCACAGTCCCGCCACTGCAGCGAGCGCTGGCTGGTCTCAGCCGCGTGCAGATACCTTCGGCTGCCGGGTGCATCGTGGCAAGGCATGCGCGTGGGCACGATGCCGACCTTGTCCTTGCCCCGCCCCGCCCCGCCGCGAACCGGGACCAACCATCCTTGCGTTCAAAGTTGTCGATATTGCTCGAATAGCTGCAGGCCACTTCCGGTCGGTCGAGCATGGTCCTGCCCTTGGCCATCCTTGTCGGGCTCATGGAAAGCTCGCCGGTGCGAGCAAGTGGTCGACCTGACAAACCTGCATCAATGCAACCAGATTCTGGAAGTTGAGATTCCGGAAGACGATATCCAGGTTTTCGCCGGCGCTCCTGCTGCCATCCCGCTGCGCAGTCATCCACTTCTCAAGGCTTGCGTGCCGACAGCACCGGCACCTGCCAGACCGCGTACTGCGGCGGCGTCTCGATGGCGGCGATCATCCTGTCGAAATCCGTTCGCACCTCGCTGGCCTCGCGCCCGGAGGCGCCGGCCAGCACCTCGACATAGCCGTCGCGCCAGGCGCGCATGATGCCGGCGAAGGTGGCGCGCGGCACCCGCAGGGTGTCTACGGTGACGTAGTCCATGGCGATGTCGCGATAGCCGATAACCTCGACCAGCGCCGGGCTGTGCCGGCCAATGCGGCCGTCGCAATGGATGCTGGCCAGGAAAGCGATGGCATTCTGGTTCCAGAAGCGGTCCGGATCGAAACCCTGCACCGGCATGTGCAGCATCCCGTAATCTTCCGAGAGCAGGTGCAGCCAGCCACCGCTGCACAGGACGCGGTCGATCTCGGCCAGCACGCGCGGAAAATCCGGCACCGCCTGCGACATGTGCCGACAGACCACCAGGTCGACACTGGCATCGGCCAACTCCAGCGCAAAGGCATCGCCCTGCGCATAGGACACGCGCCCGCCAAAGGCCACGCTATCGCGCCGTGCGAAGCCGAGGTTGGACTCCAGGATGTCGATGCCGAGCAGTTCGGCCTGCGGATAGCGCGCGGCCAGGCGCCGGGTGATTTCACCGGTGCCGCAACCCAGGTCGAGTATGGAAACCTTGCCGGCGAGGCCATAACGATCAAACAGCGCCTGCTCCTGCGGCCAGATCGCCTCGGCCTGGTACGCCAGGTTGCGCTGCATGGACTCGTCGCCCATCTGTTCGGCTTGCGGGTTGTGATCCATGGCTGTGACCTGTCGATGACGTAGTGGGCTGATTATTGCGCAGCAATACGAAGATTTGTTTTCGAAACAATCGAACCCTTGCAGCAAAAAAGACTCAAATCCGCCTCTTGTCCGAGCCGCTTGCGATCAGCAAATCCAGCCGCTTGTCTCCGGTTGCCTGCAGTTTGCCGCTGAGCACCCACCAGATGACTTTCTTGCGTACGACGGCGGCTGCGCCTGCAAAAAGGCGGACATGCACATGGCCGCGAAAACGCCGCTCGGCCGCTTCCGGCAAGGTCGCATCACCCCAACTTGCCGTCTCACGTGAGGGCGTCGAACGGTAGCACTGCACGATCAGGGCCCGCGCGCCCAGCCAATACAAGAGCAAGCTCGGATCAACGACTCCTTGTCTCAAGCCTGTCAAGAGGTGACGATGCCGTCATGGATTTTCAACCGCCACCCCTCCGCCTGCTCAGCAGCAACATCCAGGCCGGCTCCACAACCCGCGCTTATCGCGAATACCTCACGCGCAGCTGGTCGCACGTACTGCCCAACGGCAAGCGCGTCAACCTGGATGCGTTGGCGGATGCGTTTTCGATGTTCGATGTAGTCGGCCTCCAGGAATGCGACCCCGGCAGTCTGCGCTCGGGTTTCGACAACCAGTGCGCCTACCTGGCCGAGCGCGCTCGTTTCCCTTATTGGAGCCATCAGGCCAACCGGCGCATCAGCCGCATCGCCGGCAGTGGCAACGCCCTGCTCAGCCGGATCGAACCGCACGAACTGCTCGATTACGCCCTGCCCGGCCGGATCGCCGGTCGCGGCGTGCTTCTGTCTAAATTCGGCCACGGCGACGACGCCTGGCAGTTGGCCATCACCCACCTTTCGCTCGGCGCTCGCTCGCGCGTAATGCAGCTGGACTTTCTCGCCGACCTGCTGGCCGATGCGCCGCGACTGGTGCTGATGGGCGATTTCAACTGTGCCGCCGACGCTGCGGAAATGCAGGTGCTGTACCGGCGCACCCACTTGCGGCAGCCCTCAGAGCAACCGGCCACCTTTCCAAGCTGGAATGCCGTGCGTGCCTTTGACCATGTGCTCTGCGCAGGCTTCGAGGTACTTTCATACCGCGCCGTCATGGCGGCAGGTTCCGACCATCTGGCAGTTGCGGCTGAACTGCAGCCATGCTGAAACTGCTGGAGAACGTCCGGACAACCACGTCATCGCGGCCGACGCGGGGATGACGATCAGGGATGCGTCACGGCTTTGTCCATCAGGCCCGCCATGAAAAAGGCCGGCGGTTTTCACCGCCGGCCTGGGTGTAACCACGCTACCGCTGAATCAGAACTTGTAGTCCAGGCTGAGGTACCAGAAGCGGCCCGGCAGATCATAGGTACCGGCGTCGTAGCCGTTCAACGAACAAGTCAGGCAGATCGGTGGATCCTTGGCCATGAGGTTGTTCACGCCCAGTGCGAGCTTGAGGTCGTCCATGGCGAAGGCGTTGTTCCAGCCCAGCTGCAGGTCGTGGTAGGTCGTACCGCCAAGCGTATGGAACGACGTCGCCGTCGGGCAGCCCGGCAGGCCTTCGATATCCCCGTTGCAGGCTTCCTTGACCGATGCGATGTGGCGCAGGTTCCAGTTCACATCCCAATCGCCAACCACCCAGCCGAGCTGCAGATTGCTCTGCCAGTCCGGAATCGCACTGTCGTTGACTTCAAGGCCGACCGTACGCTGGGCGACATTGCCGTCGGCATCCACGGCCTTGTAATCGTTGACATGCGTGGTCTGCAGGGCAGCGGTGAAGCGGCCCCAGTCGCTTTCCGGACTGGCCCAGTTGATCTTCAGGTCGAAACCGTCGGTTTCGATCACACCGAAGTTGGCCAAGAAGTTGGTCGGCGGGCGCAGGTCACCGCTGGAAATGCGGGTGAAGCCCGAGCACACTGCGCCGCTGGCGGTGCGCGCCAGACAGGCATTGAGCAAGGCCTGGATATCACGCGCCTGCACGGCACCATCGATCTGGTGATGGTAATAGTTCAGCTCGAAATCGAGACGCTGCGACCACGACAGGCCTTCTGCCCAGCCTGGGCTGTAGACCACGCCAAGGGTGTAGCTTTCCGACTCTTCGGGCTGAAGGGCCGCGTTGCCGCCGGTAAAGGTGGTGATCTGGGTGTTGGCCTGGCGATAGCCTCCGGGTACGCCTTGGGCACGGCAGGTAGTTTCAAGCGCCGTCGTGTTCAGGCCGTCGGCATCGTTGACCACCAAGGCGCCATTGCTCGGACCACAGGGGTCGGTCAGGGTGGCGCCGAACTGGGTCAGGCCATACAACTCGCCGAGGTTAGGTGCGCGAAAACCCTCCGAGTAGGTACCGCGGAACACCACATCGTCCACCGGCTGCCAGCGAAAGCCAACCTTTCCCGTGGTGGCGCCGCCGAAGGTGCTGTAGTCCGAATAGCGCAATGCCATGCTGGCATCGAAGGTCTCGGCCAGGGGCAGGTTGAACTCGGCATAAACCTCGTTGACGTCGTAATCCGCCGAGACTGGCGAAGCGAACGAGTCTTGCGACTCGCCGGTCTGGCGCAGCGGATCCGGATTGAACTGGCCGTCATAGACGCGTCGCTCAACACCGGCGGCAAAACCCGCGCTGCGATCGCCGATACTGAACAGATCGCCGGTGATGTTGGCCGAGAATACGTCCAGCGCCTGCTTGCTGGAATCGATCTGGGTCGTGCGGATCCAGTTGATCATCGCCGCCGTCATGGGCCGGCCCTGGCCGCCAAAAATGTCCAAAGGCGTGCAGCCTGGCGTGGCTGCGCATACCGCTGGGTCACCCAGAGCAGTACGCATGCGGGCTACGTTGTAGCCATTGGTGAACAGTTGGCTAGCCGTGTTCTCGGAACGGACATAGTTCATGTCCCAGTCGAAGCCGCGGTCACCCATATTGAAAGTGCCGTCCAGGCCAATGTTGAAGTACCAGGTATCAACGTCCTGGGTGAATACGCGCGGACCCACTTCAACCGGACGACGTCCAATGAACAGGAAGTTGGAATTGGCATTCAGGTCGATGCCGAACGGGTTGTACGGGTTCAGGCGGGAAATGCTGATGGTATCGGCGATGCCGCCGGTGCCTGCACCGGGGCCGACGAAGATCGGCTCGGGCGCCGCCTGGTTGGTCGAGGTACGGTTGTTGTACAGCGCCTTGACGTGCAGGCTGGTGTTATCGGTGAGATCGTAGCTGATGTTGGTGAACAGGCTCTTGCGCTCGGACGGCGTCAACAGCAGGTTGAACGGCGAGTAGTTGAAGCGGTCTGCCGACGTGAAAGTGTGGTAATTCGGCCCAGTCGGGCTCTGCACGACACCCGGCACCAGCACCACGCCGTTGTTCAGCGTGACGTTGTAATACTGTGCTGGCGTCGTGGAGTTGCCGCAGAAGCCGGTATTGCCGGCAGTGATTGCCGGATTGCAGAAACGGAAGCGTCCCTGCGGCGTGCCGGAGCTGCCGTAGGCCAAACCACCGCCGGGCACCGGGAAGGACGATTGCTCATAGGCACCGGAGCTGATCGATTCCTGCTGGTAGTAGCTGGCGCCAAATACCGCCGAGAAACGGTCGTTGCCGCCGCCGATGGTGATGTTGACATCGGTGGTCGCGCCGCCCTTGTCGTACTCACCGTAATAGGCATGCACGGCGGCGCCATCGAACTTCTTGCGAGTGATGATGTTGATCACACCGGCAATGGCGTCGGAGCCGTAGATGGCCGAAGCGCCGTCTTCCAGCACTTCGATGCGATCAACGATCGACAGCGGGATGGTGTTGAGGTCGGCGCTGCCGCTGACGCCCGATGCCGAGGACTCGTTGACCCAGCGGATGCCGTCGACCAGCACCAGCACGCGCTGCGAACCAAGGTGGCGCAGGTCAACCTGGGCCGATCCCGCACCGATGCCGCCGCCATCCGGCGGATAGCCGAAATTGCCGCTGGAGTTGAATTTTGCATTGAGCGCCTTGCCGCCAGCGCTCAGCTGCTGGAGGAATTCGCCAACGGAAGAAGTGCCGGAGTTGTCGATCTGCTCACGGCTGATGATGGCGACCGGCGCCTGGGTGACTTTGTCGGCCTGCTTGATGCGACTGCCGGTGACTTCCACAGCGTCGAGCGTCTTGACGCTGTCGCTGGACTCCTGGGCCAATGCTGCCATTGGCAGCATTGCCAGCAGCAGGGCTCCCCGCACTGCCTGGCTAAGATGGTTACGCCGAACTCTCATCGCTGTCTCCCTTGATTTTTATGGTTTTGGTCAATGGCCTGCTTGAATAACTGCGGTCTGACGCCATTGGGCGAGCGGCCGTTCACGTTTGTAAAGATTTTGTGAGGGCAGCGCAAGTCCGTTTCGGCATGGCACTGGCGATACGGCCAGGGTGACGCTCAATCGCCTACTGCCAGAACGTGAATCCGATCAGCAGCAGGAACCCTGCAAAAAGCCGTTTCAGCACCAGCCCGCTGAGCCGGTGCGCAAGTGCTGCGCCCCAGGGGGCTGCGAACAAGGCCGTGACCGCCACCCCGAGGGCCGCGGGCATGAATATGTAGCCGATACTGCCTTCAGGCATGGCGACGGCTGGTTGCGCGCTGGCATAACCCACCGTGCTGGCCACGGCAATGGCTACACCGCAGGCGCTGGAAGTGCCGATCGCACACACCGGGCTGACGCCGCGCCAGACCAGCAAGGGTACGGTCATGCTGCCGCCGCCTATGCCGACGAAGGCGGAGACGGCACCGATGCCGGTACCTGCCAGCGAATAACCGGGGCCGCGCGGCGCGTCCGGGCGCAAGGGTCGACTTCTGGGCCAATCGAACCACAGCTGCGCCGCCGCCAAGAGGCAATAACTGCTGACGCCCATGCGCAGCCAGGCGTCGGGGATGCGGGTCGCCAGCAGGCTGCCGATGCCGGCGCCGAGCAGCAGGCCGGGCACCAGCCAGGCCACGGTCGGCCAGAGCACACTGCCGCGCCGATGGTGCGCACGCGCCGAGGACAGGCCGGTCAGCACGATGCTGGCCAGCGAGGTGGCCAGCGCCGAGTGCATGGCCACGTCCGCCGGCACGCCTTGCATCGGCAGCAGCCAGACCAGGCCAGCCACCAGCAGCAAGCCACCACCGACACCCAGCAATCCCGCCAGCAAGCCGGCCAGCAGCCCGAGCAGCGGGTAGATCAACCATTCGGTCATGCCTGCGGAACCCATGCCGCGGCATGGTGGTCAAGGCCATGGGCTAAACTTCGAGGCATGCCTGTGTCCATGAAAAAGATCCTGCTGGCGATGGTAGCCTGCACCGCGCTGGCCGCACCGGCGATGGCTGACGACAGCAGCGCGCAAGCCGCGTTGCGCGCGGCCTTCGCGTCGGCCAAAGCCGGCAGCTTGGCAACCGACCAGGCACAAGCCTTCGTCAAACATCCCTTGGCGGGTTGGCTGCAGGCCATCGCACTGCAGCAGGATTTGCGCACGGCCGAGGCGCCTAGCGTAGAAAACCTGCTAGCGACTCTCAAGGGCCAGCCTGCGGGCGACTGGCTCCGCGACGCCTGGCTGGAGGAGTTGGCGCGGCGCGAAACCTGGCCGGATTTCCTGCGGCTTTATTTGGCGAGCGACAGCAAGGACCTGCGCTGTGCCGCGCTCGCCGGGCGGCTGGCCACGGGCCGCACGGACGAGGCCTGGATGCGCGGCGCCAAAGCCCTGTGGCTGACCGGCACTTCCCTGCCCGACGCCTGCAATGCGCCGTTCGAAGCGCTGGCCGCACGCGGCGTGCTGGACAGCGGCCTGCGCTGGCAACGGTTCGATCTGGCCGCCGGCGAAGCACAAACCGGCCTGATGCGGCACCTCGCCAAGTCGCTGCCACCGGCCGAAACAGCGCTGGCCAACAGCTACGCCGATTTCATCGACAGCCCGCTTGCGGGCAATGCCGGCTGGCCCGTCGATGCCCGCAGCCGACTGGTCGCCAGCGTAGGCCTGGCGCGCATGGCCCGGCGTGATCCAGCCGGCGCCGAAGCGCGGCTGCGCGAATTCACCACTGCATTGGGCATGGACGAAACACAGCGCGGCAAGGTGCTGGCCGAAATCGCCCTGTGGACCGTCGCCAGCTATGGCGAGGGCGCAGCCAGCCGCTTTGCCAAGGTGCCCGAGCCCGCCTTCGACGAGCGCCTGCTGGAATGGCGTGTGCGCGAGGCCATGGCGCGCAGCGACGATGCCGCCGCGCTGGCCGGTATCGAAAAAATGCCTGTCAAACAGCGCAATGACTCCCGCTGGCAGTATTTCGAAGCTCGGTTACGCGAGCGCCTGGGCCAGAAGAACGCCGCCCGTGCCCTCTACCTCAAGGCTGCCACCAGCCCCAGCTACCACGGCTGGCTGGCCGCGGACCGCACGCAACAGCCGTATGCGCTGTGCGCGCTGGAGCCCTCCGGCGATCCGGACTTGCGCACGAAAATCGAAAACCATGCCGGACTCAAGCGCGCATTCGCCCTGTTCGAGATCGACCAGACCACCTTTGCGCTGCGCGAGTGGAGCGCCGCACTGGCCGCGATGAACGATGCCGAACGCAAACTTGCCATCGCCGCCGCTCAGCAGCGTCAATGGCATGACCGCGGCGTGTTCGCCATCGGCGCCTCGCCTGATGACCTGCGCCACTATTCGCTGCGCTTCCCGCTGCCCTATGCCGAGACCCTGCGGGCGCAGGCGCGGATCAACGGCCTGGATGCCGCCTGGGTGGCCGGGCAGACGCGCGCCGAGAGCATCTTCATGCCGAAGGTCACTTCGTCCGCGGACGCACGCGGCCTGATGCAGATGCTTCCGGGCACCGGCGAAGCCGTGGCCAGGCGGCTGGGTCGCCCTTGGCAGGGCGGGCAAAGCCTGTACGAGCCCGACACCAGCCTCACGCTCGGCACTGCCTACCTGCGCCAGATGCTGGATCGCTACGACGGCCTGCCCTATCTGGCCATCGCCGCCTATAACGCCGGTCCGGCGCCGGTGGCGCGCTGGCTGGACGCGCGCAAGGCGCTCGAGCCCGACCTGTGGATCGAAACCATCCCGTACAAGGAAACCCGAGAATACGTCGCCCGCGTGCTGGCCTTCAGCGTGATCTACGATTGGCGGTTGAACGGCAAGGCCCTGCCGCTTTCCGATCGCCTGCTTGGCCGCTTCGATGCCAGCACCGCCCGCCGCAGCTTTGCCTGCCCTGCTCCCGTCACTGCCATCGCCACAGGACACTGAACCATGCATCTCGTCATCCTCGGCGGCACCGGCTTCGTCGGCCGCCATCTCGTGCAGCAGCTCGCGCAGGCGGGCCACCACGTGACCCTGCTAAGCCGCAACCTGGGCCAACATTACGACCGCCTGTTGACGCCGGGAATCACGCTGCGCGAACTAGACGTCTACGAGCCAACCGCCCTGCAGGACGCGATCACCGGCAGTGACGCCGTCATCAACCTGGTCGGCATCCTCAACGAGGCTGGCGACAATGGCCGCGGTTTTCAGCGCACGCACGTCGAGCTGACCCGGACCGTGATCGCCGCCTGCCAGTTCGCTGGCGTCAAGCGGCTGCTGCAGATGAGCTCGCTCAACGCCGGTCGCGGCCACAGCCACTACCTGGCCTCGCGCGGTGAAGCCGAAGCCGCAGTTAAAGCCTCGGGCCTGCAGTGGACGATCTTCCAGCCGTCGGTGATCTTCGGCGTTGGCGATGGTTTGTTCAGCCGCTTCGCCGCCCTGCTCAAGCTGGCGCCGGTACTGCCCTTGGCGCGCGCCTCGGCGAAATTCGCGCCGGTGTATGTCGGCGACGTGGTCGAGGCCTTCGCACGCAGCCTCGGCGACAGCCGCAGCATCGGCGAAGTGTTCGAGCTGTACGGCCCGGACGTGTTCTCTCTGGCCGATATCGTGCGCATGACGGCGCGCCAATTGGGCCTGCATCGGCTGGTGTTGCCGCTGCCCGATGCACTTGGTCGTTTGCAGGCCCTGGCGTTCGACTTCGTGCCCGGCAAGCCGTTTTCGTCGGACAACTACCGCTCGCTGTTGACCGATTCGGTCGGCGGCATTGACGGCCTCTACCGTTTGGGCATCACACCTGTGCGCGTGGTCGACATGCTGCCCGACCTGCTCGGCAGTGCCGATTCGCGGCAATCGCGCTACGACCGCTACCGGAAGCGCCACTTGGCATGAAGACATTTCTGGTCGGCGGCGCCGTGCGCGACAAGCTGCTCGGCCGCACGCCCGGCGATCGCGATTTCGTCGTGGTCGGTGCCACGCCGGAAACGATGCTCGCTGCCGGCTACAAACCGGTGGGCAAGGATTTCCCGGTGTTCCTGCATCCGCAGACCGGCGAGGAATATGCGCTGGCGCGCAGCGAACGCAAGACTGCGCCCGGCTATCGCGGATTCGTCTTTCACACCGACGCCTCGGTGACGCTGGAGGATGATCTCGCCCGCCGCGACTTCAGCATCAACGCCATCGCCGAAGGCGAGGACGGAACGCTGGTGGATCCTTACGGCGGCGTTCGCGATCTCGAATTGCGGGTATTGCGCCACGTCTCGCCCGCGTTCGCCGAGGACCCGGTGCGCATCCTGCGTGGCGCACGCTTCATGGCGCGCTTCGCAGCGCTCGGATTCGCTGTCGCAGCGGAAACGCAAGAGCTGATGCGCGCGATGGTGGCGTCGGGTGAAGTGGATGCGCTGGTGCCCGAGCGCGTCTGGCAGGAATTGAAACGCGCGCTGGAAGAACCCTCGCCTTCGGCCGCCATCACACTGCTGCGCGACTGTGGCGCACTGGTGCGGCTGCTGCCGGAAGTGGACGCACTGTTCGGCGTTCCGCAGCGCGCCGAATACCATCCGGAAATCGATGCTGGCGTGCACATGCTTATGGTAGTGGACATGGCGGCGCGACTGGCACCGGGCAACGCCCGCGTCGGTTTTGCCGCGCTGGTGCACGATCTCGGCAAGGCGTTGACGCCCGCCGACATGCTGCCCAAGCACATCAATCACGAGCACGCCGGGCTGCCGCCGGTGCTCGTTGTCTGCGCCCGCTACAAAGTGCCCAACGACTATCGCGAACTGGCCGTGATCGCCTGCCGCGAGCATCTCAACATCCACCGCATCGACGAGTTGCGCCCCGAAACTGTCCACGATCTGCTGGCGCGCTGCGATGGCTTCCGTCAGCCCGCACGCATCGCCGAACTGGCCCTGGTCTGCGAAGCCGACAAGCGCGGCCGGCTCGGCCTGCACGACAGTGACTATCCGCAGGCGGCGAAGCTAGTGGCGCTGCATCGCGCTGCGCTCGCGGTCAGCGTTGCCGATATCGATATCCAGGGTCTTGAAGGGCCGGCCATTGGCGAGGCGCTGCGCAAGGCCCGCATCAGCAGCATCCGCCAGTCCCGGTAGGAGCGATGGCAATCGCGACCCCGGACGGGCGGTATGCAAGGTCGTGATTGCCTTCGCTCTTACGGCGGTCGGATACGTGTTGGCAAGCGCTTCACGGGTACTCGCTACAATCACAGGCTGCACAGACAGGTACAACCCATGACCACCGCCAAGATCGCCAGCCGCACGCCCTTCCCCGTCGATGTCGAGGCCGGGAAAACCTACTGGTGGTGCCGCTGTGGCCTCAGCGCCAGCCAGCCGTTCTGCGATGGATCGCACCGGACCGACGCCGTGTTCGCTCCGGAAAAATATATCGCCTTGCGCAACGAAAAAGTCTGGTTCTGCGGCTGTAAACAAAGCGGCCAGGCGCCGCTGTGCGATGGTCGCCACAACAAGCTGCCGGGAGACGCCAATGCAGCGCGTTGATTGGCGTTTCGTTCCACTTCTGGCGATGGCCGTGCTGTTTGCCGCTTGCGGCAGCGAGTCCCCGGAAAAAGGCGCCAAGGGTGATGGCAAGCGCGGCGGTGCCCCGGCTGTCGTCACCACGACCGTGGTCGAGATCGGGCCATGGTCGGACAGCATCGAAGCCCTCGGCACCGCCAGTGCGCGCGAGTCGCTTACCATTACCGCCAAGGTCAGCGAAACCGTCGGCCAGGTGCATTTCGACAGCGGTGACGTGGTGCGTGCCGGCGACGTGCTGGTTACCCTTTCAAACGGCTCGCAGCTGGCCAGCCTCAACGAGGCCACGGCCGATTACCGGCAGGCGCAGCAGCTGCTGGATCGGCAGCAGTCGCTGGCACAGAAACAGCTGGTGGCGGTCAGCCAGGTCGACCTTCAGCGAGCGATGCGCGATGCCGCCAAGGGCCGCATGGACCAGATCCGCGCGCAGCTGTCGGATCGCGTCATCGTCGCGCCGTTCGCCGGCGTGCTCGGCCTGCGCCAAGTCAGCCCCGGCTCGCTGGTCACGCCAGGCACGGTGATCACCACGCTGGACGACATCTCGCGGATCAAGCTCGACTTCAGTGTGCCCGAGCGCTACCTGCCGGCACTGGCCGATGGCCGCGAAATATCGGCGCGCAGCGACACCTGGCCCGGACTGGAATTTCGCGGCCAGATCAGTTCGATCGGGTCGCGCGTCGATCCGGTCACCCGCGCCATCGCCGCACGCGCGGAATTTCCCAACCCGGACGGAAAGCTGCGCGCCGGCATGCTGATGGCCGTGCAGGTGTTCCAGCCGGCGCGCCAAGCCATGGCGATCCCGGAAATCTCGGTGGTGCAAGTAGCGCAGGAGGCCTTCGTGTTCCGCGCCAAGGCCGATGCCACGGTCGAACAGGTCAAGGTCAAACTGGGCGAACGCCGGCAAGGCCAGGTCGAGGTCGTCGAAGGCCTGCAAGCCGGCGATCGCATCGTGGTCGATGGCACGGTCAAGCTGCGGGCGGGCAGCAGTATTGTCGAGGCCGGCAGCGAAAAAGCCTCGTCGCCGCCCACGCCCTGACACCGGACGCTTGCCATGATCCTTTCCGATATCTCCATCAAGCGGCCGGTGCTGGCGACCGTGATGAGCCTGATGCTGGTGGTGCTGGGCATGATCGCGTTCACCCGGCTGACCCTGCGCGAGCTGCCCAATATCGATCCGCCGGTGGTTTCCGTGCAGGTAGCCTATCCGGGCGCGTCGGCTGCAGTGGTCGAAACGCGCGTCACCCAGATCCTTGAAGATGCCGTTGCCGGCATCGAAGGCGTGGAGACGGTGGATTCACGCAGCCGCAACGGCAGCGCCAGCGTCACCATCGAGTTCTCGCTCAGTCGCGACATCGAGGCGGCGGCCAACGATGTCCGCGACGCGGTCAGCCGCATCGGCGGGCGCATGCCCGAGGAAGCGGATCCGCCACAGGTGGAAAAAGTCGAGAGCGACGCCGAGGTCATCCTGTGGTTGAACATGAACTCGACCAAGCTCGACACCCTGCAGATCAGCGACTACGCCGAGCGCTACATGGTCGACCGCCTCGCCAGTATCGACGGCGTAGCCCAAGTGCGCATTGGCGGCCAGCAGCGCTATGCCATGCGCGTTTGGCTCAATCCAGATGCACTGGCGGCGCGTGGGCTGACCGTCAACGATGTGGAGTCGGCGCTGCGCCGCGAGAACATCGAGCTGCCGGCCGGCAGTCTGGAATCTCAGACGCGCGACTTCACCCTCAGGGTCATGCGCGGCTACGAAGCACCCGAGGACTTTGCCAAGTTGACCCTGCGCAAAGGCAATGACGGCTATCTCGTGCGCTTGGGCGATGTCGCCACCGTCGAGCGTGCCTCGGCCGAACGGCGCGCCTATTTCCGTGGCAACGGCAAGCCCAATCTGGGCCTGGGCATCGTCAAGACTTCGACCGCCAACAGCCTCGACGTGGCGCGATCAGTCAAGGCGGCGTTGCCCGGCCTGCAGGCTACCCTGCCGCAGGGCACGAGCATCTTCGTGGCCTTCGACAACACCGTGTTCATTGATGCCGCGGTCGAGCGCGTGTACATGACCCTGTTCGAAGCGATTTTGCTGGTGCTGGTGGTGATCTACCTGTTCCTGGGCAGCGCGCGCGCCGCGCTGATTCCCGCGGTCACCGTGCCGGTCTGCCTGCTGTCGACCTTCATCGTACTTTGGGCCTTCGGCTTCACCATCAACCTGCTCACCCTGCTCGCGCTGGTGCTTTGCATCGGCCTGGTCGTGGACGATGCCATCGTCGTGCTGGAAAACGTGCAGCGGCGCACCGACCTCGGCGAGCCGGCGCTGGTCGCGGCGCGGCGCGGCACCCAGCAGGTGGCCTTCGCCGTGATCGCGACCACGGCGGTGCTGGTGGCAGTGTTTTTGCCGGCAAGCTTTATCGAGGGCAATACCGGCCGCCTGTTCCGGGAACTCTCGATTGCCATGGCCGGCGCCGTCGCCATCTCCGCCTTCGTGGCGCTGACCCTTACGCCGATGATGTGCTCGCTGCTGCTGCGTCCGCACACGCAGGCACGCGGCTTCAATGGCTGGATGCAGGCACGACTGGATGCCGTATCCCGCGGCTACCGCGGCCTGCTGGAGCGCAGCATCGGTCGGCCAGCGCTGTTCGGCGTGATGCTGCTGGCCAGCCTCGGGCTGTCGGCCGTGCTGGTGAAAAAAATTCCCGCTGAACTATCGCCACCGGAAGATCGCGGCGCATTCATCGTTTCAGTCAATGGGCCTGAAGGCGCCGGTTACGATTACACCGTCAAGCAGATGCAACAGGTGGAGGAAAAGCTGTTCAAGTACGTCGGCGAAGGCAAGCCCATAGATCGTGCCAACGCGCGCGTGCCCGGCGGATTCGGTGTCGGCGGTGAAATGCACACCGGCCAGGTGATCGCACTGATGAAGCCTTGGAACCAGCGCGACATCAGCACTGCCGATCTCGTCGAAAAAGTCCGTGCCGACCTCGCCAGCCTGCCCGGCGTGCGCGCCAATCCGACCATACGCTCGGGCCTGACTCGCGGCGGTGGCCAGCCGCTGCAGATCGTGCTGGGCGGTCCGGACTACACCGAAATTGCGCAATGGCGGGATCGCCTGCTGGCGCGCATGGAAGAAAACCCGCGCATGTTCGCCGCTGACTCCGACTACAAGGAAACCCGGCCGCAAGTGCGCATCGAAGTCGATCGCGCGCGCGCCGCCGACCTTGGCGTATCCGTGCAGGAGGTCGGCCGCACGCTGGAAACCATGATGGGTTCGCGCCGGGTCACTACCTATGTCCAGGATGGCGAGGAATACGACGTGATCGTGCAGGCGCAGCGCGCCAATCGCGCTGCCACATCCGACCTCGCCAACCTCTACGTACGCTCGCAAACCACCAGCGAACTGGTGCCGCTGGCCAGCTTGGTCAAGTTCACCGAACTGGCCGAGCCCGGCCAGTTCAACCGCTTCAACCGCCTGCGCGCGATCACGATTTCCGCGGGCCTGGCGCCGGGTTACCCGTTGGGCGAAGCGCTGGACTGGATGAACAAGATCATTGCCGAAGAGCTGCCTGAACACGCGCAGATCGACTACAAGGGCGAGTCGCGCGAATATCGCAATGCTGGTGGCGCCATCATGTTCACGCTGGCGATGGCCCTGCTGATCGTGTTCCTGGTACTGGCGGCGCAATTCGAGAGCTTTCTGCATCCGCTGGTGATCATGCTGACCGTGCCGCTGGCCGTACTCGGCGCCCTGATCGGGCTATGGCTGTTCGGCAGTTCGCTCAACCTGTTCAGCCAGATCGGCATCGTGATGCTGGTCGGCCTCGCGGCCAAGAACGGCATCCTGATCGTCGAATTCGCCAACCAGCTGCGCGACGAGGGCCGCAGCATCCGCGCTGCGATCATCGAGTCGGCAACGGTGCGCATGCGTCCGATCCTGATGACCTCGATCGCCACCATCATGGGCGCAGTACCGCTGGTGGTCGCAAGTGGCCCAGGCTCGGCCAGCCGCGCCACCATCGGCATCGTCATCATCAGCGGCGTGGCGTTCTCGACCGTGCTCTCGCTATTCGTGGTGCCGGCGTTCTACCTGCTGCTGGCGAAATACACGCGTTCACCGGAAGCGGTGGCGAAAAAACTGGAGCAACTGGAACTTGAGACGCCTTCGGTGGGTGGGCATGCGTAGGCGACTTGCCGGTCGATAAGCTCATCGCCCCGACGCAGACCGGAAGCGAATCCCGACAGCGGCGCGTTTCATCCTTTCGAAGCCAAGTCAGGACTCAAAAACGATGATTTACAACGTCCGGTCTCATGAATCCTATGTGTATCACTACACGAGCGCAAAGACTGCGGCGAAATTCTTCGAAATAAAACGCTAAAGATAGGACCATTTTCTGCAACCAACGACCCAAAAGAGTCACTTGATTGGAAGTTTGGTCTCTTGTCACGCCATCACTCCACACTCGACCGGCTGGATACCACAAGGCTGTCTGAATTGTTTTCAGCGGCCCTTAAGTCAACCACTAAAGTAGCTTGCTTTTGCAGCGACTATCCCGTGCTATCCGGAGATCACACGAGGGACATTCTCCTCCGCGGGTTTGCTCGCCCGCGCATGTGGGCGCAGTACGCCGACAAGCACGCTGGCGTGTGCCTTGTCTTTGACAAGAAAAAGCTCATTACGCGAATTGAAGCCACTTTTCAAACCTCACGGATCTTTCATGGAGATATGGTCTATCGCAATAGAAGTCCATTTCCAAGCACAGGAAAAAACCACTTCTCAATTGATCTTGATTCCTATCTAGAAATTGGCCATGACAAGTACGCCACTGATCACATCACTGCCTACCATCGCCTCTTATGCTTCGAGAAGCTTGAAGACTGGCGAGATGAGGTGGAGTGGCGAGTGGTGCTATTCGGTGGATCGAGCAACGACTACCTCGCACCAATTGATGATTCCCTCGTTGGGGTAGTTC
>Ga0163144_10002646_pt1 | contig 41016 bp, 34 predicted proteins | sample OliLak19BULKMAT1_FD_123175 | JGI IMG/M metagenome (GOLD analysis project Ga0163144, IMG submission 123175) | Freshwater microbial mat bacterial communities from Lake Vanda, McMurdo Dry Valleys, Antarctica - Oligotrophic Lake LV.19.BULKMAT1 | ecosystem: Environmental > Aquatic > Freshwater >...
CGACATGGCGGCGTCCACCGCCCGCGAAGATGGGGTCACAACCGCGAACAACACCGCAGGGCCGTGGCATTTCATCGTCAATGGAGTGAACTATTCGCTGGTCACTTACGCGCAGGATCCTGGCGTTCGCGAACAGTTCTATCGCGCTTACAAGGCACGCGGTACCGATGCGGAGCTGGACAATCGACCGGTGCTAGAGGAAATCCTGTGCCTCCGACAGGAAATGGCAGCTCTCGTCGGCTTCCCGAACTATGTGGAGTACAGCCTCGACGCAAAGATGGCAGTCTCCCCGGCCGCAGTCTGGGACTTGATGGAGCGGCTTGAATCTGCCGCACGACCGAATGCTCAACGTGAACTCGCGGAGCTGGCTTCATTCGCAAAAGATCAGGGTGGCGCTGACCACCTTGCCCCCTGGGACGTACCGTACTGGGCAGAGAAGCTGGAGTTGGCGCGTTTTGGTTACGACAACGAAGCTCTGCGCTCCTACTTCCAGCTGCCCATCGTGTTGAACGGCTTGTTTGAACTGACCGGCAAGCTGTATGGCGCAACGTTTACCCCCGTAACCGACGGCAGTGTCCCTCTCTGGCACCCGGATGTGCAATTCTATCGAGTCGAAATCGACAACCGTACGATAGCCGGGTTTTTCCTCGACCCTTATGCGCGGCCCGGCGAGAAACGTGGCGGCGCCTGGATGAACACTGTAGTTGATAGGAATCGCCTGCTTGCTACAAACAGTAACGTAGCCTCGTTGCCGGTTGCACTGCTGGTCATGAATGCGCGCCCTCCGGCTGATGGTCAGCCTGCTCTCATGTCCCTGGATGAAGTCCGTACGCTGTTCCACGAATTTGGCCATGCGACGCAGTTGCTCTTTACGGAAGTCAACGAGGGCTCCGCGTCAGGTTTGAACCTGGTTGAATGGGATGCCGTTGAACTGGCCAGTCAGTTCAACGAATACTGGATGGATCACAAGCCGTTTCTGCGCTCGTTGAGCCGACACATCGGCACTGGTGCAGTCCTGTCCGAAGCCATTGCGACGCGAATCATCGATGGCGCCAATTTCATGGCCGGTAACGCAACACTGCGGCAACTGATGTTCGCCAAGACTGATCTGCGTATCCATGAGCGCTTCGGTGTGGCTGGTGCAAACGAAAACCAGTCGCCTCAGGCCATCGAACAAAGCGTCGCACGCGAAACCCTGGTGTTACCTGCGCTGCCTGAAGAGTCCCAGCTGCCGGCATTTACGCACCTGTTTTCTGGTGGTTATGCAGCGGGGTACTACTCCTACAAGTGGGCAGAGGTGCTTGCTGCCGACGCGTTTGGTGCTTTCCACGATGTCGGTCTCGAAGATCCTGACGCACTGCGTGGGGTTGCAGAGCGATTCAAATCCACGGTGCTCGCGCTGGGCGGCAGCCTGCCCGCGGGAGAGATTTTCCGATTGTTTCGTGGTCGCGATGCCGATCCGCAGGCGCTGCTCGTCAAACAGGGTTTACTGGCTCCGGCAGCATGAAGGAAGCTCCTTCATGGTTCGATCGCGGCGCGATCGGCGTATCGATTCTATGCATGGTGCATTGCCTCGCCTTGCCAGTTCTTGTCGTGCTGTTTCCGTTCGGCATTTTTGCATTTCTGGCAGAAAATCACTGGCACTGGCTGTTTCTTGCGCTTGCCGCGCCAGTCAGCCTGCTCGCATTTCTGCGCACCAGTCCGCACGTTCGAAGCCCTGTCTTCGCAGTTGGCATGGCGCTGGGAATCATTCTGCTTGCCGTTGGCGTGTGGGTTGAGAATCACGATCGACAGATCCTTTTCACCGTGCTTGGTGCAATCAGCCTCCTCGCAGCCCACGTCTACAACCTTCGCAGGTTGAGCGCCCAAGCTGACTAGCCCGGCAGAAGATCGACTGACCTGAGTCAGTGTGCTTCATCCCAGTTGTCACCAACTCCACAGTCGACGACCAACGGGACACGGAGTGTTGCCGCGCCCTCCATTTCCTGCACAACCATCGCACGCAGTGAATTCACATCCGACTCCGCAACTTCGAACACCAGTTCATCGTGGACCTGCATGATCATCGCCGCGCGAAGCGACCCTTCCTGCAGCCGTCGATCCACGCGCAACATGGCTCGCTTGATGACATCGGCGGCGGTGCCCTGCATGGGCGCATTGATGGCGGTACGTTCGGCGGCTTGTCGGCGTTGCAGATTTCCGGCATTGATTTCCGGTAGGTACAAACGGCGACCGAACACTGTTTCCACGTACCCCTGATCGTGCGCCAGCCCCCGGGTTGCGTCCATGTAGGCGCGCACGCCAGGGTAACGCAGAAAATACCTCTCGATGTAGTCCGCTGCCAGCGTGCGCGATATTCCGAGTTGCCGGGCCAGACCAAATGCTGACATGCCATAGATCAACCCAAAGTTGATGGCCTTGGCGCTACGCCGCTGATCGTCGGACACCAAGTGTGGCTCAACATCGAAGACTTCGCCTGCTGTCGCTCTATGGATATCAAGCCCTCGCGAAAACGCCGTCAGCAGAGATTCGTCTCCGGACAGATGCGCCATGATTCGCAGTTCGATCTGGGAGTAGTCTGCAGCCAGAATCCTGTAGCCGACAGGCGCGATGAAAGCCTGTCGAATTCGTCTTCCTTCCGCCGTGCGGATCGGGATGTTCTGCAGATTCGGGTCGGTGGAGGACAGTCTTCCCGTGGATGCAACGGCCTGGTGATAGGAGGTATGAATCCGGCCACTGTGTGCGTTGATTTGTTGCGGCAGTTTATCGGTATAGGTTGATTTGAGCTTTGCGAGCCCTCTGTACTCCATGATCACCTTCGGCAGCTCATAGTCGTGAGCCAGTTCCGCCAGTACCGGCTCTGCGGTGCTGGGCTGCCCGCCTGGTGTCTTGCGCAATACGGGAAGATGCAGTCGTTCATAGAGCACTTCCTGCAACTGCTTCGGGCTATCAATATTGAATTCAACGCCTGCCAGGCCCATGACATCGGCCCTGAGGGTCTTCAGTCGCTCTTCAATTTCGCGACTTTGTTCAGTGAGAAGTGTACCGTCCACCAGTGCACCGTGTCGTTCAATGCGCGAAAGAACAGGAACCAGTGGCATCTCGATCTCCGAGAATACGGAGAGCAGGCTGGGCAACTTGTCGAGATCCGGCTTCAGACGTTGGTGTAACTGCAGGGTCACGTCGGCATCTTCCGCGGCATACTCCACTGCCCGCTCGACCGGCACCTGATTGAACGTAAGTTGCTTGGCGCCTTTGCCCGCCACGTCTTCAAAGTGAATGGTGCGCACACCCAGATACTTCAGCGCCAGATCATCCATGTTGTGTCGGCTGCCGACGCTGTCGAGCACGTAACTCTCCAGCATCGTGTCGAAGGCTACGCCCTGCATGTTTACACCATGAAGTGCCAGCACGCTGAGATCGTATTTTATGTTCTGCCCGATCTTCAGAAGCTGCGGGTCCTCCAGCAACGGTCTGATGCGTGTGAGAACTTGTTCGCGTTCCAGTTGGGACGGAGCACCCATGTAATCATGACCAACCGGCACATACGCAGCATGTCCGGGCTCTGCCGCGAAAGAAAGCCCGACCAGCTCCGCCAGCATATAATCGAGCGAGGTAGTTTCCGTATCGAATGCAAACACTCTGGCCTCGCGTAGTCGCGCCAGCCACCCATCCAATGCTTCGATCGTTGTGACGCATTCATAGCGCCGTGTGCTCGGCTCGATCGTCGCAGACGTGGTGTTCTGCCCTGCCTTCGACGTACCCAGCTCATCCAGCCAGGTTCGAAACTCAAGTTGGGAAAAGCGCCCACGAAGCGTATCCGTGTCTACTTTCCCATGAAGCAGATCATGAATACCGAGATCCAGTTCGACGTCACACTTGATCGTTGCAAGTGCGCGTGAGAGCGGCAGGATGTGCAGATTGTCTCGCAAACTCTCCCCAATCTTGCCACCGACTTTGGCTGCGTTGGTGATGAGCGCGTCCAGCGTCCCGTATTCCTGCAGCCACTTCGCAGCCGTCTTGGCACCAACCTTGGGAATCCCGGGGATGTTATCGGAAGCGTCTCCCATCAGCGCCAGGTAATCGACTATCAGCTCCGGTGGAACGCCATGTTTCTCGATCACGCCGGATCGATCGAGCCGAACATCCTTCATCGTGTCCACCAGCGTGACATGTTCTGTCACCAGCTGTGCCATGTCCTTGTCGCCGGTGGAAATCACGGTATGCCGTCTGGCGCGGGTCGCGTCAGCAGCCAGGGTACCAATGACGTCATCCGCTTCCACGCCAGGAACAACCAACAAGGGCAATCCCATTGCCCTGATGATTTCGTGAATGGTCGCAATCTGCTGGCGAAGTGGGTCGGGCATCGACTCCCGGTTGGCTTTGTACTCTGGATAGATGTCATCGCGGAAGGTCTTGCCAGGCGCATCAAAGACCACCGCAATCGGACTACCGGCAAAATCCCTGGAGAGTTTGCGCAACATACCGATGACACCGCGAATAGCCCCTGTTGGGAAACCAGTGCTGGTGGTGAGGTTTGGCAGCGCAAAGTAGGCGCGATACAGGTAAGACGATCCGTCGACCAGCAACAACGGTGGCATATCTTCCGGAGTTGTTGCTTTATCGGCAGATTGCGTCACCATTCCCTCCCAATTTGTCATCCATTGCTCACGATGACTCTACTACAGCGTCCAGTCTTCCGCGCCGTTTGCATCTTTGGTGCCTTGGCTCTGGCCACGTTATGCAGACCTGCCATCGCGGCGAACGCAGAAGACGACGGTCCGGACGTCACGATCATTGCAACCGAGCAGCGAACGATCTATGAATACCGGCAAAACGGGCATTTGAGGATGATTCGAATCGTACCCAGCGTCGGCAGACCCTATTACCTGGTACCCCGCGATCCAACCAAGGGTTTCGGAGATCTCGACCAGGCGGACATGCTCATTCCAAGCTGGGTGTTGGTCGAATTTTGAACGCCTCCAGCCTGCACGAAAGCGTGCTTGACCAGAGCCCCATCGATGACGCACTGGCGCGCTACCCGGTTGGCAGGCTTTTGCGCTATTGGCCAGCCTCGCACGGGATAGAAAACACCAACTACTTCGTTCGCACTACCGACGGCGAATTTGTGTTGACGCTCATGGAGCGACAGCCCTTTGCAGGCGACGCGTACTTCACGATTCTCGACACGCTGGCACATGCAGGCTTGCCGGTCGCCGCACCGATTGCCGACCGACTGGGAAACTTGTCTACACAAATCCAGGGCAGAGCCGCCATCCTGCAACACCGGCTACCCGGGTCACACGTGGCACTGCCGACCGAGATTCAGCTTCAGGCGCTTGGTCGTCTGATTGCCCGCCTGCACATCGAGTCGGCAGGCATTTCGTCCCGGATTCCCGCCCATCCTCGAGATCTGGCCTGGATGAAGATGGCCTGCGAGTCGCTCACCAGCCGTATGCGCTACTCATCGGCCCGGTTGATGGAAGAATCGCTCTTGACGGTCTCAACCCTGCTGGCGCGAGAGGATGTTGCCCTGCTGCCAGCAGGGGTTGTGCATGGCGATATCTTTCGTGACAACGTCCTGTTTCAGGAGGACGCACTTTGCGGCATCATCGATTTTCATCAGGCAGCCCACGGGACGTGGTTATTCGACCTCGCCGTTGCCGCCAACGACTGGTGTTGCGACGTAACGGGCCAGCTCAACAGAGGAAAAACCCTCGCCCTGCTCAAGGGATACCATACTCAACGGCCACTCAACCGCCAGGAGATCTGGTTTTTCTCTCCATTCCGATTGTATGCAGCGCTCACTTTCTGGCTGGCTCGGCAGGAAGTCTACTTGCAGGTCCAGCAAGGTCTGCCGGTTCGGTCCAAAAATCCGCGTGACATGGAAGCAATCATCCTGATGTTGCGACGCGGCTTCGACTACTTCGACGAGAGGTTGTTCGAAACATCTCGCATCTGAGTTGCGCTCAGTATCTTTCGACCAGCGAGATCATCGTGTCGTGGATCGTCGTTGCCTTGTGCGGGAGCTTGATAAAACCCTGGTAGTGGCCATGTGGGTTGACGATCACGATGTTGCCGCTGTGATCGACCGTATAACCCCCTTCGTTGTCCGGCACTTTGCCAAATGCCACGTTGACCTGGGTTGCAAACCTGGCGATGGACTCCCGACTTCCGTTGACCCCGATGAAATCCGGCGAAAATGCTCTGACATAGCGACCGAGTGTCTGTGCATCGTCTCGCTCCGGATCTACGGAAACCAGGACAACTCGCATCTGCCGGGCGATCTCCGGGAGGCTTTGCACCAGTTCGCGTTTGGCATTGCCCAGTTCCGCCATGGTGGTCGGACAAACATCGGGACAATTGGTAAATCCGAAAAACAGGAACGTCCACGCGCCTTCCAGGCTCTGCGTCGTAAATGCCGCGCCGCCGTCTGTGGTGAGCCCATCGACGATCAGAGCCCGTGGCGTTGGCAGGAAAACTACCCCCAGCTCCCGAAGCGCGGTCTCATCGAGGCTTGGGGTTTGCATCACTTTGTGGACAAACAACACAACCACGATCGAGATCAGTGCGACACACATGAGCACCGTCGAGCGAATGGAGCCATTGGTCATAGAATCTCGGCCAGCGTCAGGTAGTGATCAGCGAGCAGGAACCCGAACAGGGCCATCAGATAAACGATGGAGTAACGAAACGTTTCCATCGGCGCGCGCGGATTTTGATTGCGAATCAGAACAATGGCCCAATAGAGAAATCCACCGCCCAGCGCAAGCGCTCCGGCAAGATAGAACCAACCCGTCATCTGGATAAGATAGGGAAGGATGGTGACCAGTACCAGGATGATGGTGTAGAGAAGAATGTGCAGCCGGGTGAAAGCATCACCGTGTGTCACCGGCAACATCGGAATGTTCACGGATGCGTACTCTTCCTTCCGCTCGAGCGCGAGCGCCCAGAAGTGCGGAGGTGTCCAGGCGAAGATAATGAGGACCAACAAGACTCCTTCTGCGTCGACGTTATTGGTCACAGCAGTCCAGCCAAACAGCGGCGGGGCCGCACCGAACAACCCACCGATGACGATGTTCTGCGGTGTTGCTCGTTTAAGGTACAGGGTATAGATCAGCCCGTAGCCAACCCATGACGCAAAGTTGAGCCAGGCGGTCAAAGGATTAACCGTCAAGTACAACAGCAAAAAACCGCTGATGCCGGTAGTCGCCGCGAACACCAGTCCTTGCTTCAAGCTGACCCGACCTGTAGCGACTGGCCGTTGGCTGGTCCTGGACATTCGGGCGTCGATTTCCGCATCGGCCAGATGATTCACGACCGCTGCGGAGCCGGCGACCAATGCGATGCCTACCGTTGCATTGATCAGCAGATCCACGGAAATCATGCCAGGCGTCGCCAGGCACATGCCGACGAAGGAACATAGCAGCATGAGCGCAACAACACGCGGCTTGCACATCTCGAGATAGTCGCGCCAGTGCGCGGACGGGGCAGCCAGTTCGCTCACGTCTGGGTTCCTCGGTACTGCAATCGGGATTGGAAGGCGCGGAAGTTTACCGTAACCAGGGTGAGCAACACGAGCGCACCAACTGCGTTGTGCAACGTGGCGATGGTCAACGGCAACAACAGCAGGACATTGGCAATTCCGAGCCCAATCTGTGCGCCAATGACGATGGCCAGCGCAATTGCGAAGCGACTTCGTGCCTGCCAAAGGCGGAACACCAGCAAACCAGCGATCAATGTGACAACGAGCGCACCAAAACGATGAACCACCTGAATGGTAACCCTGGCATCGTTTTCGAGTTGCCCACCCAGGTAATTTGGACCAATTTCCTGCAGAACATTGAAGCCTGACGCAAAGTCCATCGGTGGTAGCAGCTGGCCGTGACAGGTGGGGAAGTCCCGACAAGCCAGCGCCGCGTAGTTGGAGGATACCCAGCCGCCCAGGGCTATCTGAAACACCACCACAATCAGGGCGATACGAGCCAAACCTTCCAGATTGCCTGGTACCCGCCAGTCACCGCCGAAACCCGGACTTTGGCGCAGATATAACAGCCAGAGGAGAGACAACGTTGTAAAGCCGCCCAGCAGGTGTGCGGTTACCACTTGTGGCCAGAGTTTGAGGGTCACCGTCCAGGCCCCAAACGCGCCCTGCAGAATCACCATGGCCAACAATGCCATAGGTAATTTGATCGGAGGTCGCTCAGCCTCGCGCTGGCCTCTTGCAAACAGGATGGTCATAACGACGATCACAAATCCCAGCCCCGACGCAAAATAGCGGTGCACCATCTCCGGCCACGCCCGATGTGCCTCAACGGGCGCGTGAGGAAACCGCTCCTGCGCCAACGCAACGTGTTCATCCGAACTGGGAACCATCAGGAATCCGTAACAACCGGGCCAATCCGGGCAACCAAGACCCGCGTCAACCAGGCGCGTCCAGGCGCCCAGGACAACCACCACGCCGGCAAGTAAAAACGCGAACAATGTGAGTCGTTTACGCATCATCAACCAATTTGCGAGAGTTTGAGAAGACGCTTCAGGTCATCAAGCACTGGCTTGGGAGGTGTGGTGACGGAGTACCTGAACACAAGGTTTCCCAGAGGATCGACGATATAGACGCCCGGTGTCAGGGCATTTGGCGTCTTGCGTAGCACGACCTTATCCATTTCCTCAGCAGTCACGACACCTGAAGTCCCATCCCGCGTCAGCAAAGCGCGTGCGACCCGGTTGGCTTCCTTGTTTAGAAGGGTATGGAGTGAGCGAAGATCGTGCATTGTCGCAGCACAATCCGCCTCGCAGTTCTCCGCAACCATCCACAACCACCATTTGTTGTTGGTACTGAATGATCCGTTCTGATCGATCCAATCAAGAGTGTCCACCTGCGTGGGCGGATCGATGAATTCGCCATTGTTGGTAGTACCCCATGACATGCCACCCCGCGCTCCCAGAAACAGGAGCCAGGCGAGCCCTAGCGTTACGAACGCAATCCCGAACAGCATCACGAGCTGCCTTCGACCTCTTTTTGCGGCAACTTCATCCATCGCCCTGAATCCTGTCTTTGCCACGCCTGTACACAATCAACCATCCGATCACTAGAACTGCTCCCAATCCAAACCACTGGACCGCATAACCAATATGTCGCTCACGGCCAAATTCCAGATCCGTCGGCGCGGCTCTGAGTGCACCAGCCGAGCCTGCTTCCAATCGCATCTCCATCGGCAACGCATGGCTTCTCTCTGCCATTTGCTCAATGTCGCGACGTTGCACGCGGATTTTCCTTCCGGCAGGCCAATCGTCTGCACCCAGAATCGGTGGCAATCCCATCTGGGGCCACACCAGCACAACAATCTCCATCACACCAGTCGGCGTTTGTACGTTCGGCATCTCGACTCGCGATGCCGGAGCTGCCACCCAGCCACGATTTACAATGTATCGACGGCCTTCGAGGGCATTGAACGATTGCAAGACCCAGTACCCAACCTGGCCCTGCATCACCTGATTATCAACCAGGTATTGATGCATGCCATATTCACCCTTCAAGACCAGACGAGAAAAGGCTTCGACATTCTCTCCCGGCTCACGGACCTGCGATCCCAATTGATTGAAGAATGCCTCTTCGAGCGCCGCCTTTTTGTCAGCGCGATCCAGTTGCCACAGGCCCAGAGAGACGACGGTCGGCAGCATCACCAATACAAAAGCGTTCAGCGCCCAGGGCACTCGTGCCACTACATCGTCTCGATGCTAAAGTGCGTCATGCTAAAGATCATTATCGTTGTTCTATTCGTCGGCATCGTCATCAGCCTGTTCAGCGGGCTTGCCTTTTTATTCAAGGATGCGGATAAACCAGAATCGCGTCGGACGCTGCATGCGCTGGGGATTCGAATTACGCTTGCCGCAGCGCTGCTGGCTTCAATCGCCTACGGCTTTTACACCGGGGAGCTCAGACTTGGAACGAATGCGCCCTGGCACAACAGGGCGCAGACTTCAGAAACTACGGACTAGAGAACGTAGACGAATATAAAGAGACACACCCAGACCACATCCACGAAGTGCCAGTACCACGAGGCCGCCTCGAATCCAAAACAGTCATCTGGCTTGAAATGTCCTTTGAACGCACGAAACAGCTGAACCATCAGGATGAATGTTCCCAGTGTGACGTGAAAGCCGTGAAAACCCGTCAGAAGAAAGAAGGTAGAACCGTAGATGCCGCTGTTGAGGGTGAGACCCAGCTCGTTATAGGCATGGATATATTCTTCCGCCTGGAGCACAAGAAAGGCGACGCCCAACAGAACAGTGAAGGACAGCCAGCCAATCAGAGCGCCTCGATTCTGATTCTTGATCGCAGTATGCGCAAAGTGAACCGTGACACTGGAAGCAAGAAGAATGGCCGTATTCCAGAACGGAAGGTAGGACAACCAGCTGCTGACCGCAGGCGCGGCCATACTTTCGTGCGGCCCCTGGAAAAGTCCATTGTTGGGGTTCTGGACGACCGGCCATTCCGACGAAAACTCGGGCCAGAGGTACTCTCCCGTGAATCCCTTGTCCCCTTCGCCACCCAGCCACGCCACCGCAAAAGTTCGGGCGTAGAACAATGCGCCGAAGAATGCTGCGAAGAACATCACCTCCGAAAAGATGAACCAGCTCATACCCCACACGTAAGAGCGTTTCAGCTGTACGTTTGCCATACCTGCGAAGTTCTCTTCAATCACTTTGGCGAACCAGAAGAACAGAACCACGGAGAAGATCGCAAACCCGAGCAGGGCCTGCACCCAACTGCCCTCAAGACCATTTTTGGTGTCATTGAGCCAGGTGGCAAAGCCGGTCACCATCAACATCGCTCCGAGAGCAATGAAGACCGGATACCACCCATTGTCGGGTATGTAGTAAATCGATGGGTCGGCCTTGGAATCGGCCATAGTCAGCTCCTGTTTCTAACTAGGGTTGTTTGCAGCGTCTTCGGTCGAAAGATCGACAAAGTCAGTCACGTCAAACAATGAGTAGCTCAAATTTAAAGATGCAACATGTCCTGGCAGCTCGCTGCCAACGATGAAACGCATGGGCATCTCCATCGTCTCGCCTGGTTGCAATACCTGACGCTCAAAACAAAAACATTCGGTCTTGTGAAAGTAGTCAACTGCCAACCCCGGTGCCAGTGAAGGAACCGCCTGGCCGACCATCACCTTGTCCGTGGGGTTGGTCACAAAGAAGTTCACTGTGTGCAGTTCCCCGGGATGCACTTCAACGCCTCCCTTCTCGGACCAGAATTTCCAGGGCATGTCGGCATTGGTGTTCGTGATGAAGATCACCCGAACCGTGCGCGTTTCATCTACAGACTCACGGGCCGGATCATACACATACGCGCCGGCCGTCTTGCCATTGAGCCCTGTCAACTCGCAGAGCAGGTCATACAAAGGCACCAGCGCAAAAGCAAAGCCGAACATGCCGAGCGCCAGCATGATCAGCTTGCGAACGGTACGGAGTGACGACTGATTCATAACTTTGTTTACCTCGTCTCAGGAATGCGCTTCGGCATCAGTAATCCTCGGCGGATGCGTGAACGTGTGGTAAGGCGCCGGTGAAGGAATGGTCCATTCCAGTCCATGGGCGCCTTCCCAGACCCGATCTGTCGCAGGTTTGCCACTGCGAATCGTCTTGATCACGATGTACAGGAAGAAGACCTGGGAGAAGCCAAAGATGAATGCTCCGATACTGGACAACATGTTGAAATCCGCGAACTGCAGCGCGTAGTCCGGAATGCGGCGTGGCATCCCGGCGAGACCGGAAAAATGCTGCGGGAAGAAAGTGACATTCACGCCGATGAACGAAAGCCAGAAGTGCAACTTGCCAAGGCGCTCGTCATACATGCGTCCACACCACTTCGGAATCCAGTAGTACGTCGCCGCAATGATCGAGAAGATTGCACCAGGTACCAGCACATAGTGGAAGTGGGCAACCACGAAGTAGGTGTCATGGTACTGATAGTCCGCGGGTGTAATCGCCAGCATCAGCCCCGAAAACCCACCGATGGTGAACAGCACGACAAAGGCGATGGCAAAGAGCATCGGTGTTTCAAAGCTCATGCTGCCGCGCCACATCGTTGAGATCCAGTTGAACACCTTCACGCCCGTCGGAATGGCGATCAGCATGGTGGCGTACATGAAAAACAGCTGGCCCGCGAGTGGCATACCAACCGTAAACATGTGGTGCGCCCAGACGATGAACGAAAGGAATGCAATGGAAGCAACGGCGTAAACCATCGAGTCGTAACCGAACAGCGGTTTGCGCGCAAACGTCGGAATGATCTGCGAGACGATTCCGAAAGCCGGCAGGATCATGATGTAGACCTCGGGATGCCCGAAGAACCAGAAAATATGCTGGAACATCACCGGGTCACCGCCACCAGCTGCATTGAAAAATGACGTGCCGAAGTGGATATCGAACAACATCATCGTCACCGCTCCCGCAAGAACCGGCATGACGGCGATCAGCAGGTACGCCGTGATCAGCCAGGTCCAGACAAACAGCGGCATTTTCATCAATGTCATTCCCGGAGCGCGCATGTTCAGGATGGTCGCAATGATGTTGATGCTGCCCATGATCGAGGACGCGCCCATCAGGTGGACGGCGAAGATGAAATACGTGACTGAATCCGGAGCATACGTGGTGGACAGCGGGGCATAGAAAGTCCAGCCGAAGTTCGGGCCACCGCCTTCCATGAACAGCGTCGAGATCATGATCGAAAAGGCAAACGGCAGGATCCAGAACGACAGATTGTTCAATCTGGGCAGCGCCATGTCGGGTGCGCCGATCATCATCGGCACCAGCCAGTTCGCCAGCCCCACAAACGCTGGCATCACAGCACCGAAGACCATGATGAGCCCATGGTTGGTCGTCATCTGGTTGAAAAACTCCGGCACCACAAACTGCATGCCCGGCTCAAACAATTCGGCCCGGACGATCAGGGCCATTACCCCGCCAATCAGGAACATGGTGAAGCTGAACCAGAGGTACAGCGTGCCAATGTCCTTGTGGTTGGTGGTGAATAACCAGCGGGCAAGACCTTTTGCCGGCCCGTGGTGCTCGTGGTCGTCGTGACCGGCGTGTGCTTCGACTACTTCGCTCATGCGAACTCCTAATTACTGGCCGCGGCGTTCGCCACGTCCACTGGCTGTGTCAGATCATCCGTATTGTTGCCCCAAGAGTGGCGCTCGAAATGTACGACCGCCGCCAGCTCTGCCTTGCTCAGCTGTCCACTAAAAGCTTGCATCGAAGTACCGGTGACGCCGTTGAGCACAAGCCGGATATGGTCATCTCTTGGACCAGTGGCGACCTTGCTACCCACGAGGGACGGAAACACGGGGGGCACACCCTGCCCATTGGGCTGGTGGCACGAGGCACAGAACTTGGTGTAGACCGCTTCGCCCTGGGTCATGAGCTCTTCATGGGTGAACACCATGCTCTCCAGCTGCTGCCGTTCCTGTTCTGCCACGAGCTTGGAGGCGTACCACGCATCGAAGTCTGCCTGTGGCATCACCTCGACGACTACCGGCATGAACCCGTGGTCCTTGCCGCAGAGCTCGGTACATTGGCCGCGATAAACACCGGGCTCGGGAACAATGGCCCAGAGTTCGTTGAGCATCCCAGGGACTGCATCACGTTTGATGCCAAAGTCAGGCACCCACCAAGCATGAATGACGTCTTCCGAGGTCACGAGGAAGCGTACCTTTTTATTGACAGGAATCCGCAAAGGTTCGTCCACCTCCAACAGGTAGTGCTCTCCTTTTGCAGAGAGGTTATGCCTTTCCTCGATTGGCGTCGTCAATGTGGAGAAGAACGAGAAGGTGCGGTCAAAATCCTCGTCCAGGTATTTGTATTGCCACTTCCATTGATATCCCCGGACCTCGACGGTCATATCCTCACCGCCCGTGTCATACATGGCCACGAGTACTCTTGTGGCAGGTATACACATGGCAATCAGGATCAGCGTCGGCACGATCGTCCAGGCAATTTCCAGCCTGGTGTTCTCATGGAAGTGCGCTGCCTGATATCCGGCTGAGCGGCGGTGATGGATGATTGACCAGAACATCGCCCCAAAGACCACTGCGCCGATGACGACGCATATCCAGAGAATCAGCATGTGCAGGTCGTACACCTGTCTGCTGATATCTGTGACGCCGACCCGCATGTTGAGTTCGTCAGCAGCGACCAATCCTGACGCCAACATCGACATGACACCCGCAGCAGTACGCAGCCGCCGGATCCCTGTGCAGTGTTTATTCACGCTCACGCTCACACCTTGATTTAATGAAGTGCCCTTCGGCAGGAGTCCGCATAAACGCCCCGTCCCGAGCGGCTCCCTGAAAAGCGGCGCAATTATAACAACCGAGCTTCAATTCACAACGCAGTCAATCAGGTAGACCAACAAGATAAGAGCGAATATCAATCGAGTTGGCGGGTTCTGATTGGCAGAAAGGTGCCAACCGGCGGTTGATCGTCTGGTTCGCCAGAATGCATGGCCTCTTCCTTGCCACACGCAAGACATCTTCGGGCCAGCAGAACACCTTCTGGATCAAGGTCGATGACCACACGATCCGTCGCGCTGCAATAGGTACATTCCGCACCCGCAACAAACCGCGAGCGGATATGCGGCTTGTTCACGCCTGAATCAACAAGTTGCGCACAGAGATGGTTTCCGGACGCACGCCCCTCCAGATCGAGAATGCTTCTGCCGCCTGCTCGATGAGCATGCCGAGGCCGTCGAGCGACTTGCCCCGCGTAATATCCCGCGCCCAGTGGTGAAATCGAGCGTTGGCTCCATAAACCATATCGTAACAATCGGCAGTTTGGATGATTGCCGGGTCTATATCTGGACGGCTACTCGCCGTTAATGCGGCAGATGTTGCGTTGATGATCAGATCGAAGTCAGGCGACACTTTCGACAACTCCACTGCTTCCAGAGGAGTCGAATATCGTTGTCGAAAATCACGCACGACCTCCTCCGCCCGAGCCATGTTCCGGTTTGCCAGAGTTATCAGAGCTGGCTTCGCCGAAAGCAGTTCCGGCAGGACGCCACGAGCCGCACCGCCGGCGCCAAGGATCAGCAAACGACGGTCTGCAACACAGATGCCGTGAAACGTCAGATCGCGAAGCAATCCTGTGCCATCGGTGTTGAATCCCCAGAACTCTTCACCATCCCAGCGAATGGTGTTGACCGCCCGAGCCTCGATCGCAGACGTTGCACAACGAGCTTCCCCCAACCAGGCAAACGCATCGCTCTTGCAGGGCAGCGTCACATTGAGCCCTTTTCCGCCCTGATTAAAAAAAACCTCGATTGTTGGCACAAAGCCACCATCCGGAATCAACAGACGATCGTAGCGCATCATCTGGCCAGTGGACGCTGCAAACGCGGCATGAATCCGAGGTGACAGGGAGTGTCCTACCGGATTGCCACACACCGCATAGTGATCAACGGCAGGCTTCACGGCCTCAGCCCGTGGCCGGAAAATGGATGCGACGCCATGGGGCTCGTCGCCTGAACTACAGGTGTAAAACAAACGCGCAATGACAAGACACCCACCTCGAAGTCCCCACCCGCGTCTTTTATGGGAGCGGGCCATTTTTCCAAAGCGCTGTCGATCTTCATGGTTCCAGGCGGTGTTCAAAGGTGACGGGCGCGGCGACTATACCCACCACTCGATCCGTCGACAAACCCGGCCAGCTCCAATTCAACCAGCGCCAGTGCCGTTTCGCTGAGCGTCATGCGGGCACGTGTCGCCAGCAAGTCCAAAGGTTGCGATTCAATCTCAATTACCTCCCAGATTTTTTGTGCACCACCGGAAATCACCACCGACCTCCCGCCATTTTTGGGCAGTTGCAGTTCTTCAAGCAGCGTCTCGATGGAGTCCAGCAACGCCGCGCCTTCGCGGATCAATCGGTGGCAGCCACGACTTTGATCATCATGGATCGAGCCGGGTACCGCCAACACGTCACGCCCTTGCTCCAGCGCCATTCTGGCAGTGATCAGAGAGCCGCTGTGCTCTCCGGCCTCAATGACGATAACCGCTTCGCACAAGCCACTGATTATCCGGTTACGTTCTGGAAAGAGTTGCTTGCGCGGCTCCTGGTCTGGATGATATTCGCTTAGTAGTAAGCCATCACTATCGCGAATTCTCTCAACAAGCCGCCGATTGGCGGCGGGGTAGGTTCGCAGCAAACCGCAGCCGAAGACCGCGATGGTCGCGCCACCTGCCTCGAGTGCAGCCGCATGTGCCGCAGAGTCGATGCCAAGCGCGAGACCACTGACCACAGTGACTCCGCGAACGGCGAGGGCCGCACTCACCTCACGCGCGGTAGTCAGACCCGATTGAGTTGCCCGCCTCGCCCCGACCACGCCAACACACCGATGATGAAGGATTTCGACGGCGCCATCGAAAAACAACAGACGTGGAGGGTCCGGTATCTCCCGGAGCGTTGCCGGGTATCTGTGCTCATCGAAATGAATCGCGCCTATGCCTTGTTTCTCGAGTTGAGCCAGTCGCTGCAGGGCTTGGTCAAGCTGGATGGACGAGGTCTGCTTCTGCAGTCTCGGCAGCGGTGTCGTGCGCAACTCGCGAGCTGACATGCGCTCCAGCGCGGCGAAACAGAGGGCAATCAGTGACCCGGTAAACACCTTTTCCAAGGAAATTTGACCGTTGCGATGGCGGGGGTTCAATCATCGCTGTTCTCATCTTCACAACAGGTGAGTCTTCAGCCACTTAAGCTGGCAGCCAATGCCAGGCAGCGCAGCGGTCCTGGTCCGCCCACTATCGGCTCCAGCGATCAGGGATTGCGGACTTCGTCGTTCACGGCAAGTGGTTGCTCTGTCTCGAGAACAATCCCGTATGAGAGCTTCTCGAAGACCCGGTAGATCATCAGCAAGCCGGCTCGCTCACTGGGTAGCCTGATGGTTTCTCTGGCGATCCGGTCTTTGGCCAGCGCTCCGCGTTTGTAGATCGCCAGGACGTTCCCCATCTCTAGCCCTTCGCGCGCTCCGCGGTTCAGTACGACCACGTCGAACTGACCGACCTGAGAGACGCCCGAAAAGACCGAAATGATCTCGCCTTCCACGGTGCCCGAAGGCGCGCTGGGGAAGAAGTTTGAATCCAGTCGACGTTCTTCGGTTGGCAATACACGATCGCCGATCTGCACTTCTTCGCGACTGCTCTGCACGAGCATCGTCGCTACGTCGTCATGTTGGTCAACGGCACGTCCAAGTCCGATGTAGGTTGCCTCGCGACCAAGGAGTTCCTTGGTGGTCGGGTCGATATAGATTGGCCCGCGACGGACAAAGTTGAAGCTCTCGCTGTCAGCCAGTAACCCACGAACGTAGAGACGGTCTCCGGCACCAAGAATCAACCGCTCGCTGGCCCCTTGAACGACATAAGGCGCAGCATTCAGCTCTGCTTCGGTGACGATGCGGTTCTGCACCAGCCAGCTTTGCACAGCGTCGAGCTTTATCGTGGGGATGGCCGTTTCCAGTGGGCTCGAGCGAATTTCGGGCTGCAATCCACCGACGGTAGAGCCACCAAGTCGACCGGCATCTCCACGCTCAAGATGCAATCTGGGTTGCCCATCGACATACACCAGATGAATACTGTCGCCGGGATAAATAAGGTGAGGATTTTCGATCTGTGGATTGACCTGCCACAACTCCGGCCACAGCCAGGGCCGTTGAAGGAACCGTCCGGAGATGTCCCACAGGGTGTCACCTTTGACCACCGTGTAGACATCCGGGTGATCATCACGAAGATACTGGCCCAGATTGCCTGCCGGCTCACTGGCAAGTGACAAAGGTACAAACGTCATTGACAAGACGATCGTTAAAAACAGCCGGAGACCAGATTGTTGCAACAACCGGCGGGCCGACGTAACACTGCCATTCAAACGCATGTCGCAAATACCCCCGGTAATTTCGTCCGCGCTATCCTGGTTGCTCGTGCGTCGCCTAAGATGCGCCGTGAGAGGTCCGCCGCCCTTCGCAGCATGACGCTTAGCGTTATGCGAAAGTGGTAGGGACTGCACCAAAAAAGCTATAACCAACGCAATCTTATCAGCACGAATTACACCAATACTAGAGATAGGTCACGTAGCGAAGAATCATGGCGATCCTTGAGATTCTGGAGTTTCCCGATGTACGACTTCGAACACAGGCCAGGAGAGTTGGCAGTGTCGACCAACGTATTCGCAAGCTCGTTGACGATATGTTCGAGACCATGTACGCCGCACCCGGAATAGGGCTCGCGGCATCACAAGTCAACGTACACGAACAGATCATTGTCATCGATACATCCGAACACAGGAACGAGCCCCTGGTGTTCATCAACCCCGAGCTCGAATTGTCTGGTGGGGTGGTCGAGTCAGACGAAGGATGTCTCTCCGTACCCGGCTTCTACGAACCGGTCGAACGGCGTGAGTTTGTCCGCGTGAACGCACTTGACAGGAAAGGACAGTCTTTCTCATTGGATGCACAAGGCCTGCTCTCGGTCTGCATCCAGCACGAGCGGGATCATCTACTGGGGAAACTGTTTGTTGACTATCTCTCTGGTCTGAAGCGCACGCGCATTCGCAGGAAGCTTGAAAAGCTGCATCGGCAAACGTCCTGATGGCGTTGCGCCTTGTCTTCGCGGGGACCCCGGAATTCGCGGCCACTATATTGGAACACCTGCTCGAGGCAGGCGTCAGACCTCTTCGCGTGCTGACGCAGCCTGACCGACCCCAGGGAAGAGGGCGCAAGCTCACCGCGTCACCGGTCAAGCGCCTGGCCATGGCGGCCGGTATCGAGGTGCAACAACCGTCTACTCTCAATCGACACAAACCCGAAGGAGAGATCGCTCTGGCGTCCATCCTCGCAGAGCCCTTTGATGTACTCCTTGTTGCTGCCTACGGACTCATGATTCCGCGCTCCTTGCTTGAACACCCGAGATTTGGCGCGGTGAACGTCCACGCATCGCTGCTGCCACGATGGCGGGGCGCGGCTCCAGTGGAGTACGCGATCATGGCGAACGACAAAACTACTGGCGTGACACTCATGCAAATGGACGTGGGCCTGGATACAGGTCCTGTGCTGATCAGCAGGGCGTGGCCGATTTCGGTCAGTGCTACCGGACCTGCGCTGACTGCTGAACTCGCCGAACTCGGCGGACGACTCCTGGTTGAGCTGCTGCCAAACATGGACAGATTGCAGGCACAGTCCCAAAACGAGGCACAAGCGACCCATGCACCGAAACTGCGGGCTGGGGATGCAATCATTGACTGGTCGCGCTCCGCAACCGCAATCCACAATCAGGTACGCGCTCTGACCAACCGATTGACGGCGGAGACGACGCTGCTGGCCGATTCAACCGCCATTCGCCTGCGTATCCTGGAGAGCGAAATTCTGGCTATACCGACTACTCAGTCGGCCGGGACGATTCTCGAAAGCTCAGCGCGTGAAGTCATTCCTGTCGCGTGTGGCGAAGGGGTTATCGGGCTGCAACGAATCCAGCTGAACATCGGCAAAGGCTTGCCGTTGAGCGCCGCCGAGGCCAGGAACGGGTTCGGAAAACTGCTAGCTCCAGGCAGGGTGCTAGGCGAGATGGCGCGTTGAGCCGCGGACGTGTGCGCGGATCCGGCAGCGAGTCGGGCAAGCGAGGTGCAGTCGCTCGCGCCACCGCCGCTCGACTGCTTGCTGATTGTAGTTCACACCCTTTTTTCGCCATCGACGGACTGTTGGCTGACGCAGACGCGCTCCCTGCCACTCGGGAGCTGGTCTTCGGTGTCCTTCGCCATTACTTTTCACTGCGGGAAATGGTCAGTACCTGCCTTGCGAAGCCTCTCGCAGAGCGAGATCAGGACGTACTGTGTTTGTTGTTAGTGGGCGCTTACCAGCTGGCAGACTCCCACACGGCTGCACATGCAGCGGTCAATGAGACCGTTGAAGCCGCGCGGCAGCTTGGCAAGCCCTGGGCGAGTGGACTGGTAAATGGTGTGCTGCGCTCGCTGCAACGACAACATCAGGAAGGGTTTTCGCTCATGGATCGCCTGGTTGATTTGCCGGAATGGCTCGAGCGCAAGATCCGAAGCGAGTACCCCGCCGAGGCCGGCGACTTGTTTCGCGCATTCCTGGAACGTCCGCCGATGACGCTCAGAATCAACGTCCTCAAACAGTCGACAGACGAGTATCGGGCGCTGTTGGATGCCATGGACATGAGCTGGAAAGCGTTGTGGCTCGCCGAGTCCGTGACCCTCACCGTCCCGATACGCCAACAGGACCTTCCAGGTTATGCAGAGGGCGCAGTAGCCGTCCAGGACGCTGCTGCTCAATTCGCCGCACAGCTGTTACCGGTACCTGAAGGCGGACGCGTGCTCGATACTTGCGCCGCTCCTGGAGGCAAGCTATTCCATCTGATGGAGCGCAACCCAACCGCAACCTTTGTGGCACTGGAATCTTCCATCGAACGATTTATCTGGTTGCGCGCCGAAGCTACCCGACTTGGTCACGCAGAAGCGCTGGTCGCATTCCAGACGGACGCACGCAACACGCAGTGGTGGGATGGTCAGATGTTCGACAGCATCCTTCTGGATGCACCGTGTACCGGTATCGGCACGTTGCGCAGGCATCCGGACGTGAAACTGCATCGCGTGGAAGGAGATGCCGCTGCCAATCAGGTCTTGCAACGTGAGTTGCTCGCCTCCGCGTGGCAGTTTCTGGCCCCGGGCGGGGCATTGCTGTACGTCACATGTTCGATGCTCGCGGAAGAAAATGACGGTGTCATGCTGCCATTCCTGGCCGCGCATTCAGATGCTTCCTCGATCAGGATTGAACTGCCAACCGGATTCGCGACGCGGGCCGGCTGGCAGACACTGCCGACCGATCCGTCTACCGACGGGCTGTTTTTCGCACTTCTTCGCAAACACTGATCAATCGCCGCATGGACCGCGAAGGAATTTCTGACTGAACCTGTCAGTGACTTGTTACGGATCGGCGATACCGGAACAATGCGCGCTCGCGGCAATCCGTCGCACGACCGCCCAAAGGAGCTGAACCACGCGACCATGAACATTCTGATTCTAGGGGCGGGACAGGTGGGCGGTACACTCGCCGAACATCTTGCCAGCGAGTCGATCGACGTCACCCTGGTTGATACCGACGCCGCAAGACTGCAGGCACTTCGGGATCGATTGGACATCCAGACCGTGCACGGATTCGCCGCCCACCCAGACGTACTGCTGCGCGCCGGTGCTGAAGATGCAGAAATGCTCATCGCGGTCACTTCGAGTGACGAAGTGAACATGGTGGCTTGCCAGGTCTGCTACACCCAGTTCCGAACGCCAACAAAGATTGCCCGTGTTCGGTCCGCAAGCTACATGGGCCTTGAGAACTTTTTCTCCAACGATCACATGCCGATAGATGTGCTCATCAATCCGGAGCGTGTGGTTACAGACAGCATCCGCCTGTTGCTCGAACACCCGGGCGCATTGCAGGTTCTCGACTTTGCTGATGGTCGCGTCAAGCTGGTTGCGATGCGCGCATATTTTGGTGGCCCACTGGTGGGTCGCGAACTACGAATTCTTCGTGAACACATGCCAAACGCAGATACCCGCGTGGCGGCAATCTTTCGCCGCGGCAAGGCAATCGCGCCGACCGGCGATACCGTGATCGAAGCGGACGATGAAGTCTTTTTTATTGCAGCAACCGAACACATCAACACCATGATGGCGGAACTGCGTCGTGTAGAGCGACCTTTCAAGCGCATAGCCATCGCCGGTGGCGGGCATATCGGGTCTCATCTTGCACACCAGATCGAGAGCCAGTTTTCAACCAAGATCATCGAATTCAACCGATCACGATGCGAAGTGCTCGCATCATCACTGAAGCTCTCTGTGGTTTTACATGGCGATGCAACAGATCGTGATTTGCTGATACAGGAAAATATCGATCAATGTGACGCTTTCTGCGCGCTGACCAACGACGATGAGGTGAACATCATGTCATCGCTGATGGCGAAGCAGTTGGGCGTACGACAGGTGATCGCCCTCATCGGCAAACCCGCCTATGTGGATCTGGTGCAGGGTGGTGAAATTGACATTGCGATTTCACCGCAACAGGCAACCACGAGTTCAATCCTCACCCACATTCGGCGCGCTGATATCGCCCGGGTGCATAGTCTCCGCCGTGGGGCAGCGGAAGCCATGGAAGCTGTCGCGCATGGGGATCGCCGAAGCAGCAAGCTGGTGGGGCGCAAACTGGCCGAAATAGCGCTGCCCGTCGGTGCCAGCATCGGCGCTCTTGTGCGCGGAGAAGAGGTCATCATCGCCCACGATGACGTTATAGTTCACGCTGAGGATCACGTAATCCTGTTTTTGGCGGATAAGTCCCAGGTAGCCGCGATCGAGAAATTGTTCCAGGTCGGAATTTCCTTTTTTTAAACAATGCACCTAACCGCCATCCTCCGCGTCACGGGCATCCTGCTCAGCACTTTCAGCCTGACTCTGCTGGCACCGGTGGCGGTGGCGTTGATCTATGATGAGAATTCCACGTCGCAGTTCGGCGCACTCTTCCTGCTGACGGGCGGTGTCGGCTGCGCGCTCTGGTTAGCCTTTCGCGGCGGCCGCGAGTTGCGCAGTGGTGACGGCTTTGTCGTTACGGTCCTGTTCTATCTGGCTCTTGCGTTGTTTGGCGCCTTGCCATTCATGTACGACAAGACGCTCAACGCGAGTTTTACCGATGCCATATTCGAGTCGATGTCAGGGCTGACCACGACTGGCGCGACCGTTTTCACCAACCTGGATTCGCTACCCAGGTCACTCCTGTTTTACCGCCAGTTACTGCAGTGGTTCGGAGGCATGGGGATCATCGTTCTCGCCGTCGCCATTTTGCCCATGCTGGGCGTTGGGGGAATGCAGCTCTATCGGGCCGAATCGCCAGGTCCGGTCAAGGACAACAAGCTGACCCCTCGAATTGCCGGCACGGCGAAAGCGCTCTGGGTGATCTATGTGTCTTTGACCGTCAGTTGTGCCGGGGCTTACTACGCTTTCGGCATGGATGCATTCGATGCGATCTGCCACGCTTTTTCTACCGTCGCCATCGGCGGATACTCAACCCACGATCTGAGTCTGGGTTATTTCAACAGCACTTCGATCGAAATCACGGCGATGGTGTTCATGGTGATCTCTGCCATCAATTTTGGACTTCACTTTTCAGTTTTCAGACAGAAGCGCCCCGCCCTGTATTGGAGCGACCCTGAGGCCAGGTTGTTTCTTTGTTTGATGGTTGCGGGCTCGGCCATAGTGGTCTGGGTGCTCACCCAGAACCCGGCCATCAGCGACTCACCGGTGATGGACGGTGCCTTCCACTTCGTGTCGATCGCAACGACCACCGGGTTTGCAACCGTTGACTATTCGGCTTGGCCAACGGGCGTGTTGATAGTCCTTCTGTCCGCTACCTTTGCCGGGGGCTGTGCTGGCTCAACTGCCGGTGGCCTCAAGATTATCCGGGTTTTGCTCATCTACCTGCAGGGCGTGCGCGAAGTTCGCACCCTGGTGCATCCCAATGGGGTATTCACGGTAAAGCTCGGCCTATCACCCGTGCCGGACCGCGTGATCGCTGCCATGTGGAGCTTCTGTGCCGTTTACGCGCTGAGCTTTTTTTTCTTGTTCATTCTGGTTGGCCTGATTTCCGATCTCGACTTCGAGTCGGCATTTTCTGCCGTAGCCGCTTGTCTGAATAACGTCGGACCCGGACTCGGCAGCGTCATTGCCAACTATCAGGCGTTGAATGATCCAACCAAGTGGATTCTGGCGTTCGCGATGCTCCTGGGCCGGCTGGAGATCTTTACGCTGCTGGTACTGCTGACACCTACCTTCTGGCGTCGCTGAGTTCGGCAGCCCGACATCGCACCGTCCTCCTTCAGCTTTTCGAGGATCAATCGTATAACCGGGGTACGCCTGGTGGTGGTCGCTTGTACCTGCGGTACTCCCATTGGTACTGACCGGGATCCCTTGCAATCAGATGTTCCGTTATTTCATTGAGCCTGGTTGCTGCCAGTACGGGATCTGCCTGGTCGACTCCGTCACTGGCTGGTTCGAATCGAATGATGAACCCACGAGGAACCCGCTGGGCGCTTCCCAAGACGGCGACCGAACCAGTTTGTCTGAGCAGGCGTTGGGCAAGCGTCATCGTCAGCGTCGGGCGGTTAAAAAAAGGTGCGTAGACTCCCGCTGAAGCATCCGGCACCTGGTCCGGTAATAGCGCGGTGACACCTCCGGCTCGCAGCGTCCTCACCATCGCCTTGATGCCCGAAGTACCTATGGGCACGAGAATCCCGCCTGTGCGACTGCGCGCGGACCGCATCGGCGCGTCGAGCGCTTCGAGCCGTGGGCGGTCGTACAGGCAGGTGTAACCATAACGACCAAGGAAAAGCGCTAGTACCTCCCAGTTGCCGAAGTGGGGGACGAGCACGATTACACCATTGCCGTCCCGCGACTTTTCCTCGAGGAGTTCGCTGCCCGATACTTCTACATACATGGACTCACAGCGATCGAGTGGCCAATGCCACAACGTTCCAGCCTCCATGGCAAACATGGCCGTGTGTTGGAGGCTCGATCGAGTGAGCTTGCGACGGGCTGTTTCGTCAAGCGTTGGAAAAGCCTGATCGATGTTTGCCCTGGTAACGCGCCGGGTTTCTCCTGGTACAAGGTACATCATGCCGCCTACGCCGCGCCCCAACGCGCGAAGTACATTCAGAGGTAACAGAGAAAGCAGTCGAATGATCAACAAAATCAGGGATGCGGCAATATTGCGCAGCAAGCGATTCACAGGGCAGCTGCGCCGAGCGCACGGCAGGCTCCGTGTCGATAGCAGTAGATTATGTGGTCGTTGACAAGACCAGCGGACTGCATGAATGCGTAGGCAGTGGTCGGCCCGACAAACCGAAAGCCCGCAGAGGACAGTTTTTTTGCGAGCTGGGCCGACGTTTTAGTTTGGGAAGGCACGTTGGCGCGCTTGTCAAAGGTGTTCTCGATGGGGCGACCATCGACCACAGACCACACAAATTCCGGGAAGTGCCTGATCTGCAGGAATGCTCGCGCATTGCTTATCATGGCATCCAGTTTGCCACGGTGCCGAATGATCCCGGCATCCTGAAGCCAGTTTGCAACGAGTGCATCTGTGGTTTCGGCCAGCTGTTCCGGTATGAAGTTGAAGAACACTTTTTGCATATGTTCGCGTTTCTGCAGAATGGTCCACCACGACAAGCCAGCTTGCATGCCTTCGAGGATCAGCCTTTCGAACAGCGCATTGGGACCATACTCCGGGACGCCCCACTCGGTATCGTGATATTGCTGATACAGAGGTTGGGATCCACACCATTCACAACGTCGCTGCATGACAGTCTTTGACCTCTTGCGAATTCATGTCGTATGTTGTTCGGCAACCGGTTCCCGGACGTTAGTACATTGTTCAGAGATATTCGCGCAGTTCTGCTGGATCGTGACGGTGTAGTCAACAAGGACTCTGATGATTTCATCAAAAGCCCGATGGAGTGGGAAGTTTTGCCTGGTGTTATCGAGGCAATACACAGACTGCATGTTGCAGGACTGCCCGTTGGCATCTGTTCAAACCAGTCGGGTATCGCGCGCGGCATCGTGCCCATGGCACAGTTGATCGCAATAAACAAGAGGATACACACGGAGGTACGGCAAGGTGGCGGTTCTATCGGACTGATTCGCTACTGTCCTCACGGGCCGGAAGTGGGCTGTCGATGTCGCAAACCGGCGCCAGGGATGATTCTCGACGCCTGCCGATGGCTGTCGGTCTCTCCTGTCTCTACATTGTTCATCGGGGACAGGCGCACAGATTTGCAAGCGGCAAACGCCGCCGGCTGTCAGGCGGCACTCGTGAGAACCGGCCACGGCAACCGGACAGAACTGGAGCTTCGTGACCCCACCCTCGCGGTTTTCGATGATTTATCGCAAGTCGTGGATTTCGTACTGCATAGCCGCCCTGAGCAAACCTTCATACATCAAGATTGACGACCTGAAGTGCGTTGGTTTCGATGAACTCGCGCCTTGGCTCGACTTGATCGCCCATCAAGGTGGTAAACATCCGATCCGCAGAAATCAGATCGTCGACTGTGACACGCAACATGCGACGAACCGTCGGATCCATAGTGGTCTGCCACAGTTGTTCCGGGTTCATTTCCCCAAGGCCTTTGTAACGCTGGATGTCTACACCTCGACGAGATTCAGCCATCAGCCAGTCAAAGGCCTCGCCAATCCGGGCGACAGGGCGTTCGCGTTCGCCACGCGCCATCACTGCCCCGTCACCGATCAAACCTCTGGCGGTCGCACCCATTTGTACAATGGCTTCGTAATCTGTACCGGCGAAAAAGTTCTGCCCCAGCAGGACACGCTCAGTAATTCCTCGAACCGTTACATCGATCAGGGGCATGTGAATGCCTCGCTCGGCGTCATGCTGCAACTCCACCCGAGCGGAGACATGTCCCGTCGCAGCCAACTCTGTCTGTAGCCTCGATGCCCACTCAATCATCTTTGGCGCGTTGCGAAGATCGCCGGGTTGAACGATCTCCAGGTCGACCAACGTTCGACTGACGGAAACCGGAACATTTCGAGCCAACTTCTGCAGTCGGTCCATCAAGGCGCTATAGTTTTGTAGCAAAGTCTCCAAAGCGACTGCATCGACCGGTGGAGCGCCCGAACTCACGCGCAAGGCTGCTCCGTCCAGTGCGCTGCTCAGAAAGTAGCGGGCCAGTTCGGCGTCGTCCTTGGCGTAGTGTTCATGCCGCCCTCGTTTGACTTTGTAGAGCGGCGGTTGCGCGATGTACACATAACCCCGCTCAATCAATTGGGGCATTTGACGGAAGAAGAAGGTCAACAGCAACGTCCGGATATGTGATCCATCAACGTCCGCATCGGTCATGATAATGACGCGGTGATAACGAAGCTTTTCCAGATTGAATTCATCACGGCCAATTCCGCAGCCAAGAGCCATTACTAAAGTCCCGACTTCCTGAGAGGCAAGCATTTTGTCAAAACGCGCCTTTTCAACGTTAAGAATCTTCCCCCTCAATGGCAGAATTGCCTGCGTTCTACGGTCTCGTCCCTGTTTTGCCGATCCTCCAGCAGAATCTCCCTCAACGAGGTAAAGTTCTGATGCGGCAGGATCTTTTTCCTGGCAATCGGCAAGTTTTCCAGGTAATCCAGCGATATCCAGTGCACCTTTCCGACGCGTCATTTCTCTCGCTTTTCTCGCTGCTTCTCTCGCTCGGGCCGCGTCAATCATCTTGCTGGTAATTGCTCGGGCATCCGATGGATTTTCAACCAGGTACTCGCCAAACGCCCGGCCCAACTCTTGCTCGACGGCCACTTTGACTTCTGAGGAAACGAGTTTGTCTTTTGTCTGAGACGAGAACTTGGGATCTGGGACTTTAACAGAGACAATCGCTACTAAACCTTCTCGGGCGTCATCACCGGTCGTCGGAACTTGTGCCTTTTTGGCCAGTCCTTCTTTTTCGATGTATGTATTCAATGTTCTCGTCAATGCGGCACGAAAACCGGCCAAATGCGTCCCTCCGTCTCCCTGCGGGATATTGTTGGTATACGTAAGTACCTGCTCCTGAAAACCGTCGTTCCATTGCATGGCCACTTCAACGCCGATCCCATCCGATTCCCGCTGTGAGGAAAAGTGAAATACCTCATTCAACGGCTGCTTGTTCTGGTTCATGTACTCGACAAACGCCCTCAAACCACCTTCATAGAAGAATGTTTCTTCCCGTCCGTCTCGCTCATCTAGTAGGTGTATTCGAACGCCTGAGTTTAAGAAAGCCAGTTCGCGCGACCTCTTGGCAAGAATGTCGTAATGAAACTCAATATTGGCGAATGTGGCCGAAGAAGGCTTGAAGAATACCTCGGTGCCTCTTCCCTCGGACTCTCCTATTTCGGCGAGTGGCGCTTGAGGAACGCCATGCACATAGTGCTGTTCGTAGACTTTTCCAGCACGTTTTACTGTGAGTCTCAGTCTCTCTGAAAGCGCATTGACTACAGAAACACCTACGCCATGCAGCCCCCCTGACACCTTGTAACTGTTGTCATTGAACTTTCCTCCCGCATGAAGCGTGGTCATGACCACTTCTGCTGCAGAGACCCCCATCTTCGGATGGAGATCCACCGGTATCCCACGGCCGTTATCAATAACTGTTACTGCTTCCCCTGGATGGATGATGATGTCGACCTGGTCACAATGTCCTGCGAGAGATTCGTCGATTGCGTTGTCTACCAACTCCTGGACCATGTGGTGTAGCCCGCTGCCATCTTCGGTGTCGCCGATGTACATTCCAGGTCGCTTTCTTACGGCGTCAAGCCCTTCCAGCACCTCGATGCTAGCGCCGGTATAAGTTTCTTCCACACTTCACTCCTCAAGAGCTGTTATGACGCCTTGTTTCACGTGAAACAAACGCGCCAGATTTCCAATTGATCTTTTGATGGCGTCCGGTAGTTCGACGGAGCTGAAGATCACCTGACACCCTGACCGCCCGAGCATTTCCAGAACTTTGCTGGTTCGCTGATAGTCCAATTCGGCGGTCAGTTCATCAAACAACACGGTACTCTGCTTGCCCGTCTTGCGCTTCAATAGTTCAACCTGGGCAACCTTCATCGCGATCGCCACCAGCTTCGCTTGCCCGCGAGACAAGATATGACTGGCCGCGTGTGACCCCGTTTTGACGTGTATGTCGGCGCGATGAGGCCCAATCCGCGTGGTGCCCAATCTTATATCGCCTGTCGTACTCTCTTGCAGCAACTCTGAAAACGAACGACCTTCTTCCTCTCTCCAACCTCTTGCATACACGAATTCCAGCATCATGCCTACATCAAGAGACTGTGCAGTACTGACTACATGCTCGAACAGCTCCGTGCAGTAAGCCCTCCTGAACTCATCCAATTGTACCGCGAGTTCCTGCAGTACATCGCGCCAAGGATCAAGGAACTTATCACCCGATCTCGCGCAATCTCGCAGCCAAGTGTTCCGTTGCCTGAGCGCACGATTGTAGTCTCGAGCCAAGGCGTGATAGCGATGTTCCACGTGAAACAATCCCCAGTCGAGGTACTGCCGTCTTTCTGTCGGTCCAGCCAACACGAGATCTGAAACTTCAGGAGTCAACAACTGGAGTGGGAGCCTTGAGGCGGCCTCGGAGAGACGAGGCGCGTGTTGACCGTTAATTCGAAGCGTCAGACCCTGCTTTCGTGTTTTGCCAATGAGAATGGAGTCTACACCGCCGCGGGATTCAAGATCTAACGACGCTGATAACTGATCTTCGTCGTGTTTTATCAAGCTATCCAGAGAGGCTGATCGGAAAGATCGGCCTCTTCCCATCAAGTAGACCGACTCCAACACGGTAGTCTTACCAGTGCCATTCGCACCAATGAAACCATTGAATCCCTGACCAAGATCCAGGTCCGCGAATTTCACATTTCGAAAGTTCTGCAACCTGAGGCGCCTGATGGACATCGGACGCTCAGCGCGTTGTCAAAGCCGCATCGGCATCACAACGTAAACAGCTTCTTCTTGCCCGGGGCTTTCTATAAGTGCACTGCTGTTCGCGTCCGAAATTCCGAACTTCACTTCCTCAGTGGCGAGAACATTCATGACGTCAAGAAGATAGGCAACATTGAAGCCGATTTCGACCGGGGCTCCGTCGTATTGGACTGCAACAACTTCCTCTGCCTCTTCCTGCTCCGGATTGTTGGCCTGCACAACCAACTGCTCGGACTCCAGCTTGAGTCTTACGCCTCGATACTTTTCATTGGACAGGATGGCCACTCGACTGAAAGCGTCGCGCAACATCTCCCGGTTGCCAACAAAAGATCGCGACAGAGATTTCGGAACAACTTTTTCGTAGTCCGGGAACTGGCCGTCGACCAACTTCGTAGTCAGCGTATAACCGCCAATTGACACTGAGACGTGACTCTTCCCAAACACAAACTGACAGACGGTTTCGGAGCCATCCAGCAATCGGGCAAGCTCCAGAACGCCCTTTCGGGGCAGAATCACCTGTCGGCGTTCGCCCGTACCGACCACACCTTTCAAAGTATACATCGCCATGCGATGGCCATCGGTGGCCACGCTGCGCACATAGTCGTGCCCGACCTCGAGCAACATTCCGTTGAGAAAAAAACGAACGTCCTGCTGGGCCATCGCAAAACCCACCCGATCGATTAACGACCGAACGTCCGTTTGGGATAAACCAACGCTGAAATCCGCAACTCCGCCGCCTGTTCGCGGGAAATCTGATGCCGTAAGTGACGCCAGGAGAAAACGACTCCTACCGGACCGAACGATCGCTCGGTCTGCGTCCTGTTGCACGCTTACCTGGGCACCCTCTCCAAAAGAACGGAAAATCTCCGCCAACTTTCGAGTAGACAGCGTCGTCAAACCTTCCTGCTCAACTTGCACATTTTCAACCCTCACGTGCAACTCGACTTCCAGGTCCGTGCCGACAATTTCAACTGTCGAGCCCTTTGCAACCAACAATACGTTAGCGAGCACCTGCAGCGTCTGACGTCGTTCAACAACCCCTGTCAAAAGTTGCAAGGGTCGAAGCAATGCATCACGATCAACAGTGAATTTCATAGCCCACTCGTTCTTGTGCCATCTATTCAAACTTGTCCGACTTGCGCCCTCTCGTCCGGATCAGGCTCCAAGCATCCGGGAGAGATTCCTGTAGTCCTCCGCCAGGTCCGCGCTATCCATCTTTAGTTCACCGATTTTTCGACACGCATGCAGAACGGTAGTGTGATCTCGCCCACCAAAAGAGTCGCCGATTTCCGGCAACGAGTGACTGGTGAGTTCTTTAGCCAGCGCCATGGCCATCTGTCGTGGCCGAGCGATCATACGATTCCGGCGTTTCGAGAGGATATCGGAAATCTTTATCTTGTAGTACTCAGCAACCGTCTTCTGAATCCGGTCAATGCTGATGGCACGATCCTGTATCGCGAAGAGGTCTCGCAAAGCTCGTTTGACCTGTTCGATACTGACCTGAACACCCATGAATCGGGCATTCGCCATCACTCTGGTCAAAGCGCCCTCAAGTTCACGAACATTTGAGCGGATCCTTTCAGCGATGAAAAAAGCAACATTCGGGTCCAAATCATGACCGAAGACTTCTGCCTTTTTCATCAATATTGCGACGCGGGTTTCGAGTTCCGGCGGCTCAATTTCCACGGTAAGACCCCACACAAAACGAGACTTCAACCTCTCTTCCAGACCATCAATCTCCTTGGGGTAGCGATCACAGGTGAGAACCATCTGATGACCGCGCTCAAGCAGCGCGTTAAAAACGTGAAAAAACTCTTCCTGAGAGCGCAATTTGTTGGCAAAAAACTGAATGTCATCAATCAGCAGTGCGTCGACGTTGTGAAAGTAGTGCATGAAATCCTGCATCGTCCCTTGCCGAAGCGCTTTGACCATATCCTGAACAAAGTTCACAGACTGCAGGTAAACCACCTTGGCGTGTGGGTTCCGCTCAGCAATCTGGTTGCCGACAGCTTGCATCAAATGCGTCTTGCCAAGGCCAACCCCGCCATAAATCAACAACGGGTTGTAGGACTGTCCAGCGTTATCCGCCACTTGTGCGGCGGCGGCCTTAGCAATTTCGTTTGATCGTCCCTCAACAAAACTACTGAACGTAAACTCGCGATTCAAAAGGAAAACAGGTGCCGCCACGGAGGAGCCTGAACCATCCGCTCGCAACGGGGTGCCGAACTCTTCCGTACCACCAACACTCAATTTGAGATTCGTGGCCAGCTTTTCCGCGCCTTCATTGGACAGCAATTGGCTGATCCGGGCCATGTACTTGTCTGAAACCTCATCTCTGACGTAGCGGTTTGGCGCCAGCAGCTCCAAACCGCCGGTGTCTGTTTTTCTTGCTTGCAATGGTCGAATCCACTTTTCGAATTGACCTTCTGGCAGATCAGCCTCTAGACGATCCAGGCATTGCTGCCATATGGATAAACTCAATTACTTGCCCCCCCTGTCCCGGTGTTCTGAAGACACCTGTTCCTTTTTTGTATACCGCAAAACAGCACCCGTTGCGGGCAACTATTGTCTTGCCGCTGTCCCTGTCCACGTCACCAAGATCTCTGAGCGTCTTCGCACACATTTGGCGCACTGCGCTTCACTTTAGTGCCATCACTTTGCGCAATTGATCTTTGTTTGTCGTGCCATTCGCACTTCCAATTGCGGTGTATGGGCCTGCCGCTCAGATCATCTTCCTGAACACTCAACACCGCTCTGCGATACTGCAAAAACGCTGTCCGCCGGACTCTTCATGTGCGAACTACATGATCTAACCGGGAGGTCTATCAAGGGATGTGAGGGAGCGATTCTAGTCAGGAGATTCGAGAGTTGGCTACGATTAACAAACGAGCCCACCATGTTTTTTTTTAACGTTCAGAATTTCAGTAACTTAGGAAAAGAACATCAATCTCTGAGCTGCACCATGGATTTTGACGATTGTGCAAAAAAATCCGGGTATGTTGTGGATAACTATTTATGGTTGATATCGTACACAGCCAGGAGGCAATGTCCCACAGTTGACCACAGGAATTGATCAGCCAATAACCATTGACCCGCTGAGCTCCAGCAGACTTATCAACAGTGAAAGCGGTCACCAATCTTCAACAACCATCCTATATTTAAATCCATTTATTGAATTGACAGTGAAACAGGTGCGTTCCTAGAATGCCCGCCCGTTTCCGTAGACAACGGCTCTGCGGAGCTGACAGGATGATTGAGAAATGAAACGTACATTCCAGCCAAGCAATCTGAAACGCCAGCGGACTCACGGGTTTCGTGCCCGAATGGCAACCAAGGGCGGCCGCAAGGTGCTGAACGCCCGTCGAGCGAAAGGACGCAAGCGCGTTTCTATTTGATCCGTGTCACAGCAGGATTCACCCGCGAGCAGAGACTGTTCCGACCGGGCGAGTTTGACCGAGTTTTACGATTCAGGGGGGTACGCAAGGAAAATGGGCCGCTGAGAGTCATTTTCAAGTACACAGACCTGAGCCATGCCCGACTTGGCGTGATTGTTCCGAAGCGCTGGGTGAGAAAAGCGCATGATCGAAATCGATGCAAACGAATCATCAGAGAACACTTCAGACTGTGTTGCGATCGATTGCCAACGGCTGATTTTGTCGTGATGGTAATCAAACCCGTGGACGCAGGACAGTTTCCCGCGGTGGTTGATGCCTTGCTGAGCGCATTGTGTCGACCATGAAATTCCTTCGTTGCATGGATCGTGCAGCAGCACAGCCCTTCATCTGGCTGGTGCGGTTTTATCAACTGGTACTCAGCCCATGGATTGGGCAACAATGCCGTTTCCACCCGACATGTTCAGCGTATTCGCTTTCTGCGTTGCAGGAACATGGGGTCTGCAAAGGCGTCAGTTATTCGATCTGGCGAGTACTGCGCTGCAATCCATGGAGTGCCGGTGGAATTGATCCAGTGCCAAGTGCCAGAGTTGTTGAAGAAACCACCGTTACGAATGAAAGGTTCTGATCGATGTTGCCACCTGAAGTAATGCGGGTCCTCTTGCTGATAGGTCTCGCTGCCACGGGTTACATGCTTATCCAGGCTTGGAATGAGGACTACATGCAACTGCCGATTGCCGAGTACGCCGAGTCACCGTTGGTGGCCGGTGGCACCGCGGTGTCAGATGAGCAACCGGCCATTGTGGATATCGACCAACCGATCACTGCGGGTGCATCCGATGTACCGGATGCGGAGATTCTCGAGACGGCCAACGAGGTAGCAACCGTTACGGAGACGAGGGCAGATGCCGGTACCGGGCTAGCTGCGGCGCGTCTTATAACCGTGGTCACACCAACGCTGAAGGTGTGGATAGACCGACTTGGCGGCGATGTCGTCCGAGTCCAACTGCCGAAGTATCCCGTCTCCAGCAAGACTCCCGATGTGCCATATCTCCTGATGGAAAACAGTGGCGACCATACGTACGTCGCGCAAAGTGGGCTGATGGGGAAGGATGGTCTGGACGGCAGCGGTGAGCGGCCACTGTATGAGGCGGATACGGCCGCGCTCGAAGTTGCTGCCGGGGAAGAAAAAACGCTCACGCTTCAAATCGAAAAAGCAGGGCAGCGGGTTACCAAGACCTTCTCATTCGACGCTGACAGTTATGTCGTCGGAGTCGATCTGAAACTGATGAATCTCGGCACGGTACCGCTCGAAGCGGCTCTGTTTGCGCAGATCAAGAGGGATAACAAGCCACCGATCATCGAAGAGGGATTTTCATTTGGCCCACGCTCCTATCTGGGCGGAGCGCTGACTACGCCGGAGGAGCGTTACCTGAAGGTCGACTTTGATGACCTCGACGATGCCGCGTTGCGGCGCACGGTTGACGGAGGGTGGATAGCTCTCCTCCAACACTATTTTGTCGGCGCCTGGATTGCCAGTCCTGAAGAGAGCAACAATTTTTTCGCGCAGAAGCGTAATGACGGACACTATGTCTTCGGCTACACAGCGCCGAAAAAAAGCGTTTTGCCTGGAGCTACGGGTCATTGGCAAACGAGTCTCTATACCGGACCGAAGGACCAGCACCAACTTGATCAGTTAGCACCAAATCTGGGCCTGACAGTCGATTATGGGTTTCTCTGGTGGCTGGCAGTTCCGTTGTTTGATGTGCTCACCTGGTTCCACGATTGGGTAGGGAACTGGGGTCTTGCCATCGTCCTTCTGACCGTGCTGGTAAAGATCGTTTTGTACCCTCTCTTCAATATGTCCTACAAGTCGATGGCAAAACTCCGCAAGGTGGCGCCGGAACTGAAAGCACTGCAGGAGCGCCATGCCGACGACCGGCAAAAACTCTCCCAGGAGATGATGAAGCTGTATCAGAAAGAAGGTGCCAACCCGTTGGGAGGGTGCCTTCCGATGTTATTGCCCATGCCGGTGTTTCTTGCACTTTACTGGGTGTTATGGGAAAGCGTTGAGCTACGACAGGCGCCATTTTTACTGTGGGTTCAGGATCTCTCAGCCATGGATCCGTATTTTGTATTGCCATTGCTCATGGGGGGAACGATGTTTCTGCAGCAGATGATGGCGCCAGCAATGGGCGATCCGATGCAGCAGCGCATGATGAAATTGATGCCGGTGATTTTCACCGTCATGTTCCTGTTCTTCCCAGCAGGGTTGGTTCTCTACTGGCTGGTCAACAACGTGCTGTCCGTCGCCCAGCAATGGTATGTCACCCGATCCGTCCTCTGATCCATCCTCGCGGTCGGGGCCATCCGAGAAAGAAGGCAAAGAGACTATCGCTGCGATAGCCACTCCGCCTGGGCGAGGAGGGATCGGTATCGTTCGCTTGTCCGGACCCATGGCGATAGAGATTGCCCAGATACTTTGTTGTCGAACCTTCAAACCGCGTCACGCGACATTCTCGCAAATCTGCAATCGCGAAGGTGAACTTCTGGACCAGGGAATTATCCTGACTTTCTCAGCGGGCTCTTCGTTTACTGGCGAGCCGGTTGCGGAATTTCAGGGCCATGGTGGACCGATGGTTATGCGAAGCATCCTACAGGCGGCCCTGGAACTCGGTGCGCGAATGGCTCGTCCGGGGGAGTTTTCGGAACGGGCGTTTCTGAACGGTCGAATGGATCTGGCCCAGGCCGAAGCCATCGCGGATCTGATTGCGAGCGGTTCGCAAGCCGCCGCGAGAGGTGCACTGCGATCTCTGACCGGAGAGTTTTCAACCCTTGTCGACTCGATCGCGAAAAATCTTCTGCTGCTTCGAGTTCGAGTCGAAGCGGGAATCGATTTTCCAGAAGAGCCGCTCAAAGAGGAAGAAACAACAGCGCAACTGGCCGACCTGGTCTCCTTGCGTGCAGCGCTGGCAGAGTTGCTTGGCAAGACCCGCCAGGGCGTGCGCCTGGGACAGGGGGCGACGGTCGCCATCGTCGGGCATCCCAATGTGGGTAAATCGAGCCTTCTCAATGCACTCAGTGGCGAAGACAACGCCATAGTCACGGCGATACCAGGCACTACACGTGATCTGCTGAAGGTTGATCTGGAGCTGCGTGGGCTGCCAATTCGTGTGATAGACACCGCCGGATTGCGCGTCACGCTGGATCCGGTCGAAAGTGAAGGGGTAAGAAGAGCCACCGTGATACTGCCAACGGCGGACCTGGTGATTGTCCTGGAAGATCTGACGGTCGCAGAGGGAGAGGACAGGCTCGATCCCAGGTGGCTCGAGGGTTGTTCATCGATCCTCCGGGTAGGCAACAAACTGGATCTGGCGCCAGCGAGGCAAGCCGATGTGAACATCTCTGCTCATACCGGCGAGGGCATGGAACAGCTGGTGGACAGCATTCTGCAACACCTGGAATTCGAACCCGACGGTTCGACGTTTACTGCCCGGGTTCGCCATGTGGAGGCACTTTCTCGAACCGACCGGCATCTGGAACAGGCCGTTCAGCTATTGGAGACGAAATACGGTACGGAGTTCGTCGCAGAAGAACTGCGTCTGGCGCACGACTGTTTGGGAGAGATAGCGGGGCGTGTGACGGCGGATCGGCTGTTGGGCGAGATTTTCTCGACTTTCTGCATAGGCAAGTAGTCGACGTTCTCTACCCCCTTTCCAAGTCCTATTCGCGGCCTATACTGCGCGTCCCCAGGTCCAGCGGAACGGCCATGCATTTCCCGGAGCGTTTTGACGTCATCGTCGTTGGAGGTGGTCACGCTGGAGCCGAAGCTGCCCATGCTGCTGCTCGCATGGGTGCAAAGACACTGCTGCTCACCCAGAGTGTGGAGACCATAGGGCAAATGTCCTGTAATCCTGCACTCGGCGGGATAGGCAAAAGTCATCTGATCCGGGAAATTGATGCACTTGACGGGATCATGGGTCGTTGTGGGGATCTGGCGGGCATCCACTTCAGAACGCTCAACAGCAGCAAGGGCCCAGCTGTTCGAGCAACGCGCGCACAGGCAGACCGCTCTCTGTATCGCCAGGCCGTACGCCGTACGCTTGAAGCGGCGCCTGGTTTGCGGATCTTCCAGCAATCGGTAGTGGATCTATGTGTTGAAGCTGAACGGGTAACCGGTGTGGTGACCCAGATGGGACTCATCTTTAATGCTGACGCGGTCGTCCTGACCACAGGAACCTTTCTGGGCGGCAAGATTCACATTGGCGGTGCAACACACTCTGGTGGACGAGCGGGTGATCCGCCATCGATTGCGCTTGCAGAACGACTACGCGCGCTGCCCTTTCGCGTGGGTCGACTGAAAACAGGTACACCACCACGAATTGATGGCCGTACCGTCGACTATTCCGTGATGGAGCGGCAACCCGGAGACACGCCTCGACCGGTGCTGTCGTTCATGTCAACACCAGCGGTTCACCCGCAGCAGCGCGATTGTTTCATCACGCACACGAACTCAGCGACCCACGATCTGATCCGGGAGGCGTTACCCAGATCGCCACTGTATTCAGGACAGATTGAGGGGCGGGGGCCGCGTTACTGTCCGAGCATCGAAGACAAGATCGTGCGGTTTGCCGGCAAGGACAGCCATCAGGTCTTTGTGGAGCCTGAAGGACTGGATACCGAAGAACTCTATCCAAACGGAATTTCAACCAGTCTCCCGTTTGATGTCCAGTTGGCGCTTGTGCACAGCATTCGAGGTTTCGAGCAGGCTCACATCACGAGGCCTGGTTATGCGATCGAATACGATTTTTTTGATCCGCGGGATCTGCAGAGAACACTTGAGACAAATGCAGTCGAAGGGCTGTATTTCGCCGGCCAGATCAACGGCACAACCGGCTACGAAGAAGCGGCTGCGCAAGGTTTGCTGGCAGGCATCAACGCAGCACGGAAAATTCAGGGCGAGCCAGCGTGGGTGCCACGGAGGGACGAAGCCTATCTCGGAGTTCTCGTTGATGATCTTGTCAGTAACGGGACCAATGAGCCATACCGCATGTTCACCAGTCGAGCGGAATACCGGCTGCGGCTTCGGGAAGACAATGCGGATCTGCGGCTCACGCCGATCGGGCGGGAGCTTGGCGTCGTTGGTGGCCAAAGATGGGAGAGCTATACAGCCAAGCGAACCCAAATTGATGCGTTGCATCATCGCCTGTTGACGACGTCGGTTGTTGCGGGCTCCGCATTGGCGGAGCAACTGGCAAAGCTGACGGGAGCGACGTTCACCAGGGATCAGCAAATGGCCGCACTGTTGCGCAGACCCGAGGTGAAAGCCGGCCACGTGCTGGCCACGCTCGAGGATATCGACGCGCAGTCGCTTGAGCAGGTGGAAATAGAGATCAAGTATCAAGGGTATATTGATCGGCAGGATGTTGAAATCAGCCGCATCAGGGCCCACGAAACGATCCGGCTGCCGAGCGATCTCGACTATGCATCACTGCATGGGCTGTCCAATGAACTGAAGGAAAAGCTCTCTCAAGCCAGACCGTCGACACTTGCCTACGCATCGCGCATTCCCGGCATGACACCGGCCGCGCTCTCCCTGCTGCTCGTGCACACTCGCAAGCGATCCATTGCCAGTGGCACATGACTTGATAGCGAGTGGAGCCCGGATGCTCGGGCTTTCCCTGACCCCGGCGACGGTGTCGGCGCTGCATGCGTATGCAGATCTTGTTCGCTCGACCAATACAGCCTTCAATCTGGTGTCCCGTCAGGACATTGATCGACTTGAAACCCGCCATATTCTCGACTGCCTGGCCATGGTTGCGTTCCTGAAGTCTGCCCAGTGGCCACCGGACTCGCATGAAGAGCGGCGACGCATACTTGATATCGGCTCCGGCGCCGGACTTCCAGGTATTGTGATTGCCATTGCGTGTCCGGAGCTTGAAGTCACTCTGGTCGACCGATCGGCACGTAAACACAGGTTCCTGCAGCGAGCGGTATCCACGCTCCAACTGGCAAATGTGGCGACCAAGTGCCACGATGTGGTTGCGCAGGGAATTGAAGGCGAATTCGAGATCATTACGAGTCGTGCAGTGGCACCAGTAGCACAAATGTGGATATGGCTCGTGAGCCACCTGGTTGACCGCGGGATGTTCATTCACATGTCCTTCACTGCGGCAGGACCGTCCTGTGAGTCACCGGTATTGACAGGGGGCTCCACGTGTCTGGTGCCACTTGAGATCCCCGGACTCGCCGAGCGCCATTGGCTGACGGTGGTGCGCAAGGAGTCATCGCATGTCTAGGGTGATCGCCGTCGCCAATCAGAAAGGTGGGGTCGGCAAGACCACCACCAGCGTCAACCTGGCAGCCTCGCTGGCGTTGACGGGTTGCAAGACCCTGCTTATCGACCTGGACCCCCAGGGGAATGCCAGCATGGGCCTGGGCGTGGTCAAGGACTCGCTACGAGCAACGATGTACGACTGGCTCATGACCGACATCGGGTTCAATACGGTGGTCCAGAAGTGCGCAGCGGGTGTGTTCCTGATACCGGGAAATACCGATCTGACCGCCGCCGAAGTCGAGTTGCTCCAGGTCGAGCAGCGGGAACGGCGGCTGCTCAATGTACTGGCGCCAGTTCGGGATGAGTTCGAATACATCATCATTGATTGCCCTCCCTCGCTTAACATCCTCACGGTAAATGCGTTGGTCGCAGCAGAAGGTGTGCTGGTGCCGATGCAGTGTGAGTACTACGCGCTGGAGGGATTGTCAGCATTGCTGGACACCATCGAAGGTGTTCAGGCGCGGGCCAACCCAGGTCTCGAACTCGAGGGGCTGTTGCGCACCATGTACGACCCGCGCAACGCTCTGACCCGGGAAGTTTCCCGCCAGTTGTTTCAGCATTTTTCGGAGAAGGTGTTCCGGACCGTGATACCGCGAAATGTACGTCTGGCCGAAGCGCCCAGTCATGGCCTGCCTGCCATTCTCTATGACCGACAATCGCGCGGTGCCATTGCCTACATGGCCCTTGCCGGCGAAATCAAGCGGAAATACTCAGAGTCGCGATACGCACGACTGGCAGTAAATCGATCGTGAGCGGCAAACGACTAGGACGAGGTCTCGATGCACTATTGACTCGAACCGATCGATCAGAGGTTATTGCGGGCGAACCGCACACCACCGTCAGCGGCGTTCAGCGGATGGTGCCCGTTCATGAGGTTTATCGAAGTCCATACCAGCCTCGGCGCTACTTTGACGAAGCAGCGTTGACAGAGCTTGCGGCATCGTTGAAACACCAGGGGGTGCTGCAACCCATCGTTGTTCGAGAGAGAGCTCTGGGCGGTTTTGAGCTGATCGCCGGAGAGCGACGGTGGCGAGCGGCGCAACTGGCTCAGATGGATAGCATCCCTGCGTTGGTTCGCCAGGCGACCGATCGAGAAGCCTCCGCGATGGCGCTCATCGAAAACATCCAGCGAGAAGATTTGAGACCGCTGGAAGAAGCGCAGGCGCTGGTTCGGTTGCGGGAAGAGTTTGGGCTGACCCACGAACAGGTGGCCGATTCTGTCGGCAAATCCCGGACCGCGGTCACCAATCTCATGCGCTTGCTCAATCTGGCAGCCGGCGCTCGAAGACTGCTTGAGGAAGGTGCCCTGGAAGCAGGGCATGCGCGAGCATTGCTCAGTCTGCCGCCCGATCTGCAGGACTCGGCGGCTCGTGAGATCGTTGCCAGGCAAATGTCCGTTCGGCAGGCTGAGGCGCTGGCTAAACGAATGCTAGGCCCGCGCTCGGCCAAGCCAGCGAGGGACGATAAAGACGCCGATACACGGGCTCTCGAGCGGGAGCTTACGGAGCGGATTGGCGCACCCGTGTCCATCGACCACGAAAAGAGTGGCAGGGGGCAGCTGGTGATTCGATATGGGTCACTTGATGAACTGCAAGGGGTTCTCGACCACCTGCGTTGAACTCAGCCGGGACAGGCGTCAGCAACCTTCCGCCACCAAACCCGGCGCGAGCAACGTAAGAGAATTGTTCAATACTTTTTTTCGCATTGAATGATCGGCA
>Ga0163144_10002647_pt1 | contig 41009 bp, 36 predicted proteins | sample OliLak19BULKMAT1_FD_123175 | JGI IMG/M metagenome (GOLD analysis project Ga0163144, IMG submission 123175) | Freshwater microbial mat bacterial communities from Lake Vanda, McMurdo Dry Valleys, Antarctica - Oligotrophic Lake LV.19.BULKMAT1 | ecosystem: Environmental > Aquatic > Freshwater >...
ACCGGCGGCGTGACCGAGGATCGCGGCCTCGGCGAGGTCGCGCGGCAACGTCGAGCAGTCGAGGACGATGAACGGGCCTGCCGCGCGCCGCGAGTGCCGGTGCAGGGCACGGGCGACGAGCTCCTTGCCGGTCCCCGTCTCCCCCGTGACGAGAACGTCGAGTTGGGCGAGCGCGAGGCGCTTGAGCACGGCGTAGAGCTCCTGCATCGGTAGGCTCTTGCCCAACAGCGCGTCGAAGCGGTGCTGCGTGGCGATGGCGACATCGACCTGTTGCACACGCTCGAGCACGACCACGACGGCACCCGCGGCGAAGCGGGCCCCGTACGCGAGCTCGACCTCGCGAACCCGGACGCCGTAGATCCAGGTACCGTTGGTGCTGCCGAGGTCGCGGAGGATCACGCGGTCCTCGGTGAGCTCGAGCTCGAAGTGGGCGGCGCTGACGGAGGGATCGTCGATCACGAGGTCGGCAGGCGGGCGCCGGCCGCCGAGCAGACGCGTGATGCCGCTGCGGGGCTCGATGATGGCGCGAGTCGCGAGCTCGCCGCACGTGTAGTGGAGCGACACGGCACCGATGCGGCGGCGCGTCGCCTCGCCTTCGGTTGGTTCGCGCAGCGTCGCGGTGAGCACGGCGCCGGGATCGGTACGGGGGTTCGCCGACATCGGAAGCACGCAGCATAGGGCGAGAGCAGCGTGCTGGGCGTCGCGTTCTCAATGGCCAAACGGCCGCGCGCTCCGGTGACAACGCAATGCAGGAGCTAAACGACGTTCCGTCGGCTCACCGCTGTCGCGTGCGCGACCTCGTGCTCCAATCCGAGGCATCCGAGCCTCGCGCTGTTCCTTCGAATTCGACATCCTGACCTCGCGGAGCATCTCGACCTCGTAGGGCGCGGCGGCGGTGGGACCCGAGATGGATGACACGGCGGGGCCCCTTGCCCGCTCGATATTGAAATCTGAGCGGCAAGTGCTCAATTTTCAAGATACGCTCTGCCCATGCTGGAACGGGGGCGGCACCTGCGGGCACTGGCCGACCTCATCGCCCACAACCGCGTCACCGCGATTCTCGGCGCCCGCCAGGTCGGCAAGACCACGCTCGCGCGGCAGCTCATCGCAGCGCGCCGGGGGCCGACGAAGTACTTCGATCTCGAGGACCCGGCCGATCGAAGACGATTCGACGATCCGATGCTGGTTCTCCGTGGTCTCGCGCCGACCGTCCGCGAGGTGCACGTTTCGTCGTGCTCGGGAGCGCGGCGCCCGAGCTGCTACGGCAGAGCTCCGAGTCGCTGGCAGGGCGAATCACGTTCTACGAGATCGGCGGGCTCGCGATGGACGAGCTCGAGCGCCGCGATGCCGGCCGGCTGTGGCTGCGTGGCGGTTTTCCGCGATCATTGCTCGCGCGTACCGATGCCCTCAGCACGGCATGGCGTCGAGACTTCGTGCGAACGTTCGTCGAGCGCGACGTGGCGCAGCTCTCGCTCGGTATCCCGGCGGCGACCCTCGAGCGCTTCTGGTCGATGATCGCCCACTACCACGCCCAGGTGTGGAATGCCTCGGAGCTCGGGCGGGCGTTCGGCGTCGCGCACACGACGGTGGCGCGCTACCTCGATCTGCTCACCGCCACGTTCGTGGTCCGCCAGCTCCCTGCATGGCACGAGAACCTGTCGAAACGGCAGGTCAAGGCGCCGAAGGTCTATGTCGCGGACTCGGGGATCCTGCACTCGCTGCTCGGCATCGAGACGCCCGAGGATCTGCAGCGACACCCAAAGGTCGGCGCGTCGTGGGAAGGCTTCGCGCTCGGGCAGGTGCTCGAGCGCACCGGCGCGCGTCGCCGCGAGGCCTACTTCTGGGCGACACACGCCGGTGCGGAGCTCGATCTGCTGCTGGTACGTCGGCGTCATCGCCGTGGCTTCGAGTTCAAGCGCGCGGACGCTCCGAGCATGACGCCATCGATGCGGACCGCGCTCGCCGACCTCGGCTTGGACTCGATCGATGTGATCTATCCCGGCGACGACACGTTCCCGCTCGGCGACCGCGTTCGTGCGGTGGGGATCACGCGCATCTGGCAGGACGTCGCAGTGCTATGAGGGCCGCGTCGTACGCCGACGTACGCCCACGACTCGCGGCGAACTTCGCACCTACACGTGACCGATCCCGCCGTAGCAGGTTGACGTGGACACGGTTCGCGTGCGTACTGGCGAGCTGACGCCGATCGGCGCGAAGGTACCGAGCGCATGACTGCCACGACGTTGCCCGGCGATATTCTCCGATTCATGCATCCGCTCGCTGCGATCGGACTCGTCGGTCTCTTGGTTGGATGCTCGGCCGATGACCAACCCATCGATCTCGGTCCACTCGACGAATTCCCCGGCCTCACCGAGCCCGCCGAGATCGCGATCGATGCCCGCGGCATCCCGCACATCTACGGCGCGACCGATCTCGACGTGATGTTCGCCGCCGGCTACCAGATGGCGACCGATCGGCTGTTCCAGATGGATCTCGTGCGGCGCCGTGCGCTCGGTCGACAAGCCGAGGTCCTCGGTCCCGATCTCGTCGCTCAGGACGAGGTCTCGCGCCTGTTCGACTTCCGCCGGTGGGGCACCGCGAACACCGAGCGCGTGCGCGAGGAGGATCCCGATCGCTATCGCATGCTCGTCGCGTGGGTCGCCGGCGTGAATCGACGCATCGACGAGGTGGGCGATGGCTCGGCACCGCTGCCCTATGGCTTCGGCGCGGGCGAGCTCGACTACCTGCCCGAGCCGTGGACCGTGGACGAGCACGGGGCGATCGCGAAGATGCTGTTCTTCGGCAACAGCAACTCGCTCGAGCGCGAGCTGCTCGCGACGATCCTGCAGCGCAACTTCGCCGACACGTGGGAGATCGTCGAGATCGCCCGTCCGGCATTTGCGACGGCGACGATGCCCGAACAGGAGCGTCCACCCGCATCCCAGGATCGCGGGCTGGGCGATACGGAGCGCAAGCGGCCGCCCATCGTCGCCACCGCTGCCGAGATCGCGACGGCGTTGGCCGAGCTGCGCGGTGCGATGGGGCATCTGCCGCGCACCGGCAGCAACAACTGGGCGATCGACGGGCGCCACACCGACAGCGGGCGTCCGTTCATCGCCGGCGATCCGCACCAGCCGCTGCAGAGCCCGTCGCTGATGTACGCGCAGCATCTCAGCAGCGCGCACGCCGACGGCACCCTCGACGTCGTGGGTTGGTCGTTTGCCGGCGCGGCCGGGATCCATCTCGGCCACAACCGTGATCTGCAGTGGACGGCGACGACCAACTTCGCCGACGTGATGGACATCTGGGAGATTCCCATCGACGGTGCCGTCGCCGAGCTCGGCGGACAGCCACTCGACGTCATCGAGCGCATCGAAGAGATCGCGGTCGCCGGCGACGCGACGCAGACCTACGTCGTGCGCGAGATTCCCGACCATGGCGTGGTGCTGCCGGACGACTTGGTGCCGATCCCAGTCGCGGGCGCCGGCAACGTGTTGCTGCTCGGATGGACCGGATTCGCCGCAACCTCCGAGGAGCAGTGCTTCTTCGCGATGGCGACCGCGACCGATCTCGAGACCTACGACGAGGCGGCCGCGTTGATGCAAGTCGGCGGCTTCAACTTCGTCGCCGCGGATCGCGACGGCATCACCTACCGCGTCGCGATCGACGTACCGGACCGTGGCCCACCGGCCGCGCGCCCGATGCCGTTCACGGTGATCGACGGCACCGATCCCGCCACGCTGTGGACGGCGATGCTGCCGGGCGATCGACTGCCACACAGTCGCGGCGGTGCGCGCGGATTCATCGCGACGGCCAACAACGATCCGTGGGGCTTCACGTTCGATGGCAACGTCGGCAACGACCCCTGGTACTACGGCTACTTCTACGCGAGCGGCGATCGTGCGCACCGCATCGAGAGCGAGATCTCGCGATTGATCGACGCCGGTCCGGTGTCGCGCGAGCAGATGCACGCGCTGCAGACCGACACGCACAGCTCGATGGCCGATCGGATCGTCCCGGTGCTGGTCGACGCGTGGGACGCAGCGCCAGGCGACCCTGCGCTTGCCGAGCTCGCTGCTGATCCGGACCTCGCGACGTTGGTGGAGCTGATCGCGACGACCTGGGATCGACGCATGGAGCGGGATTCGGCCGGTGCGCTCGCGTTCCACACGTGGATGATGTTCTTGACCGACGAAGCGGTCGGCGACGAGCTCGCGCTGCTGCTGCCGACGATCCTCGAGGAGGAGACACCGTTCGCGATCAAGTTCCCCGTGCTCGCGGTGACCGGTGACTATCCCCGCGCCGACGAGCTGCTGCAGGGTGGTCGCGACGCGGTGGTCCTGCAGGCGCTCGTGCGTACGGCCGAGCTGTTGCGCGAGCGCTACGGCTCGGTCGACCCTGCGGGCTATCGGTGGGGGGACGTCCACGGCACGCGCTTCGACAACCCGTTCGGCGGCATGCTCGACGGCGGCTGGGTGCCGACCGATGGAGGCGAAGACACCGTCAACGTCTCCTCGAGCCTGTTCTTCGACGGCACGCGCGTGGCGGAGCGCTTCGACTCGAAGCAGGGCGCGATCTTCCGCGTCGTCACCGGATTCCGCGAGGACGGCACGCCCGAGGCGTGGGCCAACTTCCCGCGCGGCAACTCGGCAGACCCGGTGAGCCCACACTTTGGCGACACGCTCGACGCGTGGGTGGAGGATCGCTACGAGCCGGTGCCGTTCACCCGCGACGATGTCGAAGCGGCGACGATGATCACGCGCATGCTCGAGCCGTGAGCCTCGTCCCGATCCCGTAGCATGGCGGCACGCGGGCGCGGCCACCGGCCGCTCGAGCGCGACGCTACGGCAACGCGAGCCAGCGACCGACCACGGTATCCACCGTAAAACCGAATTCCTTCGCGACGTCCTCACCCGGTGCGCTCGCGCCGAAGTGATCGACGCCGAAGTTGTGCTTCGCCCAGCGCTGCCAGCCGAGCGTGACGCCGGCCTCGATCGACATGCGCTTGTCGATGCCCGGCGGCAGCACCTTGTCCTGCCACGCGCGATCGCTGCGCTCGAACAGCTCCCAGCACGGCATCGACACGACGCGCACCGCCCTGCCCTCGGCGCGCAGCTTCTGAGCGGCCGCCAGCGCGAGCGACACCTCGGATCCGGTCGCGATCAAGATGCCGTCGAGCTGGTTCGCGTCGGCGCCTGGTGGATCCCACAGCACGTACGCACCGCACGAAATGTTTTCGCGACTCTCCGCGAGCGTCGGCAGGTTCTGGCGCGTCACGAGGATCGCCGTCGGCCCGTCGCCGATCTTGCGCTGCAGTGCGTGCCGCCACGCACCGACCGTCTCGCGCGCATCGGCGGGGCGAATCACGTCGAGCTGCGGGATCATCCGCAGGCTCATGCACTGCTCGATCGGTTGGTGGGTCGGTCCGTCTTCGCCCAGCCAGAAGCTCTCGTGGCTGAACACGTGCACGACCGGCAGGCCCATCAGCGCCGACAGGCGGATCGCACCGCGCATGTAGTCGGAGAAGATCAGGAACGTCGCATCGAACGCCCGCAGACCGTGCAGCACGAGGCCGTTGGTGATGCCGCCCATGGCGTGCTCGCGCACGCCGAAGTGGATCACGCGACCACTGGGCACCGAGCGGTGGTGACTCGGCAGACCGGTGAGATGCACGCCGTTGCTCTCCGCGAGATCGGCCGAGCCACCGACGAAGTGCGGATCGACCCGCATGATCTCGCCGAGGATCTTTTGGTTCGCCTTGCGCGTCGACAGTGGCGTGCCCGGGGCGAAGCTCGGTAGCGCCGCCATCGTCGCGGCCGACACCTCGCCGCGCTGGATCGTCTCGAACTCGGCGGCGAGCTCGGGATACGCGGTGCGGTAGGCCGCGAATGCCTGCTCCCACGCGATGCGCCGCTGCTTGTGCGCCTCGCCTTGCGTGCGCAGCTCGGCGCGCAGCTGATCGGGCACGAAGAACGTCGGCTCGGTCGGCCAGCCCATCGCGGCCTTCGCCGCCTCGACCTCGGCCTTGCCGAGCGGCGCACCGTGACTCGCCGACGTGCCGGCCTTGTTCGGCGCACCCTTGCCGATCGTGGTGATGCACTCGATGAGGCTCGGCTGGTCCGACTGCATACGCGCGTCGGTGAGCGCCGCGGTGACGGCCTCGGGGCTGTGCCCGTCGACGCGCTGCACGTGCCAGCCGTATGCCGCGAAGCGAGCGCAGACATCCTCGGTGAACGAGATCTCGGTCGCGCCGTCGATCGTGATGCGGTTGCTGTCGTAGAGAAAGATCAGCTTGCCGAGCCCGAGGTGCCCCGCGAGGCTCGCGGCCTCGGACGCGACGCCCTCCATCAGATCGCCGTCGCTGCAGATGCCGTACGTGAAGTGATCGACGATCGTGTGACCGTCCTTGTTGAAGCGCGCGCCGAGGATGCGCTCGGCGATCGCGAGGCCGACGCTCGCCGAGAAACCGCTGCCGAGCGGTCCGGTCGTGCACTCGACGCCGACGGTGTGGCCGAACTCCGGGTGACCGGGCGTGCGCGAGTGCAGCCGACGAAACCGCTGCAGCTCGCTCATCGGCAGGTCGTAGCCGGTGAGGTGCAACAGCGAATAGAGCAGCATCGAGCCGTGACCGGCGGACAGCACGAAGCGATCGCGATCGGGCCACTTCGGCTGCGACGGATCGTGCACGAGCACGCGCAGCCACAGCGCGGTCGCCATGTCGGCGGTGCCCATCGGCATGCCGGGGTGCCCCGACTTCGCCAGCTCGACGCCATCCATCGCGAGGCCCTTGATGGTGCGGACCATCATGGTGTGCAAGGCGGGATCACAAGGACGCGGCGGCTGTTGCGAACGCGGTGTCATGACAGCGCCTGGCTATCACGGATGCGCGGCGCCGCCTAGCCGTGAAGGTCACTCCATCGGGTAGACCGCGATCTCGGAGCCGACCGCGAACGCGACGTGGTGCGGACGCTCGCGATCGAGCAGGCTCCACGGCTCGCCGAACAGCTCGCCGAAATCCACAGCGAGCTCGAGGTGGTCGAGGCTGGTCGGATACACGTTCCAGTGCGGATGCTCGACGCGATACACGACGAGCCCACCGTCGCCGTCGCGACCGAACCCCCACTCGTGCTCCTTGAAGAAGTGCTCCGCAGAATCTGCCGCGGGCATCATGGGCTCGCGCCGACCGGTGATGGTGAGCGCATGCGTGCGCTCGCCGAGCTCGATCGACATGTGCATGCGGCGGAGCCCTCCTCGCTCTGGGCCCAGCTCCTCGACCGCGACGTGCATCGGCACCGCACGGTAGTGCTCGTGATAGAGGAGGTTCGCGATCACGGCGATCGCCGGCTTCGGCACGAGCTCGGCGATGAACGTCACGCCGCGGCGACGCGCACCCGACGTCTCGCGCACGTATGCGCGCAGGTTCACCTCGGGGAAGTCGGTGTGCAGCGGCACCTTGATCCCCTTGACCCTCGTGTCGAGGAATCGAAACGCGACGTAGCTGACGTACGCGACGTCGTCGGGATCGCCGGGTCGCAGATCGGGCTCGGTGCCCCGCGGTAGATACGGCAAGAGCACGTCCGCGGGGATCCGCCACGTGACGAGACACAGATCGAGCCAACGCGCGGTGAGAAACGGGGTCACGCGGTCGGCATGATAACACTGTCGCCCATGCGCATCTGCATCCTCGGGGCGACTGGGCTGGTCGGTCGCGAATCCATCGATCTGGTTCATCAGCATCGCGATCGAGCACGCCTGCTAGCCGCGACCTGATCCGCACATCGGCACTGTGCTAGCTTGTTCACCAGTGGCCGTTTCGCACGCACGCCGCCCCGCGGACCCGGATGCCCCGAACGACCCGGAGGTCGAGGCGGCATTCGCAGTCGCGCCCGCGACCGTCGTTGCCGAGATCCTCGCAGGCGAATTGCACACGATGCCACGGCCGCGGCTACGGCATGCCCGTACGGCCACGCGGTTGGTCCGTCGGCTCGCGGTCTTCGACGACGAGCCGGGCGAACCCGGAGGATGGGTCCTGTTGCTGGAGCCCGAGCTCCACGTCGGCCCCAAACCCGACAAGCTCGTGCCCGACATCGCGGGCTGGCGACGGGAGCACCTGCCCGCGCATGTGTTCGATCTCGACGCCCCGGGTCACGTGAGCATCGCCCCCGACTGGGTGTGCGAGGTCCTTTCCGACCGCACAGAGCGCATCGATCGCACGACGAAGATGGGTATCTACCGACGCGAGCGCGTCCGAAACGTCTGGCTCGTCAGCCCGTTGCTCGAGACGCTCGAGGTCTACCACCACGACGGCGACCGCTGGACCTTGCTCGATACGTTCGAGGGTGATGCCGTCGTCCGCGCGGAGCCATTCGATGCGATCGAAGTCTCGCTCGCGAGCTTGTGGGCCCGCTGAGCGGAGGAAGGTGCCGCCGAGTCGTCGGCAACCGGTTTCGAAAACCGGGCGCGTGTAAAAAAAGCGCAGGGTTCGACTCCTCCACATTCCGCAACTCCCACGTGACGAGGCGCTGGCGCTTGGGCATGGTATTACTCCCGGCCATGCGCATCTGCATCCTCGGTGCGACGGGCCTGGTCGGCCGCGAATCCATCGATCTCGTTCATCGCGCGTGGCCGAAGGCCGAGCTGACGTTGTTCGCGAGTCGCGATCAGACACTCGAGCACGCGGGCCGTAGCTGGGCCGTCGCGGGCGCGCAGGCGCTCGAGCAGGCCGATGCACCGCGCGGCGATCTGGCGCTCGTCGCTCTCGACGACGACTACAGCGCGCGCTACGTGCCACGGCTGCTCGAGCTCGGCTATCGCGTCGTCGACAAGAGCAACACGTATCGCGGCGATCCGGCCGTGCCACTCGTCACTGCGGCGGTGAACAGCCATCGCGTCGTCGATGCGGAGAAGCTCGTCGCGAACCCGAACTGCACGACGATCCCGTTTGCGCTGACGATGGCGCCGCTGCTGCGTCGCTTCGGGCTGACCAGCGCGACCGTCAGCACGTACCAAGCGGTGAGCGGTGCCGGCATCGCGCCGCTCGACGAGTTCCTCGCCGACAGCAAGCGCGGCTATGCCGAAGCCGACCGACTCGGGCGCCCGTTCGCGCCGACCAAGTACGCCGCCAACGTCGTGCCCCACGCAGGCAAGACCGACGACGGCGGCTTCTCGGCCGAGGAGCGCAAGCTGATGTTCGAGAGCAAGAAGATCCTCGAGCTGCCGGACTTCGCGATCTCGGCGCAGTGCTGCCGCGTCGGCGTCGCCGTCGGTCACTACCTCAACGTGTGGTTCACGCTGCGCGATGCGGTCTCGGTCGCGCAGATCGAGGCGGAGCTCGCCGACGCGCGGTTCGTGAAGCTGCTGCCCGGTGCGGCGGGCGACGGGCTGTCGGCGCTCGCGTGCATCGCCGAGCGCGACTCGGCGCTCGCGGGTCGCATCCGTGCGGACCCACGCGACAACAGCGGCCGCAGCTACTGCATCACGATCGTCCGCGACAATCTCCGGCTCGGCGCAGCGACCAATGCCGTACGGATCGCGAGCCGGTGGTTTCCGAGCGCCGATCCTGAGCTACAAGTGGAGTAGGTGAGACCCCGATGACCGCGCCGCTCAGCCAGGCGATCCTCGAGCTCGCCGAAGCCGCGGGCACGCTCGGCGTCGCGATGGGCAGCGTCGTCGATGCGCTCGAGGCCCAGGGCTTTTCGCCCGGCGAGGTCGAGCGCGAGATCTGGATGATGCTCGAGCGTCGGCGCCTCACACCGACCGGCTTCGTGTGCCGGACGATCCGTCGCAAGGGCGCGGGCGGAACGACGCAGACGCGCGTGTACGAGTTCATGCTCGTGCCGTGGTCGGCGGCGCTCGATCAACAGCTCGATCTGGGGCTGGAGCGGACGCCGTGATCCCACGCGCACCGAACGAGCCGGGGCTGTTCCTCGCGCTCGCGCCGATGGACGGCATCACGTGCGCCGCGTATCGCGACGTGATCACGGCGCCCGACGGCGACGCAGCGTGCGGCATCAGCCTGTGCGTCAGCGAGTTCGTGCGTGTCACCGCGAACGTGGTGCCCGATGCCGTGCTGCGCCGCGACGTGCCGGAGCTCGCGACCGGTGGCCGCACGCGATCGGGCGTGCCGGTCGCGGTGCAGCTGCTCGGTGGCAAGCCCGAGCCGATGGCCCGCACGGCAGCGCGCGTCGTCGAGCTCGGTGCGCTCGCGGTCGACATCAACTTTGGGTGCCCCGCGAAGACGGTGAACAACCACGACGGTGGTGCGAGCCTGCTGCGCACGCCGTGTCGCATCGAGGCCGTCGTCGCCGCGGTGCGTGCCGCGGTGCCGGCCGACGTGCCGGTGTCGGCGAAGATCCGGCTCGGGTGGGATCATGCGAACGGCGTCGCCGATCTCGCGCGCGCCGCCGAGCAAGGCGGTGCATCGTGGCTCACGATCCACGCCCGTACGCGCGCGCAGCAGTACGCGCCGCCGGTCGACTGGGTCGCGATCGGGCGCGCGCGCGCTGCCGTGAGCATGCCCGTGGTCGCCAACGGCGACCTGTGCACGACGGACGACATCCGCGAGTGCGCGGCGCAAAGCGGCTGCACGGCGTTCATGATCGGTCGGGCGGCGATGGGTGATCCGTGGCTGTTTCGGCGGCTGCGCGGCACTGGGCTGCCCGGGTTCGATGGACCGTGGATGCGCGCGCTGCTGCACCGCTACGTCGCGACGTTGCTCGCCGGCGGCACGACCGATGCGAAGGCGCTCGGGCGCATCAAGCAGTGGCTGCGCCTCGGCGCACCGATGCAGCCACGGATGGCCGACGCGTTCGCGCAGGTGAAGGGCACGTCGCGGCTCGCCGATGCGCTCGCGCTGCTCGATGCGTGGCCCGAGCCCGCGCAGCTCGCATGGTCGCGGACGGGCTGAGCGCTACCGATCATCCGCAAGGCCGTCGACCGAATCCTGCGCGTTCAAGCCGCGCCGGCGGCCGCCATGCCGAGCACCATGCCGAGCTGCTGCTCGAGCGCGGCCAGCAGCGTGCGAGCGCGCGCGACGTACGTGTGATCGCGCAGCACCCGAGCCCGCGCCGCCCGCACGAATCCCTGGCGCCACGGCTCGTCCGCGAATGCGCGCCGGATCTTCGCGATCAGATCCGTGGCGTCCGTGAAGACGCACAGCTCGCGGCCGACCTCGAGGTGCTGCGACACGCCATGCGGGCCCAGATCCCAGTCGCCATCCGACCGCGCGAGCACGAAGCCGCCGGCCGCCGAGGCTTCGAGCACGCGCGGATGCAGGTTGCAGCGCGTGTTGATGTGCAGCACCACCTTGTGGCGTTGGTAGAGATCCCGCAGCGCATCACCGGCTGCGACCGGACCGCGCGCGTGCGCGGCAAAGCGGGGAATGTCGGCCCAGCCGTTGCCGAACAACGCGACGGGCACACCCGCCGAGAGCAGCTGATCGGCGATCCGAATGCGATCGACATGGCGCGCGAGGATGAGGCAGTCGTACGCGAGCGCGTCGGCGCGATCGGGTGGCACGACGAGCCCGAGCTCGCACACGGTGGCCGCGAGCAGCGGCGCGAGGGGCTCGACGCCCGACGGCACCTCGGCCATCGCCATCATCCGGTCCTCGAGCGCGCGGTACAGACCCGGTGCGAAGTCGGGCTCGCGCGGCAGCGATAAATGCGTCGCGTAGGCGACGACGTCCTGGGCGGGTGACCGCGCCGGCACGCCGTAGAGGGCGTCGTCGACGGCGAATAGCAGCGGTGCACAGTGGGGATAGCCGCGCGCCGCGTAGTCGTCGGCGAGCGAGCGGCTCCACGCGAACGCGAGATCGAACGCACCGAGCCTCGAGACGATGCGCGGATCGACGAGCGTGGGCAGCTCGTCGAGGATCCACGCGGCGATCGGCAGCGTGCGCGGCAGCAGCGTCGCGAGCTCGGGACGGACGTGATCGACCAGGAATGCGAAGTCGGGGTCTGCATCCGCGAGCGACACCGCGATCTGTGCGGGCTCGAGCTGCTCGCGCGGGCTCGCCTCGACGAGCAGCTCGATCTCGTGACCGAGCGCGCGGAAGCCCGTGGCGAGACCGGTCGCGACGTGCTGCAGCATCGTGGTGTGGATCGACGTCCACGCCCAGATGCGCAGCGGTCGACCCGCACGGAGCTTCGCGAGTGTTCGTGCGGGGACCGCCAGGTCGTCGCGTGCCGCGATGCGGGCCGCGGCCTCACGACCCGCGGCGATGCGCTCGTGCTCGACCTGATCGAGGGCGTCGTGCAGCGATCGCGGGCTCGCGATGCGCACGCGTGGCAGCGGCAGACGCGGCGCCGCACGGAATGTCGCCGCGAGCGTCGTCGCAGCGGTCGGGCCGACCTCGAAGGCCTGGAGCTGGTCGCGGCGCGTCAGCCCGCGGACATCGACGGCCTCGAGCAGCCGGCGCAGCGCGGCCGGATCGCCATCGATCGCGTACAGCGACTGGCACCAGCCGGGCACGCTCGACACCATCCGATTCGCGAGCATGTTCACGAGTGCGGCGTAGTCGTGCACCGCACCGAGGCACGCGTGGCGACTCTCGCGGGCCGACGTCGCCTGCAGCTGGTCGCGGAGGTGACGGGGATGCTCGGGCGCAACGAGCTCCAAGAGCGCGCCATCGACCTCGTCGACGAGCAGCGGCAGCGCATCGCGCTCGACGGTCGCGCGACCATCGACCATGCGGAGCCGCCACGCGACGTCGGCGATCCACACGACATCCGCGCTGCTCGGCGCGGTCTGCTCGAGCACGCCCGCGACCTGCGGCCACTCGCGACGCAGATGATCGAGGTTGTCGCCGAGCACGATCGCAGCGTCCTCGCGCATCGCCGCCGCGGCCTCGTCTAGCTCCGCGGCCACCGAGCGCAGCGCAGCGGCCGGCAGATCCGAGCGCCGCAGCCACAGCAGCGCGCGCGCAGGCGCACCGAGCCGACCCCACGCGATCCCGATGCGTCGCGCGAGCGCGGGATCCGGCATCACGCGATGGCTCGCGAGATCACAGCGCAGCGCCGGCAGCACGAGCGACTGCGCGTGCAACAGCTCGGACCATGGCCGCAGCCACGGCGCCTCGCTCGCCCAGTCGGGCTGCTCGGCATCGAGTCGCGCGAAGAGCCCGGCGCTGCCGGACCAGAACAGATCCTCGACCGTCCGCGCGATGCCGGGTTCGTCGCGCGCGCCCGGCTCGACGAACCACGGCGTCGCCGCGACCATCGCGGTGCGCTCGACGAGCCACGCGACGAGCTCGAGGTGGGCCTCGCGATCCGTGACGTCGCGCTGCGGATCCAGCACCAGCAGGTCGCGCAGTGCAGGCAGCTGCGCACGCACGGCGCGGACCAACTCGCTCGACGCGGCACCGACGACGACCGCACTGGTGATCGACGCGACCGGCAGGCCGAACGCATCCAACGTGTCACGAACGCAGAACGTGGGATCGGTCATCGTCGTCCCTCAGATCGTCGCGAGGTCGGCGATGATCTCGAGCGCCCGGTGTCGCCACGTGTGGCGCTCGCGAATCGCCTCTGCGGCCGCGATGCGCATCGCCTGCGCGCGATCCGGATCGGCGAGTAGCTCGCCCATCCGCTCGCCGAGGGTTTCGAGCGTGAACGGCACGTAGTGCACGTTCGGCGTGAACACCTGCGCGATGCCGCCGAAGGCCGCGTCGTTCGCCGTCTCGCGGAACATGATCAGCCCGCCTGTGCTCATCGCATCCATCTGGCGAAAGTGGATCCCCGTGCCCTCGTGCAGGTTCATGCGCGAGGTCGCGTAGGCCCGGCGCAATGCTGCGGGTGTCGCGAGCCATCCCCGATAGTGCGGGGCATATCGCGGCCAGTGCGACCAGTTGACGGTGCCGAACAGCGCGAGCCCGACCCCGGCATCGAGGGCCGCGTCGGTGAGCTCGGTGCGGTTGACGTGGCGAATGACGCGGCAGGTCAGGTCATACTGCAGCACCTCGTCGAGCACGAGCCCGTGGCCGCAACGCCGCACACACTCGCGCTCGACCATGTTCATGAAGTACTCGGTCGAGTGCATGCCGTCGCGGTGCTCGCGGAGGATGTGCTCGACCGCCGGCACGAGCTCGCCGAACGTGCACGCTCCGACGCCGGTGAGATCGCGGGCGAGCTCGGCCTCCGACCATGGATTGGGCACGTGACCGACGAAGCTCGCATCGACCTCACCGCGATGCTCGGTGAACGCGTAGTCGACGTCGCACGCACCCGGTCCGAACCACCGATGAAAGCCGGCGTGGGGATAGTGCTCAGGCCACGCGTCGCTGAACAAGTACGTGATCTCGCTGCCCTCGAAGTGCGACAGCGTGCGGCCGCCCAAGTCGACGACCCAGCAGATGTGCGCGACGTCGCGCGGTACGAACTGGGCATCGCGACGCGGGCGGTTCATCTCGAACACCGCGTCGGGCCGATGCGTCGCGCACCAGTCGCGCATGGCGTCCGCGTCGAGCAGCTTCAGCGCACCCGACGTGCGCACCCCGGCGGCTTCGAAGCCGCGGCGCATCTGTGCGAGCAGCCCGCGATAGAAGTCGGTGTCCCGGGGCAGGAAGATCGATACGTGCTTCACGGTGATCCATCGACGAGCCGCAGCACGTCGGGCAGTTGGTGTTCGAAGCCGAGCTCCGGCTGTGCGCGCGCGACCGCGGCACACAGCACCGCGTGATCGACGTCGTCGAGGCGACGCGCGAGCGTGGGGATGTGCTCGCGCGGCACCACGAGGCCGATGCCATGGGTGCGCACGAGCTCGGCCATGTAGCCGAGCTCCGGGCTGACGAGGATCGGCAGGCCGGCGGCGAGGTACGCGAACAGCTTGCTCGCGAGCGCGGTCTGCAGGTGCCGCCGACCGACGAGCAGATCGTCGTCGAACGGGTACAGCAACATGCCGTAGTGATGGCGACCGTGCATCGCGTCGACGAGCCCGGCGATAGGCAGCCGCGGCTCGATGCGAAATCGCGGGTCGCGACGCGCGTGCGCGACGTACTCGCCGAGCGCGTCGTCCAGCGAGCCCGCGATTGCGGCGGCATACGCCGTGACGTGGACGCCTTGATCGGTGAGCGCGGCGATCGTCGGCAGCAGGTGTAGATCACCGAACACCCGCCGCGAGCTCGTGCTCGGCTTGATCTGTCCGGCGTGCACCAGGCGCCACGGGCCGGGTGTCGCGAGCACAGGCTCGTGCATCCACGCGCGCGGCGGGCACGGCAGGATCCGCACCTCGGGCACGCATGCATCGGCGACGACCGCATCGAGCGCAGCGCCGCCGTGCTTGTGCACGAAGCCCGCGCTGCGCGTGCGAACCCACCGCTCCGAGATGCGGATCATCGCGAGCTCGGGCGCACTGAACAGGCCGTCCTCGACGAACGCATGCTCGTGCGTGGGTTCGACGAACGCGTCCATCCAGTCCCACACCTCTTGGATCACGCGCACGTCGGGGCGCACCGCCGCGACGAGCTGGCCGAGGAACGCCCATCGGCCGTGTGCCTGCACGTAGATCGTCGCGCTCGGCACGGCGCCGACGAACCCGACCAGGCGCGCGAGCGATCCATCACAGCTCACCGCGGCACTGAACGTGCCCTGCGGCGGCGCACCTTGGAGATAGATCGCGACGACGCGGCGGCCCATCGCGCGCAGCACCGTCGCCATGTACTCGAGCGTCGGGAAGTTGCCGTGGTGCACAGCGACGAGCACGAGTGCACCGTCGGCCGCGGCCGCGAAGTCGGCGACGGCGTCAGGCTCGGCGGCCGGAGTCCAGCGGTCCACGAGCAACGCCCGCACGAAGGCCGCACACGACGGATCGTCGGTGACCGGCATCACGAGCGCGTGCGGATCGAGCATCGCCACGCCCCATGTGTCGCGGTCGGTCGCACGCTGGCTGTCCCGATGCGGACCACCCGGTGATCCGTGCGCCTACCCCGGGCGTGGCAACCGGCTCGCGGCGCGGGCGCAACAGTGCTCGACTCTGGGCTCCAACCCCTGGCCGATGCGATCGCCGATCGCTACAGACGGGACCGTGCCCAGAGTCGTCGTCACCGGTGGAGCCGGCTTCATCGGCAGCCACCTCGTCGAGCAGCTGCTTGCGGAGGGCCACGAGGTCCACGTCGTCGACGACCTGTCGACCGGAAGGCTCGCGAACCTCGCTGCAGTCGCGAACGACCACCATCTGCACGTCCACGAGCTCGACGTCGCCGACTTCGATGCGCTCTTGCCCGTGATGCGCGGGTGCGAGCAGGTGCACCACCTCGCCGCGCTCGCCGACATCGTGCCGTCGATCGAGCGGCCACTTTCGTATGCCCACGCGAACGTGGACGGCACGATGGCCGTGCTCGAGGCCGCACGTCAGTGCGGGATCTCGCGCTTCGTCTATGCCGCGTCGTCGTCGTGCTACGGGATCCCCGACGCGTTCCCGACCGCCGAGGACGCGCAGTGCCGCCCGCAATACCCCTACGCGCTCACCAAGTACCTCGGTGAGCAGGCGGTCATGCACTGGGCGCAGGTGTACGGCCTGCCCGCGGTCGCACTGCGGCTGTTCAACGTCTACGGCCCGCGCTCACGCACCGGCGGCACGTACGGCGCGATGTTCGGGGTGTTCCTCGCGCAGAAGCTCGCCGGCCGTCCGTTCACCGTTGTCGGTGACGGCACGCAGAGCCGCGACTTCACGTTCGTGACCGACGTCGCCGACGCGTTCGTGCGGGCCGCGGCGAGCGATCTGTCGGGTGTGCCGCTCAACGTCGGCACCGGCAGGCCCGCGAGCGTCAATCGCATCGTCGAGCTGCTCGGCGGCGACGTCGTGCACGTGCCCAAGCGCCCGGGCGAGCCCGATTGCACGCACGCCGACGTGTCGCGCATCACGCAGATGCTCGGGTGGCGCGCGCGCATCGACATCGAGACCGGCGTGCACACGCTGCTCGCGAACATTGCCGACTGGCGTGAGGCGCCGGTGTGGACGCCTGCGACGATCGCCGATGCGACCTCGGCATGGTTTCAACACCTTGGTCGAGGCGCCGATGCCCGGTGAGATCCTCGAGCTCGCGACGCTCGTCCACGAGCTGCGGCTGCGCCGGCGCGAGGGCCAGCGCATCACGCTCGTGCACGGATCGTTCGACGACGTCGAGCGGATCGATCGCGCGTTGCTGCGGAGCGTGCGAACGAGCTCCGATCTGATCGTCGTCACGGTGCCGACCGATCATCCGGGGCTCGCTGCCCGCGTCGCGATCGCAGCCGCGGTCCCGGAGATCGACTTCGTCGCCGCAGTCGATGCCACCAGCGCAGCGACGTCGATTCTCCTGCTCGAGCCCGACATCTATGCTTTCTCGTCCACGGGCGATCACGAGGGCCCGACCCACGCCGAGCTCGATGCGATGTCGAAGACCGGCGGCGAGCTCTACACGCTGAGTCGGCGCGGCGATGCGGTCGTCGAGTGGCGCCACCGCCCCGAGCCGGGCGCGCGCGAGCGGCTGCGCTTCGCGGCGGATGTCGCCGACCGCATCGGCATGACGGGCCTCATGGCCGGGCTCGAGGCGATGCGCGAGCTCCGGGTCGCCGTCGTGGGCGAGACGATCATCGACGAGTACGCGTACTGCGATGCGATCGGCAAGTCGGGCAAGGAGCCCATGCTCGTCAACCGCTTCCTGCGCTCCGATGCGCAAGGTGGCGGTGTGCTCGCGGTCGCGAACCACCTCGCGGACTTCTGCAAGCACGTCGAGGTCGTCAGCGCGCTGGGCTCGATCGATCGCCGCGAGGACTTCGTGCGTGAGTCGCTGCGTCCCGGCATCACGCCGACGTTCGTCACCAAGACCAACGCACCGACGATCGTGAAGCGCCGCTACATCGACGCGTACTCGCGCGCGAAGATGATGGGCGTCTACCACATGGATACCTCGCCGCTCGTCGGTGAGGACGAGGACGCGTTCATCGCGGCGCTCGAGCCCGTGCTCGCGCGGTGCGACGTCGTGATCGTCGCCGACTACGGCCACGGTCTCATCACGCGCCGCGGTGTCGATCTGTTGTGCGCGCGCTCGCGGTTCCTCGCGGTGAACACCCAGCTCAACGCGGCGAACGCCGGCTACCACGTGCTGTCGAAGTATCCGCGGGCCGACTTCGCGTGCCTGCACGAGGGCGAGCTGCGCATGGATGCTCGCGATCTGCGTGCCGAGCTGCCGGCGCTGCTCGAGATCACCGCGCAGCGCATGGGTGCGCGCGCCGTGATGGTGACGCAGGGCAAGAGCGGCACCTCGCTCTTCACGCGGCATCGCGGCGTGTTCCACTGTCCGGCGCTCGCGACGACCGTGCTCGAGCGCATCGGCGCCGGTGATGCCGTGCTCGCGCTGTCGTCGGTCGCGACCGCGGCCGGCCTCTCGCCCGAGATCGTCAGCGTGCTCGGCAACCTCGCCGGCGCCCAGATGGTCGCCGTCATGGGCAACAGCGCATCGATTCGCAAGTCGCGACTCGTGCAGAGCGCCGGTCACCTGCTCGCCTCGGCGGGCACCCCGGACGTGGCGCCATGACGCGCGCGGTGTTTCTCGATCGCGACGGCGTCCTCGTGGAGGATACCGGCGCGCTCGTACACCCAAGCGACGTGCGGGTGCTGCCGCACGTGGTCGAAGCGCTGATCTCGCTGCGCTCGCGCGGCTGGCAGCTCGTGGTCGTGAGCAACCAGACCGTCGTCGCGCGCGGGCTCGCGAGCGAAGCCGAGGTGATCGCGCTGCAACGCAGCATCGAGGCGACGCTCGTCGCAGCGGGGGCACCGGCGTTCGACGACTTCCTGTTCTGCCCGCATCACCCGCACGCGACGGATCCCGCGTACCGGGTCGCATGTGACTGTCGCAAGCCGCGGCCGGGTCTCATCGATCGCGCGTGCGCGCGGCATGGCATCGATCCGCGCAAGAGCGTGATGGTCGGCGATCGACCGACCGACATCGCCGCGGGCCAGCGCGCCGGCTGCAAGACCGTGTGGCTGCGCACCGGTCGTCACGACGACGCGCCGATCGAGACCACGACGCCGTTCGAGATCCCGACCGCCGATCACGTGTGCGACGACCTGCTCGGCGCATCGCGCTGGATCGCACGAGGTGCGGCATGAAGGCGCTGGTCCTGTGCGCGGGCTACGGCCGCCGCCTCGGCGATCTGACTCGCGATCGACCGAAGCCGCTGCTCGAGGTCGGCGAGCACGCGATCGTCGAGCACATCCTCGTCGGTCTCGCCGCGCGCGGCTGCACCGACGCGTGGATCAACCTGCACCACCACGCGGCGCAGTTCCCCGCGCGTCTGGGCGACGGCAGCGCCTACGGACTGCACATCCACTGGCGGATCGAGGCGGAGCCGCTCGGCACCGCGGGCACGGTCTCGAGCATGCGCGACCAGATCGGCGACGAGCCGCTGCTCGTGCACTACGGCGACATCCTCACCGACCACGACCTCGGCGCGCTGATGTCCGCACACCGGCGCAGCGGCGCGTGGGCGACCCTGCTGGTGCACGATCGCCCCGGCTCGAACAGCATCGCGGTGCTCGGCGAGGGCGATCGCATCGACGCGTTCCTCGAGCGCCCGAGCATTCCGGTGATCGGCACCCAGCAGTGGGCGTTCTCCGGGATCTGCGTGCTCTCGCCGCTGGCGATCGCCGGCATCCCCCGTGGCGGCTGCCCCGATCTCGCCGCACATGTGTTCCCCGTGCTCGCCGAGCGCGGGCTGCTCCACGCGCAGCGGCTCGCGGGTTTCCGCTGCGCGATCGATTCCCCCGAACGCCTCGACATCGCTCGCCGCGCGCTCGCGAGCGGTGCCTTCATCCCCAGCGCGAGGAGACGCCAATGACGGCCATCCAGTCGATCGATCCGCTGGTCTGCCAGGACCTCTTCATCGAGAGCTATCTCGCGCAGTTCCACGAGGCGGTGCGCCGCGTCGCGGTTGCCGAGATCAATCGCGCCAACCATGCGCTGCTCGCTGCGTTCGAGCGCGGCTCGTGGGTGTTCGTCGCCGGCAACGGCGGCAGCGCGTCGCTCGCGAGTCACCTCGCCTGCGATCTCGAGAAGACCGTGAGCGGCAAGGATCCGCGCGCCGCGAAGCGACGGTTCCGCGTGCAGTCGCTCGTCGACAACGTCGCCCGCCTGACGGCGTGGGCCAACGACGAGACATACGACTGCGTGTTCTCGGAGCCTCTGCGCAACCAGGCGAGCGCGAACGACGTGCTGGTCGTGATCTCCGCGAGCGGCAACTCGCCCAACGTGCTCGCGGCGCTCGAGACCGCCCGCGATCTCGACATGGTGACGATCGGCTGCCTCGGCTTCGACGGCGGCAAGGCGGCCGCGTTGTGCGACGTACCGCTGGTCGTGCCGGTGGCGGACTACGGCCTCGTCGAAGGCGCGCACGGCGTGCTCGCGCACCTGATGACGAGCTGGCTGACCCACGCAGTCGACCGGCTCCGCATGCTCGCTGCGACCAATGGCGGTGCGCGATGAACCGGTTCGGTCGTGTGCTCGTCACCGGTGGTGCGGGCTATGTCGGCGCCGCGCTCGTGCCTGCACTGCTGGCCCGCGGCTACGCGGTGAACGTGCTCGATCTGTATCTGTACGGCACCGAGGTGTTCGCCGAGCAGCGCGGCCCGGCGCTGCTCGAGATCGCCGGCGACATCCGCGATCCCGACGCGGTCGCGCGTGCGCTCGATGGCGCCGATGCCGTCATCCATCTCGCGTGCATCTCCAACGATCCGTCTTACGACCTCGACCCTGCGCTGGGTCGCTCGATCAACTACGACGCGTTTCGCCCGCTCGTGCGCGCGGCGAAGGCCGCCGGGGTGAAGCGTTTCGTCTACGCGTCGTCGTCGAGTGTGTACGGCGTCAAGGCCGAGCGCGACGTCCACGAAGACCTTCCGCTCGAGCCACTCACCGACTACTCGAAGTACAAAGCGCTGTGCGAGGACGTGCTCGGGCGCGAGCGCGAGCCCGGCTTCACCACCGTGACCGTACGGCCGTCGACGGTGTGCGGATGGTCGCCGCGGCTGCGGCTCGATCTCGTCGTGAACATCCTCGCGGCGCACGCGTGGCACAACCACCGCATCCGGGTGTTCGGCGGCGATCAGATGCGCCCGAACATCCACATCGCCGACATGGTCGGCGTGTACCTCGATCTGCTCGATCAGCCCGACGCCGCGATCGATGGCGACGTGTTCAACGCGGGCTACGAGAACCGCACCGTGAACGAGCTCGCGCAGATCGTACGCGATGCGGTCGGTGGCGCGATCGAGATCGATGTGGTGCCCACCGACGACAACCGCAGCTATCACGTGTCGTCGGCGAAGATGCGCCGAGTGCTCGGCTTCGTGCCGCGCTTCACCATCGAAGACGCGGTCCGTGACCTGTGCGAGGCGTTCGCGTCCGGCAAGGTCGGCGCGATGAACGACCCGATGTACCACAACATCCACCGCATGCGTGACGCGAACCTGCGATGAACGACACCACTCTCACCTCCGTCACCGACCCTGCGACGCGACTCCAACTGTTCCGCAGCATGCTGCGGATCCGCCGGATCGAAGAGGCGGTCGCCCGTCGCTACGGCGAGCAGCGCATGCGCTGCCCGGTACACCTGTCGATCGGCCAGGAAGCCGCGGCCGTCGGCGCGTGCGCGGTGCTGCGCCCCACCGATCAGATCGTCAGCACCCACCGCTGCCACGGTCACTACCTCGCCAAGGGCGGTGATCTGCACGCGATGATCGCCGAGCTCTACGGCAAGGTCACCGGCTGCTGTGGCGGCCGTGGTGGATCGATGCACCTGTTCGATCCCGATGCGGGTGTGCTCGCGAGTGTGCCGATCGTCGGCAGCAACGTGCCACTCGGGGTCGGTGCGGCCCTCGCGGCCAAGCAGCGCAAGCGGCCCGACGTCGCGGTCGCGTTCTTCGGCGACGGCGCATTCGAGGAGGGCGCCGTGCACGAGGCGGCGAACTTCGCCGGTGTCCATCGTCTGCCGATGATCTTCGTGCTGGAGAACAATCTCTACTCGGTCTACACGCCGCTCGACCAGCGGCAGCCCACGCGCGACGGCGAGCCGATGGCCGGCTTCGCGAAGGTGCATGGGCTTTTTTTCGAGCACATCGACGGCAACGATGTCGTCGCAGTGCACGAGGCGATGGGTCGCGCGGTCGTGCGAGCGCGTCGCAGCGACGGACCGTCGCTGCTGGTGGTCGACACCTATCGGTTCCTCGAGCACTGCGGCGCGAGCGACGACGACCACCTGGGGTATCGCCCGGTCGGCGAGCTCGCAGCGTGGCGCGATCGCTGTCCGATCGAGCGCATGCGCGCCGAGCTGCGCGAGGCCGACGAGCTCGACGGCGCGACCGAGCGCGCGTTCGAGTCCGCGATCGCGGCGGAGATCGACGACGCATTCACGGCCGCCGACGCGGCCCCATACCCCGCCGCGCATACGGCGATGGAGGCGGTCCATGCCTGACGCAGCACGAGTCCTCGCACCCCGCATCATCGACGCCGCAACTGCGATCCGCGAGGCCACCGCCCAGGCCATGCGCGCCGACGAGCGCGTGTTCGTGATGGGCGAGGGCGCGACCGACCCCAAGGGCGTCTTCGGCACGACCAGCGGTCTCGTCGAAGAGTTCGGCACCCAGCGCGTGATGGAGATGCCCGTCGCCGAGAACGGCTGGACCGGCATCGCGATCGGTGCGGCGCTGTGTGGTCAGAGGCCGATCCTCGTGCATCAGCGCGTCGAGTTCTCGTTGCTCGCGATGGAGCAGCTCGTGAACAACGCCGCAAAGATCCACTACGTGTCGGGCGGACGCCATCGCGCGCCGCTCGTCGTACGCCTCGTCGTCGGGCGCGGCTGGGGGCAAGGACCCGCGCACTCGCAGAGCCTCGAGACGCTGTTCGCCCACATCCCCGGCCTCAAGGTCGTGATGCCGTCGTCGGCCGCCGATGCGAAGGGCCTCTTGCTCGGTGCGATCGAAGACGACGGTCCGGTGATCATGATCGAGCACCGCTGGGTGCACTACGCGAGCGGTCAGGTCGACGCCGATGCGATCGCGATGCCGCTCGACGGCCCGCGACGACTTCGTGAGGGCGATGCTTGCACGGTCGTGTCGACGTCGTACATGACGCTCGAGGCGATGCAGGCCGCCGATGCACTCGCGAGTGCCGGCTGCAACGTGGATCTGTTCGATCTGCGCGTGCTCCGACCGCTGAAGCTCGACGCGATCGTCGAGTCGGTGCGACGCACTGGTCGGCTCGTCACAGTCGACACCGGCCACGCGACCTACGGCATCGGCGCGGAGATCGTCGCGCGTGTCACCGCCGAGGCGTTCTCGAGCATGAAGGCCGCGCCGCGGCGCATCGGCCTGCCCGAGCACCCGACGCCGAGCGCACGCACGCTCGCCGAGGTCTACTACCCGCGCTCGCCGAAGATCGCGATGACGATCGGCGCGGTCGCTGGCCTGCCGCCGAAGACGATCGCCGAGATCATCGAGGCGCTCGCCCACGATCGCGACTCGGTGCCGCTCGACATTCCCCACCCAAGCTTCAAGGGCCCCTTCTGATGCACGTCCGCTACTCGTATCTGTCGCAACAGTTTGCCGATATCGGTGGGCTCCTCGCCGAGATCGAGGCGCTGGTCAGATCCGGCGACTTCACGCTCGGCGAGCCACTCACGCGCTTCGAGGCGAGCTTCGCCGCGCTGCTCGGGGCGCGTCACGCCATCGGCGTCGGCTCAGGCACCGATGCGCTCAAGCTCCCGCTGCGCGCGCTCGGCATCGGCCCGGGCGACGAGGTGATCACGACCGCGAACACGTTCATCGCGACGGTCGGTGCGATCGCCGAGGTCGGCGCGACACCGGTGTTCGTCGACTGCGACGACACGTTCTGCATGGACGTGAGCCAGGTCGAGGCCGCGATCACGCCGCGGACCAAGGCGATCATGCCGGTGCACTACACCGGCTACATGACCGACATGCCGAGGCTCCTCGAGATCGCCAAGGGTCACGATCTGCCGATCGTCGAGGATGCGTGTCAGGCGATCCTCGCCGACATCGGCGGCAAGCCGGCCGGTACGTGGGGCATCGCGGGCGGCTTCTCGCTGCATCCGCTCAAGAACCTCAACGTGTGGGGCGACGGCGGCGTGATCGTGACGAACGACGACGCCATGGCCGCGCAGCTCCGACTCTTGCGCAACCACGGCATGCTCAATCGCGACGAGATCGCGGTGCTCGGCTACAACTCGCGGCTCGACACCCTGCAGGCGGTGGTCGGCAATTGGCTCATCGGGCACACCGAGTCGATCGCCCAGGCGCGCATCGACAACGCACAGTACTACGACGACGCGCTCGGGGCGATCCCCGGCATCACGCTGCCGCCGCGCACGGCGGGCATGCGCCGCGTGTATCACCTGTACATCGTGTTCGCCGAGGACCGCGACGCCTTGCTCGCGCACTGTCTCGCCAATGGCATCGAGGCCAAGGTCCACTATCCGATCCCGGTGTATCGGCAGCGCGCACTCGCCCACCTCGGTCATCGCGAGGGCGACTTCCCGGTCGCCGATCGCCACACGCAGAACATCATCACGTTCCCCTGCGATCAGCATCTGTCGAAGGCCGAGCAGGATCACGTTGTCGCGACGGTGCGCGAGTTCTACGGAGCCCGTCGATGAAGCCGATCCCCTACGTGGATCTGCCCGCGCAGTTCGCCGTCGAGCGTGACGTGCTCGAGCGTCGCATCGGTGCGGTGCTGTCCGAGGGCCAGTGGATCGCCGGTGCACAGGTCGACGCGCTCGAGCGGCGCATCGCGGCCCGGCTCGGCTGTGCGTACACGATCGGCGTCGGCTCGGGCACCGATGCGCTCGTGCTCGCGATGAAGGCGTTGGGCATCGGACCCGGCGACGAGGTCATCACGCCGCCGAACTCGTTCGTCGCGTCGACGGCAGCGATCGTGCACACCGGTGCGAAGCCGGTGTTCGCCGACGTGCTGGCCGATCAAACGATCGATCCAGCGAAGGTCGAGCAGGCGATCACACCGCGCACGCGTGCAATCATGCCGGTGCACCTGACCGGACGAACCTGCCGCATGACCGAGCTGGTCGCGATCGCGCGGGCGCACGGGCTGCGGGTGATCGAGGATGCGGCGCAGGCGTTCGGCTCGCAGCAGGACGGTCGAGCGACCGGCACGCTCGGTGACGTCGGCTGCTTCTCCGCGCATCCGCTCAAGAACCTCAACGCGATGGGCGACGCGGGCTTCGTCGCGACGAACGACGATGCGATCTGTGCGCGGATCCGTCGGCTGCGCAACAACGGTCTCGTGGATCGCAACACGGTGGCCGAGTGGGGCACGGTGTCGCGGCTCGACACGATCCAGGCGGTGATCCTCGATCATCGTCTCGATGGTCTCGACGACGTGATCGCAGCCAGGCAAGCGAACGCGGCTCGCTACCGCGCGCTGCTCGATCCGACGCTCGTGTTCCATCCCGAGAGCCATACCGGCGACTTCGACACGTTCCACACGTTTGTCGTACAGGTCGATCGGCGCGACCAGCTGCAGCGCTGGCTCGCCGATCGCGGCATCGGAACCTCGATCCACTACCCGGTGCCGATTCACCTGCAACCCGCCGCAAGGGGCCTCGGCCACGCGCGCGGCGACTTCCCCGTCACCGAGCGTCAGGCGGCGCGGATCATCTCGCTGCCGATCCATCAATTTCTCACCGACGACGACATCACCCGCGTCGTCGCGAGCATCCACGAGCGACTGCGATGACACACCAAGCCCAACTCGCACCCGCCGAGGTGCTCGACTACGAGACGTTGTTCGCCGAGTACCAGACCGGCCTCGTCGATCGCCTGCGCGGCTTCGGTGCAGGGGCACAGTGCCTGTCGCTGTGGGTGCCCGACGAGGATCCGGCGACGAGCCTGCGCAACCTGTGGGACGCGGCTGCGGCGGCCGGTGAGCGCGAGATCACGGTGTACGTCGGACCGACGACGGCGGCGGTGCTCGACAGCGACGAGGTGCTCGCGACTGCGGCGCGCTTCGGGGTCGCGACGCTGACGTTCGGACGTACGGGCTGGCTCGTCGAGGTGCAGGAGCTGCGCGCAGCGGCGCCGATGGGCGAGCGGCGTGCGGTCTTGTCACGGCCCCAGGTCGCGGTCGCCGAGGCGACACCATCGCCGGCCACCGAGACGGCCGCCGAGACGGCCGCGATCCCTCCGATCTATGTCGCGGCCATCGCCCGTGCGGCGGAGCACCTTCGCCACGAGGGCGAGGTGCAGCCGAGCACCGAGCGTGTGCATGTCCATGTGCAGATCGAGAACACGACGCTCTCGCTCGTCGTCGATCCGTCGACGCACGTCATCGATCGGGCAGCGTTCGCGAACGCACCGCACCCAGGCGTCATGGAGACCTTCTGTGCGCTCCTCGAGAGCGTGCCTATCCTCGACGCCGCGGATCACGGCGCGCTGCGCCTCGAGCTCGCCCTGCGCGACGAACGGAGCCATCGCACGGTGGCGGGCATCGTGACGGTGCAGTCGCTCGCGCCGTGCTTCCGCCTGCCGACAGCGCTCGTCCGCGCCGCGCTCGCCGAGTACCGCACGCGCACCGATTTCAGCGAGTGCGTGAGCACCCACGATCCGGGCCCCGGCGCGTCGTGGCGGGCGATGGCGGCCCCAGAGCGCGCCGCGAAGATCCGCACCGCGCTCGACGGCTTCGCGAAGAAGCGCGGCGGCACGCCCGGCGCGATCGAGCTCATCGCGGTGGAGATCGACATCCGCCTGGTGCTGCGCATCGACGACGCACTGCTCTCGCGCTGCGGCGCTCGCATCGTCCTCGACGTCGAGCAAGCGCTACGCCACACCATCGACCCGCGGCTGGAGGTCGTCCTCGAAGAGATTCGTGATCGCAATCGCAAGCGGCGCCTGGCCGTCGTGGAGTGACCTCATGACCGGAATGACCGACCACACCCAACTCATCCTCGACGGCACGAAGATCGGCTGGCACATGGACCGCGTCCACGCGTGGGAGCGTGGCGAGCGGATCGCACCGATCACGATCGACATGGCGCTCACGCGCGCCTGCAATTTCGCGTGCGAGTACTGCTACGCGATGCTGCAGGAGAACGATCGCAAGGTCATCACGCGCCAGGTGATCTTCGACTTCCTCGAGGACTGTGCGGAGATCGGCGTCAAGGGCATCAGCTTCGTGTCCGACGGCGAGAGCACGATCTCGCCGGTGTTCAGCGACGCGATCCGCCGCGGCAGCGAGCTCGGCCTGTCGATGGCCGTCGGCACCAACGGCCTCGCGCTGACGAAGATGCGGCTCGAGGAGATCCTCCCGTATCTCACGTATCTGCGCGTCAATATCTCCGCGGGCGAGCGCGCCCGCTATGCGCAGATCATGGGCGTCAAGGAGGAGTGGTTCGATCGCGTCTGCCAGAACATCCGCGACATGATGGAGATCAAGCGCCGCGACGGTCTCGCGGTCACGGTCGGCATGCAGATGGTGGTGATGCCGAGCTACGGTGATCAGATCCTTCCGCTCGCGCGGCTCGGCCAGTCGCTGCGCCCCTACTACCTCGTGCTCAAGCACTGCTCCGACAGCGAGGACGGCGAGCTCGGCGTCGACTACGACGGCTACGCGAGCCTCTACGACCAGCTCCGCGCCGCCGAGGCGTTGTCCGACGACGAGTACAAGGTCGTGGTGAAGTGGTCGAAAATCGAGGCCCGCGGCACGCGCTCGTACCAGCGCTGCTATGGCGCACCGTTCATGATCCAGCTGTCGGGATCGGGGCTCGTCGCGCCGTGCGGCATGCTCTTCAACGAGCGCTACAAGAAGTTCCACATCGGCAACATCTGCGAGACGCGCTTCAAGGACATCTGGGCGAGTGATCGCTACTGGGATGTCATGAACGCCCTCGCGTCGCCGGAGTTCAACGCCCAGAAGATGTGCGGCTCGCTGTGCCTGCAGCACAAGGTGAACGAGGTGCTCGACGCCCACACCAAGGGGCTGGTGCAGCTCGGCACGCCCGGCGGCGCACCGCCGGCGCACATCGACTTCGTGTGAGCGGTCCGACGATCCCCAGCTACCCCGCGGTCCGCAGGAACTGCAGCTGACTCGCCGCATCCGCCAGCAGCACGAATCCGCAGAGCCCAGACACGTAGCGGAAGCGATTGTTCACGCCGCTCCCCGGTGACACCGGTAGCTCCGCGTCGGCGCAATCCACCGGTGGCGGTGGGCCTTCGCTGCCGCCCTCGGAGCTCGACGTGTCGGCGACGCCGCTGGTGTCGACGACATCGGTGGTCGCGACGCTGCCCGTGGTGACGCCGTTCGAGGTGTCGACGGTGCCGGTGCTCGACGCACTCGTGGTGGGTGCGCTCGCGCCCGTCGAGCCCGTGCTCGCAGCATCGTCCGCGTCTGCGCGGCCGCAGGCGGACGACACGGTCAGCAAAATCGCAGACACGACGTGGATCGGTGCGGATGCGCTCGGCATGGTGCGAATGTCATCGTAGCCGCACTCCGTGCGGGCGTGCGTCCGGATCCACGTGCGTCAGCGATAGAAATCCAGACGGAGAAGCACGTCGCCGAGCAGCTCGAGCTCGTGGGGGATCTCGGGCGCAAGGGTGCCGACCGTGCCCACGCCGAGCTCGAGCTCGCGTTCGAGTGGCGCGAAGTAGCGCAACCGAATGCGACCGGAGACGATCGTGAGCTCACCCCACACGCCGACCGCGAGCTCGTGGCGCTTGAACAGGCCGGCGGGGATCGTCGTCGCGTTCCAGCTCGGGCCCTTGCGATAGCGCTTCATCTGCTTGGGTCGCACGAGTGCGTCGCAGCTGCCGCATTCGATCGTGGTGCCGATGCGAGCGCGCCGCTCGTCCTCGTCACGGATCCACGGGAAGCTCTCCTGCGGCGGCCGATCGCGGACGTGGCGGCTGTGACCGCAGTCGAGATCGATGACGCCGACACCCTCGGACTGTTCACGAACGGCAACGATGCGGCGGGGGATCACACGGGGATGCTATCGCACGCGCGATGCCCGGCCTACTCGATCGACCGCGAGCGATCAAACATCGGTCCACGACAGCTCGCAGCCGTCGAAGTACCAGCGTGCAGCGCGAGCTCGCGTGGTCGCGCGCGGGCTGAGCACCCAAGTCCGCCGCGGTTTCATGGTATGGCGCCGGCCATGCGCGAGTACGACGATCTCGATGCGACCGGCCTGGCCGATCTCGTGCGCACCAAGCAGGTGTCGCCGACCGAGCTGCTCGCCGCCGCACGCGAGCGCATCGAGTCACGCAACCCCACCATCAATGCGGTGATTCGCCCGATGTTCACGGAGGCCGCGAAGGCGATCGAGAGCGGTCTGCCCGACGGCCCGATGCACGGCGTGCCGATGGTGATCAAGGATCTGATGGCCGACTACGCCGGCGTGCCGACGTGCTCCGGCTGTCGGCTGCTGGAGCACTTCGTGCCCAGCGAGGACAGCGAGATCGTCAAACGCTGGAAGCGCGCGGGCCTGGTGATCTGCGGCAAGACCAACACGCCCGAGCTCGGCATCGTCGGTGTGACCGAGCCGGCGCTGTGGGGGGCGACGAAAAATCCGTGGAACCTCGAGCACACGCCGGGTGGATCGAGCGGCGGATCCGGTGCGGCCGTCGCGGCGCGCATGGTGCCGATCGCAGGTGCGGGCGATGGCGGTGGATCGATCCGCATTCCCGCGTCGAACTGCGGCCTGGTCGGGCTCAAGCCGACGCGCGCGCGCACGCCGAACGGCCCCGCAATCGGCGAGGGCTGGTCGGGCATGACGGTGCAGCACGTGCTCGCGCGATCGATGCGCGACACCGCGGCGCTGCTCGACATCACCGCGGGCCCCGACGCGGGCAGCCTGCAGGCGCCGGTGCACCCGCAGACGTTCGCGTCGGAGGTACAGCGCGCACCCGGCAAGCTGCGCATCGCATTCACGACCGGCACGCTGTTCGGGGGCGATAACCATCCCGAGTGCGTCGCGGCGGTCGAGCACGCCGTGCGCATGCTCGGCGATCTCGGGCACGAGGTCGAAGCGGCGGTGCCCGAGTACGCGCGCGGCGATCTGATCCGCGCGTGGATGTCGATCGTCGCAGCGAACGTCGCGGCGCAGGTCGAGCGCGCCGAAGCGTTCGCAGGCCGCTCGGCGAACAACGACGACCTCGAGCTGCTCACACGCCTGTCGGCGACCCTGGGCCGCCACATCACGGCCGCGCGCCTGATGTCCCACCAGCACACGCTGCACGTCGAGAGCCGCAAGGTCGCCGCGTTCTTCGAGCGCTACGACGTCTTCGTCACCTCGACGGTCGGCCGGCCGCCGGCGAAGGTCGGCGAGTTCGCGCTGTCGCCCGTGAAGCAGTTCCTGTCGCGGATCGCGATCGCAGTACCGACACGCTTCTCGATGTCGACAACGCTCGACATGATGACGACGGATCCGCAGCTACTCGCGTATCCGAACACGCAGCTCGCTAACCTCACCGGTCAGCCGGGCCTCTCGCTCCCACTCTCGACCTCGAGCACGGGGCTACCGCTCGGGGTGCAGTTCCTCGCGCGCTTCGGTGACGAAGCGACGCTGCTGCGGCTGGGCGCGCAGATCGAGCAAGCGGCACCGTGGGCGAACCGGCGCCCCGCGATCGTCGGATGAGTCGTCCGCGTGACGCGGCGCGCTGATTCAATCGCGCCAAGTCTCGATCGTCAGCGATTCCACGCGGGCAAACTCGGCCGTGTTGGCCGTCACGAGGACGAGGCCCCGTGCAAGCGCGCAGCCCGCGAGCATCACATCGTAGGGGCCGATCGCGGTGCCTCGACGACGCAGCGCAGCACGCACCACTCCGGCGGCGCGGGCGTCCTCGACGGAGAACGGCAAGACGTGGATCGAGTCGAGCACGCCCCGGATGATCGAGGACAGTCGACGACCACGACCCGGCACGAGCGCGAGACCATAGTCGATCTCCATCACCGTCACCGTGGAGACGCATAGCAGCGTCGAGGAGTGCTGGCGAAGCGACGCCTGAACAGCCCGGTCGCCACGCACGAAATCGCTGACGACGTTGGTGTCGAGCAGGTACTTCATCGACGCTTGCGCCGTTCTCGCGCGGGCGACGGGGCGAACGGATCGTCGGCGGGTTGCCGGAGCTCGGCGCGGTAGGACTCGAACGGCGCGATGTCGGGATCACCGACGTAGTCCATGACGACGCGGGGCCACGGCCGTCCCTCGTGCTCGAGCCAAGCGGCTACCGCTTGGCGAACCAACGCGTTGCGTGGCTTTCCCGACGCTCGGGCAACCGCGTCGAGGCGTTTCGCCGTCTCGTCATCCAAGTAGACGTTGAAGTTCACTCCTCGAGTATAACTGCTCGGTATGGTGTCCGCGAACGCGGCCCCAGCTCACGGGCGCGGCGCTCTGATACGCTCTCGTCGAGATGACGATGCGCATCACCAACCCCGCGCTCGCGCTCTTCATCGCTGCCTGCAGCGCCGACGATCCTGCGACGCCCGGCGACACATCCTCTTCGAGCACGACTGCCGACCCCACGTCGTCGAGCACCGCGGACACGAGCAGCTCGAGCTCCGAAGACAGCTCGAGCTCCCAAGATGGCTCGAGCTCCGAGGATCCCTCGAGCTCCGGCGAGCCACCCATGCCGAGCGTCTGCGAGCTCGCCGAGATCGCGCAGGGCATCGTCGGACGCACCAATCTTCGCACCTGTGACACCGAGGGCGACTGCGTCGAGCCCGAGTCCGGCGTGGATGTGTGGCTGTTCGACGAGAACCCGCAGATCGGCGGCGACGCATCGGATCCCGGCACGCTGAACCCCGACGTGCCGATGCTCGAGATGACGACGTCGGCCGCCGACGGCCGCTTCGAATTCGCGCTCGGCGCCAGCAGCTACCACGTGTGCACACCGGTCGGCGCGGACCCAGACGCACAAATGGTGCTGTGCTCGGACGCGATGATCATCGTCGGCGCGAATCCCATGCACGTCGCGATCTACGAGCATGGTAACGGCCCGACCCAAAGCGAGTCGTGGTCGACGAGCTCGTGCCTCGACTGAGGGGGAACCCTTGGGGCCTGCGAGCCGCAGCGATGCACACGCACGCACGCACGCACGCACGCACGCACGCACGCGCGCGTGCGCGGGTGGTAGCATCGTGCTGCAATGACTACTTGCGTTCATCGCTCATCGTTCGTCTTCATCGCGTTGGGTCTCGCGCTCGCATGCGGCGACGATCCCCTTGATCCGGGCGCCGACGCATCGGCAAGTGCCGAAGAGACCGGCCTGAGCTCGCTCGACGGATCGACGTCGGGCGGGGCCGGCACGGGCGTCACGGCGGGCATGACAGCTTCGTCGACGACCGCGACGACCGACCCCACGCCGGGTGTCGACGACGACGACACCGGCGCAATCTTCGACGTCGGCCAGCAGAATGAAGACACCGGCACACCGGAGACCGAGACTGGTCCGGTCGGCCCGGGCTCGTGTCGACAGTCGGAATCGTACGGCGCCGCGGGTGGCTTTCCGGCCTTCGCGGATCCGGCGTACGCGGGATTCACCGGCGCCGTGCTGCTCATGACGAGCGACGATATCTACTGGGGCGAGCCCTACGCGCTGCGCGTGATCGACATCTCCGGCGATCCACCGCCGCCGAACCTCAGCTACGCTGCGCCGATCTATCACGACCCGTCGTGGACACCGGCGAACTTCGGTGGCGGCGTGTTCGGTCTGACGCTCGACTCGTTCGGCAACATCTACGTCGCAGCGTCGCGCATCTACGGCACGACCCAGGCGCCGGGGCGCATCTACAAGGTCGACGGTGTGACCGGTCAGATCTCGACGTTCGCGGATCTGCCGAACACCGGCCCTGCGTTCGGCAACATCAACTACGACTGCAACAGCGAGACGATCTACGTCGTCAATCACGAGGACTGCCGGGTCTATCAGCTCGAGATGAACGGCTCGATCCGCAGCACGTACCACCACGGCACGGGCGACGTGACGATGGGTCCTGCTGCGGACGCAAACCAACCAGATGGACAGTTCTGTCCGCTCGGCGATCGCATGTGGGCCGTGCAATCGCACTACGGCCGCCTCTACTACAGCGTGTGGTGGGAGGATTCCGGTCGGCAGGATCCCGCGCACGAGAACGAGATCTGGTCGGTCGCGTACGTCGACGACAGCGGCGTGCCCGACGGCACGACCAAGGAGTTCGAGGCGACAGTGCCCGGCCTGCAGAACAACACGTACTCGAACCCGATCAGCGACATCAGCTTCGCGGCGACGGGCTGGATGCTCGGGGCCGAGCGCTCGATGTACGCCGACGATCAGACCGGCGCGCACCAGTCGACGACGTACGAATTCCAGCAGATGGGCGGCATCTGGCAGGTGATCGGCACGACGTATGTCGTCGGTGAGCTGCCGAACTCGAGCGCCGGCGGCGTCGATCACGACTTCGAAGAGGGCGGCTACGTGTGGATGACGGGCGACGCGCTCGACTTCTACACGAACGACGTCGTGTACGGTGTGCAAGGCACGCCGTACGGCGGCGGCACGATCTTGAACAGCACGCTCATCGATCACGACGCGGAAATCGTGAATCAGGACAAGCACGCGCTCGGCGATTGCGAGATTCCGATCCCCGGCGACGCGATGCCGCCGCCCCCACCACCCGAAGGGTGATGAAGACGACCACCCGAAGGGTGAAACGCGGCGCCGCCCGTGCTACATCGCGGGCATGAGAGCGACAACCTTCGCCATCCTCCTGCTTGCCGGCTGCTCGAAGTCGACCACGCCGACCACGACGCCTCCCGATACGACGTCGCCACCGCCGGCGAGCGAGGGCACGCCCGATGGCGCCGAGCGCCCGCAGCTCACCGCCGCCGCATGCGAGGCCCAAGGCGGCAAGGTGCAAGGCGACATCGGTGACGGCGCGATTCACAAGCCCGAGTACAAGTGCCCCGACAGCGGCGAAGCGCCGATCGGATCGATCGTGCCCGACGCCGGCGGACCGACGGCGATCGAAGGCGCCGTCTGCTGCAAGTGAGCCGCGCTCACTCGTCGTCTTGGACGACGCGCAGGCCCGCGGTCGGGTAGCGATGCGATGGCGGGGCGGCAGCGCCGAGGAACGCGATCTCCTCGCCGCCGTCATCCATCTCGCAGGCGACGAACGCATCGACCACGCGTCGTGCGACCGCGAACCACCCGCGATCGCTACGACACAGCTCGACGCGTCCGGTGTGCTCACAGACGCGGCACCACGAGTACTCGTCACCGCCCTCGATCTTCACGGTGTAGAAGCCCCGCGCTTCACAGCGCACGCAGTCGACGGTGCCCGCATGCGTGCGCGAGCCTCGATCGGCGGTGCGCTCGTTCGCGAGCGCCGCGGCGCGCATGTGCTCCGCGATCGGGAAGCCACAGCCGGGGCACGCGGGGGCGCGATCGGAGACCTGACGCTCGCAGTCGGGGCAGGTGACCAGCATCTTTGGCGAGCATAACTCCGCGCAATCGCGGCGCGGATGGGTGACCCGAGAAATCTTCGCTCGTCGCTGAGCGGCGCTGCGAATGGCCTCGGGCGCTCCGGCCCACGGGGCTGCTGTTCCGACATACTTACCGGCGTAGCGCGAACGGGCGCCGCGGGTCTGCTAGCGTGCGAAGGATGGTGCCGCGACGCGCTTCGATCGTGATGGCGGCGCTCGCCTGCGCGTGCGGTCGCAGTGCGCTCGGCGATGGACTTGGGGACAGCCGCGCCGACGACGACGCCGACGCCGACGACGACGCCGACGCCAACGGTGACGGTGACGACGACGAATCGGGCGAGGACGATCCGCCGCCCGACTGTGATCTCGACAGCCACGAGCTCGACTGCGATGGCGACGGGATCCCCGATGCGGACGATCCGTTCCCCGAGGATCGTGATCGCCCCGGGCGTGCGCGGTCCGATCTGATCTACCTGCAGTCGTCGACGACGCTGTCGACGCTCGACATGCGGGCGGGCGTGACGGTGACGCCGATCGCGGATTTCACGTTCCCGGATGACAGCTACGGGCAGGTCACCGACATCGCGATCGATCGTTTCGGGGTGCTGTACGCGATCTCGTCCGCACTGCTGCACGCGTGCCACCCGGAGACCGCCGAGTGCTGGGCGCTTGCCGAGCTGCCGACGAACTCGCTGGGGTTCGTGCCGATCGGCGTGGTCGACGACGAGGACGACATCCTCGTCACGCTCGCCGGCACGACGTGGATCGCCGTCCGTCAGCGAGGTCCGGAGATCGGTGTGTTCGAGATCGGCGATGTCGAGTCACCCTACTCGTCGAGCGGCGATATCGCGACGACCGCCGCAGGTCTCACCGTGTTCACGAGCAACTGGTCGACAGGCGGCGACGTCGTCGTGGGAATCGATCCGGCCACCGCCGAGATCGTCGGCTTGATCGGCACGCCACCGACGATCTTCCAGGTGTGGGGTGTCGTCGCGTACGACGACGCGCTCGTGCTGTGCGATCAGACGGGTGTGCTCATGAGCTTCGATCCGAGCACGGGCGCAGGCTACACGATCGGCGCCGCGCCACACGAGTGCTGGGGCGCGGCGGGGCACCCGGATCTTCGGTGACGCGCGCGATGGCGTCGGTCTAAAAACGGCCCTGCACCGTGATGCCGAGGCCCTGCGGCGCGGGTGACAGCGCCAATCGCCCTTGTGCGCGCCCAGGTACTTCGCCGTTTCCGCGCGTCGCAACCGCCTGGCGCAGCTCTCGTCTACTCGTCTGCACATGAAGCTCCACGCACTCTGGGTCGCCCTGCTCCTCACCACCACGCTCGCCTGCGACTCGAAGCCCGCCGAGGGCGAGAAGAAGGACGACAAGAAGGCCGAGGCCAAGAAGCCCGACGGCAAGACCGCGGATGCCAAGCCGGGGGAAGCAAAGTCCGCGGATGCCAAGCCCGCGAAGGCCGATGACGCCACGCTGCCGACGGAGATCGAGACGATCGCGCTCGATCAAGGCGAGAGCAAGATCCCCGCGACGATCGACGTGCCGAAGGGCTCGACCACGTTCAACGACGACCCGACGAAGATCCGCGTCGACTTCGGCGAAGGTCGCGGGCGCGGCAAGCTCTTCGGCGTGCAGGTCGGCAAGGGCAACGAGTTCAACCTGAACCTCGACGAGACCGAGAAGATGATGGCGGAGAGCAAGTACAGCACGAACAAGATCCTCGAGAAGACGCCGACGATGCTGCGCTGGACGATGCAGAACGAAGGCGGCCCCGTGGGCAACTACTTCAAGATGATCGTGGATCTGAAGGGCGAGAAGTGGATCTGCGAGAACGGCATCAGCGGCGGCTTCACCGAGGAGCAGAGCAAGCGCCAGCGCGACGCGTGCGCGACGCTCAAGGCGAAGTGATCGTCGCGATGCGGGCCCCGATCTCGTCGAAGTACGAGGTCAGGCTCGCGTCACCGTCCGGTCCCACCCGCGCGAGCGCCGTCGCGATCGGCAGCGCAACGCCACCGAACGGAAGCCCGAGCCCCGGCGCACCGTCGGGCTGGCCCTGCCACACGAGCCCGTACGTCTCGACCATGCACTCGCCGACAAACGCCCCGATGACGTGGCTCATGCGCTCGCGATCCTCGGCCGACCACAGCGTACGGTTGCGCTCGACGTAGCCATCGAGCGCGACCACGCCCTCGCGGTCGAAGCTGAGATCGATCCCGGTGCGCGCGATCTGGCGCGCGAATCCGTCGGCCGAGCGTCGCATGTCTTGGCGGAGCTGCACGCCCGCGGATCATAGCCCGACGCCGGGGATCGGCGAAGCGATCACGCGTTCGCGTCGGCAATCACCGCGGATCCACTCGGGCGAACTACGTAGCCATCGCGAACCGAGCTCGTTGCACGTGCGTACGCGGCCAGAAAATCGCTGGACGCGGTCGGCGACACCCCGCCATCCTCTTTGTCGGGTGGGGGCCCTCGTGAACCAACGGATTCGCGGATTTGCCGCGTGCGCGCTACGTTCGTCGCTTGCGACGATGCTGCTCGGCGGCTGCTACCAAGGCGTGGCGGGAGAGCGAGCCGACGGCGGCACCGACGGCAGCGATACCGGCAACAGCGGGATCGATCCGAGCGATGGATCGTCCGGCGATGGCGGCGAGGCCGAGAACCCGTTGCAGCCGCTGCATCGACTCAACCGCCAGGAGTACGACAACACCGTCCGCGATCTGCTCGCGACCGATCTGCGCCCGGCGCAGACCTTCGGTCCCGATCCCGAGGCGAACGGCTTCGACAACATGGCCGATCAGCTCGGCGTCTCGTCCGCGCTGCTCGACGGCTACCAAGCCGCGGCACGTGACACGATCGCCGACGGCATCGACGAGCGCCCGGTGTACAGCGTGGGGCGTGCTCGCGAAGAGCTCGGCATCGTCGGTGGCTACGCGATCGGCGAGCTGTGGGCGCTGTCGGGCGCACCGATCACGATCACGGCCCTTGTCCCGCAAGACGGCGACGCGCAGATCATCCTCAGCGCCGGCATCAGCGTCGTCGGTGGCGCGGCGTCACCCGAGGTCACACTCGAGGTCGACGGCATCGCGGTGTCGACCTTCGCGGTGCAGGGCACCGGCGGCGTGCCGGTCGATCACGTGCATCCGATGGTGCTCACGACCGGCTCGCATGCGATCCGCGTGATCCCGACGAACTTCGTGAACTCGCCGGAGATCAACGTCAGCAACAACGTGTTCGCGAAGTCGCTGACCGTGCGCAGCGTCGCCACGGCGTTCGGCCCCGGTCGCAGCCTCGTGTACGTGTGCGAACCGCTCGAGCCGAACCCGCTTCCGGGTGGGCAACAATGTTACGAGACCATCATCCGCAACTTCGCGTTCCGAGCGTGGCGTCGCCCGCTGACCGCCGACGAAGCGGACGGCCTGATCGAGCTGTTCGCGGCCATCAAGGCCGGCGGCGAGACCGAGGCCGACGCGCTGCGCATGGTCATGCGCGCGGTGATGCTGTCGCCGAAGTTCCTCTATCGCTCGCGCACGACCGGTGACGGCGATGGCGATGGCTGGCTCGATCCGTGGGTGCTCGCGAGCCGGCTCTCGTACTTCCTGTGGAGCTCGATGCCCGACGATCGCCTGTTCGACATGGCGACCGACGGCAGCCTCGCGACCGACGAGGGCTTGAGCGAGGCGGTCGCGTTCATGCTCGCGGATCCCAAGGCGCAGGCGCTGATGGACGGCTTCGCCGAGCAGTGGCTGTCGACGCGGCATCTGCCCGACGGCGGATCGATGGCAACGCCCGGCTACGACGCGGCGCTCGCCGCCGCGATGACGGATGAGTCGAAGCTGTTCTTCGGGGATTTCCTCGCCAACGACCAGCCCGCGACCGCGATGGTGCGACCCGAGTTCGCCTATCTGAACGATCGGCTCGCGATGCACTACGGCGTCGCGATGCCCGGCAGCGCCACGATGATCAAGGTCGCCGCAGCGGATGGTGCGCGCCGCGGGCTGCTCTCGCTCGGCGCGTGGCTCACGACCAATGCCCACGGCGACGAGTCGGCACCGATCCGTCGCGGCCGCTGGGCCTCGGACACGCTGCTCTGCTCGCCCGTGCCGCCACCGCCGGCTGGCGTCGCGATCGATCCGATCGAGCTCGACGACTCGACGACCGTTCGCGAAGCGCTCGAGATGCATCGGTCGAACGACAGCTGCAAGAGCTGTCACGCGCTGCTCGACGTGCTCGGCATCGGCTTCGAGGACTACGACGGCCTTGCACGGCCCCGCACCGAGTATCCGAACGGCGACGGCATCGACAACCTCGGCGAGCTGCCCGACGGCCGCGAGTTCGAGGGCGCCGCGGAGCTCGCGGAGATGTACGCCGAGAGCGAGGTCTTCGTCGGCTGCCTGACGCAGAAGTTGTTCACCTACGCGGTCGGTCGCGCACCGAAGGACTTCGACATGCCGTACCTCGAGGCGATCGCTCACGCGGCGGCGCTGCGCGGCGACGATCTGCCGACCGTCATCGATGCGATCGTCCACACGCCGGCGTTCCGCTCGCCGGCCGCGCTCGAAGGAGAAGAGTAGTCATGCGCAACGCCTTCGGTCGTCGTCGATTCCTGCTCGGTGCCGGCTCCGCCGCGCTCGCCCTGCCCGCGCTCGAGTACCTCGCACCGAGCAGCGCGAGCGCCCACGGCGTCGTGCCGAAGCTGCTCGTCTACTACTTCCCGAACGGTCGGCGCCCCGAGTGGTGGGTGCCGTCGATGGCGACCGGAGTGCCGGTGTTCCCGACGCAGGCCGCCGCGCTGCAGCCGTTCGCCGACCAGGTGCTGTCGCTCGTGAACCTGAACAACAACGCCGCACTGCTGAGCCCCGGCGCCGCGCATGCGATGGGCACCGGCACGATCATGACCGGCAGCACGATCCCCGACGTCGGGGGTGGCGTGCTCCACAACAACGTCTCGCTCGATCAGATCCTCGTGCAGCAGCTCGCACCGCAGACGCGGTTCTCGTCGCTGCAGTGGAGCGCGGGCGAGCCCGGGCCGTGCGACGTCGGCGGATCGTCGTGCGCGTACACGCAGAGCATCTCGTGGACGGGGCCGGCGAGCCCGCTGGTCGCGAGCATCGATCCGGTCGTCGCGTTCGAGCGCGTGTTCGGTACTGGCGTCGACGGCCTCGAGGGTCCGGCCGCGCTCATCCGTCGTGCGAGCAACCAGTCGGTGATCGACTTCGTCGACCAGGACGCGCGCGCGCTGCAGGCGAAGCTCGGCACCGATGACAAGACCCGGCTGGAAGCGTACTTCGACGCGCTGCGCGAGCTCGAGAAGAGCCTCACCACGCCGGCCGCGACCTGCATGGCGACGCTCGAGCCGCCGGTCGGTGGGCTCGCGTATCCCGAGCGCGTGCCGGCGTTCCACCAGCTCATCCGCCTCGCGTTGCAGTGCGATCAGACGCGCGTGCTGTCGTTCATGATCGAGTTCGGCCTCTCGGGTCGCTCGCACGATTTCTTGAACGCGCCCGGTGGTCACCATGCCCTGTCGCACTTCGGCTCGCAGGAGGACAAGAATCGCCTCGAGCTCGTCGAGATCTGGCAGGCGCAGCAGCTCGGCGGCATGTTGCAGCTGCTGCGCGACACGCCGTCGTTGACGGGTGGCACGCTGCTCGACGAGACGCTCGTGCTCGCGATCGCGAGCATGGGTGAGGGCAACGCCCACGATCACGGGCACAACTGCCCGATGCTGTTCGGCGGCACCGGTGTCGTGCAGACGACCGGTCAGCAGATCGCATTCCCGGCCGAGGCGCCGCGACAGCTCTGCGATCTGCACGTCAGCCTGCTCGAGGCGTTCGGCGTGCAGGGTGCGTTCGGCACCAACGGGGCGATCTTCGGCGACTTCGGCACGGCGTCGATCCCCGGCGTCGTTGCGTGAGCGACTCGTCGCGGGCCGGCGCCTAAACGCCGGCTGACCGCTACTCGTACTGCACGCCGTCCCAGGTGAGGATGTCCGCGTCCGCGTCGTAGGACACGTCGACCATCGGGCCGTCCGCGATCGAGATCGTGCCGGCAGCGCAGCCGTAGTTGCCGCCTTCGCCGACGTCGGAGTGCATCCACACGAACGTGCCGTCGAGCGCGAACGCGACGCTCCAGTTGCACAGCTCGGGACCGTTCGGGCCGAGGCCGCACTCGAGCTGCTCGAGCGAGGTGAACGTGCGACCGAGGATGAGCCCGCACTCGCCGAGCGCCGACTCGTCGACGCACAGCCACTGCTCGCCGCTGCACGCGTCGCAGCACAGCTGGGGATCGTTCGCGCACGGGCACGGATCGACCTGCGTCAGGATGCATCGGCCGTTGTCGCAGGCGTCCTTTGGCCCGCTGCACTCCTGGTAGCAACCCTGCGCGGGGAGCTGCACGCCGCTCTGGGCTTGGGGTGGGGGCTTGGGGTGGGGGCTTGGGGGGGGCTTGGGGGGGGGCTTGGGGGGGGGCTTGGGGGCAGCCGGCGGGAGCCCGGGGGCCGGGCCGTGGGCGGGGGGCACTCGCAGCCGGCCTTGTCGGGCACCAGAT
>Ga0163144_10002648_pt1 | contig 40993 bp, 41 predicted proteins | sample OliLak19BULKMAT1_FD_123175 | JGI IMG/M metagenome (GOLD analysis project Ga0163144, IMG submission 123175) | Freshwater microbial mat bacterial communities from Lake Vanda, McMurdo Dry Valleys, Antarctica - Oligotrophic Lake LV.19.BULKMAT1 | ecosystem: Environmental > Aquatic > Freshwater >...
GAGATGGGTGGTGGCTTCGCTATGCACGGTGAGAATGTCGGCACCGGCTTTGACGTAGGATTCGATATACTGATCCACCGGCTCGATCATGAGATGCACGTCGAAGGGGATTTTGGTGAGGCGGCGGATGGCCTGAATCACCACCGGGCCGATGGTGAGGTTGGGAACAAAATGACCGTCCATGACATCGATATGGAGGTAATCGGCGCCGCCCTTGGCGACGGCGGTAATATCGTTGCCTAACCAGGCGAAATCGGCGGAGAGGATGGAGGGGGCTATTTTAACTTTGCTCATTGGATGCGTATACCTTCAGGGCTGTTTGACGGCGCAGTTTATCAGGCAATACGGAAAAAGAAAGTGGTTAGCCTATGCCAGCCAGTCATACCTAATGTTACGTCCGGGTAAGCACCGCGGCGTAAAATCCGTCCATGCCGTCCATTTCCGCCAGATGGCAGGGCAGGGTACGCACCTCGCCGCGCGGGGTGATGCATTCCTTTAAGCCGCCCAGAACAGCCGGATCGGCGGGAATCAGTGACACATCTTTCCGCTCTGCCAGCAATGCGGTGATCTGCTGCTCGCCCTCTTCAGGTTGCAGGGAGCATACGGAATACACCAGCTTTCCGCCGGGTTTCACCATATCAATCGCGTGGCGCAGCATCTTGGCCTGCGTGACGGTCAGGCGGGCGATGTCTTCGGGTTTGCGATGCCATGCCACATCCGGGTGACGGCGCAGCGTGCCGGTGGCGGAACAGGGGGCATCGAGCAAAATGGCGTCGGGCGCGATGGTGGGCATCCATTTGGAAGCGTCGGTAGTGACGTAATCCGCCTGTAACTTGAGGCGGTGTACATTGGTTTTGAGCATGGCGATGCGTTCTTTGGACATATCGACAGCGGATACTTTGGCGCCGCCCGCAGCGAGCTGCGCGGTTTTGCCGCCGGGCGCCGCGCATAAATCGATTACGCGTTTTTCGCGTACGTCGCCCAGTAGGCGTGCGGGGATGGTGGCGGCCATATCCTGCACCCACCAGCTACCCTCAGGGAAACCTTTGAGTTGCGTGATATTGCGTGTGTCGCGCAGGCGCACGGAGCCCATAGGCAGCACGATGCCGCCGAGCTGCTGCGCCCAGAATGCCGGGTCGGTCTTGACGGTAATATCCAGCGGCGGTTCCATGAGATGCACTTCGGCGATTTTACGCACGATGTCCTTGCCGTAGGCTTTTTCCCAGCTCTTCCACAGCCAGTCCGGCGTATTGATACGCGGCGCGTCCTGCGCGTCGGCGATGGCGCGGCCTTCGGTGGCGACTTTTTTCAGTACGGCATTGACCAGTCCGCCGAACTTATCCATTTTAAGCTGCTTGGCCATTTCCACCGCGCAATGCACGGCGGCGTGCGGCGGTGTTTCCAGCCATATTAATTGTGCGACGCCCAGTCGCAGCGTGTGCATGATGCGCGATGCGCTGGGCGCAAGTGGGCGCTCCATAAACGTATTCAATATCGCATCAATCTGCCCCAGACGGCGCAGCGCGGTTTTAGCCAGCAACTGTGCGAATGCGCGATCGGAAGGACTCATGCTGGAAAAATGCCGGTCGGTCGCCCAGGCGGAATCAAGCGGCTTGTGTTTATCCAGACTTTGCACCAGCGCACCGAGTGCGCAGAGCCGTGCATTGGGTGATAAAATAGGGTTTTGTTTTGGAATCATTATTGGTACACTTAACTTTCTTCTGATTACTTTTATGACATATCGGAACCAAAGAATGAAGAAACTTCTTATAGTTACGGTTGGATTTTTCGCACTCTGGCAGGCGACTGCAGCCTTTGCAGAGGGTGAAACCGTGCGTGGCCGCTGGATTACCGTGACCGGCGAAAGCAAAGATGATGTATCGCCCGATCAGGCGGTGCTTTCTATGTCACTGGTAAGTAAAGATCAAGAACTGAATGTCGCCAAGCAGCGTAACGACGAATTGGTGGAGCGGGTGGTAAATATCGCCAAGGAATACACCATCCCCAAGGAAAAGATAGGCACATCCGGCATCTATATTTCTCCGGACTATAGCTATAATAATACGACTAACCAGCAGGTATTCATCGGATACACGGTAAACCGCAGCCTGCGCATTACTATTGACGATCTAAGCGTTCAGGAGCGGCTGCTGTCGGGGATTGTAAGCGCCAAGGTCGATCAGGTGAACGGCATTGAATTCCAGCTTTCCGACCCGGAAAAATTCAGCTCCAAACTGCGCGTGAAGGCCTTTGAAAACGCCAAATCCAAGGCCACCGCGCTGGCACAGGCTGCCGGTGGCAAGCTCGGTCCGGCCATGACCATCATGACGGGTGAGATAACGCCCCACTTCCCAAGGCCGCCGATGCCGATGATGGCCGAAGCCATGAGCGCGCGCGCCGGTGGCGGCGATTCGGCGCCGGTACTTCCCGGCCTTATCAGCTTGCAGCAATCGGTCACCGTTACCTTTGCATTGGAATAAAATTCATGACCTCCGCCGATCAGGTAACGATGGAACTGTTTGTTGCCGGTAATCCCGGGCATCGGGCCATGTTCGACGCGCTGGGCCGGGAGTGGCTTGAAGCGTATGGTTTTCTGGAAGCGGCGGACGAACATATGCTGGTCGACCCCGAAGGGGCGATACTGGGTGAGGGCGGCGTCATCCTGTTTGCCCGCCTGAATGACGCAATCATCGGTACCGGCGCGTTGCTGAAATGCGAAGAAGGCGTCTATGAAATTGCCAAGATGGGCGTGACCGCCAGCCAGCAAGGCGCTGGTATTGGCCGGGCCATTGCCGAAGCGCTGATTGCGCAGGCGCGTGCGCTAGGTGCCAGCAAGCTTTACATTGCCAGCAACCGCAAGCTGGAGCGGGCGCTTACGCTATACCGCAATCTCGGCTTCCGGGAATTGCCGCAAGCGGAAGACCAGCGTTATGCTACCTGCGATATTACGATGGAAATGCTGCTTTATCCCAATCCCAAAGAAATAGGCGGCCGCAAAGGGCCCGACCCGACACGGTATGGCGACTGGGAAAGCGCTGGCCGCTGTGTCGATTTTTAATAGCTGATAGCATTGGACTAAGATGGAAAAGAAGCGCGACGATATTAAGTTCCTGTTTAATACGCTGGCCCTCACGTTCACGATTGTGGCGCTGATTGTCGTGTTTCAGCCCTATATGGTGGATGACCCGCGGCTTGAAGAAGTCAAAAAAATTGAAAGCCAGCTGATCAACATCACGCCGCAGGATGTGCCGGGATTGCTCAAATCCACCACCGGCAAACCGGTGCTATTCATGGCCTATGCAACATGGTGCTATTACTGCCGCCAGGTCATGCCCGTCATCATCCAGCTAATGCGCGATCATGAATTTGATGAGTTTACGCCGGTGTTCATTTCGCTGGACAGCGAGCCGCGCAAATTAAGCCGTTATCTGGTGCATCGCGATTTTTACCATTATTTCCGCCCCTACGTCCTCGATAGCGGCCTGTTCAACCGCTTATCCAGCGTGATGCAGCCGATAGGCAGCAGCTTCAGCGGTATCATTCCCTACATCGCCATCTTCAAGGATGGCCGGATGGTGGTGGAGGTCAACAAGGTCGTGAACCGGCAACAGCTTCTCGATCTGGTGGCGCAGGCCAAATAGTTGGCATTAACCTCAGCATTCCCGTCATTCCTGCGAAAGCAGGAATCCATATTCCAGAGACGGTAATGGTACAGCACACTCTATCCCCATGACTTTTTCCAACCAGTGCCAACTTTCCAGGCCTGTGGTTATGGATTCCTGCTTTCGCAGGAATGACGAAAGGGGAGGTACTTAAGTGCATGGGAGAGTGGTCCAATAATTTAATAACAAATTGATATTGTTTGTTATTTCAATGGATACCCGGGTCGCCCGGTGGATTTACGTTTTCCTGCACCATTCCCACGAAAAATAGTCATCCTTTTACTTGCATCCTGCCGATGCTTCTGGCATAGCATTGCTGCCTAATTATTCACCACAACATTGAAATCACTAAAATAAATAAAGGATTTTGTATTATGTCTTCAGCTATGCTGTTTATCGTCGCTTGCGGCGTTGCATCACTGCTATACGGCCTCTTTGCCGGACGCTCCATTATGGCCGCGCCGGCAGGTTCCGAGCGTATGGTTAATATCGCCGCTGCTATTCAGGAAGGCGCGCGCGCATATCTCAACCGCCAGTACCAGGCCATCGGCGTCGTCGGTGTCGTTATCGGCGTATTGATCTCCATTCAACTGGGCTGGTTTGTCGGCGTTGGCTTTGCCATCGGCGCGATCTGCTCGGGCATAGCCGGTTACATCGGGATGAACATTTCGGTACGTGCCAACGTGCGCACGGCGGAAGCTGCGAAATCCGGCATGCAACAGGCGCTAAACATCGCGTTCAAATCCGGTGCGGTTACCGGGATGCTCGTGGTTGGTCTTGGCCTGCTGGGTATCTCCCTTTATTATACGGCGCTGGAATCGATGAACCTTGACACAAGGAAGATTCTGGAAGCCTTGGTTGCTCTTTCATTCGGCGCTTCGCTGATTTCGATCTTTGCCCGTCTCGGTGGCGGTATCTTCACCAAAGGTGCGGACGTAGGTGCCGACCTCGTGGGCAAAGTGGAAGCCGGTATCCCCGAGGATGACCCACGCAACCCTGCCGTTATCGCAGATAACGTTGGCGATAATGTCGGCGATTGTGCCGGTATGGCTGCCGACTTGTTTGAAACCTATGTCGTAACCATCGTGGCAACCATGCTGCTGGCAGCGATCTATTTCACCGGTGACGCCCAGAAGGCGATGATGATCTATCCGCTGGTTATCAGCGCTGGCTGTATCATCACTTCGATTATCGGCACCTTCTTCGTGAAGCTCGGTAAAACCCGCAACATCATGCAGGCTCTGTATAAGGGCCTGATTGTAACGGCGCTGCTGTCCATCATCGTTATTTTCTGTGCGACTGAGCAGTTGCTTGGTTTCTCCACCGTTTATACCATTGGTGCGCTGACCTTTACCGGTTCCAACATTCTGGCCTGCGCCATCTCCGGCCTTGTCATTACCGGTGCGCTGGTATGGATCACCGAATACTACACCTCCACGGCATTCCGCCCGGTACGCAGCATCGCTCAGGCTTCGACCACCGGCCACGGTACCAACGTGATTCAGGGGCTGGCAGTATCCATGGAAGCTACGGCGCTTCCGGTGGTCGTCATCTGCATTGGCATTCTGTTCGCCTTCCTGCAGTGCGGCCTGTTCGGTATTGCCATTTCCGCTACGACCATGCTGGCGCTTGCCGGTATCATCGTAGCGCTTGATGCGTATGGCCCGGTAACGGACAATGCTGGCGGTATCGCCGAAATGTCCGGCCTGCCCAAGGAAGTCCGCGAGATTACCGATGCGCTCGATGCGGTTGGTAACACCACCAAAGCGGTCACCAAAGGGTATGCCATCGGTTCTGCGGCGCTGGCTTCGCTGGTGCTGTTTGCGGCCTATACTGAAGACCTGAAGCATTATTTCCCTGACCTCAACGTGCAGTTCGTGCTGTCTGACCCGTATGTGGTCGTCGGCCTGTTCATCGGCGGCATGCTCCCGTACCTCTTCGGTGCGATGGGTATGAAGGCGGTGGGTCGTGCTGCGGCGTCGGTCGTGGTCGAAGTGCGTCGTCAGTTCAAGGAAATCCCGGGCATTATGGCGGGTACTGCTAAACCGGATTACGGCCGTGCCGTAGACATGCTGACCAAGGCGGCGATTGCGGAAATGATTATTCCGTCGCTGTTGCCTGTAGGCATGCCGGTGCTGCTGTACTTCGTGATCAATGCCATTGGTGGTCAGGCGGCGGCATTCGCTGCGCTTGGCGCCATGCTGCTTGGCATCATCGTAACCGGCCTGTTCGTCGCTATCTCGATGACGGCAGGCGGCGGTGCATGGGACAACGCCAAGAAGTACATTGAAGAAGGCCATCATGGCGGCAAGGGCTCGGAAGCCCATAAAGCTGCCGTGACCGGTGACACTGTCGGCGATCCGTACAAGGACACCGCAGGTCCGGCTGTCAACCCGATGATCAAGATTGCGAACATCGTAGCAATCCTGTTGCTGGCACTGCTGGCTAACTAGAAACGGGAGTTTCAAAGAAAAGGGGCCTCGTCATGAGGCCCCTTTTTTATGTGATTCCCCGTCATTCCTGCGCAGGAATGACGGAAGGGGGTAGTATAAATTTCAGTGTTTCAGCAGAATGAAGCCGTACGAAAAGAGATGACCCAGAATCACCAGCGGCAGCACGAAACGGTAGCGGGTATTTAAAAATCCGGCAATCACCACCACGAATTTCAGAAGCGGCAGCCAGCTAAGCAGCAGGAGAAAAACGCCGTATTTATTGAACAAGGCCGCCACGCGCGCGTACCAGTATTCGCTGACGTTAAAGGTTTTCTTTTCCTGATGCAGCCGAAACAGCATCTTGCCGAGAAACCAGTTGAACGACATGCCTGCCGTGGCACCGACGACCGAGAGCGCTACCGCCAGCGGCAGGTTGAAGCCACCGAATGATTGCATGGCCGAGAGCGTGGCCTCAGACGAAAAGGGAATGATGGAAGCGGACCATGCGCTTTCAAACAATATACGACTATAGTGATCCATAGGTGATTACCCTGCTAATAATTTCCCCGGATTATTACCTGTAGCATCGCATAACTCAAGATGCTTTATCCGAAGGAGGCGTAGCCGCCCGTTTGAGGCGGTCATTGATGGCGATGCCCAGCGCGTTTTCCGGAATGGGCATCACGGCGATGCACCTCGCGTTACGGCTATCCAGCAGACGCAACATTCTAAATAGATTGGCGGCAGCTTCCTGCAGATTGCCGTCACGGCTTAAATTTTCAGTCGCCACCGCTCCGCCAGGTACAGATGCACCAAACGCCAGCAATGCCTCATCATCTTTTACATCGGTAGCGTTTAAACGTACCGGCGTATTCGGCGCGTAGTGGCTGGCAAGCATTCCCGGCGCGGCGATGGCGCTGTCGGATGCAGCAAAGCGAACCGTTGTCTTGAGGATTTTTTCTATTTGCTCCGGTGTAATGGAACCGGGACGCAATATGATTGGTTGCGCGCCCGTAAGGTCAATCACGGTGGATTCAATACCGACGCTGCACGCGCCGCCATCCAGTATCATCGCAACGCTGCCCTCTAGTTCTTCGCGGACATGCGTTGCTTCGGTCGGGCTGATGCGGCCCGAGCGGTTGGCGCTGGGAGCGGCGATCGGCAGTCCCGATTTCTTCAAAAGCGCCTGCGCCAGCGGATGCGCCGGTACGCGCAGCGCTACCGTATCCATCCCGGCGCTGACCAGCAGTGAGAGCGGGCAATCTTTTTTCCGTCGCAGCACTAATGTAAGCGGCCCCGGCCAGAAATGTTGCGCGAGAAGTTCAGCATGCGGATTCAGTTCTGCGTAGCGCGCGGCGTCCTGTGCCGACGGAAGATGCACAATCAGCGGATTGAATTGCGGCCGCCCCTTGGCGGCATAGATTGCCGCCACGGCTTTATCGGACAACGCATTGCCGCCGAGGCCATAGACGGTCTCCGTCGGGAAAGCGACGAGCTTGTCCTGTGTGAGCAGGTGGGCTGCCTGTGTAATATCGTAATCGGATGGCGTCATGATTTTGTGTTTTAGAGTAAGGGCACTACTAAATGTAGTTGTGAAGCTATAATTTTTTGTTTATGGTGTCTTAAGTTTATTTCTTGATATGAGGGGATTATGGCAAAAGTCATCACTGTTGCACAACAAAAAGGTGGCGCGGGCAAAACAACGGTAGCGGCGCATATCGCCGTGGCCCTGAGCCAGAAAGGCAACCGCGTTGCCATCGTGGACATTGATCCGCAAGGGTCGCTTGGTTACTGGCATAACATCCGCGAGGAAAAATTTGGCGAAGGCTATACCGGCCTTACCTTCACCTCGCTATCCGGATGGCGTGTCGGCAGCGAAATTTCGCGCCTGCGCAAACAGTCCGATTTCATTATCATCGACAGCCCGCCGCACACGGAAACCGAAGCGCGCACCGCTATCCGCGCTGCCGATCTTGTGGTCATTCCCGTGCAGCCGAGCCCGACCGATTTATGGGCCACCAAAGCCACGCTTGATCTGGCGAAAGCAGAAAAAGTGCCGGTAAAAGTAGTGCTCAACCGCGTTCCGCCCAACTCGCGTCTTGCCGTCACCATTGCCAATCAACTGCCCGAACTTGCAGAAACCACGCTCGGCAACCGCGTTATCTATGCCGCCGCGTTGATGGAAGGCCGTTGTGCAACGGAAGTGGAGCCAAGCAGTTCCGCCGCCACGGAGATCAAGAATCTGGTGAAAGAAATTCTCGCCGTGTTCAAGGAAGAAGAGGAGCCGGAAGAAAAAGTTGCGGCCCCATCGGCAAAATCCCGCAAGAGAGAACTGGCAGACGCTTAAAAGGTCAGGCTATTCGCCGGGTGCCAATGCCTTGATCGACAGGGCGTGCAATCCCGTTTTAAATTCGTCCGCTAACACTCCGTAGATGCGCTGATGGCGCTGTACTTTGCCCATTCCGGCAAACCCATCTGCCGTTATAACCAAATCATAATGCGTTTCGCCGCCCGCTTTCGCACCGGCATGTCCGGCATGGCGGGCGGAATCGTCGCGCAATTCCAGTAGCGAAGGGCTGAATTCTTGCGCCAAGCGTGAAATTATACGTTGATAACGATCCATAAACTCGATTTATAATACTGAGGTTATACACTGAATACCGGATTATTGACCGCTACCATAGCCATGCCCAGAAAAAAGACATCTAAAAAACCTCCCAAAAAGACGCGCACGGAATATGTTCCCCATATTGCGACGGGGAAGGCGCCGCCGTGCCACGTGGATGGATGCCGGGAGCCGGGGGAATACAAGGCGCCCAAATCGCGCGATGAATTGCATGAATACCACTGGTTCTGCCTTGGGCATATTCGCGAACACAACCAGCAATGGGACTATTTTGCCGGGCTTGAGCCCGATGACATCGAGTATTTCGTCAAGGATGCCGTGACCGGCCATCGCCCGACATGGAACCGTGAAAGCCAGGTGCGCGACCAGTATTTCAAACTGCATGATGCGCTGTATGAATTCTTAACTGACTCCAAAAGACCGGCCAAGCCTACGCCGCCGCTCACGGCCAAACTGCGCAAGGCGCTGGCGACCATGGATATCGAATATCCCTACACGGTCAAGGGGCTGAAGGTGCAATACCGCGCCATGGTCAAAAAGCACCATCCCGATGTCAATAAAGGCGATAAAAAGTCCGAAGAGCTGTTCAAGCAGATTACGGCAGCCTACCATACCCTGTCCGAACATATTAAAAGCCTCTGATTTCCTTGCAGAGGTTACTAATTGGTGTATTATTTCAGGCCTGCATATGAGGAGTTTTACATGAAATTATCCTATCTGATGGTGCTTGGCGTCGCTGTGATCGGCATGATGTTTTCTGACTTGCGGGCCTATGCGCAACAGGCGCGGGGTGAGGCTAATGTACACCGCTTGCTCGGATCATCTCAGGCACAGCAATTATGGACGGCCGACGATGTGAAAACGGCATGTGAAGGTCGCTGGCGTGGGCAGGCCCGCCCTATCCAGACCTGCATTACCAGAAATCAGCGAAAAATTGGCCGCCCTCAAACTCTTGGCGAACTTCAGGAATTACAGGCGCAGCGTAGCGGTGCTCCTGCCGCTAAAAAAACAAAGAAGTCGGCCACTAAAGAAGAAGAATCCGAAGAGGAAACCGAATCGGATACCAAGCTTAAATCCAAACCAAAACCGTAACCACCGTGCACAATCCCAAAAAACGTTCACTCTCCCTATTCGTGTCCGCACTGGCCTGCCTGCTGGCGGGATGCGTTGTAGTGGACGATTTCGGCAAATACTGGGATAAGGGCTTTGTCGATTTCTGCGTCAATGACCTGATCCTGCGTGATATGGAGGACGATAACGAGGGCGAAAAGGTGAAAGACATGGCGCTGCGCAGCGTCCGTTTAGGCAAGCACACCTTCCTGATGATGCGCGATCATCCCGGTGACAAAGGCGGGAATCTGGTGCGGTATACTATCGAAGGCGATGATTACATCACCTACCGCCTGAATGACAGCAAGCGCGAGGACTTCCTGCAGAACAACCCGGATGCGGGCATTGTGCTGACACAGGAAACCGCCACCATTCCATTGCTCAACGATAAGATGGCAGAACTGCTGACCACCATTGCCGATGATGATCGCTACTGGCTGGAAAACACGCGCCAGCCCTATAACCCTACTCTGCGCACCGATTGTGCGCACAAGCCCGCGCCATGACCAAACCTGTTCTGAAAGAGACTATGGATACCGAGATTCCGACCAAGACCGTTTCCACCGATAAGCTGTTCGGCTTCAAGTGGCACATGCAGGTGCCTGCCTTTACCATCAAAACCGACCATGTGCCGGAGATCGATCCCGACTATCATTTCGAGCCGGACACCACGCGCGCGATTCTGGCCGGGTTCACGCATAACCGCCGGGTGCTGATTCAGGGCTATCACGGCACCGGCAAATCCACCCATATCGAGCAGGTCGCGGCGCGCCTCAACTGGCCGTGCATCCGCGTCAATCTCGATAGCCATATCAGCCGCACCGATCTGGTGGGGCGCGATGTCATCACGCTGAAGGACGGCAAGCAGGTTACGCAGTTTCAGGAAGGCATCCTGCCCTGGTCGCTGTCGCGTCCGATGGCGCTGGTGTTTGATGAATATGATGCCGGGCGTCCCGATGTGATGTTTGTCATTCAGCGCGTGCTGGAAGCGCAGGGTAAATTCACGCTGCTCGACCAGAACCGCGTCATCTCGCCGCATCCGCACTTTCGCCTGTTTGCCACCTCCAACACCGTGGGTCTCGGCGATTCGACCGGGTTGTATCACGGCACGCAGCCGATCAACCAGGGGCAGATGGATCGCTGGAATATCGTTGCCAGCCTCAATTACCTGCCACCGGAAGACGAATTGAAGGTGGTACTGTCCAAAGTGAAAGAGATGAGCAAGGCCAAGGACACTATCCGCAGCATGATCGCTATGGCCGCCCTGACCCGCGAAGGTTTCATGAATGGCGATTTATCGACGGTGATGTCACCGCGCACGGTTATCAACTGGGCGGAAAACACGCAGATATTCGGCGACGTGCATCTGGCGTTTAAGCTCACCTTCTTCAATAAATGCGACGAAAACGAACGCGTGATCATCGCGGAATATTACCAGCGTTGTTTTAATCAGGATCTCCTGTGATCCTCACCACTCGGCGTTCTTCTGATGCTGGACAGCGATAAATCCTTCACCGCCTTCAAACACGCCCTTGTCTCCACCACGCGCGCCCTTACGGGTAAGAAGGCCTTAGCGGTGGGATTTGGCCGCTCGCCCGGCAAATCGGATATTACCTTGCCGTTGCTGGCCGAAATGCCGTCGTCTGAGGCGCTGCCTTCCGTACGCGGGGAGGCCGATCAGGCGGCTTTCAACATGCGTTACCATGATGCGCTTTCGCATTATGAGCTGCGTCCGTCGTCGGGCGCCGCCGCGTCGGTATTCGATATGATGGAATCCATCCGTGTGGAGACGCTTGGCGGTGAGCATATGTCCGGTGTGCGCTATAACCTGTACCGGCGTTTCGAAATGCAGTGCATGCAGCAGGCGCTCCAGCCCGATACGCTGCCGGTGCTCAGCGCCATTGAGCTTCAGGCCCGCCACCATCTCCAGAAGATGCCGACACCTGCCTTTCTCTCGCAGGCGCTGGATAAGGCAGAGCATGAATTCAACAGCGCCAAACCTTTATTTGCTAAAATGCAGGAAGCCCTGGGCGACCAGAGGGCGTTCGCCGGAATCACGCTGGAGCTGATCGAAGTGCTTTCCCGCGCGATGGGCACGCTGAAGAAAGATGAAAGCCCCGGCGAGGGGGATTCGGAAAGCGAGCAATCAACGCCCGAAGGCAACGATCAGGATAGCGGTGAAAGCAACGCCTCGACGTCCGGCACATCGTCGGAGCAAGGCACGTCCGAGCTTACGCCGCTGATGGTAAAGGCGGGTGGCCTAAGCAGTGAAGAGGGTATGCCGGAAAAGGGTGAAAAAGCGACGACTACCCGCCCGTCCTCCTATCCGTATAACCATTATGACGACAAGCCGTCGCCGCGCCCGTACCATGCCTATACGACCGAATTTGACGAGGTGGTACATGCCGCCTCGCTGGCCAGCCCGCCGGAGCTTGACCATCTGCGCCAGCAGCTCGACCAGAAGCTCGGGCAATTCCAGAGCATCACCGCGCGTCTCGCCAGCCGCCTGCAGCGCCTTCTGCTGGCCAAGCAGGCGCGGCGCTGGATATTCGATGAGGAAGACGGCATGATCGACAGCCGCAAGCTGGCGCGGCTGATTATCCATCCCGATTACGAACAGATTTACAAGCGTGAGAAAGACACCGATTTCCGCGATACGGTGGTGACGCTGCTGATTGATAATTCCGGTTCCATGCGTGGACGCCCCATTACGATTGCGGCGCTCTCCGCCGACATTATCAGCCGTACGCTGGAGCGTTGCGGAGTGAAGGTGGAAGTGCTGGGCTTCACTACGCGTGAATGGAAAGGCGGCAGCGCCTACAAGCAATGGATCAAGGAAGGGCGTGAAACCGATCCGGGCAGGCTTAATGATTTGCGCCACATCGTGTATAAATCGGCAGATGCCGGCTGGCGTAAATCGCGCCGCAATCTCGGCCTGATGCTCAAGGAAGGCATCCTCAAGGAAAATATCGACGGCGAGGCCATACTGTGGGCGTGCGAGCGTCTTCTGTCACGCCGCGAACAGCGCCGCATACTGATGGTGATTTCCGACGGCGCGCCCGTCGATGACAGCACCCTCTCGCTGAACAATGGAAGCTATCTCGACCAGAACCTGCGCGAGGTGATTGCGAGGGTGGAAAACCACCTGCCGATTGAGCTGGTGGCCATCGGCATCGGCCACGACGTGACCCGCTATTACAAGCGCGCCGTGACCATTTCGGAAATCGATAAGCTCGGCGAAACCATGACGGAACAGTTAGTAAAGCTGTTTTCCGAGAACCGCTAAATTTACCAAAATTATTAATTATCAGTATATTATAAAGCACTGGCTTATGAACGAGCAAGGTTGGGCACTACCAATCTTCCCGAAATGTTAACATTATAATGCTAGGGTTATATGGCACACTATCCAGTAAATAGAGTGAGTTATAATAGTGTACCCACCACCACGTTCCGATGTGCCTAATGAAGTTAGTCGCGCCGTTCATGCCGCGAATGAGATGTACCGTTTTAACTGGGGCATGATTTTCGGCGAAGACTCTCACGGCCTGAAAGTAAACTCCTATATCAAATCCACCTCGCAGGATGCCAAACCGCTACCGGGCACTGCACGGCAACTCGTCAAAATGTCACCTGCTGAGATTCCGGACGGCACCTATCTTATATCGTTCCAGATTCCGGCTAAATATACGGAACTTGGGGATGAGGATACCGGCGATACACTGAAACATTTTGCCAGCATGTATTTAAAAGCGCATGGGATCGAGATTGCGACATCGGCGGAAAAGCCGGGTCCGTTCTACGTGGAGCTGCGTGTTAAAACACCCGAGGATTTTCTGCGTGGCACACGCCTGTTGCAGGATTGCTTTGATGGAAATTTGGGATTCACGCATGAACAGATGCGTGCCGCGCGTGAACAGGGAAGGCCAAACGATCTGCCTGAATTACCGGAATTCGATGCCAAGCCCGCATTTGACCTGCTTGCCGATACACGGAAGAAACAGGTTCGTGTGGCCGAGAAGCCTGCCGAGCCGGATAAGCCATGGAAAACTGATGCGCGTCACGCCATGCTGCACCGGGTGTTCGGCCCTAATATTGACAGGCTGGCGGAGGATAAACAACGCGCACTGTTTGACTCGCTCTATCAGGAGGCGCTGGATAACGCGACCAGAATATCGCATGAATACAGCGTAACGCTGCCGAAGCTCCTTAATGGCGGGGATACGGCGCTGCGGGCGCAGTTTGTGGAAGTATACATGGAAACGCGGCGCGGTGAATCACCCGGGGAATTTGTAATGCCGCAAAGAGCTACGCCTGCATTACGCCTCGCTTTCAAATCATTTTTTAATGAACATAAAGTGTCGCTTTCTACGGATATTCGTCCCGCACAAAAACCGGGGGCTCCCCATAAGCCGGACTATACGTCCGGGGTGCGTTCCGCGCGCGATAGCGACACCGGCTACGATAAATTCTGATAGGGTTTTAGTGAGGCTTGCGCGCCAGCATAATCAGCGACAGGCCGAAGGGCAGGCGCATGCGTGGCAGGATATGGCGTTCGGCAGAGACCAGCGAAAATAACAGGCTATTGATAAACCGTGTGGGCTTCTGGGAGCCGAGCGTATGTTCCTTCGGGTATCCGAAGCAGTCGATGAGGCGTACCAGCATGGCGACCGGGAACAGCAGGAAATTCCAGTAACTGACAAACTCCACCTTGAGCCCCGCAGCTTCTATCTTACGGACCAGTTCGCGGCGGCTGTAGCGGCGGAAATGGTGGTGCAGGCGGTCATGGCGCACGAAAAGCCACTGATAGGCCGGTACGTTGATACATAGCACGCCGCCGGGTTTAAGCCGCGCTGTCAGCGCTCTCAGCGCGGCGGCATCATCTTCCACATGTTCGAGTACGTCAAAAAAACCGATCAGGTCAAAATTCACGTCCGGAAAGGGAATGGCATCGGGAAGGCGGCCTACTTCAATTCTGGCCGATCCGCGCGTTATGGCATGCTCGCGTGCGCGATCATTCATTTCAAAGGCGTAGAGTTCGCCGCGGCCTGCTAAAACAGATAGATTGCCACCGGAACCGCAGCCGGCATCGAGTATTTTGGCATGCTCCGGTAATTGTATGGTTTGGAGTAAAGAAGAGATGATAGACCGGCGCGCGCGGAACCACCAGTGGGTGTCCTCCTGCTCGATCATTTCTTTGTAGATTTGCGGGTCCATGAAAAGGTTACCCGCGGAAGGACTAGGCTGCCTTCAGCTTAGCGAGCTTCTTCTTGATTTGGCGCTTCAGCTTTGCTGCCTGCGGAGCCAGCTTGCGTTCCGCCTGCTTCAGCAGGTAGGAATCGAGGCCGCCGTTATGCTCAATGCTGCGCAGCGTGTGTGCGGTGATACGCAGGCTAATCGAAGTGCCGAGCACTTCGCTGGTCAGCGATACGTGCTGCAGGTTCGGAAGGAACTGGGTCCTTGTTTTATGGTTCGAGTGGGAGACTTTGTTACCAAACTGAGAACCGGTACCCGTAACTGCGCAACGCCTTGACATAATAGTAGCCCGGTACGTTGGAAAGGGGAGATTTCTAGGGGTTTTAGGAGGTAAAGTCAAGAGCATTTATGCCCGGTATCAGATCGATAACGCGGTGGCGGGTTGTTCGGGATTATTCGATTTTTGGGCCAGTTTCTCTGTGTGCAGGCTGCTTGGCTCAATTACAGGCTTTTTCATTGGGTTAACGCTAGCGGCAAAGCTCTTTTGCGGCGTATTGGGTTCTTGTTCTGTCGGTGGGGTGGCCACTGGCTCTTCTACCTTGGCTTCTACCGCAGCATTAGCTTTTTTAGGTGGCCTGATATAGTGGCTATACACGTAGAGGCCGCCTGCTGATACGGCTGAATAAAAGACGTCCAGGAAGCCGATATGCAGATACTGATCCAGCTTCTTGGATTTGGCCAGGGTTTTCAAGCCGACCGTATCAACCCCTTTCAATATGTTTTTAACCGCAAAATTTTCTATACGTTCATTCGCTTTAGGTGTTGCCAGCAATACTGCGTACACCGCTGCAAGGCCAAAGGCGCGCCCGCCTAATAACGATTTCCATGTCTGCTTTGGTTCATTTTCAAGCTGCTCAAGGCATTTCTGATCATGGGCTTTTTCTTCCGGTGTGAAGACATGCCCCCGGGCTTCTTCTTTCGCTACGTCGCGTTCGTGAAGCCAGCGGACAACCTGAGGCTTCCTGTTTTCCAGCCATTTAACCGGTAAAAGAAAGGCAGTTCCTACCCCGATCATGGTAGTCACAATGACAGGCCTGCTTGCTACTTTAATGGCTTCTTCCGCTGTTTTTGCACTGCATAGCTTTGTACCGGCCCATTCCGCCATCTTAGTGTAATATTTATTTCCGCCGCCGAATTTCAGCCAACGCGAAAGTATGATGCCTGCGCCAGCCTGCGCCGCATAGGAAATCCCGCCATATACCGCTTTGTCGAAAAATCTCTCTGACGGTAGTATTTCCCGAGAGCCTTTCTCAGGAGGCTTTCCGCCGACTGCTTCATCCAGCACCTCTTCGAGCGCGTTCTCGACCTTCTCGAGTGGCTTTTCGTGCTGCTGTGCGCCTATTACGGATTTCTCTGGCGCGGGGTTTTCTGGGGTGAGAGTGCTCATACTATTTGAGGCTCCGCACTGATTTTGTCCCCGATTTTGTCGACAAAATTATTGGATGCCTTGTCCATCACGTAGGCAGCGGGTTTGAGCTTATCCGAAGGTTGCTTTATATCCGCCCATTTCCTGACGTCTGCTGCACAAGGAGCAGTCTCAGCAGCGGTAGGTGATTCAACGGGTGCCAGTACAGTCTCAGCGCTATGGCCATGGGTGTCAGCGTGTGCTTCGGTCGCCGCAGTTTTGTCCTTGCCCCCTTTACTCTTTTTGCCCGCAAACATATTATAGAAAAATGCGTGTAATAAGGCGTAGGGTATGCCCAGACCGAAATCCATGGCAATGCTCTCATGGATGAATTTCCAGCGCTCTTTCGCCTCAGCCGCCGAAATACCCTTGAAGGTTTTTTCTGCACTGAAGCCTATTTTTTTGGCCACGACGCCGCTGGCATGTTCAACGTGATTGAAATAAACCTTGTTGCTGACCCTTTGGGTTGCAGGGATAAGCACCATGGCGAGTAATGGTGAAAGTGCCACAAAACGTGAGGTCATCCCGCTGGTGAAATCTTTTTTCGGCGCGTTTTCAATTTCCTCGTAGGCGGCCTTGAATTTGGGATCGTTTTCAACCTTGTCTTTACCGTAGATGAGCTTATCGAAAAACTGTGTGATGGATTTTTTGGTCTTGTTATTTTCAAGCATCATCAGGGGGGGGATGGTGAACATCCCGCCGGCAATAATGCTCATAAACATATTGCCTTTGCCGACGCTTTTTTCCAGCAACACGGGATCTTTAATAAGCGGCTGCAGTAGCTTCGTGAAGCCCTTGGTAAGCGGTTCGCTCCAGATTTTCTTACCTAAATCTGTGTATTTTCCCCAATAGGCAAAGCTAACGCCCGTGGCTGCGTTGAAGAGCCAGTCGACGCTTAGATACGTTCCCCATTTATGGACGCGTTCGCCCGCGGTGACGATTTTGCCGAGATCGGTGGTGTCGGGCTTGGACTCTGCGGTGGCAGCGCCCAGCGGGATCATATCCGGAATGTTATCTGGGGCAGGCGCGACAAAAGGGTCAGCCTGACCGACTTTTTCTTTATTTTTATCAATGGTTAAATTGATTGATTCGACCAAAGACAAGCCTTTCCGGATCTGGGTTTAAACAGACTTTTTCATTGTAGTAACTATAACATACCCATAGGGAAAGTATTGTTAAGGTTATGTGAAGGCACAACAAAATCCCATTCCAAACATGTGGAAAATGGCGGTTTTTCTATGAAATTTAGGGTTTTATGCCAGTAACGACCCCGCCGGGGTATTTTCCGGCTGGGAATGGAGTTTTTTGGCAAAGGATTCCGCTGGTTTTCGGGGGGAACATACCCCGGGTTTATGGGTATCAGCGAAGCGTTTTGGGTCTGTGTTTTCCACGTGTTTTTCGCTTTCCGGCTGGTCGTTATAGAGCGGTTCCAGCGGGGTCGGGGTGGCCGGGTCGATGGTCATCAGCGTCGCTTCGGCATCCATCGTATGCTGTGATTTCTTGGCGACAAAACGACTGGTGAAATAGGTCAGCGCCGCCGTAATGACGGTGAAAGTAGCGTCAAAAGCTCCGATATCCGCCCATTTACGCACGGTCACCGGATTGGCGCTCGGCTTGAGTGAGATGATGACGTCGGTGACTTTTTTGCCAAAACCCTTGCTGATTTTATCGGTGAGTTTGGGGCCCATCGCCAGAAACGCGACATAGCTCATGCCCCATGCGAACATGCGGCCGCTGAGTACGCTTTTCCATGTTTGCGGCACTTCTTTTTCCACCAGTTCCGGGTGCGGCGGCGTCGTGCCCAGTGCGTTATCGATGCGGCAGGCGTTCTTCTGGCGGTTGTCTTCAAGCCATTTGATCGGCAGCATCATGGTCGTGCCGCCAAGCCCCAGCGTCGCAAACATGCTGGTGCCTCTGGCCCAGCCTTCGATGGTTTCTTTCGGGGCATTTTTCAGAATGGATTTGGAAAGGAGGCCTTCCACTCCCTTCTGAATATTGTTGTTCAGTGAACGCAGCCAGTTGAAATGCGGATTCCGCCCGTGCATTGCCTCATGCGCGGAGAGCAGGGAAACGGCGGCTACGCCAGCCCATGCGAAGGTGGTGTAGATACCCCAGTCATAGATGCGGTTGCCGACAGTGCGGTGAAGATGGGTGTTCGGGGGAAGCGTGGAGGCATTTTCAGCTTGAGCGCCAGCGACAGGGGAAGTGCATGTTTGCTTGTCCTGTTCCGTTGCTTTGACTGATGCCTCCTGTCTGTCAGGCGGTATTGTTGATGTGGTGCTCAAAATTATTCCCGGTTTTTAGTACAGACTACTCCATTATTTTCAGAGAAATTGTAGCATAATTGCTAACTACATGCATGTTAAGGTTTTGTGATAAAATAACAAATTAATGACGTTAATTATCGGGCAAAAGCCAATTTAGGCATAAAAAATAAGGGGCGGCCCTAAGGCCACCCCTTATCGGAGCTTTTGGCTTCAGGCTGGATTTAGAAATCCATGTCGCCCATACCGCCCATACCGCCCATTCCGCCGCCGCTAGAGCCGCCGCTGGACTTCTTATCGTCCGGGATATCAGCGATGATAGCTTCAGTGGTGATCAGCAGGGAAGCAACCGAGGCAGCGCCCTGCAGAGCAGCGCGGACAACCTTGGTCGGGTCGATGATACCGGCCTTGATCAGGTCGCAATAGTCGAGCTTCTGAGCGTCGAAACCGTAGTTGGTGTCGCTGCTTTCGAGCAGTTTTCCTGCAACGACAGCGCCGTCCATACCAGCGTTTTCCACGATCTGGCGAACCGGAGCCTGGAGAGCGCGGCGAATGATGTTCACGCCGGCTTTCTGGTCGTCGTTTTCGACTTTCAGCTTGTCGAGTACGCGCGATGCGTAGAGCAGGGTGGAGCCGCCGCCCGGAACGATGCCTTCTTCAACGGCAGCGCGGGTAGCGTGCAGAGCATCGTCAACACGATCCTTGCGTTCCTTCACTTCCACTTCGGAAGAACCGCCGACTTTCAGAACGGCAACGCCGCCCGAGAGTTTAGCGAGACGTTCCTGCATCTTTTCACGATCATAGTCAGAGGTCGTGTCTTCGATCTGAGCGCGCAGCTGTGAGCAGCGTGCTTCGATTTCTTTCTTAGCGCCAGCGCCGTCAACGATGGTCGTATCGTCTTTGGTGATGACCACTTTCTTGGCACGGCCGAGGCTTTTAACAGTGACATTTTCCAGCTTGATGCCCAGATCTTCGCTGATGACTTCGCCAGCGGTAAGGATAGCGATATCATCAAGCATCGCCTTACGACGATCGCCGAAGCCAGGAGCCTTAACAGCAGCCACTTTCAGGCCGCCGCGCAGCTTGTTGACCACGAGGGTAGCCAGCGCTTCGCCTTCGACGTCCTCAGCAATGATGAGGAGAGGGCGCTGCTGCTGAACAACTGCTTCGAGCAACGGCAGCATCGGCTGCAGGCCGGAGAGCTTCTTTTCGAAGATCAGGATGTACGGATTTTCGAGCTCAACCACCATCTTTTCAGCGTTGGTCACGAAATACGGGGAGAGGTAACCGCGGTCGAACATCATGCCTTCTACGACATCGAGTTCGAATTCGAGGCCTTTGGCTTCTTCCACCGTGATGACGCCTTCGCGGCCCACTTTTTCCATGGCTTCAGCAATTTTCTTGCCGACTTCTTCGTCGCCATTGGCGGAGATGGTAGCAACCTGAGCCCATTCAGCTTTGGAGCTGACGGGCTTGCTCTTCTTCTTGATTTCATCGACTACAGCCTGAACAGCACGTTCAATGCCGCGCTTCAGATCCATCGGGTTCAGACCGGCGGCAACTGCCTTCGAGCCTTCCGTGAAGATCGCCTGAGCGAGAACGGTAGCAGTGGTGGTGCCGTCGCCAGCGAGGTCAGCCGATTTGCTGGCCACTTCGCGCAGCATCTGGGCGCCCATGTTCTGGAAGCGGTTCTGCAGGGTGATTTCTTTTGCTACGGTGACACCGTCCTTCGTGATGCGCGGAGCACCATAGGATTTTTCGATGACGACGTTACGGCCGCGGGGTCCAAGGGTAACCTTCACAGCGTTTGCCAGTTTCTGAGCGCCGACCAGTACCTGTTCGCGCGCGTCAGAACCGTATTTCAGTTCTTTAGCAGTCATAATATTATCTCCTTAGTGTGACTATTCAGTTATGCGGCTTTTTTTTTCGAGCCGGTTTCTTCGATGATGCCGATGACATCGCTTTCTTGCAGAACGAGGAAGTCTTTGCCGTCGATCTTGATTTCGTTGCCAGACCACTGGGTGAAGAGCACGATATCGCCTGTTTCCACATCGACAGGAATACGTTTGCCATGTTCGTCCTTGTTACCCGGACCCACTGCGAGCACTTTGCCCTGCTTCGGCTTGTCTTTTGCGCTATCGGGGATGATGATGCCACCGGCAGTCTTCTGTTCCGGTGCAAGGCGCTCAACAATCAGGCGGTCGCCTAACGGTTTAATCTTCATAGAACTACTCCTTAATGCGTTAATTAAAATGGGCGTTAGTTTTAAAAATTGTGCAAATCATCCCGGCGGCAGATGGAACTGCCGGGGAATATTCTGTGCATGTCATATAGGAGGGAGGGGCAGCTTTCAAGGGGTAAATTGTAATTTTAACCTATTTCCTGCAAAAAATGCTGTTAAAAAGCCCCAGTCGGATTAAAACATAGCCCCATATGTCCAGTTTGATCGCTTACGCCCCCGAACCCACCTGCACCCTGTGCCCCCGCCTGTGCGGCTTCCGGCAGGATAACCAGAAGAATCACCCCTCTTTCTTTAATGGCCCCGTACCGTCATTTGGTAGCTTTGAGGCCCAGCTTTTAGTGGTCGGGCTGGCGCCGGGCTTAAAGGGGGCCAATGCCACTGGCAGGCCATTTACCGGGGATTATGCGGGAGACCTATTATATGCGTCGCTACTGAAGAATGGTTTTGCCAGCGGCAGCTATACCAGTCCGCGCGATGAGCAAATATCCGGGGTGTTTAAAGATAACCTGACTCTGATTAATTGCCGTATTACCAATGCGGTACGCTGCGTGCCACCGGAGAATAAGCCGGAAACGAGTGAAATCAAGCAGTGCAACGATTTCCTGAAAAATGAAATTGCCTTAATGCCGAATTTGAAAGTGATTTTATCGCTGGGGGGGATTTCGCATAATGCCGTTTTGAAGGCGACGGGGCATAAAGCGTCGTACGGGAAGTTCGTACACGGTGCTATCCACCAGCTGAACCCTAAGCTCAGGCTGGTGGATAGTTACCACTGTTCCCGTTACAATATCAATACTGGTACGCTGACAACGGCCATGTTCGACGACGTTGTAAAGCGGGTACAGTCATTGTTACCGTAACGTATTAATTCACAATCTGGCGTTCCGCCATAGCCATGGCAGCACGGTCAGTCGTAACCTTCGTAGTGTGTTTATTACCCTGAGTGTGGGCGGCATGTTCAATGTTGTGGCCGACTGCGACGCCCTGTGCGAACGAAATCTTGGCAACATTCACGACATCTTCAGCCGACGGCTGACCCGCTTCGCGGCTTCTGACCACACCGGTTACGGTACCGGCTACAGCGCCTACGGCGCCGAGAGCGGCCGCACCGATGCCTGCACCAGTTGCCGCGCTTAAGCCTACGGCGATGGCACCTGCTGCAAGTGTAAGCGGAGCTGCACCGGTTGCGAGGGCAAGTCCGACGCCACCTACGATAGCACCGACGAGTGCGCCACCGAGCGCGCCTACGAGGCCACCGGAAAGGGCACCTTTAATCCATCCGCCGATACCGCTCATCACTGAGCCGATAAAGGAAGGACGCTTTGGTAATTCTGCGGGTTGTTCTTTTGTTGGTTCGGCCATTGTCAGTCTCCTGTTGTTGAAATTAAATTAATGTTGCATTCCTAGTCTTTCCGGAAATTTTTGCCCTACCGGAGTCATATTTGGGCTAACGTCGTAATGTGTTTGCGGTTGTGTTCCGCGGCGTTGACCCGTGGCCGGACGCGTCGCGTCGGGTACGGGTGCTTCGGGTGAAGTTGCGGCGCTTACTTCCTTGTAGCTGTTCACCACTCCGGAAATCGTGCCGCCGATGACGGATGCACCGAGCATACGCACGCCAAGCTGGCTAAGCGTAGCCCCTCCGGTCTTCAGAAAATCATAACCCTCACCGAACTGCGCACCCAATATGGCGGAACCTGTAAAGGCTACAGCCGAATAGGCCAGAGTCATCGGTAGGGCACGCACGGCGCCTTTGACAAACGACTTCACAGCCAGCGTGGTCTTGCCCCACCATGATAGTTGCTGTGGTGCTTCCTGTTCGGGTGCTGTGTTAGTTCCTGGTGTCATAATGCCTATACGGTTTTCATATCGCCCGAGATTTCGCGTTCAACCCGGCGTTTCAATTCCGAGGCGCTGAATCCCTGGCCTTTTATCGTGCTGTTGGCAAGGTAGATGCCATCCTGTTTATCTTTTCCCTGTACCTCTATCGTACGCTCCGCTGCGTAAATCTGGGTATCGCTGGTATGCGTTTTTTCCACTTCGCGGGTGTTGCGTTCGGTGTGGTGATGGTGATGCTGCTCTACCGGTTGCGGCTGTGCCTTGGCAACGGATTGCGGCTGTTCCTGCGGTACCGGCGCGGCGGCTTTTTCTACGGGTTTTTCGGGAGCTGTTTCGATTTTCTGCTGTTGCTCGACACCCTGCGTCAGTTCCATCAGTTTGGCGCGGCGTTCCGCTTCTGCGGGGGCATGTGCTTGTTGCTGTTCTTTGCGGGCCGAGAGATACGCGCCACCTATGCCGCCTACCGCCATGGTGGCCCAGCCGAGTACGCTGCCGGTCAGGAATTCAAAGCCTTTGCTGAGGCCTGCGGCAACACCTTCTTCAAAGGTAAGTACCGGGATTCCGCTTACGGCAAGACCGCCAATGGCGCCTGCGCCCATGGTACCCGCAACAATGGCCATAACGCCCATTACCACCGCAGCGGTAATCAGCGCGCCTTTAATGAACTTGCCGAGCCAGCTTTTCTTGGGAGCCGGTTCAGGGGCAAATTCTATTTCTTGTTCAACGGCTTTTGCCATTTTTTTCCATACCTTTTAATGGCGAATAAACACGATTTTCACCACCTAAAGTCTAGCAGATACTATGCATCTGTAATGTTAAGCTTTTATGACAAATAGGCTAGGGAAATAAGTCAGGCTAATCAATGGGGGACGGCCTTGGTGTGGTCCATGCTGAGGAGGGCCTGCTTGGCCGAGGAGAGTACTTTATCGCGGTGGTAGGTATCGGATTGCGGGTAATCGGCGTAGGTGTCGTAGACGATGGTGGTAATGGCGTGATCGGCCTTTTCCACCGGTTTAGCAGCAGCATGCGCCGAATCCACCTCTTTGCCGCGTTCCTTGCTGCGGGAGAACATGCCCCTGAACCATAAATCAGTATTATCAAAGACTTGCCTGAATATGTCGCGATTGATGCCAAAGCTCGCCCCAAACAACCCCATGGTTGTCATGGAGGCGGCATAGGTTCCGATTCCGGCATGCGCTATGGCTTCGGGCGCGACCGCGCCGAGTGCATGCAATACATGTCCTGCCAGTCCGCCAAATGCCAGTAACGCACCGGCGGCAAGCCCAATAGCGAGTCCAATGGCGGCAATTTTCCAGAAAACCCATTTCCGACCTTTGGGCGGGCAATGGTCGTCACAATGCTGGGTGCGGTAATCGCGGCTATGGCCGGTTTCCGGCTTTGCTTCCGTTTTGTCATCCTGTCTGGAGGTGTCGCTGGCCTCATTTGCAGGCGTTTTCTTGCCGAGCATGGCTTTGAGTTCCGCCAATCCTTTTTCAAGTTTGGAGAATCTCGCGTTCTGGCGGTGTTCGGATTTTTCATGCGCTGCGGCCACCGCGCCGGTGACCTTGCCGATTTCGCTGAATTCATGGCCGCCATAGAGCATGCCTGCCGCGGCAAAGCCTCCGGCAATGGCTGCTCCCGCCGCAAAAGTAAGGCCGCCTATGGTTAAAGCGGCGAGTACACCCGCCGCGGCAATACCGATGGCTGCGCCCACGGCCGCGCCGATGACTGCGCCGCCGAGTTTACCCTTAACGCTGCCTTTGTAGGATTCCCACCACGATTCATGGTAGTACGGGCCCTCATCCGTTTCGGGGTGGCCTTTCTGAATTCCTTGTTTAATTTTAATGTCTTCTTCGGTATCCATAGCCAGCTATATGCGTGAAAGTACCTGATGCTTCTATCTTAGCAGAATACTACTGTATTTTGGTGGTAGCAAAAGTGAAAGTTTTATGACAAGTTTCACCCCCTGAAAGCCCTCGAAACAGGAGACTGCCCCCATGATCGGACGACTCAACCACGTAGCCATCGCCGTACCGGATTTAGAGGCGGCCACCGCCATTTACCGCGATACGCTCGGGGCGGAGGTATCCGCGCCGCAACCCGTACCGGAACACGGGGTTACCGTCGTGTTCGTCAAGTTACCCAATACCAAGATCGAATTACTGCACCCGCTGGGCGAAAACTCCCCGATTGCCGGTTTTCTGGCCAAAAACGCCAATGGCGGCATCCATCATATGTGTTTTGAGGTGGCGGATGTCCGCGTCGCCCGCGATAAGCTGATTGCGGGTGGCGCCCGCGTGCTCGGCGACGGCGAACCCCGGATCGGCGCGCACGGCAACCCGGTTATTTTCCTCCATCCCAAGGATTTCTGCGGCACGCTGGTTGAGTTGGAAGAAGTGCCAGCTTAGTGCTTAGTGCCTAGTGCCTAGTGCCTAGTGCCTAGTGCCTAGTGCCTAGTGCCTAGTGCCTAGTGCCTAGAGTTTAGTGCCTAGTGTTTTGTAATAATGAAATAAAGGATACCAAGTGGGACATACAATACCAGGCACAAGGCACAAGGCACTAGGCACTAAACACCAGGCACCAGGCACTTCTTTATGACCTTATCGCTCGGCCTCTTTACGTTGCTGAACGTCTGGTGGCTGATGCTGTTTTTCATATTGCCGTTCGGCATCAAGAACGCCCAGAGCAACTCACCGCTGGAATATGCCGCCGCGCCGCCGCCGCATCCGTGGAAGAAGCTGCTCCTTATCAACACTGGCGTCAGTATTGCCGTTACGCTGGTTATCGCCTTTATCGTCAAAAGCGGATGGTTCACGCTTGGTGATATAAGTTGACCAAGACCGCTGTTTACGAATAACTATTCCATCCTGTTTATTAGCAAGAGAGTCACATGCGTTTAAGTCAGTTTTTTCTGCCCCTGATCAAAGAAACTCCCTCCGAGGCGCAGATCGTCTCGCACCGCCTGATGCTGCGCGCCGGTATGGTGCGCCAGCTTGCCGCCGGTATCTATAACTGGCTGCCGATGGGCCTGCGCGTGTTGCGCAATATTGAAAATATCATCCGCGATGAAATGGATCGTTCCGGCGCGCAGGAAGTGCTGATGCCGACATTGCAGCCCACCGAACTGTGGAAAGAATCGGGTCGCTATGAGGCCATGGGCAAGGAATTGCTCAAATTCCCCGACCGTGCCGAACGCGAGCTGCTCTACAGCCCGACCTGCGAGGAAGTCATCACCGACATCGTGCGCAACAATTTCAAGAGCTACCGCGACACGCCGAAAAACCTGTACCAGATTCAGTGGAAATTCCGCGACGAAATCCGCCCGCGCTTCGGCGTCATGCGCGGCCGCGAATTCCTGATGAAGGATTCCTATTCCTTCGACATCGATTATGCCGGTGCGGAAAAGCACTATAACCTGATGTACGACACCTATCTGCGCATGTTCGCCCGCATGGGGCTGACGGCAGTGCCGGTACGCGCCGATTCGGGCGCGATTGGCGGCGATATGAGCCATGAATTCCAGGTCATCGCCGATACCGGTGAAAGCGCCATCTATTATGATGCCGCCTTCGACGATATTCGTAGCGGCAAGGTGCAGATGACCACGGCGGAGATGCGCAAGCTCTACGCCGCCGCCGATGAAAAACACACTCCCGGCGCGATTCCTGCCGAGCGCCTGCGCGAAGCGCGCGGCATCGAGGTCGGGCATATTTTCTATCTCGGAAAGAAATACTCCACCACCCTGAACGCCACGGTTCCCGGGCCTAACGGCGAGAAGGTGGTGCTGGAAATGGGCTGCTACGGCGTGGGCGTTTCGCGCATTGTCGGCGCCATCATCGAAGCCAGCCACGACGAAAACGGCATCATCTGGCCGGAATCGGTCGCACCGTTCAAAGTCGGGCTCATCAATCTGCGCGTCGGCGACGCCAAGTGCGACGATACCTGCAAAACAATTTACGAAACCCTGCAAGCCAAAGGCGTCACCGTGCTCTATGACGACACCGACGAGCGCGCCGGCGCGAAATTCGCCTGCATGGATTTAATCGGACTGCCCTGGCAACTCACCGTCGGCCCCAAAGGCGCGGAAAAGGGTGTTGTGGAACTGAAAAACCGCAAGACGGGCGAAAAGGTTGAACTCAGTGTAGAGGCTGCTCTCACTAAACTTTTATAGATTGTATGAGCGACAATAAACCAAAATTTGATTGGGATCTGCATCATTACGATGCATTTATTAAGGATTTCAACGATTATAAGGTTAATGAACAATCCAAGATTTCTTATTTTTTTTATGGATTAATTGCCATTGTAATTTACGCTCTATTTCAACCTGAGCATGACCACGAGAAATTTGCGAAGTATATCTTACTTTATTCAATTTTATTGACCCTAGCCGGATATTTTTTTTGGTATTTAGCAGATATGGTAATACAGCATAAAGCTGGCTGCTATAGGGCGTTATTAACGCTAAGAAACAAACGACAAGCTTTAGAAGAAGAACGAAAAGAACTTTTTCTACAATACCAAAAAAATTCTTCATCTGCAGAAATTATTAGCGCGCTTGATATTAACCATAAAAATTGGCTTGATACATGGTATTATCAGCAATCAAATTCTCTAACACACAACAATATTGAAAGGTTTGAAAAAAAATTGGCGTGGCTATCATTCGTTTTTACAATTTTGGCAGCTATTTTAGTTTTACTAGGGCTTTTTTGGCTAGTTTTCCCTATCTCTCTTGAACAAAATTTGGCTGGAACCGCAAATTACTTTCATTCCTTTTTCTATTTCTCAGTTATTGCCATAGGATGGTTGGTTTTTCATTTTAAGCTAAGATATTATGCGTGTTCGGTTTCGTATAATACTGTCAAAGAACAACAGGAGAAACACAAAGAACAAAATGAGAAAGAAGTTGTAAATTAAAATGCTCACTTCCTTTGAACGAATGATGGCTTTCAGGTACTTGCGGGCGCGCAGGGAAGAGGGGCTTATTTCGATTATTGCGCTGTTTTCGCTGATCGGGATTGCGCTCGGTGTGGCGACGCTGATCGTGGTGCTGGCGGTGATGAACGGGGTGCGCGGGGAGCTGATCAAAAGCATCGTGGGGCTTGAGGGCCACGTCACTATCTATGCCGATAGCAGCAAGGGCATCAGCGATTATGACGATCTGGCCAAAAACATTGCCGCCATGACGGGCGTGAAATCGGCCATGCCCAAGGTCGAAGGGCAGATCATGGCCAGCTATAAGGGTAGTGCTACGGGCGCGATGGTGTCAGCTTATCATATTGGGGATTTGAAACAGAAAGAACTGATACGCCAGCGTATCGTCGCGGGCGACATGGGCGCGTTCGAGCGTGGCGAGGGCGTGGTGATCGGCAAGCGCATGGCCGAAAAAATGGGACTGCGCATTGGCGACGACATTACGCTGATTTCGCCGGAAGGCCGCGCCACCGTGGCCGGGCTGATGCCGCGCGTCAAGGCGTACCGCGTTGTGGCGCTGTTTTCGATTGGCATGTTCGCCTATGACAGCGGTCTTATTCTGTTGCCGTTCGAGGAAGCGCAGATTTATTTCAAGCTCAAAGATAACGGCGGCGATGCGGTCAGCACGATTGAAGTGATGGGCAAAGACGCTGAGTATGCGCCGGAAATCGCCCGCCAGATTGCCGAGAGGCTTGGGCCGAAATTCCGCGTCTATGACTGGAAATCCTCCAACAACCAGATTTTTCAGGCCGTCATCGTGCAGCGTAACGTCATGTTCCTGATACTGATGCTCATCATTGTGGTAGCGTCTTTCAATATCATCTCCAGCCTCATCATGCTGGTGCGGGAGAAGGGGCGCGACATCGCCATCCTGCGCACGATGGGGGCGACGCGAACGTCCATCATGCGTATCTTTATAGCCTGCGGTTCCTTTGTCGGCGTTATGGGTACGGTGGCAGGCGTTGCGCTTGGACTGTGGATTGCCAGCAATACCGAGAATATCCAGCTCTGGCTGGAATCCATGATGGGGCATAAGCTGTTTGCCGATGAACTCTATTTCCTCTCGCATCTGCCCGCCAAAATTGATGCGTTTGAAGTGATCGTGGTGGCCGTCATGGCGCTGCTGCTGTCCTTCCTTGCCACCATCTACCCGGCGCGGCGCGCTGCAAGGCTCGATCCGGCGGAGGCGTTGCGTTATGAGTAGCAAGGTGCTGGAACTCCATAATGTCGTGCGCACCTATGAGCAGGGCAGCCGCGTGCTGACCGTGCTCAATCGCCTCAATCTCGAGATCAAGGCCGGTGAAGTCGTGGCCCTCGTCGGCCCCAGCGGTTCGGGAAAAACCACGCTGTTGCAGATTGCCGGGCTTCTCGATTCTCCCAATGACGGCGACGTGCTGGTCAAAAACGAAGTGATGAACGGCGCCAGCGATAGCGCGCGTACACAGGCACGCAGCCAGCATATCGGCTTTGTCTACCAGATGCACCATCTGCTGCCGGAATTCTCGGCGCTGGAAAACGTGATGCTGCCGCAACTGATCGCGGGCGTGGCGGAAAGCAAAGCCCGCTCCAAAGCGGCGGCATTGCTCGGTGAACTTGGGCTTTCCGAGCGTCTGCGCCACAGGCCTGCGGCGCTTTCCGGCGGCGAACAGCAGCGCGTGGCCATCGGGCGCGCACTCGCCAACGACCCGGCACTGATACTCGCCGATGAACCCACCGGCAATTTAGACCCGATGACCGCCGATGTGGTATTCGAGGTGCTGATGCAGGTCGTCCGCGATAAGAAAGTCGGCATGCTGGTGGCCACGCATAACTTCGAGCTGGCCAAGCGCATGGACAGGACGGTGCGTTTGGAAGGCGGCGTACTTAAATCGTAAGCGATCGCTTGACCCTTCCCGGCATGCGATTACTATCTTTTGCATGACCACACCCTCATTCATCCATCTGCGCGTCCACAGCGCCTATTCCCTGCTTGAAGGGGCGATCCCCGTCAAGGATCTGGTGAAGTGGGCCAAGTCGCACTCCATGCCTGCGGCTGCCATTACCGATCACGGCAATCTGTTCGGCTCCCTCGAATTTTCCATGGCGGCGATGGATAGCGGTATTCAGCCTATTATCGGCTGCGTGCTGTTCATCAAGCCGGAACAAAGCGAATCGTCGCGCAATGCCAGCCAGCAGAAACCCGATCAATTGCTGGTCTATGCGCAGAATGAAACCGGCTGGCTCAACATGCTTGAGCTGGTCAGCAAATCCTACCTTGCCCCGGTGGACGGCCATGCCCCTTTACTCGCCATGTCCGATCTGGAAGGACATTCCGACGGTATCATTGCACTGACCGGCAGCATCCACGGTGCGTTTGGCAAAGCGCTCATCGCCGGGCGGCACAGCGTCGCCGAAGAGTATCTGCTGGGATTGAAATCATTGTTTCCGGAACGGCTGTATATTGAAATTTCCCGTCACGGCGTGCCCGATGAAATCGCCATTGAAGCCAAGCAGATTGAGCTGGCCTATAAATACGAATTGCCGCTCGTGGCCACGAACGACGCGTACTTCACCAAGGCCGATATGTATGAGGCGCACGATGCGTTCCTGTGCATCGCCGATGGCAGCTATGTCAATGAAGACAGCCGCCGCCGCCTCACGCCTGAGCATCGTTTAAAAACGCCGCTGGAAATGGCCGGGCTGTTTGCCGACCTGCCGGAAGCGATTGCCAATACGGTCGCCATCGCCAGGCGCTGCGCGTATCTGGTGACACCCAAAGCGCCTATCCTGCCGCACTTTACCGAGGAAGGCGTCAGCGAAGAAGACGCGCTGCGCGCTCATGCCAGCGCCGGGTTGCAGTCCCGGCTGGAGCGTTATGTATTTACGCCCGGTATGAGCGCGGACGACAAGGAATTAAGGGGAAGGCCCTATCTCGACCGGCTAGAGTTTGAGTTGGAAACCATCATCAAAATGAAGTTTCCCGGCTACTTCCTCATCGTCTCCGACTTTATCCGCTGGAGCAAAGAGCAGGGCATTCCCGTAGGGCCGGGGCGCGGTTCCGGCGCGGGTTCCGTCGTGGCGTGGGCATTGATGATTACCGATTTGGACCCGTTGCGCTACGGCCTGCTGTTTGAGCGTTTCTTAAATCCGCACCGTGTCTCCATGCCTGACTTTGATATCGATTTCTGCCAGGAGCGGCGCGAAGAAGTGATACGCTATGTGCAGCAGCGTTACGGCGTAGACCGTGTGGCGCAGATTATCACCTTTGGTAAATTGCAGGCGAGGGCGGTACTGCGCGACGTAGGCCGCGTGCTGCAGATGCCGTATGGGCAGGTCGACAAGATTTGCAAGCTCGTGCCCAACAACCCGGCAGCGCCCGTGACGCTGGCGGAAGCCATTGATATCGAGCCGACCTTCAAAACAGCGATCAAAGAAGATGAGACGGTCAAGAAGCTCATCGACATCAGCCTGAAGCTGGAAGGGCTGAATCGCCATGCCTCCACGCATGCCGCCGGTGTGGTGATCGGTGACAGGCCGCTTTCCCAGTTGGTGCCGCTCTATCGCGACCCGAAATCCGATATGCCGGTGGTGCAGTATTCGATGAAATATGCCGAAGCGGCGGGGCTGGTGAAGTTCGACTTTCTCGGCCTGAAAACACTGACGGTACTGGCGCGCGCCATTACGCTGCTGCAACCCCGGCAGATCAGCATTGATTTGCTGGCCTTGCCGGAAGGCGATAAGAAAACCTACGAAATGCTCAGCCGTGGCGATACGGTCGGCGTGTTCCAGCTTGAAAGCGCGGGCATGCGCGATACGCTGAAGAAGCTGAAGCCGGATACGCTGGAAGATATTATCGCGCTGGTGTCGCTCTACCGTCCGGGCCCGATGGATAATATTCCCACCTACATCGCGCGCAAGCATGGCGATGAGAAACCGGAATACCTGCACCCGCTGCTGGAGCAGGTGCTGAAGGAAACCTTCGGCGTTATCATCTATCAGGAACAGGTGATGCAGATCGCCCAGCTTCTCGCCGGTTACAGCCTTGGCGAAGCGGATTTGCTGCGCCGCGCCATGGGTAAGAAAATCAAAGCGGAAATGGAAGCCCAGCGCGATATCTTTGTGGAAAAATCGGTGGAGCGCGGCGTGCAGAAACACCACGCCGCCAGCATCTTCGACCTGATTGCCAAATTTGCCGAATACGGTTTCAACAAATCGCACGCGGCCGCTTATGCGCTGATTGCCTATCAGACCGCGTATCTCAAGGCGAATTACCCGGTGGAATTCATCGCGGCGTCGATGACCTACGATATGCACAATACCGACAAGCTCGGTGTGTTCCGTGAGGAAGCGATACATTTCGGCATTGCCCTGCTGCCACCGGATGTCAACCGTTCCGAGGTGCTTTTCTCGGTCGAAGCAGGCGCCATACGCTATGCGCTGGCGGCGATACGCAATGTGGGGGCAGGCGCGATGGAGGCGGTAGTGCTGGAACGCGCGAACGGCCCGTACAAGGACATATACGATTTTGCCGCGCGCGTGCCCACGGAAGTGCTGAACCGCAGGGCGCTCGAGCATCTGATCAAGGCGGGGGCGTTCGATGCATTGCATCCCAACCGCAACCAGCTTTTAAGTACCATTGAGCGCATCATGGGTTACGGCGCATCCCTGCAGCGCGACAAGGACAGCCAGCAGGTGAGCCTGTTCGGCGGCGATAACGGGGCGAGCATACCGAAGCCGAACCTGATGGACGTTGCCGACTGGACCGCGCTGGAACGGCTGGAAAACGAATTTTCCGCCATTGGCTTTTATTTGTCCGCACATCCCCTGGAGGGGTATAAGATCGGGCTGGATGCCCTGCGCATAACGCCGTCGAATCTTTTTGCTGCCAAGCTCGACAGCCAGTTCCGCACGCTGAAAGTGGCCGGTATCGTGACGGGCCGTAAGTTTAAAGTATCCGATAAGGGCCGTTTTGCCTTTATCCAGCTTTCGGATATGGGCGGCGTATTTGAGTTTTCCATTTTCAACGAAGTATTGCTCAGCCAGCAACGCGATAATCTGGAAAATGGAAAACTGCTGATGGTGGTGGTGGATGCCAAGCTGGATGATACGGCGGGATTGCGCCTTATCGCCCAGAGTATTTCGCTGCTCGATGATGCGCTGGTGAAACAGCAGCAGCTCAAAGGTGCCGGTGTATTTCGCATTACCGTCAATAAAACGGAGGCGCTGGCCTCTATTCGTAATTTACTCGGCGAACCCAACGGGAAAGGCGCTAAAGTGACGCTCAGTGCCCAGCTCGGGCCGGAACGTGCCGATATTCAGTTACCCGGCCAATATACGGTGTCTCCGAGTATTCTTGATAAAATCAGGGTGCTTACCGGTGTCGAATCGGCTGAGGAAATTGCCGCCTAAGGGGGCGTTTTTTAACGGTTTCTTTCCGTTTTCCTGCTAAAAATAAGAGACTAATAATTCTAGCATGGATCGCTTCCCACGATGTTTGGTGTTATCGGCCTTGTCATTGTTTTTGTCGTCGTGTTTGGCGCTTATATCCATTCCGGCGGTAAAATCGAAATCATTCTTCATGCGTTGCCGCATGAGCTTTCGATGTTGCTTGGCGGTTCCATCGGCGCGCTGATGTTGACGATCGGCGCGGGAACGATCAAAAAAATTCCCAAGGAATTCATGCTCGCCTTCAAGGGTTCGCATTGGAGAAAGCAGGACTATAAAGACCTGCTATGCCTGCTGTTCACCTTATGCAAGCTGATGAAGTCCAAGGGGCTGATTGCGGTGGAACAGCATATCGAAAATCCGACCGAGAGTAATATCATCAGCCAGTATCCGCGGGTAATGCACGATCATTTTGCCATGGACCTGATCTGCGATACGCTGCGTACCCTGACGATGGGTATGGAAAACCCCATGCAGATTGAAGAAGTCATCGATAAGCAGATCGAAAAACATCACCATGAAGCCAGTGCTGCCGGGCACGGGCTGCAAAGCATGGCGGACGGTTTGCCTGCCATCGGTATCGTGGTGGCGGTGCTGGGCGTGGTGAAAACCATGGCGAGTATCAATGAACCGCCCGCGGTTCTGGGCGCCATGATCGGCGGCGCGCTGGTCGGAACCTTTCTGGGGGTATTCGTCGCCTATTGTATCGTCGGCCCCGTAGCGTTCCGCAATCTGGCTATCCATACGGAAGAGCAGCAGTTCTATTTCATTATCCGGGACGTGTTGGTGGCGCACCTCAAAGGTATGGCGCCGCAGATTTCCATGGAAATGGGGCGTGGGCTTATCCCAAGCCATATGCAGCCCAACTTCCTTGAAATGGAAGAAGCCACCGGTGCGATTAAGCTAGAAAGCTAAACTAGTAGTCCTGGATACCGGGAGCAGCCTGAACGCTCATGCTGTGGTTCGGGGGCACATAGGAATAGTCCACCATGCTCGGTACGCTCTGGGCGCCGGTGCAGGCAGTCTGTGCCAGCAGGATGATGGCAGCGAATGTTATTTTCAGTGTTTTTGTTGTAATCTTAGTCATATAGTTCTTTATTTCACCTCTTTATGCTGTGATTATAGCCATTAATAAAATGCATTGAACTGCTATTAAATCACATGAGTTATGCAAAAAACGCATAACAAGAGGCTTCAGAAGGGGATATTACCCGTATTCAGGTCGAGCGCAGCCATGATACCTTTTGATTTATCAATAGTTTCCTTCAATTCTGCTGCGGGCACGGAGTCGGAAACAATAGCGCCCCCCACCTGAAATTCAAAATGCGTCCCCTTAAGAATAAGGGTGCGGATAACGACGGACAGTTCGCAGGAGCCGTCTCCGCCCAGCCAGCCAATGGCGCCGCTATAGACGCCACGTTCCAGTCTTTCCAGTTCACTGCACAGATTCATCGCGCGGATCTTGGGAGCGCCGGTCATGGAGCCGGGCGGGAAGCAGCGGGCAATGGCATCGAGCGTACTGCATTCGGGGCGCTTGAGGCCGGTAACGGTACTGGACATATGATGTACGGCAGCATGCGAGGTGACTTCAAACAGTCCTTCAGTGGCTACGCTTCCGGGCACGCAGGAGCGCGAAAGATCGTTGCGCATCAGATCGACGATCATCAGGTTCTCGGCGCGGTCTTTGGGGCTTTCTGCCAGCGCATTATAGGATTGCCGGTCCTGCATCGGATCGCTGAAGCGTGGGGCCGTGCCTTTGATGGGGCGGGCGCGTATATGGCCTCCCGCATCGATACGCAGGAACAGCTCCGGGCTTGACGATACGATAGCCGTATCATGCATGCGGATAAACGCGCTGTAGGGAGCGGGGCTGACCTGCGTCAGCTTACGGAATAATGTAAACGGGTCGGGCGCGGAGGCAAATTCCCCTGAGAATTTACGTGTCAGGTTTGCCTGATACAGTTCCCCGTCGCGAATTTTTTCAATAATCGTTTCCACATTATCCAGATAGTGCTGCCGGGTCATGGTGGAGGTAACGGATGTTACAGGGGGGATATCCGCGTGTGTAACACTGCCCGAAGGCAAGGCAAAGCCTTCCTTATCGGTGTGGACTTCCAGTAATTTCTTCTCATGATCGAAGCGAATGATGGTGCCAAAGCGCATCATATGCAGGGCGGGAAGCGTTATCCAGTTGGGCGCGTCGGCTGTCAGCGATTCAAGGCTGTCCTTCAGTCCGTACGCCAGATAGCCGAACCATGCGTTTTCAAACCATGATTGATTGCTACTCAGCTTTGCCCCAAGAAGGGATAAATCGCGCCCGGACACGGTTTCGGCAAGGTCATACGCCAGATAGCTGTAACGCCCGGAATAGGAGGTGCGCGTACCAGAATAAAGCAATACCCAGTGCGGCTCGTCCAGAGTCGCGGCCAGTTCGAGCGGGTCACGCCATGGCAGTGATTGCAGGGGCTTCATAAATGCGATATTCCTAATAGCAACTAGGAGCCTGTATGCGACGCTTGGGGCGTATTTTCAATAGAATAATGGGATGGCTGGGAATCCCCGTACGTTCGCGGCCTGAGGACATTCCCAAAAAACTCTCACCCGAGGCGCTGGAAAAGGTCATGCAGGAGGCGCGGTTCCTATATTTCGGTCACGCTGTGGACGTCAAATCGCTGACGCCCGGGGAAGTACCGGACCTGCCGAAGCCGGCAGAGCGCAACACCGCTTAGTTGCTGCGCGGTTTCTTGGCGCCGCTCTGGCCGCTGGGTTGCTTGGATACCGAGCGCACATATTCATTATACAGCACCAGCACCTGATTCATATCCTTGCCATTGATGGTAATGACGGGGCCGTTGCTGATGATATTGAATAGCATGATGGGTTTTCCCGCTTCGTCTTTTCCATCCTGCGCCAGCACGCGCAGGAATTTCTTGTAGGCCTGCCCTTGCGCTGCATCAACGGTCATTGTCGCTGCTTTTTCGGGGTCAAAATAGCTCATCATCTTCTGCATGCGCAGGGCATAATCCGTCACGTCATCAATGATGCTCAGGCAGTTACTGCAGACAATATACATACTGCCGCTGGGTAACTGGCCGGGGGTGGCGGTGACTTCGCCCTTACCGTTGATGGAATAGGGGGCGAGTGAAATTTCAAAGCCGTTGAGCTTGAAATTACCGGCGGTGAAATTATCGGAGCCGGCATAGCTGGCATCGAAAGCCGTCACGATTTTCCCCAGCGGGCTGAGTTTGGGAATAACCGGGTAGACGATGGCATAGAGCTGCTCCTGATTGTATTTCCTGAGTTTGTCCTGGAGCTCTTTGTATTTAGGATCAGGGGAGGAAATAATCTGCTGGATGGCGCCGCGTGCGACATCGTGCAGCATTACGTCATATTGCTCAGTGAAGCTGGCTTCTGATTTCAGGAAAGTGGTGATAGTCCGGCTCTGCGCCTGCGGTGTGTTGTTGAAGCGGAAGGCCAGCGCGTAATTATAGACCTGATTATGCACGTCGAATTTGTTTAGCGTAATATCAAGCGGCGGATTGTGATCCTCCGTCTTGAAATCGGTGGGGCCGTGATAGGTGAAATCAATATCGATATTCTGTTTGCCATATGCCGAAAGCATAGACGAACCCGGATAGCCGGGGGAAATGACGCGCATATAATTGCTCATTCGCGCATCGCCGAGCGCTGTGACTTCCGCATCGGTCACTTTTAAATAGAAACGCGCCTGATGGTTGGGCGGCATGGGAGCGCTGGTGAGATACAGGCGCGTAAGGCCGCTATTGCTGAGGACGGCTTTGGTCTGGGCGTCGGTAGTGGTTTGCCCGAGCGTATTACAATCGAATGCGCGGAAGTCTTTTATCAGCTCTTCGCTGCTGCGGTTGAGCTGGCCGTAATCCCATAAATCGTCAAAAATGCCGGTAGAGCGCTGGAAATGTAAAAGGCAGGTGACGTCACTGGCTTGATGCGTCAGGCTGGTGGTGGTTTGTCCGCCGATCACGGAGGTTTCGCGCCAGTTGCCGCTCATGTTCATGGTGTAATGGTCGGACATGGCGTTGATGCCGAAGGTGATTTTACCGTCCAGAACGATGTCTTCATCCCATTGCGGCGCTTCCGGCGCATTGGCTGGAGTCACATTCTGTGCATTTATTTCTTTGAAGAAAAGGTCCAGCCGTCCCTGAAAGCGGGGCTTGATAACGGATACCTGCACTTTTGACGGGAATCCTGAGGTTTCTATCGATTCGTACGTGATGTATTTCTGCTTCTGGTTTATTTTGGCAATGAACTCTTCGATAGTGCTCTGGGTGGCCGATGCCTGTGCATACCATGTAATGCCGTACCCGCCGCTGGCGACGAGAATAAATATAATCAGGGAGGTCAGGAATACACTACGCATAAGCACCTTTATAAACGATACGATATATCCAAGTCATAAAGACTCCGGGCAGTTTGCTCAAGCGTTGTTTACCACTCCGGGCCTTGCTGTTTACAGTAGGATTCCCGTTCGTCAGTGAGAAGCTGGCGTATGTTTCGGGCGGTTTCGTCGCTCTGCCAGCGCATCTTGTGCGGCTGTAGCCCTTCCACGGCAAGGGCTTTCCATACGATGTTGGTGATAAACACCGCGTCTGCGCCCTTAAGCGCCTCGATGCCCGCCACCGTTTCCACCACAGGGTAGGGGGAAAGCTGGATTACCGCCCTGCGCGCAATTCCTTCCAGTGCCCCGCACGCCAGCGAAGGGGTATGCAGCGTGCCGTCTTTCAGCCAGAACAGGTTGCCTGAGCTGGTTTCGCAGAGCTGTTCCTTGTGATTGAGCAGCAGGGCGTCGAAACAATGCTGTTCCTGCGCCTCGATACGGGCGAGGGTGGAGTTGAGACCCTGGCAGAGCTTGTATTGTACTGGCAGGGCGTTTTCGGCAATCTTGCAATAGCTGCTGTGCCACAGCGTCACCGCTTTATCGGGCATAATCGGGACGGGGTTGGTTTCAATGACAAAGCTCGGCCCCGCATGGGGGTGGGCGGGATCGGGCAGGTAGCCGCGGCTGCCGATACCGCGCGTCACCTGAATGCGCAGCAGCCCGTTGCCGACCTTGTTCTGGTGAAGAAGCTGGCGGCAATGCTCTTTCAGTATGCTGGTATCAAAGGCGATCTTAATGGCGTGCAGCCCGCGCTCCAGCCGTGACAGGTGCCAGTCGAAATGGTAGGGCACGCCGGACTGCACGGCAATCGTCTCAAACACGCCGTCACCGTACCGGAAGCCGCGATCCTGTATCGATATGGTGGCTTCTTCCGTCGCCACAAGGTGGCCATTAATAATGCAATCGGTCATCGGCCCATTATCTATAATACTTGTGAAGCACTGCCTTGGCGTAGTAAATTACAGGCCTTTCGCCGATTCTGACAATGGTTATTTTAAAGGAAGCTACGGGAAATGGTGCTGCTTGGGCTGGGGAGTAATGTCGGCGACCGCATGAAGTATCTGGATGCGGCTGTGCGCAGACTGGCTGTCATCCTCACCAATACACGGCTTTCGCGTGTGTTTGAATCCCGCGCTTTGCTGCCGGAAAATGCGACGCCTGACATGAATCTGCCCTATCTCAATATGGTGCTGGCTGCCGATACTACCCATACCCCGCAGGCGTTGCTGGCCGATATTAAAGCGCTGGAACAGGCGCTGGGCCGGGTGCAACGGCAGGTGTGGGGACCGCGTGAAATTGATATTGATATTCTGGCGATGGATGATCTCGTGCTGGATACCCCCGAACTATCCATACCCCACCCCCATATGCTGGCACGTGATTTTGTGCTGCTGCCTATGGCCGATGTGGCGGCGGACTGGCTCTATCCCGTAGCGGGTGAACATTACGGCAAACCGCTCAATGATCTGGTGCAGCTCTATGGTTATGGTACGTCGGAACATCTGCGCGATACCGGGGTGAGGCTCCATGTCTGATACGCGCTTGGTAGCAATATTGAATATTACCCCCGATTCCTTCTCGGACGGCGGTGTGTTTTTCAAACCGGATGACGCGCTGGCGGCGATTGCCCGCCTTATTACCGAGGGTGCAGATGTAATCGATATCGGTGCCGAATCGACGCGACCGGGCGCAACGCCGCTTAGCGCAGAGGAAGAATGGGCGCGGTTAGAGCCGGTGCTCAGCCAGATTCCCCGTTTTGCTGCGGATACCATTGCATTCAGCCTCGATACGCGCCACGCGGACAATGCCCGTAAGGCGCTGGGGTATGGCGTGCACTGGATTAATGACGTATCCGGCTTTGCCGACGCTTCTATGGTCGATGCGGTTAAATCGTCCAGATGCAAGTTGGTGGTGATGCATTCGCTGACCGTTCCCGCCGATAAAAGCGTGGTCCTTCCCGAATCGGCGGATGTGGTAGAAGAGCTACTGAGGTTTGCACGGGTGCGATTACAAAAATTGGAAAAGAGCGGGATTTCCCGTGACCGTATGATTTTTGATCCGGGTATCGGTTTTGGCAAAACGGCAAAACAGTCGCTGGACATTCTGCGCCGAATAGAAGAATTCAACGTGCTCGGCGTGCCTTTGCTGGTGGGGCATTCGCGCAAGTCATTCCTGTCTGAATACCATGCCGGGGTATCGATGAGCCGTGACGAGGCTACGCTTGAAGTATCGCAATTACTGATGAAACAAGGCGTAGCTTATCTGCGCGTGCATGATGTGGTGGCTCATACGCTGTTGCGCGAAGAGATGGAACAGGGTGCATAACATGGAAACATTGCTGGCGCGTATGCAGCATCCGTCGCTGGGTATGATTGAGCCGGGGCTGGAGCGCGTGGAGCGGTTTCTGTCGCTCATCGGTTCACCGCACAAGCGCCTGCCGCCGGTAGTGCATGTCGCCGGAACGAACGGGAAAGGTTCCCTGCTTGCCTATCTCAACACGATTCTGGACGCGGCGGGCTATAAGGTGCATCGCTATACTTCGCCGCATCTGGTGCGGTTTAATGAGCGTATCCAGCTTGCCGGAAAAGAAATAGACAATGATTATCTTCAGGAGTTGCTTGAGCGCGTCGTGGGGTTTGTAGACGAGCAGCCGGTGACGTATTTTGAATCAACCACTGCTGCGGCGTTTCTGGCATTTGCCGAACAGCCTGCCGATATACTGCTTCTCGAAGTAGGCATGGGCGGCAAGCTCGATGCCACCAATGTGATCGATACACCGCTGCTGACCGCGATAACGCCCATATCGCTGGATCACTGCAATTTTCTCGGCAACAGCGTGAGCGAGATTGCCGGGGAAAAGGCAGGTATTATGAAGCACGGCGTACCCTGTGTAGTTGGCAGGCAGACACAGGAAGCGGCAGCCATCATCAACCAGACTGCCGAAGCGCTGTCCGTGCCGCTTTATCGCAGCGGGCATGAATGGCAATTGCTCAGGGAACATGGTCAGGTTGTGTATGAATCGCCCGCGCATACCTTACGGTTGCAGCCCTCGCTGGCCGGGCAGCACCAGTATGACAACGCCGCCAACGCCGTAGCCTGTGTGGAGCAACTCAGCGCCTTCGACATATCGGATGAACAGATACGCCAGGGCATTGCCCATGCCGTCTGGCCGGCGCGCCTGCAGCGGCTTACGGCGGGGACATATGTGGATATGCTTCCGGCAGGCATGGAGCTTTGGCTCGACGGCGGCCATAACCAGCATGGCGGTGAGGCCTTGGCGCTGTGGATGTCGGAGCGCAAGACGGCCGAGATATATCTGGTTTGCGGCATGATTAAGGGTAAGGA